>Ga0334722_10006083_pt1 | contig 12029 bp, 11 predicted proteins | sample C3_bottom_MG_FD_207210 | JGI IMG/M metagenome (GOLD analysis project Ga0334722, IMG submission 207210) | Sediment microbial communities from Yellowstone Lake, YNP, Wyoming, USA - C3_bottom | ecosystem: Environmental > Aquatic > Freshwater > Lake > Sediment | place: USA: Wyoming | collected...
CTATTCAAAGGGCATTACCCCTCCCAGCCTCTAATGCCAGGGGTTCTTTTGTGTGAAGCAATCTTCCAGTCCGGGGCACTGTTGATTGCCGCTGAACGGAACGCTGGAGAAGGAAGGGAATTGTTGCCGGTGCTGACTAGGATCAAAAACGCCAAGTTCAAACGGGTTGTCCGTCCTGGCGATATGGTTACCATAACTGTCACGGTCCAAGAAAAGGTCGGCCCGGCTTGGTTTATGCTCGGTAAGTTGTCAGTGGCTGGAAAGAGCGCTGTGACAGTGGAATTCGCCTGCGCACTGGTGTGAGGTTGTGCGCAGTAAGAAGGCTTATGTAATTACTTTTTCAACTTATATAACCGGCCGGTCAGGGTTTCACCGTGCAGGTCATCCAACGTGTCTCCCAGAGATTCATCAAGCCTGGTTAAGCGTTCATCCGGGTGAGGGTGGGTCTTGAAGAGCAGTTTGATCGAATCGTCCTCACCGGAATAATGCCCCATCTGCTGAAGCACCTCGACTAAGCCATACTGGTCGTAACCGGCCCGGGCGGCCAGTACCACGCCCATCCGGTCCGCCTCGTATTCTGCGCTTTTGTCCAGCCCCCGTGCGACAATCTCGGCTCCGCTACCGATTAGTTGCTGAGTCAGCTGATTGCCCGAGCCGACTTTCTCAGTCAGTAACTTGCTGCCGAAGTCGATCATTTTGGCCTGCTGGATCACCCGATAATGGTGTTTTCTGACCACATGACCGATCTCGTGTGCCAGCACCCCGGCCAGCTCGGCTTCGCTCTTCAGTAGTTTGTAAAGGCCGCAGGTTACAAATATATAGCCACCTGGAGTGGCAAAAGCGTTGATATCGGGGCTGTCGATCACCCCAAAATGCCAGGCCAGTTCCGGTCGCTCGCTTTGGTTGGCGACCCAGCGGCCCACTTGGTTAACGTATTTCTGTAGCCCCTTGTCCTTGACCAGAGCGGCGGCGCCCAGTAGGTTGCCGGCGATCTGTCGGCCTACTGCCAGTTCCTCGGTCTCGGCAGCGCTGTTGTCTTGGCGGCTGGCCTGGGTAGCTAAGGTCTGGGCTACACCGTTCAAGAGGTCGGGGTTTAACTCGAAGGCCCTAGTGGCAGGGGGGAGCAGCAGAGAAGCCGCGCAAGCCATTGTGATGATTTGTTTTAACATGAGTATCCTGCTATCACTTGAAATTGCTTGACATCCCTAATATTAACTAATAAATAACCATGAAACATCTGATATCCCTGTTGAATTCCCTTCTGTTTGTGCATTTTTGGTAGTAAGGTCTAGACACCAATATTCATAAAATCCCAGCCCATTAAGTTAACGTAGTCCCCACCAGAAGCCAAGGGTTTCTGACTCCTTTATTTACCAATCCGATTTGTTTTCGTGCCTCTAGAGCCAACTTCATTGACATTGCCGTAATTTGAAAATTTGAGTTTTCCCCGGTCGATGTATGACTGTATTGCCGCATTATGTGGCAAATAATAACGTTAACATCGTCAAGTAAATCAGTTGATAGGAGAGAGTGACTGATGAATCTGTCTGAGTTGAAGCTTCTGAAGATCAACGAACTGACCAAGATGGCCCAGAAGTATAATATCGAGGGGATCAGTGGTCTACGTAAACAGGAATTGATTTTTGCCATCGTTAAGGCCCAGGCGGCGCTGGAGGAAAAAAGCGGGACCAACCGGGGTAGTGGTGTTCTGGAAATCCTCCCGGATGGTTTCGGCTTCCTGCGCGCCCCTGACTATAACTACCTTCCCGGCCCCGACGATATTTATGTCTCGCCTTCGCAGATTCGCCGTCTGAATCTGATGACCGGTGACACCGTTGAAGGCCAGGTCCGTTCGCCTAAGGAAGGTGAGCGATATTTCGCTCTGCTCAAAGTTGACTCAGTCAACTATGACCCACCGGAAAAGGCCCGTGACAAGACCTTGTTCTCTAACCTTACGCCGCTGCATCCCAATGAGCCAATCCGTTTGGAGCGGGATGCCGACAGTATCTCCATGCGGATCATGGACATCCTTTCCCCCATTGGCAAGGGCCAGCGGGGGTTAATAGTGGCGCCACCCCGCTCCGGAAAAACCGTTCTCATTAAAGATATTGCCAACAGTATTATCCATAACCATAAGGAGATTATCCTTCTTGTGCTGCTTATTGATGAGCGGCCGGAAGAGGTAACCGACATGGCTCGCAGCGTTAATGCGGAAGTGGTTAGTTCCACCTTCGATGAGCCGCCGCAACGGCATATCCAGGTTGCGGAGATGGTGCTTAACAAGGCCCGGCGTTTGGTTGAACATAAGAAGGATGTGGTTATCCTGCTCGACAGTATCACCCGTCTGGCTCGGGCCTACAACACGGTGGTGCCACCCAGCGGCAAGATCCTTTCCGGCGGTGTCGATTCCAATGCCCTCCATCGCCCCAAGCGCTTTTTTGGGGCGGCGCGCAATATTGAGGAGGGTGGCAGTTTGACCATCATCGCCTCCGCCTTGGTCGAAACCGGCAGCCGGATGGACGAGGTTATTTTTGAGGAGTTCAAGGGCACCGGTAACATGGAAATTGTCCTCGATCGCAAGCTTGCCGATAAACGGGTCTTCCCGGCCATCGATCTGCACAAGTCCGGAACCAGAAAAGAGGAATTGCTGCTTTCTCCCGAGGTTCTTAACCGCATGTGGATTCTGCGTAAGCTTCTGTCGAGCATGAACCCCGTGGATGCCATGGAGTTCCTTAAGGATAAGATGAAGGGCACCAAGACTAACGCTGAATTCTTCCAAATGATGAACGGCTAAATCGCGCCTTATTCTTTGCTTGCCAAACCGAGAAATTAGGTTATATTCCTTTGCTTCTTGAGGCCCGGAATGGTGCCGGGCCGTATTGCAAATGTCTCGTTCAGCGTTTTTTTAGCGTAAATTTAAGTGGTTTTTGACTGGAGGTTGTCCCAATGAAAGAAGGTATTCATCCTAAATATCAAAAGGTCGTCGCCAAGTGTGCCTGTGGCCAGGAGATTGAGATGGGCTCAGTGAATGCGGAGGTTTCCACGGAAATCTGTTCGGCCTGCCACCCGTTCTTCACCGGTAAACAGAAACTGCTGGATACAGCCGGGCGCATCGAGAAATTCAAGAAGAAATACGCCAAACATCTGGAACAGCAGACTAAGTAAGTCGGTTTTCCCAGTACCTTTGGTCGTTACTTAAAGCAAGGGTTCAGGCACGGGCGTACAGTCCGCCTGAGCCCTTCTTTTGTTTCTGGCCACAGACAGAGATTTGTTATTGGTATCGCTACTGTTGATGATGACGGCTCAACCACGCGCGCCATTTTCATGAGATTACCAGGGTTGTACTATTATGTTTGAGAGATTCGCCAACCTGTCCGACAAGCTCGATGAGCTGGAGCAGAAGCTTGCCGATCCAGCCCGGATGGCCGACATGGAAGGCTTCAGCCGTCTGGCCCGGGAGCACTCCCAGGTGGCCAGGATGCATCAACTCTATACCGACTACTGCCGGATAGAGGCTGATCTCCTGGAAAATCGGGAATTGCTCAAGGATGAGTCGGATGAGGAGATGCAGGCCCTGGTCCGCGCCGAAATTGTCCAACTTACCACCCAGCTTGGTGAGCTCGAACAGGAGATGCGACTGGCTCTTCTGCCCCGCAATCCCAACGACGACAAGAACACCATCCTGGAGATTCGGGCTGGCACCGGCGGCGATGAGGCAGCCCTTTTTGTCGGCGACCTCTACAAGATGTATTGCCGTTACGCCGAGAGCCAGAACTGGCGGGTCGAGGTTTTGAGCAGCAATCCCCTGGGGATTGGCGGCGGTTTCAAGGAGATCATCGCCCTGATCAGCGGCGAAAAGGTTTACAGTCGCCTCAAATATGAGTCTGGGGCGCATCGGGTGCAGCGGGTTCCAGATACCGAGGCCCAGGGTCGGATACATACCTCGGCCGTCACCGTTGCCGTCATGCCCGAGGCTGAAGAGGTTGAAATCGATATTTCTCCCAACGATCTACGTTACGATATCTTCCGCTCTTCCGGTTCCGGCGGCCAGAGCGTCAATACCACCGATTCGGCGGTGCGGATCACCCATTTGCCCACCGGTCTGGTGGTCCAGTGCCAGGATGAACGGTCTCAGCATAAAAACAAGGCCAAGGGGCTGAAGGTGTTGCGCTCGCGCCTTCTCGCTCTCATGCAACAGCAGCAGCATGACATAATCAGTGCTGATCGCAAAAGCCAGGTCGGCAGCGGCGATCGCAGTGAGCGCATCCGGACCTATAATTTTCCCCAGGGCCGGGTCACCGACCACCGCATAAATTTGACCATTTATCGGCTGGACAACATCATGCTCGGCAAGTTGGACGATATTATTTTGCCCTTGATCGCCTACTATCAGGCAGAGGCCCTCAAAAACGCCGGCGTATGATCGAGACGTTTTTTGGAAATTGCCGATGAAGGTCAGGGCGCTCTTTCGCTTAACGGCTGAAACTCTGCGGCAGGGTGGTATCGACGAGGCCCAACTGGAATCTGAATTACTCCTGCAGAGTTTTTTCGGGCTTACTCGGGTCGAAATGCACCTTGCCGACCGGGAGGCAACCCCAGCTGAATTAAGCGAATTCGCTGTCCTGGTGGCGCGCCGCCTTAAGCGTGAGCCGCTGGCCTACATCATTGGTGAGCGGGAGTTCTGGTCGCTGCCCTTTACGGTTTCACCAGCAGTATTGATTCCCCGTCCGGAAACCGAACTGCTGATTGAAGAGGTGCTGATCCGGATCCCCGACCCGGCAGCTTTTGCCGGGGCAATCCTCGATCTGGGCAGCGGTAGCGGGATAATCCCGGTGGTGCTGGCTCGTGAACTCCCCAAGGCCAGGTTGGTTGGCCTGGATATTTCCCCGGCGGCCCTGGCTGTGGCGGCGGAAAATTCCCAGCGCCATGGGGTGGCGGCGCAAATCAACTGGCTGCGGGGTGATTGGTTTAGCGCAATTGCCCCGAAACATCGTTTCGCCTTTATTGTCAGCAACCCTCCCTATGTGACTGAGCTCAGCCGCCGTTCCTTGCAGCCGGAACTGGCCTTCGAGCCCGCCGGGGCGCTATTTGCTGGAGCTGACGGATTGGACGACATCCGCCAGATTATTGCCAAATGCCCGGTATTTCTTGCGCCTGGTGGTTGGTTTATCATGGAGATCGGCTATGATCAGGGTCAGGCGGTCGAGACGTTGCTTAAGGCTCAGCCCGATCTGGAGTTAATCGAAATTATTAAGGACTATGCCAATCTTGACCGGTTGGCGGTGGCCAGAAAAACTAAAACTGACAGCCGTGGCTGCCATTGAACGGGTAACACATAATGGACAAGATTATTATTGCGGGTGGGCGCCCTTTAAACGGGACCATCAGGGTAAGCGGCGCCAAGAATGCAGCTTTGCCGCTGATGGCGGCGTCTATTTTAGCGCCGGGCGAACATGTCCTGCACAATGTCCCGGACCTGCGTGACACCCGGACCATGTTGACCCTCCTGGCCTCCTTCGGGATTAAATGGCGGCGGCGCGACAGTGATGGGGCGCTGCTCCTGGACTCCACCACCATCGATAACGTTGAGGCCTCCTACGATCTGGTCAAGACCATGCGCGCTTCGGTCCTGGTACTGGGGCCGCTCCTGGCCCGGATAGGACGGGCCAGGGTCTCGTTGCCCGGTGGTTGCGCCATTGGCGCTCGACCCATCGACTTTCATATCAAAGGATTGGCCCGGTTGGGAGTGGTTTCAACTCTGGACAGTGGTTACGTGGAGGGTAGCGTTGATGGCCGCTTGAAAGGCAATACTATCTATTTTGATATCCCTTCGGTCACCGGTACTGAAAACCTCTTGATGGCCGCCACTCTAGCCGAGGGGATCACCGAGATTAGAAATGCCGCCCGCGAGCCCGAGATTGCCAATCTCATCGATATGCTCACCGCCATGGGCGCCAGGATTGACGGCCGCGATAGCGATTGTCTGGTGATTCATGGCAGCAAAAAATTGCGGGCGGCCGAGGCAACCATCATCCCCGACCGCATTGAAACTGGCACCTACCTGATCGCCGCCGCCGCTACTGGCGGGGAGTTGACCATTACCTGCTGTAACCCTGGGCACCTGGGAGCCCTTTTTGAGAAGCTGCGTGAGGCTGGGGTGGAGGTCAGGGTTGGACAGGATGAGATTACCGTTTGTCGGCGGCAGCCCTTGCGGAGTGTCGACATCAAGACTTTGCCCTATCCCGGTTTCCCCACCGATCTCCAGGCCCAGATCATGGCCTTGATGTGTCTGGCCAACGGCTTGAGCGTCATCACCGAGACCATCTTTGAAAACCGCTTCATGCATGTGGCTGAATTGCAGCGGATGGGGGCGGACATCAAGGTGGACGGCCATAGCGCCATCGTTAAAGGGACAGGAAGTTTGACCGGCGCCCGGGTAATGGCCACGGATCTGCGGGCCAGCGCCTCGCTGGTGATCGCCGGTCTGGCGGCCCAGGGTGAAACCGAGATTTCCCGGGTCTATCATCTGGATCGGGGTTACGACAACCTGGTCGGCAAGTTGGTCGGGGTGGGGGCGGTTATTCGGCGGGAAGCGGAGAAGAACTGATAAACCGCAGAACCGCAGAAGTTTAAACCAACTGCGGCAGCTTGGTCGAGCTGGGGTTGTGGGTGAGTCGGTTTTAATTGTCAGGTCATTCCGCTTTTCCGATCTGCGGTTCGACATTCTGCGGTTGGATATTCTACGGGTAGTCCTTTGCAGCTTTTTTCAGCGCGGCGGCGTGGACGTGACCAGCATAGTGGACGCTGCTCTTGCCGCTGATGGGATCAAAGGCGGAGGGGTCGGCCACGCAGAGATACTGGACCTCGCGAGGGTAGGTGATGAGTGCTTCTGCCAAGGTCAGGCCGATCACTCGGGTCGCTGCCAGCCAGGTGGCCCCGCAGGACGCCCCCCGGTTCACTTCAATGTGGCTGATTCGGCCACCTTCTTCGCTGATGGTCAACTCCGGGAAACCGAATTGTTCGCCGTAGGCCCCCAATCCGACCAATCTTCCCAAACCGCAGCAAGTGAATGGGGTGATGGCCTTTTCGGCTTTTTTCCCCGAAGCGATGAGGGGGATGTTCTTTTTCTCGCAAACTTGGGCCAGGTAGTCGAGCAGGTCGGGGTGTTTGACAAAGCTTAAGACTAAGTCGCCGCTGAAATCGGTGGGGATGAATTCCTCGGGGTTGTCAATCAAGGCGGGGAGGGCGGTGTCGATATTGTAGATGGCGCTGATCTGCAGACCCTGCCCATAGCAACGCAACCCGGCGAGCTTTTTTTCTCCGGAGCCTTTTTCCTGGAAAATTACCAGCTGCTGAGCGCTCATCGCGGCTAATGGCTGGTCATGCTGATCAGTTTTCGTCTATCCCGGTTCAGGGAGTTGCTGATATCGCGTAGCATGTAATCGCGGATCGCCTCGATCTTCTCGTAGGTGACATCAAGAAGCAGGGCCAGATCGTCGATGCCGTAGCCCTCGCCGAAGTGGCGCTCGGCAATGATGAGGCGCATGAAATCTTCGCCGAGCTCCTTTTTAAGATCCTTCTCCATGCTGGAGATGGTCTTGCAGGCCTGGGCATAGGTTCTCCCCTTGTCAATCTCCAGTTTTAGCCGCCGCAAAGCCTGCTCGTAAACGAGCTCATCATCGGCGATGGGAGAGTAATAACCGGGCTCTTCGTTATTATTTTGTGAAGCCATGTGATCCTCGGAATGGTGGCGAAAGTTGTCTGATTCGCCTTAAGAATAAGAATTCGATTCTACTTAGCAAGCAGGAAATTTTTTGTAAATCTATTTTCTAGTATCTTGGAGTCGATATCGCGATGCTTGATCTGACAATTGATGGACATGTTCACACCCGCCTCTGTCACCATGCCGTTGGGGAGATGGAGGATTATGTTCTGGTCGCCGAGGAGCGCGGACTGAAGCAGCTCTTTTTCCTGGAGCACCTGGAACGGGGAATTCAATATTTTGAGCGAACCTGGCTGACCGAGGCTGACTTTGACGAGTATTTTCGCTGTGGCCGGGAGCTTAAAGAGAAGTACCGGGAAACTCTCCAGGTCGGCCTGGGCGTCGAAGTTGGTTATAACCCCCAGCGTCGGGAAGAGTTGCTGGAGGCCCTGGCCGCCCGGGAGTGGGAGAGGATCGGCATTTCCTACCATTTTATGGTGGTGGCTGGTCAGCATTACAACTTGGTCAGCCGCCGTAGTGAAAATCTGCTGGCCTTAGGTAAGCTGGGGCTGGAATATGTCCTTTCCGCCTACTTCGCCACGCTCCTGGAGGCAGTGGAAATCTTGCCCGGCCAGGTGGTTTGTCATCTGGATGCGGCCATGCGCCATCATCCGGAGGTGCGGCTGGAGGCGAGCCATTATCGCCAGATCGAAGAAATTTTGGCGGCCATGGCGCGGCGGGGGATGGCCTTGGAGATTAATGCCTCCGGCATGGCGCGGCGCGGCCAACCTTATCCGGCCCGAGAGATTATTTTCGAGGCCGTCCGGCGAGGCATTCCGCTGACGGCCGGCTCAGACTCTCATCGCCCCGAGGATGTGGGTGGTTTTGCCGATCTGGCCGCCTGGCTGGTAGTCCAGGGGATTCCTGGGATTAGCGCAGCTTGATGGTCAGAGGAACGCCGTAGAGTTTGCGGGAGAGATTCTGGGTGGCGCCCAGCTGCCACTCACCACATTTGCCCTGCTCGCCGAGAAGTCCGTTGATCTTATTGATCAGGTCGGCGACCCCAATTACCGGGTGGCGGGAGAAAACCTCCGGCAGGCCATGGGTGAGATGGCAGGCCAGGCATTTGTCTGGGCGTTCGCTGAGGTTGAAGACGAAGTGGAGGCTGCGCGAGTTCGGGGCATAGCCCTGATAGTCGAGCGCGATATCATAGGCGCCCTCTTCTGTATCGCCGTAGAGGGCCTCGAAAAAGCTGTCGCTGCGGTCGGCGGGAAAGAGGTCTTGCAGTACCGCCGGAGTGAAGATTTCTTTGTAGGGATCGTTGGTCATGGTCTCGATTTTTGCATGGTTTGAGTGGTTCCAGAAATAGGTACCACATAGATAACGATTGAACCCTCCGGCGTCAATGGCAAATTAGCCGCGATCTTTGCTGTCGATTGCCACTCCCGCCAGGCTGTGGTAGATTCAGCCCTCCATTGTTAATTGCCCGGCCAGACCGCGTCGGATCCCGGCCGCTTTACCCCGCTTTATTGCCCTTACCAGGTTTAAATAATGCAACAATCTCTGTTCCCCGCCGCGAATCCCGTCTTGCCCGAGGGGTGTGAAAAATTTTCTCGCAGTGATTTAAATGCCGCCCAGCTGGAGGCGGCTACCACCCTGGGGGTGCCGCTCTTGGTCATCGCCGGGGCTGGCACCGGCAAGACCCGCACCTTGGTCTATCGGATGGCCTATCTGATTGAGCAGGGGGTTCCGGCCGCCAATATTCTGCTGCTGACCTTCACTCGCAAAGCGGCCCAGGAGATGATCGACCGGGCCGGTCGCCTGCTGGACGACCCCCGGCAACGGGTCACCGGCGGCACCTTTCACGCCATGGCCAATATCCTGTTGCGCCGCCACGGCCATCATCTGGGTTACGCCCCCAACTTTACCATCCTTGATCGTTCTGACGCCGAGGGGATCATCAACCTGCTTAAATCCTCACTGGATATGGGCGCCACCGGCAAGCGCTTTCCCTCCAAACGCATGGTCTGCAACCTCTTCTCCCGGGGGGTAAATAAATGCCAGACCCTGAACGAGGTCATCGAGGATCAATACAGCCATCTGGGAGAGTATTGTGATGATCTGGCCAAGATTCAGGAGCATTATCACCGCTTCAAGTTCGACCATGGGCTGATGGATTACGACGATCTCTTGGTCAAGTTTCGCCAGGTGCTGAGCGAATTTCCCGAGGTTCGCCGTGAGGTGGCCGGCCGCTTCCAGCATGTTTTGGTTGACGAATACCAGGATACCAACCCGATCCAGGCGGATATTGTCCGGTTGGTGGGGGCGGAGCGGGGCAATGTCATGGTGGTAGGTGACGATTCCCAGTCAATCTACAGCTTCCGGGGCGCCGACTTCCGCAATATCATGGACTTTCAGACCATTTTCCCCGGTGCGCGTCTGATCCGCTTGGAGGAAAATTATCGCTCCACCCAGGCCATCCTGGCGGTGGGCAATGCCATCATCGACCGGGCCCAGGAAAAATACGAAAAACGGTTGTTTACCAGTATTGTCGGCGGCCAACGGCCACAGATATACAGCGCCTGGGATGAGGCCACCCAGGCGCGCTGGGTCGCCGAGCGCATCGCTGATTTGGTGGGGAAAGGGGTGGCTAAAGAAGAAATTGCCGTGCTCTTTCGTTCCGGCTTCCACTCCTACAAACTGGAGCTGGAGTTGAACAACCGCCAGATCGGTTTTGAGAAGCGCGGCGGGCTGAAACTCACCGAATCGGCCCATATTAAGGATGTGGTCTCCTACCTGCGGGTGGTCTGCAACCCCCACGACCATCTTTCCTGGAACCGGGTCTTGCTGTTGCTCGACAAGGTCGGGCCGAAAACCGCCCAGCAGGTGCTGGCGACGGTGCGGGGGGCGGAGGAACCGCTGGCGGCGCTACGGCAGTATCCGGCCGGGAAGAGCTGGTGGGTCGGTTTGCAGCGGTTACTGGATCTGCTGGAGTCCCTGAGCGCTGGCGACCGCCAGCCCCTGGAGGTCTTTGAGGCGGTGATGGCGTACTACCAGCCACTCTTCGAACGGATCTATCATGACGATTATCCGTTGCGCAGCCGGGATTTGGAACAGATGCGGCTCCTGGTGGGCGGTTATGCCGATTTACAGAGCCTGATCGACGATACCTCCCTGGACCCGCCCGAATCCACCGACGACTCCCTGGGGGGCAGGGTGGGTAAGCCCACCGGCATGATCCTCTCGACCATCCATTCTGCCAAGGGGCTGGAGTGGGATCACGTCTTCATTATCAACCTGGCGGGGGGGCGTTTTCCCTCCTGCCAGCCCTTCATGCGGGAGGAGTGGGAGGAGGAGCGGCGGATGTTTTACGTGGCCGCCACCCGGGCTCGCAAGATGCTATATCTTACCTATCCCCGCGAGGTTCAGACCTTCGACAAGCAGGCGGCGGCGGGGGGGATTTCCCCCTTTTTGGCCGAACTACCGGCCCATCTGCTGGAGAGCTGGGAATCGCGCCCCGGGGGTGGTTATCCCGGTAGCAGGATTGAGAAGGCATTGCCGGTTGGCTCTTCTGCGCCGGTGAAGGTGGTTGAGGTGCCGGAGGTGGGGGGCAGGGTTCGCCACCCCTTCTTTGGCGAGGGCAAGGTGGAAAAACTCTCCGGCACTCGGACGGTGGAGGTAAATTTCGCTCGGCACGGTCGCAAGACTCTCCATTTAGACTATGCCCGCTTGGAGGTGCTGGATTGATGGATTACCAAGAGGCCTGGACCTATCTCAACGACCTGCAATTTTTCAAGATCAAGCTGGGGCTCGACTCCATGGCCGCCTTTTTGGAGGGCCTCGGTAATCCCCAGCAGCAGCTGCGCTTCATTCATGTGGCCGGCACCAACGGCAAGGGTTCGGTCTGCGCTAACTTGCTGGAGATTTACAGCCGGGCTGGTTACCGGGTGGGGCTCTACACCTCACCCCACCTCTCCTCGGTGCGTGAGCGCTTCCGGATTAACCACGACTATATATCCCGGGAAGAGTTTGCGGCCGAGGCCAGCGCCATCCACGCCATCCTGGCTGGGCGACAGATCACCTACTTTGAATTCACCACCGCTCTGGCGCTGCTCTGGTTTGCGCATCGGCAGGTGGATCTGGTGATCCTCGAGGTCGGCCTGGGCGGGCGGTTGGACGCCACCAATGTGATCAACCCCCTGGTAAGCGTGATCACCAACGTGGCCATGGACCATGAGGCTTACCTGGGCAATACCCTGGCTGAGATTGCCGCCGAGAAGGCGGGCATCGTCAAGCCCGGGGTGCCAGTGGTCTCGGCGGTGGCCGA
>Ga0334722_10006084_pt1 | contig 12026 bp, 11 predicted proteins | sample C3_bottom_MG_FD_207210 | JGI IMG/M metagenome (GOLD analysis project Ga0334722, IMG submission 207210) | Sediment microbial communities from Yellowstone Lake, YNP, Wyoming, USA - C3_bottom | ecosystem: Environmental > Aquatic > Freshwater > Lake > Sediment | place: USA: Wyoming | collected...
CGATTCTCATCAGCCTGCTCTGCTATGTGCTGATGGATCCTCTGCTGGCTGCCTTTGGCGCCAGCGCTGAGGTTATGCCATACGCCCGGCTGTATTTGCGGGTGCTTCTCTGGGGAGCCGTATTCCAAAGCGTGAGTTTTGGCATGAATAACTTCATCCGGGCTGAGGGCAACCCGCGGGTGGCGATGCTCACGATGATTCTGGGCGCGGTCCTGAATACCATTCTTAACCCGATGTTTATTTTTGGGTTGCATCTTGGGGTCGCCGGCTCCGCCTTGGCGACCGTGATCTCTCAGTTCATCGCGGCGGTTTGGGTTTTGTCCTACTTCTTGGGCAAACGGGCCATGCTGAAAATTCGCGTCAAGAACCTCAAGTTGAATTGGTCCATTATGTCCAAGGCCGTGGCGATCGGCTTGTCGCCGTTTGCCATGCAGCTGATCGCCAGCCTGATCACCGTGCTATTCAATAAGAGCCTGGCGGCCTTCGGGGGAGATTTGGCTATTGCCGTCTATGGAATCATGAACAGTATCATCATGTTGATTTTCATGCCGGTATTTGGCTTCAATCAAGGCGTGCAGCCGATTATCGGCTACAACTACGGGGCCAGGAAGTATGACCGCGTCCGGAAAGCCTTGTGGGCCAATGTCCTGGCCGCCACGGGCGTGGCGATACTCGGTTTCCTGCTGGTTGAGATTTTCCCCCACGCCCTGATGTCCCTGTTCAGTGCCGGGGACAGGGAGCTGACCGGTTTGGGTACCCGGGCTTTGCGCATTTATCTCATGATGCTGCCGATCATCGGCTTCCAAGTAGCAGCGGTCAACTACTTCCAGGCTACCGGCAAGCCAAAGAAGTCCTTGTTTTTGAGCCTCTCCCGTCAAGTGATCTTCCTCTTGCCGCTGCTGCTGATTCTTCCCAAATTTTTCGGCTTGGATGGGGTATGGTTCTCCGGTCCCGCCTCCGACTTCGCTGCGTCAGTTGTGACGGCCATACTTCTATGGGCGGACTTAAAGCAGCTTGCGTAATAGGAACCTAGGCCACCGCAGTTGAGTTCTCAAGAAAAACTTATCAATGAAGGAGAAATAGCGATTGACGGGCAGTAGTCTGATCGTTACAATTGGAATAGCAATAAAAGTCAATGGGTCTTAGGGCCAAAAGTCAATAGGGCTAAAGCACTAATGCCGGCAAGCGGAACTGGTCGAGATGAGGTCCGGAGTTCCGCAGTAAACTACACATTAAGGTATTAAGAGAAAGGGTGTAAAGAGATGGCAAGAAAGAAGAGAGACGGTGGCTTTACTCTAATTGAACTCATGATTGTGATCGCCGTGATTGGGATTCTGGCGGTGGTGTTGGTGCCAAAGGTTGGGACTATCAAGACGCAGGCAAAAAGCACTGGCATTGATGCAAACATGAGAAGTGTTGATGCATATGTGCAAAGCAAGATTAATAGCTGGATTAATGATGCGAAAACTGCTGGGCAGGTTGCCTCTGATATTCAAACTGCGTTTAGTAATACTGAAAAACTGACAAATCCGTACACGTCAACGCAAGATAACCCAGTTATTGGTCCTTATTATAACAGTGCTTCTAATGTATCGTTGTATATAGTAAATGATGGTACGGGTAACGATGCGGTGGCTGGTCCCGCGTATACAAAAGGAACAGTTGTTGTCTCTATAGCAGGTGGGAATGGCACTCCAATAACACAGATAAATATTTTTGGGCATGACGATAACGGCAATCTTGTTAAGACAATTAATGTGCAACTTTAGCAGCAGCTTAATCTCTAGTCTATTCAGGGTGTTTGCTAAAAACACCCTTTTCTTATATTTGTAATGTTCCGGAAAGGATGACTTAAATATGGCCCTACGCCAAGAACGCAAACGCCTCGGTGAGATTCTTGTCGCCGGCGGTGCCATAACTCAGGAACAGCTTGAAGAAGCTCTCGCTGCTCAAAAGGCGATGGGTTTGCGCTTGGGCGAGGTTTTGATCAAGCAGGGCCTGGTTACCGAAGACGATATTCTGCGCACGATGCAGAACCAGTTGGGTTTGCCGAGCGTGGAGCTCAACCGGATTGTGGTGCCCGAGCAGATCTTGAAGCTCCTGCCTGAGGCGGTCGTGCGCAAGTACGCCGTGCTGCCCATCGATCTGGTCAATGGGCAGCTGATGGTGGCTACCAGCGATCCCACGGACTATTTTGGTCTTGACGATGTCCGGCTGGCCTCGGGGCTGACGGTCAAACCGTGTCTGGCCAAAAAACAGGATATTTTGCAGGCCATCGAACGCTACTACGGGCGGAGCGAGGCGTTGAAGGCCGCGCGGGAATATGTGCGCCAGGCTGGGGTTGTTCCTGTGGCGGCGGCTGCCCAAGGGGGAGCCGCCCTTAGTTCAGCCGCCGGGGAGGGCGATGAAGAAGCCACTCCAATCATCAAGTTTTTGAATACGGTTATTGAAAACGCTGTCAATAACCTTGCCAGCGATATCCATATTGAACCGGTCGATGCCGAGATGCGCGTTCGCTTCCGGATTGACGGAGTCTTGCGGGAGATCATGCGGACCCCGGCAGCGATGGCGGGACCGGTGGTCAGCCGGGTCAAGATCATGGCCGATCTAAACATCGCTGAACGCCGCTTGCCCCAAGACGGACGGATTTCCTACCGCATTGGCGAGAAGCTCATTGACCTGCGGGTTTCGACCACGCCGACGATGTTTGGTGAAAAAGTAGTCATGCGCATTTTGGACAAATCCAGCGTGATCTTGGAAAAAGCCATGCTGGGTTTGCAGGGGCGTGACGAGCTGACCTTTGACGAGCTCATTGCCAAGCCTTACGGCATAGTGCTCGTCACCGGACCGACTGGGAGCGGCAAGACCACCACGCTCTACACGGCCTTGAACCAGCTCAATACTCCGGAAAAAAACATTGTCACCCTGGAAGACCCGGTCGAGTTCAATTTCCAAGGGATCAACCAAATCCAGGTAAACCCAAAGGCGGGGTTGACCTTTGCTGCCGGGCTGCGTTCAATCTTGCGGCAAGACCCTGACATCATCATGGTCGGCGAGATGCGGGACAACGAGACAGCCGAGATCGCTGTCCGTTCGGCTTTGACCGGGCATTTGGTCCTTTCCACGATTCACACGAACGATGCGCCCAGTGCCATTACCCGTCTTGTGGATATGGGCATCGAGCCATTCCTGCTCTCCGCTTCCCTGCTGGGGATTATTTCCCAACGCTTGGTGCGGCGTGTTTGCCCGCAATGTCAGACGGACTATGAGGCTAGCCCGCGGGAACTGGCTTTGCTGGGACTTAGCGAACAACAGGGCTGGCGTCTGAAGCGAGGCCAAGGCTGCAATTTCTGTCATCACAGCGGCTATAAAGGAAGAACGGCCATCTTTGAGATCATGAAGATCGGTCCCGGACATCGCCGCCTGATCGACAGCCGGGCCACCGCCGACGAGCTGCGCGCCTATGCTGTCGAGCAGGGCATGCTGACTCTCAAGCAGGCGGCGACCAACTTGGTTTTGCAGGGTATCACAACCGTCGAAGAATTGATCAGAGTGACGTATGTCAACGACTAGGGTAATCAGGCGGGAAAGGCGCGGGCTTTCCCGTTTCCATTTGGCGGCCCGGGTGGCGGCGTGCGCCTGGCTTTGATCTTGCGCGTTCGTATTCGCCTATGGATTTGTTCGGTTTTGCCCTCTGGTAATGATATAATAAATAGATAGATAGTTTTGCCAGCCCTATCCGGTAACGAGGAGAGTTTGGCGGTGAGCTATGCAGTTCAGGTACAAAGTCATCGATGAGCAGATGCGGATTGCCGCGGGATTGCTGGAGGCAGACGACCGCGCTGCTGCCAGACAGAAAGTGATCGACAACAGGTGGCAGCTGATTGAGCTGCAGGAAGTGAGCGGCATCAACCGCTTTTTGCAACGCAGCCTCCAAGCGAAAATCAAGTACGAGTCGCTTGCGGCATTCTGCAGCCAAATGGCCATGATGATCCGGTCCGGGGCCAATCTAGTCCGAGGACTGGAGATTTTGCAGGCGCAAATTGAGGACCGGCGGCTGAAAGAGGTCGTCAAGGCTGTTCACCAGGGCGTCAGCCGGGGCAACTCCTTGGCTCAGGCCATGCGGGACACCGGCGGCGCTTTGCCGGAATTGCTGATTAACCTGGTCAGTGTCGGCGAGGAAAGCGGTACGCTTGATTCTGTCTTGACCAGTATGGCGGAATATTATGAACGGGAGAATTTTATCCGCAAGAAAATTACCAGCGCCGCGATTTACCCTTTGGTCCTGACCATGGTTCTCCTCGGCTTAGTTAGCTTTTTCCTGGGATTCATCCTGCCGGAGATCACCGCACTCATGCGCGACAACGGGCAAAACCTGCCGCTTATCACTCAGATCATCGTCAACGTGGCCCATTTTTGGCAAACGAACGCCTGGAAATTGGCAGCAGGCCTGCTGCTTGGCGCGGCGCTCTTGGTGCGGCTCTTGCAGATACCCCGCATAGCCTATGGCCGGGATGCCTTGCTTCTGCATTTGCCGCTGTTCGGCAAGAATATCAAGAATGTGGTTATCGCTCGTTTTTCGCGGACGTTGGCTCTCTTTCTCCATTCTTCGCTGCCGATCGTGCCCATTCTGGATTCATTGGCGAAAATTGTGGGCAATCAAGTGCCCCGCCAGGCGCTGGCCAGGGCCAGGGAGAGAGTCATCCGCGGCGAAACCTTGGCCGCGGCGTTCGGACAGGAACCGTTTTTTGACCCGCTGGTCATCCAGATGATGTCGATTGGCGAAGAAACAGGACGCTTGGAGGAATTAATGGCAGAAGTGGCGAATCATTACGATAAGCGCGTGGAGATCGGCATCGCGCGCCTGGTGGCCTTGGTCGAGCCGCTCTTTACCGTGGTGATCGGCGTCTTTGCCGGCGGCCTGATTATCGCGGTTGCCTTGCCGATCTTCAACATGGCCAATGTGGTTAGGTAGGATGGATTCTCTGATGGCGCGCTGGAAGAAGCAGGGTTTTACTTTGCTGGAAGTCATGATCGTGGTCGCGGTGATTTCGATCCTTGCGGTGGTGGCCGTGCCCCGCTATCAAGCGACGCTTGACCATTACCGCCTGGATGCGGCGGCCAGAAACTTGGCGGAGCGGATTCGCTATGCCAAGCAGTTGGCCATGGACCAGCGCAGAAATATTGGCGTTGGCTTTAGCGGGAATACGCTTGAGGTTGTGCCGGTGACCTTGTCCGGGAACGGGCAGCCGGACGTGCTTGCTCCGCTGGAACGGTTGAGCCTCGACAGTGGAGTGATGTTCAGCTCGGCAACCGGTGTCCAGACCAGCCAGGACGGCTTGACCCAGTATATTTACTTCGATTATCGCGGTTTTGTCCAGACCAATCCTCCTGGTTCGGCCGCTGCTTTTCTGCTCTCCGGCGTACGCGGCCAGCGAGTGCAGGTCGAGGTCGAGGCCGGGACGGGCCAAGCTAGGGTGGTTTGGTAGGCAGGCTGACCATGGGGAGGTAGCTGGCTGATGCAGCAGGACAGGGGGATGACCGTCTTAGAAGTCGTAGTGGCTATGGCTATCCTGATGCTCGGCGTTGTTTTCATCACGCGGGGCGATGCCGTGGCTTACAAGTATCGGGCGAGACATGAGCTGCGCCAGCAGATGCTTTTCTATGCGGCCGGGCAGTTGGAGGCAGTCCTGCAAAACCAGAGTTTGCCGCCGGAGACTCAGCTGCCCTTCTCCACGTTTTCGGCGTCAGCGCAAGTTACCCCCGTGCCGGGGATTAACCGGCTGGAGCAGGTTAAACTTGTCGTGACCTGTCCTTCTGTGCCGGATGGACAGGTAGAGCTCTATACCTATCGTGTCGGGAGCGGCTCGTGAGCGGCAAAGTACGGTGGCGGGACTGGACTGCCCGCAAACAGGATGAATCCGACCAACGCGGCTTCACGCTCTTAGAGGTCATGGTGGCGGTGGCCATCTTTGGCTTTCTGATGATGTACGTAGCCCAGCTGCTGGGCAGCCAGATCAGGCTGTTCAACCGGGCGCTCGACCAGAACGATCTTGAATATAACGCCCGCACGGCGATGATGCACATCTTGGATGAGATCCGCCTTCATCCGTCGACGTATTACTTTCAAGGCCAAGCAGGAGGCCAGGATGAGGGAATATACTATATCAAGAAGAATACCCCGCCCCAAGCGGATGAGGTGCTCTGCCTCCTCGACGTCCGGCCGGATGTCAACAATTTGCCGCCAGGAACCGGCATTTACCTGACCGGAAACCAGCTTTGGTTCCGGGATGGACAAAAGGCCAACACCAAATATTTGATTGCCGACAAGATCGCCTCGATCACTTTGGAACCGGTCTATGCCAGGCTGCTCAAGATCGTTGTCACCACTGCGGATAATACGACCGATCTCAAGACATTTAGGCTGGTGACTTGGGCTCGCTTATACTGAGGGAGGACGAGAACTTGCGCGCACGCGGCTCCGCTATGCTCACGGCTGTTGTCGCCATCATGGTTCTTCTGTTGATCTCCGGGATATTTTTCTCCATCATCAACTATCAGTTCAAGCTGGAGACTTCGGAAGAAAAAGGACTCAAGGCCTATTATCTGGCGGAAGCGGGAATCAACTACGGCGTGGCGCTGGTACGCCAAGACCCGCAGTATTATTTCGATCCCGACCAGCCCTATCTGTACCCAGACAAACATAGGCCCAACCTGCCGGAAGATCCTCTCCAAGCACCAGATCCGACAATCTACCGCGTGCGCGATCAAGGCGGCCAGGTTGCGGTTCCTTTGTCCAATCCCTTCGGCGGCAACTATTTGGGGGTATTCGATGTCTATGTGAGGACTTACGAGTCGACCAACCAGTATACGTTTACAGTCACCAGCATCGGTTACTACCCCGACCAGAATGGCATCAGGCGGACCTTGCGCCAGCAGTACACTTTTCCCAAGCCGCCTGGCGGCTGAGCTGCGGGCGAGTGAACTGCACTCCTGGCGGTTGGCCTTGGCCTGAGGCACATTGCATGGGCGCAAAGTACAGCTTGGGGCACGCAGACACGCCAACCGGACCTGTACTCATTTTCAAGGCGAAGGGGTGAGAGCATGGACGAGAAGAAGGTGAAGCCGGCCTTAGGTTTGGGCCTGCTCGCTGTCTTGCTCCTAGTGGCGGGGATAGTTTTGGCCGCCAGCGACGAGGGCGGCCAGGGAGCTGGCAGTGCCCATGACCAAGCTAACCCACACGCCGCCAAAAACTTCGTCGTGCAAGACACTGCTGATTTTCACCCTAAGAGCGAACAGGGCCGCCCCCCTGATGTTGCCAATCAATATGGCCTGAATGAGGATGCGCCGATCTATATTTTCGTTACCAACAATGGACAGGAGCAGAATGTGCCGGCTCAGGATGACATTCCGCTCACGCTAACCTTGCTTGGGCCTGGCGGCTTGACGCAAACTTATCCCTTGACCATTCATGAGGGACAGGCTATGGGCTCGTTGACAGTCCGGTTTCCGGCAGCCGGCCAGTGGCAAATCCAAGCTGTGGGTTCAATCGGGGACAAGGGTTCTGACAAAGACACCGTGCAATATTGGACCAATGCATTTTGGGTGTATTACCCGACCAAATTGGCGGTTGCGCCCAACGCGCCTAACCGGATCCCCATTGGCGGCAACCTGCAGTTCAGAGCGACCATGACTTATTCGGACAATACTTCCCAGGAGGTCACCGGCCGGGTAGATTGGACCAGCAGCGATGCCCGGATTGCGGCAGTGGACGCTCATGGCCTGGCGGCCGGCTACGCCAGTGGTTCGGTGACCATCCGGGCAACCGACCCTAAATCCGGCTTGTCTGACGCGGTTCCGCTGACCGTAGAACCTCTGCTGGGACTGCAGGTGATTCCGTCCAGCGCCAGCATCCAACCCGGTGCTACCCAGCAGTTGACCGCCAAGCTATTCTATTATTTTTTCTCCCAACGGGTGGAAATCGATGTCACATCCCTGGGCACCAGTTGGTCGAGCAGTGATCCAAGTGTGGCTGCTGTGCGCGCAGACGGCTTGGTTACCGGAGTGAAAAGCGGTTTTTGTTCTGTGACCGCTACCAACTGGTTAAGCGGGATCTTGACGTTTTTGAAGCAGCTATTTCCCGGGTGGGTCGAGGTCAGTGACACTGCCAGCATTACCGTAGGCACCGTTACCGGCTTGAGCGTGGCGCCAAACCCGGCGAGCGTGGCCCTCCACAAGACGGTCAGTTTTTCGGCCATCATCCGCTTTGCGGACGGCACCAGCGTCGATGTCACGAGTGCTGCCTCCTGGACCAGCAGCGACCCGGCCATAGCAACGGTGGATAACGCCGGCCATGCGGTGGGCAGTGGGTTGGGGACATGCCGGATCAGCGCCGCTTACCAGGGTTTTACCGGTTCGGCGAGCTTGACCGTCGGCAGCAAGGTCCCGGCTGCTGTCGCGATAACGCCCAATGTTGCGACCTTGACCGCCGCAGCGAGCCAGCAGTATCAAGCGATGGTCACTTATGCGGATGGTTCGACAGAAGATGCCACTGGCTTGGCGACCTGGCAGAGCAGCGCTCCGGCGGTGGTCACGGTTGGTACTTCAGGGGTCCCAGGCTCATCCCCGGGATTGGCCCAGGCTTTGACGCTGGGTACTGCTGCCATCACCGCTGATGTCGGCGGGATCAAGGGTACAATCAATGTCAAAGTGATTCCCGACCGGCTTGTGCTCGGGACAGCGCCGACTTTGAGGCTGCGCAGCGACACCTCTTTATCCGATTACACCTGGGGATACATCGGTGAGGTAATGGATCTGACGGCGACGGTAACGGCAGTTGATCGGAATGGGAACAGATTGTCTGCCTATGATTGGACCGGTGACCTTGCTTCCTTGGCCTCGGCTTCGGCATGGACTCTCAATCTAACTGATGCCGGGGGACAGTCATACGCCGGACGCCTGCTCGTGTCTTGCAACTATGCCGTGCCGCTTGAGGACGGGGCCTTGCAGGTTGACTTTTCCGTGATTTTCAACAAAGATCCGCTTAAGGCGGAAAAGGAACGAATTGCCGGTTTTGCCCTAGCTCTGCAAGCCAATTATCATACGGCCGATGGCGTAGCTCTGACCGGGACGGGCCAAGCCCAGGTGCCGGGACATCCGGGAACCTACACCTTGTATGGCGGGCGGATCCGCGCGGCTAACGAATATTTTTACCTGGCGTCGGGCGAAGCCCACGTTTATGTGGAGCGCTATGAAGGCGGTTCAGCGAATGACGGCTTTGTAACGAACGATTTGGACCGCGAAACATATAACACCACGCAGTGGAGCCTGGATGGCGGCAGCATCAATACACCGGGTTTTGCTTTCCGCAACGGAATCGGCAAGCTGACCCTCAGCTACACTGCCGAAAACACGCGGGCCAAAGTGCTTGCGCCTGTACCGGGCACTTTTCCTGCTTACTTGGGAAGTCAGGCAGGAATTCTGACCTGGGGTCAAATAGTCGCGCCGCCGGCACCAGGAACGCTGGTTGAAGGCCCGGTGTGGGAACAAGAAGATATTTTGCCGTGAGGCTGCAGTTGATGGCCGGCTTGCTGTTAAGGAGATCGCCAAGGTGATGAGACGTCAGATGTGGGTTGCCAGCGTACAGGACGAGTGCTGGACGGTGGCCAGAGTAGCGAAGAAAAGGGGTACCCTCAAAGTTCTCCAAGTTTTCCGCATGCCAAGCGAGACGGCAGTTGCTGACCGGGAATTGCCCCAATCCCCAGCGCCTGAATCGCTGGCCCTGGCAGCGCCAGAGGCGGCGCCGATTCAGCAGAACTTTAAGGCTTGGTGCCGCAGCCACCGAATACCGATTAAGCATCTTAGGATCGCCGTGTCGTGTCCCGGCGTCATCTCCCGCGTCATAACCTTGCCGCGGCTGAAAGCACGTGATCTGGAAATACTGCTTGCGCAAAACACCGATCAGTACTTTACCATCAATTTGGCAGACTATCTGGTGGATTATCGTGTGTTGGAGAGTTTTGCCGAGGATGGCCAAGAACGGCAAAAGATCCTCTTGGTGGCTCTCCCCAAGCTGCATTGGCAGAAGGTTTGGACTGCCTGTGCCGGGGCCGGCGTCAAGCCGAAGATGGCCGACTTGGCGGCCGATTGCCTGGCTCGGCTTTATGGCACTTTGTCACTTCAAGCGGCCGACAAGACCGCCAGCACGAGCGTGTCTGCGGGACGAAATCTTGGCCTGCCGGATTTGGCCATTGTGCACTTGGGCTTAGACCGCACGGAATTTGTCTTGTTGGAGCATGGCGTCTTTTTCCTCTATGCGGACGTAGATACTGGCCTTAGAGGCATGCCCGCGGTGACGCCAGGCCGGGGATGGCCCGCGCACCTAGAGGGCAGCGAGGAGCCGGAGCAGTTCCTGGCCGGTTTGGAAGGCGCGAGCAAGATGCCATCCGGCGCGGTGGATTACCGCGCTGAACTTGAGCAGGCCTTGGCGCCGGTCCTGCAAACCCTCGCCGAATTTCTCAACTTCTTTGCGGCGCGGCATTTTGGCAAGACAATCGACCGGATTTACCTTACCGGTGAGTGTGCCGACAGCTCCTTGACCACGGTTTTTGAGGCCGCGGTAGACATAGAGACCAAGGTTGGCTTTCCCGGGGGATGGCGGCCCTCTTTTGGGCGCAAAGCTGCCGCAGAGGCGAAGAACTGGATGAAGTACGGCGTCTTGTACGGGCTGGCTTGGCGGGAGGACTGAATGCGAGAAAAAAGGCAATTTGATTTTGTTCGCCGGTGGGAAGTGGCAAATCGGCAGCGCACCGGCCGAGACCGGCGTTCGAAAGTGTCTATGTTTGTTTTGGGCGCGTGTGTCTTGGGCCTTGGGGCCGCTGCCCCCTGGCTGTGGGCTTACAAGCAAGAGCTTGAGCTGCGGGCAGTCGAGCAGCGAATTGCGGCTTTGAGCGCTATAGACAGCCAGCTGGCCAAGCTGCAAGCCTTGCACAGCGAAATAACGTCTCAACAGCAGATCCTTGACCAGATCCGGAGCAAGACAACCGACCCGGCTCCAGTCTTGGATAGGCTGCGGACGTTGCTGCCGGTCGGAACGGCTGTCACAAGCTTCTCGATGCAGGCAGACAAATCGGTAACCCTGGTGGTTAGCGTGCCGACACCGGTGGATGTGGCTCGCCTGCTGACGAGTATTCAGGGATCGGGATGGTTCCAGGGGGCCGATATTAAGACAGTTTCGTTGCAAGATAAAAGTCAAAGCCTGTCGCTTAATCTCAAACTCAAGTGAGTTTGTCCCGGGAGTCGCCAGTGGGGGATTCGGACAGCAACAAATCGCCAAAGTTCTTGAAGGGATCGAGACAGAGTGACCAAGCAGCAGGTGGAAAAGGCCGGGCTAGCCGTGCTGCTCGCAGCGGCAGCCCTGTATATCTACGCAAATTGGCTCTGGCAACCGCAAGTGGCCAGGGTGTACGAGCAGGCTCAAGAGCTGCGCCGCCAGCAAGAGCATCTTCGCCTGCTGAATAGCTATGCAGCCAATGCAGGACTCTTGGCGCAGGAGACAAGCCAGGCTGAAGCTGCTTTGGCCAAGTTGCAGAAGCAAGTTCCCGCCACCTTGAACAAGGGGAACTTGCTGGTGAACATCTATACGCTGGCCAAACGCCATGGGGTTCAGGCGCAGAACCTCACCTTCGAAGAGCTTCAGCAGAAAGGCAATGTTCGGGAAATGGGCATGGCGCTTGTGCTGACCGGAGCAGCAGAGGACGTCTTAGCGACGATCAAGGATTTGCAGTACGGAGATACTCTGCATTTGGCGGTGCAAAGCGTGACGCTGGGGGCAGACAAGAATGGAGTCAAGGCTGATCTTAAACTGCTGGCCTTGGCGGCGGCCGGTTCCACCGCAGTTGTGCCGGAAACACCTGGTTATATGAATTCGCCCTTCGGCGTTGATTCAGTGGCTAAGCTGTTTAGACAATAGGGGTAGGTGCTGCAGCATGCTGGCGGTCGATGACTTGGTTAAGCTGGCTGGAGAA
>Ga0334722_10006085_pt1 | contig 12024 bp, 11 predicted proteins | sample C3_bottom_MG_FD_207210 | JGI IMG/M metagenome (GOLD analysis project Ga0334722, IMG submission 207210) | Sediment microbial communities from Yellowstone Lake, YNP, Wyoming, USA - C3_bottom | ecosystem: Environmental > Aquatic > Freshwater > Lake > Sediment | place: USA: Wyoming | collected...
ACGCAAAGCCATCACCCGGTCAAAATTCTTCCTTTTTGACGTGGGAGTTGTGAATATTCTTGCACAGCGGGGCGAGATAAAGCCGCACAGCGAATTGTTCGGCAAGTGCTTTGAGCACTTCATGTTCCTTGAGCTGCGCGCCTATCTGGGCTACCGGAGAAAGCCGCATCCGCTTCAATACTGGCGGAGCACATCGGGGTTCGAAGTCGATTGTGTAATAGGAGACCGGTTGGCTATAGAGTTCAAATCCGGCGACATGGTCTCGGAAAGGCATCTGCGCGGTCTCAGAGCCCTGCGGGAAGAAGGCCTGGTCAAGAACTATGCCGTAGTTTCCCTGGATCCGCAAAAGCGCATAGTAGACGGCATAACAATCTACCCCTGGCGAGAGTTCCTAACTGCCTTGTGGGCGGACAAGATTTTCCCTCAGTTGCATTAGCGGACGAGGTCCGAAACAACGAGCCCAGGAGCGCCAATAAAAAAACCCCGGCAGGGGTTTTTAAAATTGGCGCTCCTGGGCTAGGATTCGAACCTAGACAAACGCCTTCAAAGGGCGTCGTGCTACCATTACACAACCCAGGAATAAAACTATTGAGCCCCATCCGTGCGTAATGCGCGCCCCTTGAAAACCAGTGTCCTTACTCTTCTCCGGCGCAGGCGGACTGCGCGGCCGGAGCGCCGCCTTTCGCCAGCTCCTCGCTATAAGTCTTTAAGACAAGCTGTTCAAGCGTGTGCCGGAAGTCGTTAGTGATAGGATGGGCGATATCCTTATAAGACCCGTCCTTGATCTTCCTGGAAGGCATACACACGATAAGCCCTTTATTGCCGTTGACCACTTTCATGTTATGGACCACAAAAACGCCGTCGAACGTTACCGTGGCGAATGCTTTCAGCCTGTCCTCATTCCTCAGATGTATCCTGACTTCTGTTATCTCCATGATGATCCCCCCATGTTTGTAACGCCCCCACCAGCCGGCGTCTGTCCGCCTTAGGCGGACACCCCGATAAGAAAGCTAAGCGCAACACTATAATTTTAGCAAAAATTCAGTAAAAAAACCCTGTAATTCGGTTTTTTTAAGATTTTTAGGATTTTAGAGGCGGCGGAACGGGTTTCCACAAGGGCGAAAACCGAAGCGCCCGACCCCGACATCAGCGCGGCCTCCGCGCCGGCTTCCATAAGCCGTTCTTTGGCGCGCCTTACGGCCGCATGGCCCGAAAGGACTGGTTCCTCCAGACGATTGAAGAGCAGGGCGCCCCAATCCCTGAGCGGCTTCCCAGCCTCAAGCGCTTTTATAAGGGTCCCAAGTTTTTTGAGATTGGAAGAGATCTCGCAGCGCGGCGACGGTTTCAGCGCCCTGTAGACGGGGCCCGTAGATACCGGCACTCCGGGATAAACCAGCACAACAAATGGAAGGCGGCCTTTCGCCTTAACAGGTTTCAGGACCTCGCCCCTCCCGGTTCCGAAAGAGAACGCGTCTCCGGTCAGGAAGAACGGCACATCGGAACCCAGGGAAAGCGCTATGGCTTTGAGTTTGCCCCGGTTACGCGCCGGCTCCACGCCGTAAAGCCCGCACAAGCCTTTCAGCGCCGCCGCCGCGTCGGAGGAGCCGCCGCCCAGACCCGCGCCCGCCGGCACTTTTTTCACGAGTTTTATCTCCACGGCTGGATTTATCTTGAAAGCCGAAAAAAAGGCCGCGGCGGCCTTGTAGACGATGTTGTCTTCGGCCCTTAACCCGGCCAGATCGGCCTGGTTCACAACCTTCAGTCTTATGCCCGGTTTTGCCGTTTTAGCGAGGGTTAGTTCGTCGGCGAGGGAGATCCCGGCGAACAGCGTCGCCAGGTCGTGATAGCCGTCCCGCCTTTTGCCCGTAACCTCAAGAAAGAGGTTTATCTTTGCCGGCGCTTTGATCCGAATTTTACTGGCCATAAAATTGGGGCTCACGGCGCCAGCGTGTTAAACTCTTTCAGATTTATCTGGTTTTTGTCCAGCACCACTTTGAGCGAGAAAAAAGGGAGCTTAAACTCGATCGTCTGCGGGATCAGGTAGAGGTTCTTGAGAAAATAATCCCCGAACCGCACCGACAGTTTTTTTTCCTTCAACGGGACCAGTTTCTCCACGTTGAGGTTCCCGTCCAGATACACCTTGCGGACGCCGCTCAGGAAATGGTCTGAGCCCCAGCCGTTTTCGAGGCGGGCGCCGGAGAGGAACTCCCCGGACAGATAGTCTTTAAGTTCCGCGCCCATCAGGGCGGCCCAATAGCCCAAAGTCTCCTCGTCCAGGCCTTTAAGCGAGGCCGCGTCCATCGCTACTTCGTTCCCCTCTATCCTTATCTTCCACATCGGGGCCATCAGCGGCCCCACCAGCGTGAACGCGAAATTATCCGGCGCGGAAAAACGCAGCACGCCGTCGAGCTTTATTTTTTTGCCCTTGAAAGAAGCGTAGACCTTGGCGAACGCGGAGAATTCTTTTCCGTTGAGACTGAAGGCTTTCAGCAGCCCGCCGGTCAGTTCGGAAGCTTCGGAGTCCGGGATATTCCCGCGGGCGTCCCTCATCTTGGCAAGAATGGCCTTTCTTTTGTCCCCGCGCTCCATCAGCGCGGCGTTGCCGTAGGCGCGCCAGGCGCCTTTCCAGTCCGCGGAGGCGGCATAGATATCGCCCGCGTGGTCCCACAGCACGGAGTCGTTGTATATAAATTTGAGGGCTTCTTTTATTTCCGTCAGCGCGGCGGGATATTTGCCCTGCTTAAAGTGGACCCACGCGATGGAATCCCGGTAAGCCCCGTTGGAGGGATCTATTTTCACGGCCTTTCCGATAAGCTCCTCCGCCTCGGCCAGCTTCAGCCCGCGGTCGGCCAGCGCGTAGCCCAGGTAATTGAGGATATTGGCGTTAGCGGGGTCTTTGGCCAGCAGATACCGGAAGTTTTCCTCGGCCGCGGACATCTCTCCCTCCCTTTCGCTTATTACGGCGTACTGCAACCGCGCTTCCGGGTAATCCGGGGTTTTGGCGATAATGGCCTTAAGGAGTTCCACGGCCTTGGCGGTCTTGCGCGTGTCGTCGTAGCCCAGGGCCAGAAAATAGGCTATCTCCGGATTATCGGGCCATTTGCCGCGCGAGTCCTCCAGCAGGGTTATGGCCCTGTCGTAGCGCCCGCTCTGAGTGTAGTAATAACTCAGCCTCAGCGCCGTGCCGGGGTTTGACTTCAGGCCCTTTGAGGTTTCAAGGTAGCCGGCGGCGGCCGCGAAATCCCGCCGGGTCTCGCTGATCACGGACAGCCAGAAGCAGGCGGTGGTGTCGGTCTTGTCCAGTTCGTGGGATTTAACGAAATACTTTTCCGCCTCGGGGAGGTTCGACACGTCCGGAGAAGTGTACAGCTCCCCGATATGGTTCAAAAGCTCGGCATTATTCCCCTCGACGGCGAGCAGCTCCACGTATTCGCCCAGGGCCGCGGCCGTGGCCTTAATGGTCTCGTAATAATTGGCCAGCAGATACCGGGGCTGGATGTACATCGGGTCCGCTTCTTTGGCTTTAAGCAGGCGGGCCTTCATCGTTTCGTAATCTTTTTTGGCATTGTAGAGCAGGGCCAGCTGATATTGCACCTCCGCCTCTTCGTCCGGCTTGAGGCGCAGGTATTTTTTCAGGTACTCGATGGACTTGTCGGGATTTTTGGCGCTCCAGAGGCTGGCCAGCTGATAGACCGCGTCCGTGTTTTCCTTGTCCAGTACCGCGGCTTTTTCAAAAGCGGCGCGTGCGGCTTCGATATCGCCTTTCGCCCACTGCACATTGCCGTAAAGCACCCAATTCTCGGCGGAACCGGAATCCACCCTTACCACGTACCCGACCCATTCCTCGGCGTCGCTTACCTTGCCGAGGTGCAGGGCCAGATTCAGGGCCTGTTTGTAGACGAAGACAGACTGCGGATCCAGCAGCATGGTGGCCTTGTATTCCTGCAAAGCGGAATCGTAACTGCCTTTGCGCTCCAGCACCAGGCCGTTCATAAAATGGAGGTAGGAGGCTTTATCCGAAGCCCGCGCGGCGGCGCAACCTAAACTCAAAAGCAGTAAAACCGACGAAGTGATCTTTTTGCCCATATCATTCTCCAGCCCGTCCCGACGGCTGTCACGCCGCTATTGTTTTCCTCATCAGCACCGCGGCGTCCGTGTTATTATAGAATTTTGGCCTCCGGCCGGCCACTTTAAAACCAAGCTTGGCGTAAAGCGCCAGTGCCGGAGCGTTATGTTCGTTGACTTCCAGATCCACCTCGGAACAGGCGTTTTTTTTGGCGTACTCGTCCAGCTTCCCGATAAGGGCCACGGCCACCCCGATCCGCAGCGCTTTGACCGAGACCACCACTGAATTAAGCTGGATCTGCGGCTTCAGTATCCAGAAATTGATAAACCCCAGCGGAACGCCGTCCGACCAGGCCGCAAGCGTGACGGAAAATTTCTTTTCCTCCTCAGCGGCAAGCCCCTTCTCCCCCCAGGCGGGATAGCCGGGATGCTCCGCCTCCAGCGCCGCCAGGGCCGGCAGGTCGTCTCTGCGAACGCGGCGTATCAGCATAAGGTCGGTAACCAGTATCCAGTAACCGGTAACCAGTAAAAGCGGTTCATATTTTCCCCAACCGGATACCGGTCACTTTCCCTGCCCCAACTCGTACTTCGCCGGTTTCAGATAGAGCGGGGAAAGGTCCCTGTTCCTGAGCGCGAGGCCGGTCTTTATCACGAACTCCGGCAGTATTTTTGAGATCCGGGGCGGAGCCATCCCGCAACCGGGCGGAACCAGCGCGTAGATCTCCGGCTTTTCTTCCGAGTCGGCGATCACGTACAGGTCACGCCCGCCGGCTTTAAGGTACTCCGCCATTTCCACATCCTTAAACCAGCGCGGCGGCCCGACCGGGGTACACTTGGGACCAGTGGATCGGGGCTCGTGACTCGTGGCTCGCGACTTGCTTCCCGCAACCCCTGGCCACTGTCCACTAACTTCAAACACTTGGCAGAAATATTCATCCTTGAAAGCGTGCGTCAGCGCGGCCACGCGCGGACATTTCCTGCCGGCGGCCCACGCCCCGAATTCTTTCGAGCCCGCGGCCTGTCCGGCCAGAACGTCGAATAACGTGGATGAGTAAACCCGGATCCCCGCCAGGGTCTTCAAAACGCCGGCCAGCGTCAGCCCCACCCTCAGGCCCGTAAAACGTCCCGGCCCCGTTATAACGCACAAAGCGGAAATGTCATTCAACCGGAACCCGCGGCGGCCCAGAAGCCGGTCAAGCATGGGAAACAGCAGCTTCTCCTGGTTCAGCGATTTTCTTGAAGCGGAAGAAAACCGGCCCCCGGCCAGGACGGCGAGCTTGACCCTTGAGCCGGAGGTGCATATACCGGCGGTTACCCCGCGGTTCTTTTTTATTTTTTCAGCCATTTTGCCTTCAACCCCGCCAGTATCTTTTCCGGATCGGCGCCGGCGGCGGAAGCCCTGATCTCGCGGGCATCGCCCCCCGCCAGCTCAAAATCCAGCTCAAGGAAGTCCCCGCGGCCGTAAAGATATTCGGCGGACTGCGCCCACTCTATCGCGGCGACGCCGTCCTTCATTCCAATATAATCCTCCAGCCCGATATTAGCCATCTCTTCCGGAGACACCCTGAACAGATCAAAATGATAGATCTTCAGCCCGCCCTTATAGGTCCGCATCAGGTTAAAACTGGCGCTCACCGGCGAGGTTTTTGAACCGAGCGCGCCGGCCAGACCTTTCACAAAAAACGTCTTTCCCGCGCCTATCATCCCCTTGAGCGAAAGGACTTCTCCGCCTTTAAGCAGGCCGGCCAGCGCGCGCGCGAGCCTGAGCGTGTCGGCCGGACTCCGGCTTTTAAAAATGACTGAAACTTTGCGCTTTGCCTTCATAGCCTTTCATGACCGCGCCCGAACCTTTTTCTATCCGACCCACGGCTTTCGCGGCGGGCAGCAGTTTTTTCACCAGCCCCGCTTTGGCCGGACGGACGGTGAACACCAGGCCGTAATCCTCGCCGCCGGAAAAAACGTATTCCCGCCAGGCCCGGCCTTTGGCTTTTGCGTAAGCCGCCAGGGCCGGGGAAACGGCCTCCGGGCCGGCCTCAAGCAGGACGCGGCACCTGGAAAGCTCCGATAAGATCCGGGCGCTGCGCAACAGTCCGTCGGAATTATCCAGCATGGCCGAAGCGAGCCCGCGCGAACCTATTAACGCGCCCTCTTTCAAAAAAGGCCGGGGCTCCAGAAAAGCGCGCACAAGCCGCCGGAATCTGCGTCTTTCCGAAATCCGTCCGTTTGTAAGTATTTCCAGCCCGGCTTTCGCTTCACCCAGCGGGCCGAGGCTGAAGAGTATGTCCCCCGGCCGTGCGCCGTAGCGGGTCACGATCTCTTTTGCGTCCGCTTCACCCCAGACGGTCATATAAAAATGCATTTCCCGCGCGCCGGACAGGTTCCCTCCCGCTATCGTAAGGCCGAACTTCAGCGCTTCTTTCTTAAGCGCCCTGAGGAACCGCCCCGCGAAACCGGCCGGGAGATCTTTCGGGAGGCCGGAACCGACCACGCAGGACACCGGCCTGACCCGGCCCATGGAAGCCAGGTCGCTTAAGTTCACCCGCAGCAGTTTGCGCGCCAGAACTTCCGGCGTTGAAAAGCGCCTCAGGAAATGGGTATGCTCCACCAGTTCGTCGGTGGTAATGACCAGCGCTTTACCCGGCGCCGTCTTCAGCACGGCGCAATCGTCCCCGGGCCCCAGAATAAGACGCCTGTCTCCGGGAAACTTTAAGTACTTTTCAATATAAGTTAAGAGGCCCGCCTCGCCTTTTCGCGGGAGTTTCATATATTTTTTATTTTTCTGAACGCCGCGGGCAGGAATTTCACAAGCTCCCCCGCCAGCACGCACCGTTCGGTCAGACTTCCGGCGGCCAGGTCTCCGCAAAGACCGTGGAGATATACGCCCAGCGCCGCGCTTTCAAGCGCGCTGTTCTGAGTAAAACCGCTCTTTCTGCCGGCCTGCGCCCAGAGGCCGGCTATCAGACCGGCCAGCACGTCACCCGCCCCGCCTTTGGCCAGAGCGGGGCCGCCCGTGGTATTGCGTAAAATTTTACATCCGTCGGTAATAAGAGTGCCGCCGCCTTTAAGCAGGCAGACCCCGCCAAGACAAGCGTGCAGCGCCGCGAGCAGGGCGCTCCGATCCGGAATTTTACCGGCAGATGCGGGGCGCAGAACTTTCAAGGCTTCTCCCTCGTGGGGCGTGAATATTCTGACAGGCCCGGATCTAAGAAAAGACAAGCCGCCGCCCAGGGGCAAGGCATTCAGCGCATCGGCATCCACGACGGCGGGCATGTCCAGCTTTTTCAAAAGGGTACGGACGAACTCCGGCGCCGAACCTTTAAGCGACAGGCCGGGGCCGATAAGGCACACATCGTATTTCTTTTCTCTCTGGAAAGCCAGGACTTTCCCGGCCGCTTTCAGTGCCGCCGCGCCGTCCTTCGAAGGCAGCGGCAGGGTCATGGCTTCGGCCAGAGCGCAGGCCAGGACCGGCTGCTCGGAATCCGGGCACGCCACGGTCACGAGTCCCGCCCCGGCTTTCAGGGCCGCGCGGGTAGCCAGGATCGCGGCCCCGGTCATACCCCTCGAACCGGCGACTATAAGAACTTTGCCGTAATCCCCCTTATGGCTGTCCCTGTTTCGCGCCGGCAGTAAAGGAGACAAATATTTCGCGGTGAGATTTATGGATTTCATCTTTCAGGCCTTGAACGCGATGGCGGACGCGCAGGCATAATTCTCGGTATGGGAAAGAGAAAGCATAACGGTAATGCCTTTAAGGCCGGACCCCCTCAGTCCGACTTTAGGCCGGCCGGTTTCGGCTTTCGAGATAGCGATGCTCTTCAGCGGCAGATCCTTTCTGTCCAAAGCTTTAATGACGGCTTCCTTGGCGGAGAAGCGCGCCGCGATACGCTCGCAGGCATTTTTGCCATTAAGACAGTAGGCAATTTCTTCCGGCGTGAAAAACCTGTTAAGAAAAGCCGGGGTTTTCCTGAACAATCGCCTGATACGGGCGACCTCGGTTATGTCTATACCTACGCCGCAGACCGCGGCCGCGCTGTCCTTTTTCATTTTTCCTTATCGGACCGTAACGCTTTTGGCCAGGTTCCTGGGTTTATCTATATCGCACTTCTTGGCGAGCGCGATATAATACGCGAAGAGCTGAAGGGGAATTACGGTGAGCAGCGGAGAAAGTATCTCGCTGGTCCTTGGGACCGTTATGTAGTGGGACGCTTTTATGAGCTTTTTGGAATCCTCGTCCACGATGGCGGTCACTTCGGCGCCGCGGGCCTTGGCTTCCTCAATATTGTTAGCGACCAGGGAAAGCATTTTCGAGGAGGTGGCGACGGCCAGCACCGGCATGCCCTTGTAAATAATGGCGATCGGACCGTGCTTCATCTCGCCGGCGGCGTAGCCCTCCGCGTGCACATAGGAGATCTCTTTTATCTTCAGGGCGCCTTCGAGCGCTATGGGGAAATTGATGTGCCGCGCGATGAAAAGAAAATGTTCGCTTTTCGCGAAATGTTCGGCTATTTTCAGGACGGCATCCGAACCCTCCAGCGCCGCCTCTATCAGACGGGGGATCTTGAGAAGCTCATTGGCGTATTTTCTGGCGTCGGCGTCGAAGATATTCTTGCGGATCACGGCGAAATGAATGGCCAGCACATACATGGCCGCCATCTGGCCTATAAAAGCCTTGGTGGACGCCACGCCTATCTCCGGACCGCAGTGGGTGTAAAGCACATAGTCCGCTTCCCGTGTCAGAGTCGAGCCGAGGGTGTTGGTGATCGCCAGCACTTTGGCGCCGGAAGCTTTGGCCTCGCGCACGGCGTAGAGGGTATCGGCGGTCTCGCCGGACTGGGAAACGGCGATGATAAGAATATCCTTGTTAACTATTTTGGCGCGGTCGGAGAACTCAGAAGCGAAGTCCACCGAAGTCGGCAAACCGAAATTCTCGAACACGTAACGGCCGACCAGCCCCGCGTGATACGCGGTGCCGCAGGCTATGATCTGCACGCCTTTTATATTCCTGATCAATTCCGACGGCAGGTTTATTTCCTGCTGGAGGATATCGCCTTTGAGCGGCAGCAGACGCCCCCTTAAAGTATTTTCCACTGATTCGGGCTGCTCGTGGATCTCCTTGAGCATGAAATGTTTGTAGCCGCCCTTCTCGGCCATGGTGGAATCCCACTGGATGGTGACGGGACTGTGCTCCACCTTCTTGCCCTGGAAATTAAAATAAAGAACCGAGTCTTTTTTCACCGCCGCCATTTCTCCGTCGTTCAGGAACACGGCTTTTTTTGTATATTTGAGAAAAGCGGAAACATCCGAAGCGATGAAGTTCTCCCCGCCGCCCAAGCCTATGACCAGCGGACTGTGCTGGCGGGCGGCCAAAAGCATACTGGGACACCTGGCCCATAAAACGGCCATGGCGAAAGAGCCTTTCAACTCCGCGATGGCGCGGCGCACGGCTTCGAAGAACATGGGTTCAAGCACATCGCTGCGGGCGGCGGCCCCGGATACGTTAAGTCCTTTGATCTTTTCCTCTATGAGATGGACGACCGCCTCCGTATCGGTTTCGGACTTGAACTTATGTCCGGTTCTGAGAAGCTGCTCCTTTATCTCCAGATAATTTTCGATGATCCCGTTATGAACCAGAACCACCTCGTTCTTGCAGTCCGTATGCGGATGAGCGTTGTCCTCGGAAGGGACGCCGTGGGTGGCCCAGCGGGTGTGACCGATGCCGGCCGCCCCTTTTTTGAGCGGGTCTTTGGCTATAAGAGCGTCCAGCGCGTCCACCCGGCCGCTGACGCGTTTGAGGTAAAGCCCTTTTTCCGGGCTTATTCCGGCGACTCCGCACGAATCATACCCGCGGTACTCAAGACGTTTGAGCCCGTCCACGAGGATGTCCGTGGCCGTCTTTTCGCCGATATAACCGGTTATTCCGCACATAAATTATTGCATCAGCCTTTTCATTTCCGATACCGCGGTCTTAAGGCCCACGAACATGGCCCTGGAGATTATAGAGTAACCGATATTGAGGCAATCCATCCCCTCGATCCTGGCCACCGGCACGACATTGTAGTAATCCAGCCCGTGCCCGGCGGACAGATTCATCTTAAGCTCTTTTACCAGGAAAGACGCCAACTGGAGCTGTTCCAGTTCTTTGATCTGCAGTTTCTTGCCCCAGGACTCGGAATACTTGCCGGTACACAGCTCTATCGTGTCCGCGCCGATATTGTGCGCCGCGCGTATAGGCTGCGGCTCCGGGTCCACGAAAAGGCCCACGTCGATGCCGGCCTTGGAAATATTATTGATAATTTTTTCAAGCTCGGCGAGCTTGCCGGTCATCTTCAAACCGCCCTGCGCGGCCGCCCCCCCGGCCGGCTCGGGCACTATACAGACGGAATCCGGCCTGACCTTGAGCGCGATCTTCTCCATTTCCGGGGTCGCCGCCATCTCAAGATGCAGCATCCCTTTCACTTCCCGCCGGACCCGCTCCAGATCGGAGTCCTTGATATGGCGGCGGTCTCCGCGCAAATGCATTACCGCCAGATCTCCGCCGGAGCTGAGCACCACGCGGACGGCTTCCACCGTATCCGGATTCTTCTCGTTCCGCGCGTTCCTCAAAGTGGCGATATGGTCTATATTAACGCCCAGTTTTATATTTCTCATGAACCCTCCATTTAAAATGCGCCTGAATGCTTTTTATAATGCGCCATCAGATCATCGGCGATGTTCCTGATGACGGCCTTTGACTCGCCTTCCACAAGAATGCGCAGCAGCGGCTCCGTGCCGGAATAGCGTATAAAAATACGGCCGTTGCCCCGGAGTTCACCCTCAAACTTCAGGATCTTATCCCTGAAACCGCGCACTTTCTCAAGCGGCGGCTTGTGGGCGACCTTAAGCGATCCGACTATCTGGGGATAGCGCTTCCAGAGGCGCTTAAAATAGCTGAAAGGCCGGCCCATGTCCCGCACGGCGGCCAGGATCTGCACGGCCGTAAGCACCCCGTCCCCTGTGGGGGCGAATTCCCTGAAAATTATATGCCCGCTGGACTCGCCGCCTATCTTCAAGTCCCCTTTCTCCATGGCGTCGGTGACGTTCTTATCGCCCACCGGCACCTGGATGACCTTGATGCCTTTGTCGTTAAGATGCTTGATAAGCCCGTAATTGGACATGAAAGTCAGGACGGCCCGGCTGTTGGTCAGCCGTTCCTCACCGCGCATATACGGCGCGGCTATGGAAACAAGGTCGTCGCCATCCAGAAGCCGGCCTTTTTCGTCCGAGAACATGCAGCGGTCGGCGTCGCCGTCCAGACTGACTCCGCAATAGGCTTTAGAGCGCACGGTCTCTTTCTGCATGGCTTCGGTGTGAAGCGCCCCGCAGCCGATATTAATATTTTTTCCGTCCGGTTTTGCCCCGAGCACCGTTATCTCCGCGCCCAGTTCCCTGAAGATCTTTGGCGCGATCTTATAAGCCGCCCCGTTGGCGCAGTCCAGGACAAGCTTGACCCCTTTGAGGGAAAAGCCCGTGGGCAGCGTCCCTTTTATGAAATCGATATAGTCTTTGGAATAGTCCTTTTTCCGTATGGCGTGCTTTATATGTTTAAAAGTCAGCGGCTTGCCGCTTAACAGCAGGGCTTCTATCTTGTTCTCTATGGCTTCGTTCAGCTTAAGCCCGTCGCTGGAAAAAAATTTTATCCCGTTGAACTCCGGCGGATTGTGGCTGGCGGAGATCATAACGCCGAAATCCGCCTTTTCGCGCTTGACCAGGTAGGCCACGGCCGGAGTGGGCACGATGCCGAGATCCAGCACTTTGAACTTATTGGCCCAGATGCCCTCCACCAGCGCTTTCTTGATGCGTTTTCCCGATTCCCGCGGATCCATGCCGATAAGCACCACCGGCTTCCCGCCCGGCCGCCTGTTATAGTTCGCCAGCACCAGCGTGGCGGCATAACCGATCTTGCTGATAAATTCCGCCGTA
>Ga0334722_10006086_pt1 | contig 12019 bp, 9 predicted proteins | sample C3_bottom_MG_FD_207210 | JGI IMG/M metagenome (GOLD analysis project Ga0334722, IMG submission 207210) | Sediment microbial communities from Yellowstone Lake, YNP, Wyoming, USA - C3_bottom | ecosystem: Environmental > Aquatic > Freshwater > Lake > Sediment | place: USA: Wyoming | collected...
CCGCGAGACCGTTGAAGCGCGAACGAGCGTTCGGCCGTTGGCGCGAAGATGCCTGCTGCCGTCGCCTCGGAGGTAGGTCTCGATCAGGAGGGCCTGACGAGCTGCCGACAACTCCATGATCGACGGGTGGAGGCGCTTCTCCTCGGAGAACCGGCCGGCGAAGAGCTGGCACAGCTCCATGAGCTCGCGCGAGTAGACGTAAACCCGTGCCTCGTGCTTGGCCGGGACTTCGTAGAGACCGGCGGCCTTGCCGGAGAGCGCGGACATGAGCGAGACGGCGTCGTTGATCTCCTCGCGCTCATCAATGTGGAACGAGAGGGCGACGGTCGGGACGCCGCTGACCCCGTTCTCGAAGGCGCTGCCCTCGGCGAGGTAGTAGCCAAGGAAGCGCAGGAGGTTGTCTGAGAGCTCAGGATGGTCAACGATCTTCGAGGCCACCGGGAAGCAGATGAGGTCACCTTCGCTCAGCTCACCTGCCGGCAACCACTTGGGCTCAGTCAGCGGAATCTTCCGCGCGTCGATGTCCCAGTTCTTGACCGGCCGTGCTGCGCGTCGACCTCTCACGACCCGCTCCCGCTCGATCGTCCAGACAGGATGCTCGGGCGTCAGCTCGAACGCGTTCCCGACCGATACCGGGACGATCTTCAGCATGTCGCCGGCGTACTGCCGACGGCGCGTCGACACGACCTGGGCGAGATCGCCGTCGCTATTCATCGCCATCGTGCCTGGTGCCACGGACTCGACGGGGGCCATCGAATCGCCGAGGCTCACGAGCTCAGATTCGGGGAGGCATCCCTCAATGTAGTGGACCTTGGCGCCTTCCTCGACAACGATCAAGGTCCGTTCGAACTGGCCGGTGTTTTCGCCGTTGATCCGGAAATAGGCCTGGAGCGGGAGCGGCACCTCGACGCCCTTGGGGACGTAGACGAACGAGCCGCCGGACCAGACCGCGCCGTTGAGCGCCGAGAACTTGTTGTCCTCGTGCGGCACGACCGTGCCGTAGTGGTTCCGGAAGATGTCCGGGTACTCCTTGAGCGCCTGGTCCGTGCCCATGAACACGACGCCGAGCTTGGACAGCTCTTCCTTCACGGAGTGGTAGACGACCTCGGAGTCGTACTGGGCGCCGACGCCGGCGAGGAACTTGCGCTCCGCCTCTGGGATGCCGAGCTTCTCGAAGGTCGCCTTGATCTGCTCGGGGACGTCGTCCCAGGACTTCTCCTCGCGCTCGGAAGGCTTCCGGTAGTAGACGATCTTGTCGAAGTCGATCCGGTCGAGGCCGTCCGTCCAGACGGGCATCGGACGCTTGAGGAAGTGCTCGTATGCCCGAAGGCGTGACTGGAGCATCCAGTCCGGCTCGTCCTTGAACCGGCTGATCTCCTCGACGGTGTCGCGCGTCAGACCGCGCTTCGTTTCTTTGAGGTAGACGATGTCATCGTGGAACGCGTACTGCTCGCGGCGGTCGGCGACGAGATCGCGGGTAGTGGTCATCGATTCCTCGAACCGGCCTCGCGGAGGCCGCTTGGCGGGCTCGGCACCGGGGACGACGGCGCCGATCTAATCCCGAGTCAGATTATCGGGATTAAGACTCGAGGCGTCAACGATGCGTCTGGATAGGCCCCTTGTGTGTCGATCCGGTAGTAGCCGACCACGCTGAGGCAGTTGGGGTCGTTGGGGGGCGAGTGAGTTGATGCCAGAGCCGCCTAATCCACCGCCCTGAGACTCGTGTCGAGGACCTTCGTGGAACATCGAGGCTGCCCCAGATCGGCAGTTCGGAGCTATCGAGTTATGCCGCTATGCGGACGGCCGGGCGCAAGACCCGGCCGCCCGTTGCGCCACGCTCGGTTCAGGGTTGGCAAGAAATCAAATTGGCGTCCCCGATGTTCGCTAGGATCAGATTCCAGAGCTCCTCGTTGTCCCTGAAAAGATCGATGCCCCTGCCATTGGAAAGGTTCGCTCGCGCGTGTGGATTCGACGCGCTCTCCAGGCCGCCGCTTTGAACCGCATTGATGCCAACGACCCAGGTGGGATCGATACTTGAGCCGGTTTGCGCTGCGGCAATGTCAATCTTGTCGACAAGGTATTGAGCGCGCGCCTCGCACAGACCGAGGGCCAACCTCCCAACTTGGATTTCACGGGAACCAGGCTCCACTTGGAAGATAAAGAGGAGCGCCTCGTCCAAACTAACGAAACCCCGCGAGTGCGCCGCGATCACGACATTGACGGTGTCAGGTCGGCTGGCGTTGACGCAGTCCGCAAACGCCGGACCCGCCGTCACCACCAGGGCCAGCACGCCCGCGAAACTGGCTGCCACCATCTTCTTCAGCTTCATTCCGGTACCTCCCATCTCGAGCGCCCGAGTGGGCGCGTTTCGGCCTTGACTGCAACGGAAGTCCGTCGCGATTGCGAGCTCTGTCTAACGCCCAGGCGACCAGACCGGGCCGCCGTCCTCCCCAGGGTTGTTGGTGAGGTTGGTGAGGCCGGAGCCGTTGGCATTCACGAGGTAGATCTCGCCGTTGCCGTCGCGGTTGGAGCCGAAGGCGATACGGGAGCTGTCGGGCGACCAGCCGCCGTCGCGCAAGGCGTCGCCTTCGGGGCCGATGCTGAGGCGGGTCTGGCCGGAGCCGTCGGGGTTCACGACCCAGATCTCCGTGTTGCCGGCGATGCTTCGGTGCCAGGCGATGCGGGACATGTCGGGCGACCAGACCAGGTTGTGGTCGTCCACGGCGTTGTTGGTGAGGCGGGTAAGCCCGGAGCCGTCGGCGTTCATGACGAAGAGCTCCTCGCCCTTGCCGTCCCCAAATCCCTCCACGAAGGCGACGTGGGCGGCGTCGGGGTCGTAGCCCCTGATGGGCGGATCGCTTGGGGCGCAACCAACGACCCCGCCATTGATGATGGGGCCGGCATTGCCGAGGTTGGTGAGGCCGGAGCCGTCGGCGTTCACTACGTAGACGTCCAGCTTGCCGCCCGCCACCTTGCACTCGCGGTCGGACACGAAGGAAACGCGGGAGCTGTCGGGCGACCAGGCGGGGCCGTCGGCGAGGGTGTTGTCGCTGAAGTCGTCGAAGCCGGGGTCGTTGCTGAGGTTGGTGAGGCCGGAGCCGTCGACATTCACGGCGTAGACGTCCCAGTTTCCGCCGCGGTCGGAGATGAAGGCGAAGCGGGAGCCGTCAGGGGACCAGCCGCCGGGTTGGGCGGGGCCGTTGGTGAGGTTGGTGCGGCCGGAGCCGTCGGCGTTCACGACGTAGATCGTCGAGCCGCAGTCTCCGGCGGCGGGCGGGGGGTTGGAGTCGCCGCGGTAGCCGGTAGGGCCGGAGGAGAAGGCGATGCGGGAGCCGTCGGGCGACCACCGGGGGCCGCCGGCTCCGCAGGGGTCGTTGCTGACGTTGGCGAGGCCGGAGCCGTCGGCATTCACGACGTAGACATTGAGGTTGCCGTCGCGGTCGGAGGTGAAAGCGATACGGGAGCCGTCGGGGGACCAGGCGCCGTCGGGGGCGCTGAAATCGCCGGGGCCGTGGCTGACGTTCGTCTGGCCGGAGCCGTCGGCGTTCATCACATAGATCTCGGTGGTGCCGGTGCGATCAGAGTAGAAGGCGATCTTGCTCGCGGGCGCGGGCGACGGACTCGGCGCGCGCGATGGACTCAGGAGCGCGCCAGCACCTACGCCGATCGCGCCCAGTAGGGCGATCGCGAGTAGGAGGCCGACGATAAGCCAGCCGAGAGCGGGCCGGCTCGTTGGCCACTCGAGCCTGCCGATCCATCGCCGTCGTCTGTCGTCCACGACCGCTTGGTGGGCAATCGTCGCCGCGTCGAACGGCCGTGAGGCGACAGCCGCGCGGGCGCGAAGGCGTGCCTCGAGTTGCCTTTCGAAGTCGAGCCGGTCAGTCATTTCGGAGCTCCGTTCGGAGACGGTCGAGAAGGCGGGCGAGACGCGCCCGCGTTCCCGATGCAGATCGCCCGGTCGCCCGGGCGAGCTCTGTCGAGTCGAACCCCGCGACGTAGCGCAATGCAAGCAGGGCCCGATCGTCGGGGTCGAGACGCGCCAGCGCGTTCGTGAGATCGAGATCGGGCACACGGAACTCTGGATCGAGACCCGGCGTTGCCGTTTCCCCGACGGCAAGCTCCATGACCGTCCTTCGTCTTCGACCGCGAATGAGCTGGCGAGCCTCGTTGGCTGCGACCGAGACGAGCCAGGACCGAAGTCGATCCGGATCGCGAAGGCTGCCCAGCTTGTGCCAGACGATCAGCCAGGCGGCCTGGACGGCCTCATCGGCGACGTCGAGGTCGCCGCAGATCACGAAGCAGACCCGGGTCATGTCGTCGTGATAGGCGTGGACGATCCGGGTGAACGCAGCCTCGTCGCCGGCGACCGCCAACGCCAACGCGCCAGCGAGGTTCTCCTGAAGGCCCGTCACGGTCGCCACACCGTACAGATGCTCGGGGGAGGGTCAAGTGATTCAGCCAGTGCGATTCAGACCATGGGGGGCTGCTCAACCGACCAACTCGCCCGCATCGAGCACTCGATCGTCGAAAGCCGTCAGGTTCGCGAGTCCAGGGGGTGGCTGCGCAGTTGAAGGCATTGGTCGCCAAAGCCTCCGAGAAGATCGCGTGACCCGTCCCAAGTCCGGGGGCGCATCTTTCCCCCAGCCCGACACTCGATAGGCTCTCCACACTTTGAGCGGTGCGACACTTCCGAGGGTCTTATCTCGTATCCCGTCAACGACGCGCCCGGCGCGCGGCGAGCGCGAGCCGTCCGGACCAGCCCACGAGTGTGGCCACGATCCCCGTGCCCCCCGAGAATCCGCGCGACCGACGGGCCGTCGGGGAGAATGACAATTCCGGCGGCTCCGACGACCCATACCTTTTGATTGGCATCGAACGATCAGCGATGCCGTCAAGCGGAGAGGCGTGGATACAGATCTCGTGGTTCGAGCCCAGCACGGTGACAAGGGGGCCTTCGCCCTCATGGCCACCCAGATCGCCGATCGGTTCCTGGCCGTGGCGCGCAGGATCCTGCGCGACCTCGATCTTGCCGAGGATGCGACGCAGCAGGCGCTGCTGACCATCTGGCAAGACCTTCCGCAGCTCCGCGACCCGGCCCGCTTCGAGGCCTGGTCGTACCGGCTCCTCGTGCGCGCCTGCTACGCCGAGGGCCGGAGGGAACGACGCTGGGCGCCCAACCTTCGGCTTCTGCCGATCGACGGGCCCATCGCGGCCGACGACCTAAGCTCGGTCGCGGATCGCGAGCAGCTCGAAGGCGGCTTCAGACGGCTGTCTATCGACCATCGGGCGGTGGTGGTGCTGCACCACTACCTCGACCTGCCGCTCGACCGGGTAGCTGAGACCCTCGGCATCCCGGTCGGGACGGCCCACTCACGTCTGCATCACGCGATGCGCCTGCTGCGCGCGGCGCTCGACGCCGACACGCGGCCGGTGGCACGGGAGGTAGCCCAATGAGCGCCGATCGCGACACCACGCGCATCGTCCGGTCGTGGCTCCGTACGGACGAGCACGAGTCCGCGAATCGTATCGTGGACGACGTCCTGGCCCTGCTGGACACGACCCCACAGCGCCGTGCCTGGTGGCCGGCTTGGAGGTTCGCCGAAATGAACACCTACGCGAAGGTCGCGATCGCGGCGGCCGCCGTCTTGGTCGTCGCGGTCGTCGGCCTGAACATGCTTCCTGGGAGCGCCGGGGTCGGCGGCAGCGGCCCCACGCCGGTCGCATCGCCATCACCCACCACCGCGCCCTCGGCATCACCGTTGGCCTCACAGCAGAGCAGTCAGCCGACGCCCGCCGCAGTCCTTCCCCCGGCGGGCAAGCTTGCGTTCGGTCGGCACGACCTGATGCTGAACGGCGTTTCGTTCTCGCTGGCGGTACCGTCCGGCTGGAACAGCAACGGAACGTTCGGGATCGACAAGGACAGCGACCCAGGGTCCTTTCGCGCTGGATTCATCCTCTGGAACGATCCCGCGGATGGGATCTTCAGCGACCCTTGCACGCAGAAGGAGGGACCTCCAGTGGGTCCGTCGGGCGCGGATCTCGCGAATGCCATCGCGAACGTGCCCGGCACGAGCGCCATTGGACCGACGGACGTCACCGTCGGCGGCTACCCGGCCAAGCTCGTCGTGGTCAAGATCCCCGACGTAGCCGCGTGCGCGGCCCAGAACTTCTATCTCTGGTGGGACGAGGAGCTGTCGGGGCGCTATGCCACGGAACTCGGCTCGACCATCAGGGTCTGGATCATCGACGTGAACGGGACGCTCATTCAGATCGATGGCGAGACGTCCAAGGACGCCGGCGCCGATGTCGGACAGGAGGTCGAGCAGATCGTCGACTCGATCCAGTTCAAGTAGAACGACCCGCACTTGCCGCGGCAATCGGCAGCGTGGTATTCCATCGGGACGCCCCGGCCCTGGTCTGGGCGTCCCGGTGTGGTAGCAGGTTGGGGTAGCCGTGCCTGATGACCAGCGCGCCCGGACCGGACACGAAGCTGCCGACGCCGAGTACGAGGTCGTCGCGGTCGTCGACCCGGCACGGGCGCGAGTCCGCCGAGCCACGCTCGGGATCGCGGCCGCAGCCCTGCTGGTCGTCGTGGCGATCGCCGGCAACCTGTTCGGCGCCGGCCGCGATACGGCCGGGATCGGTCCTACCGTCCCGCCCCAGGCGTCTCCCCCACCCCAAGGTACACCCACCCCGAGTCCGATCCCCTTCGACCCACCAATCGATCCCGGCCCGTGGGCGATCACCTTCCCGCGGATGCGGGTCCATCTCACGATGCCCGCGGGCTGGTCGGGCGAAGGTGGGACCGCCGTCTACAAACCCCAGGACGGCGAGCAGTATCGGGACGCCGCCCGACCGAACCTGGCCGTACACGACGTAAGGAGCGTCACCGCCGATCTCTGTGGCATTCGCCTGCCGCGCGGCCAGTTCGTCGAGATCGGGCCCGGAGTCGAAGACCTGACGACCGCTCTCGCAACCATGCACGGACTGGCTGTATCGGGTCCGACCGACGTCATCTTGGGCGGCTACCCGGCGAAGCGACTTGGCCTGGACTTCTCGGACCGGTTCCTCGCCGTGTGCGGTGGGCCCGAGGGACGCACGCTGTGGGAGGACGCCACAGGGTCGCAGTTCGGACTCCTTGGCGGCAGCAACGGAACCGCCTACGTGGTCGACGTCAATGGCGAGCGCCTCGTGATCACGACGACCCAGCGAGGTGCCACCTCGGAAGAGGTGGCAGAACTCATGACCATCGTGGAATCGATCGAGATCGAGCGGGCCTTCTTCCCGGATGGCGAGCTTTCCCTTACCGGCGAGAATTCGCTGACGGTGGATGGTGTTCCGTTCTCGTTCCTCGTGCCGAGCGAGGGCTGGGTCAGCGGTCCTATTCAGAAGCTTCGCTACGGCGGGTTCTGGCACGGGAGCCTGCTCATCAGCAAGTCGACGGGAGGCGGGCAGGGCGCGGAGGCCGTGATCTACTGGATTGGCTTCCCCGACGGCAAATACGCTGATCCCTGCCTGAACCTGCTGTTCCCGTCCGTCGGTCCATCGGCCGCCGATCTTGCCGACTCAGTAGCGCGAGCGCGCGCGGCCGAACTCCTCGCAGGACCTTCGGATGTCACCGTCGGCGGGCACCCGGCGAAGCTGGTGACGCTCAGGGTTCTCGCCGACCTTGGGTGCAATCCGGGGTTCTTCTTCACCTGGCCCGGCGAATGCTGGGGCCCATGCTGGATGACCACCGACGTCGGCACGACGATCAGGGTCTGGATCGTCGATGTGAATGGGACACGCCTGTTCGTTGCCGGCGCGACGCACGCAGATGCGGGCCCCGACCTCACGCAGGAGATCCAGGAGATCGTCGATTCGATCGAGTTCGACTAAGCCTGCCCGGCTCGCCGGGGGCAAGCCGAGTCCGACGGTGTCGCGGACGTCAGTGCGATCCTGACGATTACGCTCGCTCGTGCCGCGGCACGAAGCGCATGCGGCTCAACGGGCAAGCTGGGCGCGATGCCGAGGTGCCTGACCATCCGGGGACGGGCTTCGATGAGCCTTGTGACGGCCACCTCGGCGTCGGGACCACCCTTCGCAAGAACGGTCGCCCGTCCCTCATATGCCTCGCCCGCCAGAACCACACGAACCGCGGGGCGCGCCTCGACGTTACGCCACCATTGCTTGCGCTCTGCAGCGCCGACGTAGACGAGCACCGCCGCCCGGTCCCGTGACGATCAGCCCATGGCGCTTGAGCAGGCGGGGCGTTGCGAATCCGCGCCAGCCGATCTCCTCGCCGTAGCAATTGCCGAGAAACGCGATCAGGACGACGACCGGCAGCGAGAGTTCGGGCAGGCCGCTGAACCGGGCGAGGTCGGCGAGCGACGGGCCCGCGCCGCCCGTCGCGACTTGTACCACGACGCCGATGAGGAAGAATGCAAGTGCCGGACGGCCGGATCGGCCACTCCAGTCGGACCTGGCCGCAGCCCGCGGGCGACCGAACTCGTGCCGCGGCTGGCGGCCACGGGGAGCTGGAGCGGTGTGGCACGATGCCGCCATGTTCGGCTCCTCCGCGGGAATCTGGCATCTGGCTGTCCCGCCGATGGAACTCGTCCTGCGCAGCCTCCTCGTCTACGCCATTTTCGTGGCCGCGCTCCGCGTCTCGGGCAAGCGGGAGCTCGGACAGTTCACGATCTTCGACCTTGCTGCTGTGCTCCTCGCCGCGAACGCCCTCCAGCCGGCGATCACCGGGCCCGACGCGTCGCTGCCCGGCGCGGTCGTGATCCTGGTGACCCTCTTCGGGATCAACCGGGTCGTGTCGTTCCTCAGGCGGCGGTTCCCGGCCATTCGCCCGATCCTCGATGTCCCGCCGACCACGATAGCCCGCGACGGTGCGTGGATCGACGCGGCCCTGACCAGCGAGGGGCTCGACGACGAGGACCTGGCGGCGGCCCTTCGGGAACACGGCCTGGAAACTGTGAACGAGGTCAAGCTCGCCGTCCTGGAGCATGACGGGTCCATCAGCGTCGTTCCGCGCCAGGGCCCGAAGGTTCGAATCCATGCTCACCCCCGCCGGTACGGGACAAGGGGATCCCGAAGCCGGTGAGCCGGCGGGTCAGCGCAGGGGTCCTGCTCTTCCGGTTCCGAAGCGGCGAGATCCAGGTCCTGCTCGCCCATCCGGGCGGGCCGTTCTTCGCGAAGCGCGACCTCGGCCACTGGACGATTCCGAAGGGTGAGGCGGGCGACGATGACCTCCTCGAGACCGCAGAACGCGAATTCGCCGAAGAGACAGGGCACGCCCTCCGGGCAGTCGCTCGAGAACCCTCAAAGGGGCCCGTCGACCTCGGCGCGGTCACCCAGGCCAGCGGTAAGCGTGTCCATTGCTGGGCCGTTGAGGGTGACCTCGACCCGGCGATGTCGACCTCGAACACCTTCGAGATGGCCTGGCCGCCGGGCAGTGCGAGCCTTCAAACCTTCCCCGAGATCGACCGGGTCGCCTGGTTCTTCCTCCCGGAAGCCCGTCGCCGTGCGAACCCCTCGCAGGCCGAGTTCATCGACCGCCTGCTCGAGCGCATCTAAAGGGTCCCCCGGCTACTCCGTCGAGCCGGCGCGCCGACTCCCGAACCGTCGCCGAGCGCCGACCTTGGCGCCGTCCACGAGCGAGTAGATCACCGGAACGACGATCAATGTCAGGAGCGTGGACGAGATCAGGCCGCCGATCACGACCGTGCCGAGCTCGGCGGCCACGATCGAGCCTTCGTTGAAGCCGAGGGCGAGCGGGAACAGCGCGATGATCGTCGCCACCGCGGTCATCAGGATCGGGCGGACGCGGGTGCGACCGGCCTGGACGAGCGCCCGGTCCGTGGCCATCCCCTTATGTCGCAGCTGCTCGACCAGGTCGAGCAGGACGATCGCGTTGGTAACCACGATTCCAATAAGCATCAGAAATCCGATGAGGGCGCTGATCCCGATCGGCCGGCCCGTGAGGGCAAGGGCCGGGAACGCTCCGATCGTCGCCAGCGGCAGGCTAAACATGATCACGAGCGGGTCCACTAGCGAGTTGAAGACGAGGACCATGACGACGTAGACGAGCAGGATCGCGACGGCCATCGCGGCGAACAAGCCCGCGAAGGCCTGATTCTGCTGGCGCGTGACGCCGCCGATCGACACGTCCACGCCCTCGAGTGCCCCCGCTGCGCGGAGTCGGTCGACCTGCTCGGTCACATTTCGGGAGACCGCACCGGTGTTCTCGCTCCGGATCGTCCCGGTGATGGTGGCCGCGTCCTGGCCGCCGACGCGGGTCACGCGGGCCCGCGTCTCAACCTCCTCAACCGTCGCGATCGTGCCCAGGGGCGCGCGCGCGACAAGACCGACGGGCAGTGCCCGGATGGCCTCGGCTGAGTCGAGGTCTCCCGCATCGAGGCGGAGATCCACCTGGACCGGCGCGCCCCCGAGCTCGACGCGCCCAACGGGGGAACCGGTCAGGGCCGCCCGGAGGTCAGCCCCGACCTGGGCGGTTGTGAGGCCGAGCAGGAAGGCCTTGTTCGGGTCCACCTGGACCTGGATCTCGGGAGCGGCGCGCACGAGGTCGCTCTTGATGTTGTCGAGACCCGCGGTCTTGGTGAGCGCCCCGACGATGGCGTCCGAGGCGCCGGCGATCCTGGCGGGATCGGCTCCCGAAACAACCAGGCTGAGCGAGCTCCCGCCGAAGCCCGAGCTCTCCTCGACCGAAACGGAGTACCCGTCCTTGACGATCGGCGCGAGGGTCGACTTCAGCCGGTCCGTGGCGGCCTTCAGGTCCGCGGAGCTCACGAGGCGGGTAAAGATCACTGCGCTGTTCTGGGGTCGCCCGGCCGTCGCCGCGGCGACCGTCTGGAAGCTCGTGTCGCCTTCACCTGGGATCGTCGCGAGGGTGAGGGTGACCTCGTCGTCACCCTCCAGGAGCCGGGCAGCTTCGTCTGCCCGCCCGATCACGTCCTCCGAAGTCGCACCGGCCGGCGGGACGACCGAGATCTGGAGGAACTTCTCCGAACCGGCGTTGAGGAACTGGGTCGGGAGGCCCACGACGAGGCCGCTCGTCGCGATGAACAGGGCGAACGCGGCCACGACCGTCCCCCATCGCGTGAAGCGGCTTCGCAGCGCGAACCGGAGGGTAGGCTCATAGAGGCGCTGCCAGATGGTCTCGCGCGGCTCGCCGTCCGGTCCGAGCTGGAGCTTCACGTTCCGCAGGAGTGTTGCCGCGAGGACCGGGACGATCGTCAGGGCCACGAGGAGCGAGGCGAGGAGCGCAAACGTCACGGTCAGGGCGAAGGGCAGGAAGAACTGGCTGATCAGCCCGCCGACCAGGCCCAGCGGCAGGAAGACCGCGACGGTCGTGAGCGTGGAGCTCGTGATCGCGCTCGCGACCTCGCGCGTTCCAGAGATCACCGCCGTGCCCAGGTCGTCGCCACGGCCGCGGTGCCGATAGATGTTCTCGAGAACGACGATCGCGTCGTCCACGACGCGCCCGATAGCGACCGCGAGGCCGCCCAGGGTCATGATGTTGATGCTGATCCCGGCCACGAGCATCAGGGCCAGCGCGGCGACGAGGGAGAGCGGGATGCTGACCGCCGCGACCAGCGTGGACCGCACATTGAGCAGGAACAGGAAGATCACGAGGACGGCGAACGAGGCGCCGAGGCCGCCTTCCTTGAGCAGGCCGTCCCGGGACTCGATGATGAATGTGCTGCTGTCGTAGACCGTCTGGATCTCGATCTTGTCGCCGAGGCGGTCCCGAGCGTCCTCGAATGCCTTCTCGACGGCGGCCGAGACAGCCACGGTGTTTCCGTCGGCCGTCTTGGAGACCGAGATCGAGACGCTCGGCTCGCCGCCGGTCCGGGAGTAACCGGTGCTGGCGACCTGCACCTCCGCGACGACGCCGAGGCTGCCGAGCGTCACGGGCGTGGGGAGCGCGGGCGGCTTCGAGGTGCCGGGGAGAGTGGGCGCTCCGGTCCTGACCCCGACGACCAGGTCTCGGAGCTCCTCCACGGAACCG
>Ga0334722_10006087_pt1 | contig 12018 bp, 12 predicted proteins | sample C3_bottom_MG_FD_207210 | JGI IMG/M metagenome (GOLD analysis project Ga0334722, IMG submission 207210) | Sediment microbial communities from Yellowstone Lake, YNP, Wyoming, USA - C3_bottom | ecosystem: Environmental > Aquatic > Freshwater > Lake > Sediment | place: USA: Wyoming | collected...
ATTAAGAGTAGGAGTTATCAGTCCCGATGAATCAGGACGGTTAAAGGCGGACTCCATCGCCGTTTTCAAATCTTAGAAATACCTTAGCAGAATGGAAATAGCAAGTCAATTTTCAATGTCCTCCAGCGTATAGTTGTTGGCACTGTACCCCAGCCAGTGAGGGCGGAATGCTTGCCGCCCATCTATGTTTTTTGATCTCAAAATCACTTCTTTGCCAAAGGCGGTGTCGGTATGTTTGTACCGTGGCACTCGGTACAGTTCTGCTGCGCCGTAATCCCTACGTTTGATACCGCCTTCCATGTGCTCTTTTGCTTATATGTACCGTCCTTCCAGGCATTCAGGTCCTGGACAAGGTGGTATGCAAGGCTTGCAGTTACACGGGCGCATCTGTCTCTCCTCTCAGGACTACCGATAGCAAAACCGGACGCTTTCATCCATTTGCCGACCGATACATGACAGAGCGGCGATTCGCTTGTCGTCTGGATGATCTTATCCTTTATCTTCGGCTCCTTCGGCGTATACGAAGGCAGAGGTGTTTCGGCATACCACTGCAATGCGTCTGCTCCGATTGCTGCGCCGTTTTCACACTCAGGCCCTGCGATCCTGGGTCCGATAATCATGTTGCTCACAATGTTTGCTCCGGCATTGGAGCCGCATATTGTTCCCCAGCCGACCATTCCGCCTTCAAGAAAAACATAGGCATCAACAGGAAATGACGTGTAGGGTTCCCCTACTTTGTCCCTGAGCTGGCTGAATACGCTGCTGATGACTGCGGCCCCGCAGAATACGCGGTACCACTCGTTATAGGCAAGTTCTGCGGTTTTTTCCGGATCGAGTTTTACATACGGCCACGGCCACTTTTCTGTAGGGCCGCCCTTTGCTTCAGCCTTTGAAAAGAGCCCTAGCCCTCCAGCTGTCAGAGCAGCAATCCCGGCAGCTCCGGCAGCTCCTTTGAGTAGCCCCCTTCTTGAGAGCTTTTCATCAAACATCTCTTTAACTTCCATAACTTTTACCTCCTGTCTGGTTTTTCGGTTTCAGTCGAAACCGTTTACGTAATGCTTCCGTTATGATTACTGAATATCCCTATTCGGTAGGGGGAAAAGTTTCTCCTTCCTTGATGCCGAAAAACATCGAGGCCTTGCCTACCGGGATCTTTGAAACCACTTCCATCTTTGCGGTGTCGATTTTGTTTATCGTGTTATCTTCAGCATTGATCATATAGAAAAACTTGCCGTCTGGCGTGAAATATGAGGCGTGGGCCTGCTTTTTTCCTGTTCCTACAGAAATATTCTTTACGACCTCCTGTTTCTCTACGTCAATAACAGTGACAGTGTTGTCCTTGTGCTGAATGACGAATATATAATTTCCATCCTTCGTCATTGCGGGATGCCCTGCGCCCATACCGGCCTTTATAGTCTTTACAATCTCTTGCTTTGCCACATCAATGACAGCAACAGTCCTTCCGCCCTCGTTGCAGAAAAAGAAATATTTGCCGTCTTTAGTGAATTCGCCATGATGTCCAAGCCCCTGCTCTCCGGCCTCAAGCGGGACTGGGATATCTTTGACGATCTTGTCTGTCTCTGCGTCAATCAATGTTATGGATGTTCCCCCGCCCTTTGTTGTTTCGTTCACCGCATAGAGCAGTTTGCCGTCTTTTGAAGGATGGAGGTAATGGTTTGACCCTGGCAGGCTGATTGTCGTTTTTATCTCTCCAGTTGCCTGAGCTATTTTGACAATTGCGTTGTTAACATTGTCCGAGGCGTATATATATCTGCTGTCCTTTGACCAGTAAGGATGCTTCATCATTGCACCCTTGAAGACACCTTCCGGCTCTTTGCCTATGACAATCGTTTTGACTATGGTATCTGTGGCCGTATCAACGAACGACACTTTCAGCGCGTCTTTGTAAACGACTGCAAGGGTTTTTTCGTCGGGCGACAAAGCCACCAGCATCGATATTGCGGGCAGTGCGATAGTACCGGTTACTTCAAATTTATTGCCGTCAATAACGGTCAACTCTTTAGAGCCTCTATTATTCACATAACCTTTACCGCTTGCGGTGAATGCCAGGGCATGGGGCGTCTTGCCGGTTGGAAGGGTCTTTACGACCTTCTCAGTGTTCAGGTCAACGATAGACAAATTGTTGTCACCTTCGCTTGTGACAAAGGCGAAGCGCCCGCTCAGTTGATCTGCAAAGACCGAATTACAGCAAATCAAAAAAAATAAAAGAGACCAATAAGACATCTTAACTCTCATACTCACTCCTCCTTTTTTGATATGAATTCATGTATGCCACAATTCACGCTTTATTCCGCCCTCAATGCCTCGATGGGGTCGAGTCGCGCAGCCTTTGCCGCAGGGTATACCCCAAAAATCAGGCCTATCGCCGCAGAGAATACAAAGGCTATAATGATCGCAGGCAGCGAAAGACGCATCGACCATTTTGTAAAATAAGACGCACTGAGGGAAAGTAAGACACCTAACACAATTCCGATGCCTCCGCCGACAAGGCTAAGGGTCAGTGATTCCACAATAAACTGAAGCATGAGGTCTCTTTTTAGTGCGCCAACCGCCCGTCTCAAGCCGATCTCCCGCGTCCGCTCCTTTATCGATATAAGCATTATCGCAAGAATGCCGACCCCGCCGACAAGGAGCGATATGCCCGCAACTGTGCTCAGGAGGTTAGTGAATGTCTGCGTTGTTTCTCTTTCACTTTTTAATATCTCCGTCTGGCTCTGGATCGTAAAGTCGTCAGGTTTTTCTCTCAGCCTGTGCTTCTCCTTCAGTATGTCTCTTATCTCTGAGGCGGCTTTCTCTATATGGCCCGAACTCTTTGCCTGGACATAGATATTGTTGATGTAAGTGAGATTAAACAGGCGTCTGAGGGCAGTATTAACAGGTATGTATATCACGTCATCCTGATCGGCTCCGACAAGGTCAGTCCCTTTCTTTTTGAGAACGCCGATAACCTCAAAAGAAACCTTTCCAATGCGGACACTTTCACCGACAGGACTTCTGTCCCCAAAAAGATTTCTTACTACAGTTTCTCCGATTACCGCAACCCGCTGGGCTGTTTTGTCTTCGTCATCCGTGAAGAACCGCCCTTTGTTGATGCCGAGGTCCCTTACCGGGATGATTGCCTCAGTTGTGCCGATAATGCTGGTTGTCGTATTGACTGCCTCGTATTTGACAAGCATTTTTTTCCCCTGTGCAGGTGCAGCCGCCTTAATGTTCTGTGCCTCCTCTGATATCGCTTTAACATCTCTCATTGTGAGCGTAGAAACGTTGCCGGTCTGACGTTGTCTGCCGGCGATTGTCTTTACCTGGCCCGCTGTCACTATGACAAGGTCTGTTCCCATCGCGCGTATCTTTGAAAGCACCTGCTGCTGTGCGCCATCACCAAGGGCCACCATAACGATTACAGAGCAAATTCCCACGACTATACCGGTCATCGCAAGGGCAGTCCTCAGCTTATGATTAAATAAAGCCTTAAATGCGATCCGCGTTCCCTTGATGAGTTTCATTAGCCCCTTATCGCATCAACAGGATCCATAGCAGCAGCGCGTTTCGCCGGTTGAATGCCTGCAATGATGCCGACAACTGTCGAAAAGACAATGGCAAGCGCAAAAGGTTCCCAGGAGATCACTACCGGCATTTTCTTGATTGTGGCCAGCCCCTGGGAAATAACGATCCCAAGAACAGTACCAACAAGACCGCCGCCGATGGTCACAAACAGCGCTTCTCCAAGGAACTGCATTTTTATATCTCCGGCAGTGGCACCGAAGGCCCGTCTTATGCCTATCTCTTTTTTCCGTTCATTGACTGAAATAAACATGATATTAGCAATGACGATACCGCCGACTGCAAGAGAGATCAAAGACAGCAGCGCCAGAAATGTCCCCAAAGTCTTTGAAACTCCTTTGGCCATGTTTGCCATGGACAGCGTGTTAGTCACCCTGAAATCGTCCTCCTGTGGCGGGGTAATATGATGGCGTTCCTTTAAAATTGCCGTGACCGACTTTAAGACCTCATCAAGTCTTGATGCATCGTCAATATACAATCTGATCATTCCAATATTGGTAACATTGAAAAGCCTTTTCATCGCTGTTGTAAGAGGCACCATTACCCTTCTGTCCATGTCCATACCCATAGGGCTTGTGCCCCGCCTGTTCAATACGCCGATGACCTTAAAATTCGTATTGTTCACCCTGATCGTCTCGCCTATCGGGTCCTGGTCCCCGAATAACTCGCTCACGACGGTCTGCCCGAGCATACAGTTTTTGGACATCGAGGCATTGTCTTCGTCGCTTATGAAATCACCCTTCTCCGCATACCACTGCCAGGCGTCCGCAAATTCAGGTGTTACACCCGCCACCAGTGATGTCGAATTCTTGTTCCCGTAAATAATGCTCTGTTCGAGATTCATTGTATTGGGCGACAATGCCTTGATTCCCTTTATTGATTCCCTTATGGCATTAGCGTCATCGAGGGTCAGGGTCGTTACCTTATCGTCCGGAGGCCCGAACATCTTCCCCCCTCCTGCAGAGACCATAACCGCATTTGGCCCGAAACTCTGAATGCTAATCATGACTTTTTTCTGCATACCCTTACTGACGGATACTATGACTGTCAGCGTTGCGATTCCGATGATAATGCCGAGCATCATTAGAAACGTGCGCATCTTGTATTTCGAAAGTCCTTTTAGAGAAAGGCTTATGACTTTTGAAAGTACCATTATCCCGCCCTCCTTTCGTCGCTTACGATCTTGCCGTCCTTCATTTTTATTACCCTGTTGGCAGCTTCTGCAACGTCCGGTTCATGGGTGACAAGGACAATTGTCCTGCCCTCCTGGTTTAATTTCCTGAAAATATTCATAACCTCGTGACTTGACACGCTGTCCAGGTTTCCTGTCGGCTCATCTGCAAGGATAAGAGCAGGGTCATTCACCAGCGCCCTTGCTATAGCAACCCTCTGCTGTTGTCCGCCCGATAGTTCTGATGGAACATGGTCTATCCTGTCTCCAAGGCCCACGGCCTCAAGCGCAGCCTTTGCCTTTGCTTTCAGGTCAACATCTTCAGGTGAATAGATTAAAGGCAGCTCAACGTTTTCAAGCGCGCTTGTCTTCGGCAGTAAATTAAAAGACTGGAAGACGAAACCTATCTTCTTGTTCCGTGTGCGGGAAAGCTGGTCGTCATTCATGTTCACTACTTCCGTCCCGTCGAGAAAGTATTGACCTGCGGTCGGCCTGTCAAGGCATCCGATAATATTCATGAGTGTGGATTTCCCCATGCCGGAGGGCGCCATAATGGCTACAAACTCGCCTTTTCTGATCTCAAGGTCTATACCGCTTAACACATTGACCTCAAGAGAAGCATTTTTTTTGTATGTCTTTGTTATTCCCTTTAGTTCGATCATTTTTCAGTCTCCTTTATCAAAATCCCTCTTCTTTTTTGACGGCCTCGCCTGTCACGACTTTGTCCCCTTCCTTCAGCCCCTCTACGATTTCCGTATAAGCGCTATCCTTCCATCCTGTCCTGACGGCTTTCTGTACCGGCTTGTTATTCTCAAGCACTGTAACGACTTTCTTGCCGCCCTCTCTCTTTATCGCTTTACTGGGGACTGCAAACACATTCTCGCGCTTATTCAGAAGTATCGTCGCGTTTACCGTCATGTCGGGCTTTAGTTTGCCTTCCGGGTTCTCTATGGAAATGACCGTTATGTAATAGACCACATTGTCCTGGATCGTCGCCTTCGGATATATGGCAGTGACCTTGCCTTTGAAGTCCTTATCAGGGAAAGAATCTACAGTAAAGGTGGCCTCAAAACCCGGTTTAATCTTGCCGATATCTGTTTCATCGACATAGGCATATATCTCAAGGCGGTTCAGATCGACAATCGTCACGAAGGTCGGTACATTGAGAGATGAAGCCGAGACGGTTTCACCTTGCTGAGTCGCAACAGAGGCAATAATACCGGATATCGGGGCATATATGTTTGCATAAGACATCTGCGTTTCGTTGTACCTGATCGTTTCTTTTATCTGATTTGACTGAGCCATGGCAGCCTTGTAGTCTCTTTCGGCCACATCTACCTTATCTTTTGAGACAAAATCTTTTGCATAGAGGTTCTGCATCCGCTGGAGGTTCTTTTGTGCAAGATCAAGGTTTGCCTCATTTATCTTGAGGTTCATATTTACCTCATTGACCTTAGCCTTCAGGTCCTCTTGTTCAAGCCGTGCGATTACTTGCCCCTTCTTTACCACATCCCCGATATTAGCGTAGAGTTTTTCGACCCTACCGGATATCCTTGCGCCGACCTTAACCTCTGCACCGATCTTTGCGCGTATAACACCTGTTGCCTGAACAGAGGATGCGATATCGCGCTTTTTCACCGTCTCTGTCTGAAAGTTCACTTCTTTATTGGTTTTGGCAAAAAACAACTTGTAAGCTCCGAATGAGGCAGCAGCAATAAACACGACAATGACCATAATGAGCCACTTCTTTTTCTTCATTATTTGTTCTCCTCTATTGTTTCTTTTCCTATGGCCCTGTCGAGCTTTGCACCGGCGTTTGCGATATCATATAAGGCAACTACGCTATTTGTTTTTGCCTGAGTCAAAGCGGTCTGAGCATCGATCACCTCAAGGATATTGCCCAGTCCTTCCTTGTATCTACCCTCTGACACTCTCATATCTTCCTCGGCCTGCTCCAAGGTCTTCTTTGTAACATCAAGCCGCTCCATCGCCTCTTTCAGAGAAAGCCATGCCTGCTGAACGTCAAGCTCTATATTTCTGGTAGTCTGTGTTTCAGTCGCCTTCAGCCCGGCAAGATTTGCCGCAGCCTGCTTTACCTTCGACTTTGCGGTGAGCTGTTCGAAGATAGGAATTCCGACTGTCAGCCCGACACTCCACTTTTTTTCGCTGGGGGAAATTTCGCCTTGCTGCCAGCCATATGATGCATCAAGGCTTAAGTTCGGGTAGAGTCCGCTTTTTGCCTGGTCGATGTTCGCCTTTGCGGATTCAATTCTTGCACGGCTACCTTTGAGTTCGGGCCTTTGGTCATATGCAACCAGCAATACATCTTTGAATGAGGGCAGCAACCGTATCAAGCCCTCATCCTGAACAGCTACCTCGAAGTTTGTAGTCACAGATTGCCCCATTGCCGCTGCAAGGCTTGCCTTCGCTGAAAGAAGGGCGTTTTCAGCTTTTACAACATCAAGCCGTGCATTGGAGACCTGGACCTCCGACTTTATCACATCAGACCTCGGGGCCAGCCCTTCCTTGTAAAGTCCCTTTGACTGCTCAAGATGCTTTTCCGCTGTTGTCAGTGCATTCCTGGAAACCTCAAGCAAATCTCTCTTCTTCAGGACGTCATAGAATGAGCTTTTCACGCTTAGCACAATGTCGAAAGCCGTCTTTTTTACTTCATAGTCCTGTGCAATTATGTTGTGTCTTACGCTTCTGACAAGGCTTGAAGTGGCCCCGGCATCGAAAAGGGTCTGTCTGAGAAAAAAGCGGGTGTCGTAAGCATCAGGGCCTATCGGCATGATTGACTGCTGTGCGGTATAGGTATAGAAAGACGCCAATTTAAAAGAAGGATAATAGCCGCCCTGCGCCTCCCCGACCTTTTCCTGAGCAGCTTTGAGATTCTGCTGCGATATTTCCGTGAGCGGGTTTTGTTTGAGCCCTATTGAAGTGCATTCCCTGAGCGTCAGGGTCTTTCCTTCAATTCCTTCTGTCTCGCCATAGACTCCGGTAGTGCACAGTAGTAGAAAAAAAATGATCCCAATAAATGTTAATCGTGTCCTGTTGGCGGGCATCCCATCTGCCTCCCTTCTGTCATAGCATTATCTATCAAATCGAGAAACCTCTCTTGTTGTTCTTTATCCAGCCCGGCCTTCATGTCGAGCATATGCATGGCTATCATTCGCTGCATCTCCTCCTGTGTTTTGTTTATCTCTGATACGACTGCGGCAATAGCCTTTCTATCAGGGTTGTCCTGACGCATAAGAGCAATGAGTTCTTTTCTCTTTAACGCGACTGCCTGTCTTTTTTCGTCGATCACCGCCCGAAATTTAGTTGCGGTTTCCCTCATGGTCTTCATCTGGTCCGGCCGCAAAGAAAGATCTTCAAATAAAAAGCGCCCCTGCTGGATCTTGTATCCAAATGGAGAGGTCCAGGCTGTTGACTTCTTGTAATACTGATATCCCGCAGCTCCAAGAAAAGAAATATTTAAAATCAAGGAGATAAGAAGGAGAAATTTCAGTGTGCTATTTTTCATTCCTCACCTCTGTCATCGCAAGATATACCCCGCCCAGCGATCCAGGAGGCGCAGAGTTAAAGACATCAAGGGAGAGCGCGGCCATGATATCCCTTGCCTTATCAGGAGCATTACCCTTTATCGCCAGACTGCCTGAGAGTATGCCAAAAGCGATGACTACAATAATCACGGCCGCCTCCGCAAACCTGACAAAAACAGGAAATATTGAAAATCCTCTTGTTTTTCCTGAACTTAGATTCGCCATGACTCTTGTATGAAAGCCATATGGCGTTTTAAATTCTTCTGTCTGCGCAAACAAATTATGCAGTTCCTTGCCTTCCTCGAATTCCGCCTGGCACTTAGGACAGTCCTTCATATGGTTTTCAAGCCTTCTCATGTCCTGTTCCTGTAGTTCTCCGTCAATATAGGGCGATATGTGTATATGAGCCTTTGAGCAGTTCATTTTTTCCTCCTCTTACTACTTAAACGATTGAGATTCACTTTTGTTCCCTAAAATTTTTCAAACTCTGTTTTAATTCTTCTCTGCGGGGTAGTGTTTTTTATGTCATGCATAAGGTACACTATGGCGTACAAAATGAGGAGCTATGCCAAGAGTAATATTGGATCAGGATATTAAACCGCTTTCAGAATTCAGGGCAAACGCCGCCGCCTTTATCAAACAGGTTCAGACGACGAAAAGGCCGCTGGTGATAACAACACATGGCAAGAGCGCCGCCGTGCTGCTGGATGTGGCGGAATATGAGGCTTTGATAGAAAAGAGCGAGGTTCTACAAGACATTCATACAGCGGAAAGGCAGCTTGAAGCAGGGAAGGGGCTCAGCCATGAAGAGGCAAAAGGGCGGGTTTTGGAAAGGTGCCGCAGGGAAGGAACACCGGCATGACCAACAGTGACGGGTGTGCCGCATATGAAAAAAAAGAGGGGGATGAGCGGATGTATCAGAATAAAGTGGCACAAAGATTGCTCAGTCAGTCAGTCAGTCAGTCAGTCAGTCAGTCAGTCCTCTTACCTTAGTAGCAAGCTGTTTATCCGTATGGCGGCAAAAGATGCCATTGGACCCTAATTTACTCTGCCTGATTATCTCCCTTTCTGCATCATTCAAAACCCCCTTTGCCGTAATTACAATTAATTTGCCTAAAGGAGCCTCAGCATGACCCATAAAACAATGCGGAAAGAAGAAATTATTAATTTTCTGCAGAAGCTCAATGACGATATTAAAGATTTTATAAGGCATTCTCTGGAAGCAACGCCGGATTATGAGCAATGGAGCAACTTACCCAATGGTTTTGTGCAGTTGAAGTGCTGGGAGACCAAAGGCTGCACAAAAAAAGAGTGTCTTGCCTATGGCAGTGAAGATCATCGCTGCTGGCTCAAAGTCGGAACGCTTTGCGGCGGCAAGGTGCAGGGCGAATTTGCACAGAAATACAAGACCTGCTTTGAATGCGATGTCTACACAACGATTTCAAAAGAACCCTTGAAGGCGCTTTATGAAAACATCAATACCCTTATCTTTCACCTCACTGACAAGAGTGACAAACTTGGCGAGCTTGCTATTAAAGACCAGCTTACCAATCTTTATAACAGACATTTCTTCAATGAAATTATAGAGAAGGAGACATCAAGCGCGGAACGGAAAACAGAACCTCTCTCTTTTATCATGATAGATATAGATGGGTTCAAGCAGATAAACGACACCTTAGGCCACCTGACCGGAGATAAAATCCTTGCCGAGGCAGCAACCCTTATTAAAAATACTGTCCGTAAATCAGATATCGTATTCCGCTTTGGCGGTGATGAATTCCTTGTCATTCTGACAAACTCTGCCTGTGATATGGCCATTATTATGGTCCAGAGAATTTTGGACGGCGTGGAAGACTGGAATATAAACAGCGCGGACACCTGCGGCTGCAAGCTCTCGATCAGCGTCGGATGTGCCACATATGAAAAAGGGAATGATGTTGTAGAAACCCTGAAAAAGGCGGATGAGCGGATGTATCAGAACAAAAACGAAAAAAAGATAAGACAAGACGCAGGGTTAAAAGGCGGGCAACAAGAGGAACCATGGAACACATAGCGGACAACATTAAAGATGTGCTGAACTTCATTGCAGACGGCATACTTATCATAAGCAGGGATTATTCTATTGTATTTGCCAATAAGGCCATGCTCGATTTATGCGGAGGTCTGAGGGCATCTGAATTCACCGGCAAAAAGTGCCATGAGATTTTTCACAAATGCCCCACTCCATGCCCTGATAAATGTTTGTCTGAGATTATATGCCCGTATGATGAGGTATTCAAAGAGCAAAAGACAGCCGCCGCAATACACCGCCACATAATGCCGGACAATACGGAAAAGACCTTCAGCATTACCTCATCGTCCATCAAGGACAAGGACGGTAATGTAATAGGGATGATTGAAGTGCTGAGGGATATAACGGAACAAAAACAGGCAGAGGAGGCCTTGCAAAAGAGCGAGACGTTTATGGAAAACATCTTTGAAAGCGTTGACGAGGCTTTTATCGTTATCGACCCCGACTTCAGGATTATCTCCGCAAACAAGGCCTACTGCAAACAGGTAAAATCACCTTCCTGTGATATTGTCGGCAGATACTGTTATGAGGTTTCGCATCATCGGGACAAAACCTGTTTTGAAAACGGCGAAGAATGCGCCCCCTTGCGCACATTAAGGACCGGGGAACCCTCCCGCGCTGTTCATACGCACTATGACAGCGAAGGCAAGCCGGTTTACATCGAGGCGCGGTCACACCCCATAAAAGACAACACGGGCGCGGTAACTGCCGTTATCGAGACGCTGAACAACATAACGGAGCTGAGAAAGATGGAAGACCAGCTCCGGCATGCCCAGAAAATGGAGGCGGTAGGCGCGCTGGCAGGGGGTGTAGCGCATGATTTCAACAATATCCTAAATGTCATAATCGGATATGGGACTATGGCGCTTGACAGGCAGGGAGACGATCCACTCGCCAGAGAACAGATCAATGAGGTGCTTGCCGCTGCCGACAGGGCGGCAAATCTCACGAAGAGACTGCTTGCCTTCAGCAGAAAACAGGTCGTGGATATAAAGCCTGTGAATATCAACGAGCTTATCTCCGGCATGGAGAAAATGATTTCAAGGATCATCGGCGAAGACATCGTATTAACCCTGGAACTGGTGGGCGGGGAGATGATTGTGCTGGCCGACGTCGGGCAAATAGAACAGGTATTGATGAACCTTGTCGTAAATGCTCATTATGCTATGCCGAAAGGAGGAAGGCTGACGATCAGTACGGAAAGCAAGGAAGTTGATGTCGCCTATATTGCGGAGCATGGCTATGGCAAGACAGGGACATATGCGCTTATAGCGGTAACGGACACCGGGAGCGGAATAGATGCGCAAAACCAGCAGAAGATATTCGAGCCTTTCTTTACCACAAAAGGCATTGGCGAGGGCACAGGACTCGGCCTTGCAATCGCCTACGGTATAATAAAACAGCATGACGGATACATAAAGGTTTACAGCGAAGAGGGGAAGGGGACGACATTCAAGATACTCCTGCCTGTTGTTGAGGAAAAAGCGGCAAAAAGACCGGAGGTCGAGGCGGCTGCGCCGATGAAGGGCGGGACAGAGACAATTCTTATAGCTGAAGACGACGCGGCGCTCAGGAAACTGTCGCGGATTATCCTTGAGTCCGGAGGCTACACCGTCATAACCGCAGAAGACGGAGAAGAGGCGATAACC
>Ga0334722_10006088_pt1 | contig 12017 bp, 11 predicted proteins | sample C3_bottom_MG_FD_207210 | JGI IMG/M metagenome (GOLD analysis project Ga0334722, IMG submission 207210) | Sediment microbial communities from Yellowstone Lake, YNP, Wyoming, USA - C3_bottom | ecosystem: Environmental > Aquatic > Freshwater > Lake > Sediment | place: USA: Wyoming | collected...
ACCGCGCGGTGGTGATCTCCTCGAGCGCCGACGCCGTGAAGCGCGGGTCGGCGGCGCGAAGCTCCTCGAGGGTGATGCCGGCGAGGTCCTTGCCCGAGGCGAGCCGCTCGCGCACGATCCGGCCGACGACCTCGTGCGCCTCGCGGAACGGCACTCCGCTCCTCGCCAGGTGATCCGCCAGGTCGGTCGCGGTGAGCATGCCGCGTTCGGTCGCGCGCCGCATAGCAGTCCGGTCGAAACGCAGCGCGCCGATGACCAGCGCGAGCGCATCGAGCGCCGGGGCGGTCGCCGCGGCGTCGTACAGCGGAACGCGCTGCTCCTGAAGGTCGCCGTCGTACGCGAGAGGCAGCCCCTTGAGCGACGTGAGCACGGCGACGAGGTCGCCGATGATGCGGCCGGCGCGACCGCGCACGAGCTCCGGCACGTCGGGGTTCTTCTTCTGCGGCATGATGCTCGACCCGGTCGCGTGCGCGTTGGAGAGCTCGGCGAAGCCGAACTCCGCGCTCGTCCAGAGGACGAGCTCCTCCGCGAGCCGCGAGGCATGCACCGCCGCGACCGCGCTCGCGTACACGAAGTCCGCGATGAAGTCCCGATCCGAGACCGCGTCGATGCTGTTGCGGAATGTTCGCGCGAGCCCGAGCTCCTTCGCGACGGACGCGGGGTCGACCGGATACGACACACCCGCGAGCGCGCCGGCGCCGAGCGGAGAGACCCCGCTGCGGTCGCGCGCCTCCGCGATCCGCGCGCGGTCGCGGCGGAGCGCCTCGACATGCGCGAGCAGGTGATGAGCGAGCGACACCGGCTGGGCGCGCTGGAGGTGCGTGTACCCCGGCATGACCGTGTCGATCTCGTGCTCGGCCCGCCCGAGGAGGGCGGCGGCCAGCCCCTTGACCGAACGGTCCAGCTCGTCGAGCAGCTCGATGACGAGCAGACGGAGGTCGAGCGCGATCTGGTCGTTGCGGCTGCGAGCGGTGTGCAGCTTCCCGCCGACCGCACCGATCCGCGCCGTGAGCGTGGACTCGACGGCGGAGTGCACATCCTCCGCGTCGGCCGACCAGGCGAAGGCGCCCGAGGCGACCTCGGCGGCGATCCTCTCGAGCGCGGCCACGATCGTCGTGGCCTCGTCGGCGCCGATGATCCCCTGCCGCCCGAGCATCCGCGCGTGCGCGATGCTCCCGCGCAGGTCATGGAGCGCGAGACGCTTGTCCAGCTCCAGCGATGCGGTGAACGCGCGGATCTTCGGATCGAGCGATCCTTCGAAGCGCCCCGACCACAGCGGCTTCTCGCTCACTTTCGCCGCGCCTTCTTGCGCTCGGTCGCCTTGCCCGCGGTCAGCTCCTTCTTCGGCACGTCGAGCATCGCCTCGCTCCCCTCGCCCCACAGCGCCTGCGTCCGCGCCTGCGTGCGCAGCGACATGCCGAACACGGTGATGAAGCCCTCGGAGGCCTTGTGATCGAAGAGGTCGCCCTTGCCGTAGGTCGCGAGGGCGGTCGAGTAGAGCGAATGCGGCGAGCGGCGGCCCACGATCGTGAGAGCCCCACGGTCGAGGCGCACGCGGATCTCGCCGGTGACGAAACGCTGCGTGCTTCGCACGTACGCCGCGAGGTCCTGATGATGCGCGGTGAACCAGAGCCCGTTGTAGACCATCTCGGCGTACTCGCGTGCGACGGCGGACTTGAAGCGCAGCGCTTCCTTCGTGAGGACCATCTCCTCGAGCGCCTTGTGCGCCGCGTGGAGGATGACCGCGGCTGGCGCCTCGTAGATCTCTCGTGACTTGATCCCGACGAGGCGATCCTCGATCTGGTCGATCCGACCGACGCCGTATTCGCCACCGAGCGTGTTGAGCAGCTCGATGAGCGCGACGCCTCCGAGCTCGTCTCCATCGAGCGCGACCGGCGCGCCCTCGCGGAACGCGATGACGATCTCGCGCGCCCTCGCCGGCGCCTCGGCCGCGCCGACCGTCCACTGGAAGACGTCGCGCGGCGGCGCTCCCCATGGATCCTCGAGCACGCCGGCCTCGACCGAGCGGCCCCAGAGGTTCTCGTCGACGCTATACGGGCTCTTCTTCGTCGCCTCCACCGGGATCCCGCGCTTCCGGGCGTAGTCGATCTCCTCGTCTCTCGTCATGTTCATGCCGCCACGCATCGGCGCGATCACCTTGAGGTCGGGGGCGAGCGCGCCGACCGCGAGGTCGAAGCGCACCTGATCGTTGCCCTTGCCCGTGCACCCATGGGCCACGAAGCGCGCGTTCTCCGCACGTGCGGCATCCACGAGCAGCTTCGCGAGCAGCGGACGGCCGAGCGCGGTGGCGAGGGGATAGCGATCCTGATAGAGGGCGTCGGCCTGAAGACCCGGCCACACGAAGTACTCGACGAAGATGTCGCGGGCGTCCTGGACGATCGCCTTCCGTGCGCCGCTCGCGATCGCCTTCCGCTGGATGGCAGCGAGATCTCTGACCGACCCGAGGTCGCCGGTGCAGGTGACGATCTCGAACCCGTATGTCTCGCGGAGCCACGCGACCGCGACCGACGTGTCGAGCCCGCCGCTGTACGCGAGGACGCAAGTTTCGCCGGCCGTGCCCGGGGTGGAAGGGGCGGAGCCCCTGCGAGATTTCAAGACCGCTCCTTCCTCGCGATCCCGAATGCGGTGAGGCGCGTGAGCAGCGACCGCGCGTGACGCTCGGTCGAGGTCGCGACGAACACCGTGTCATCGCCCGCGACGGTCCCCACGATCTCGGCGAGACCGGAGGTGTCCAGCGCGATGGCCATCGCATTGGCGGTGCCGGGCGGCGAGCGCAACACCACGAGGTTCGCCGCGGTGACGCCGTCCACCGGGTAGTCCTCGCAGAATCGCCGCAGGCGATCGGTCCCGCCACCGCTCGCGACCGCCGTCGGCGCCGCGTACGTGTGCCGTCCGTCGCGCGCGACCTTCACGAGCCCGAGCTCGACGATGTCGCGCGACACGGTCGCCTGCGTCGCCGCGAAGCCCGCGCTCTTGAGCGCGCGCACGAGCTCCTGCTGCGTCGCGAGCCTCTGCCCCTGGACGAGGCGCAGAAGCGCCTGTTGCCGGTGGTGTTTGCGCGCGATCTCCTTCATGCCGCCTCGAAGACCGTCCCGACGCGATCGCCCGCGAGCAGCCTTTCGATCGCATCGCCCGATCGCGCGGCGACGATCGCCGCGCGGCAGCCGGCGTTCGAGGCGACGAGGCACGCCTCGACCTTCGGGAGCATCCCGCCTTCGATCGTGCCGTCGTCGACGAGCGCCTTCGCCTTCTCACGATCGAGCAGCCCGAGGACCTTGCCGTCCTTCGAACGGACGCCGGGCACGTCGGTGACGAAGACGAGAAGCCGGGCCCCCAGGCTTGCGGCGATCGCGCCGGCGGCGCTGTCGCCGTTCACGTTGAGGATCTCCGACGCGCCGTCGGCACCCGCCGGCTCCTCGAACGCCGCGGGTGCGATCACGGGAACGCGGCCCTCGGCGACGAGCTCCTCCAGAAGAGCGCTCTCGACGCGCCGGATATTGCCGACGAGCCCCAGCTCCGAATCCTCGCGCTGAGCTCGCAGCATGCCGCCGTCGATACCGGTGAGGCCGACCGCCGGCACGCCCCGCGCGATGAGCGCCCCGACGATCCGGGCGTTCGCGAGCCCGCCGAGCACCGCGAGGGCGACGTCGCGCGTCTGCTCGTCGGTGACGCGAAGGCCGCGGACGAACTTCGTCTCGAGGCCGAGGCGCGTCGCCCACTCACCCACCAACGGACCGCCGCCGTGGACGATCACGAGGCTGTGCCCGCCGTCGCTGAGCGCGGCGATCGCATCGAGCGCCGCCGCGTCCTCGCCCGCGACGGAGCCACCGATCTTCAACACCACGATGTCGTTCTCGCTCACGTCGTGTAATCCGCGTTGATGCGCACGTACTCCGCCGAGAGGTCGGTCCCCCACGCGGTGGCCTGCCCGTCACCGAGGGCGAGGTCGAGCTCGATCGGGATCTCCGTCTGCGAGAAGATCGTCCGCAGCGCCGCGGGATCGAAGCGCACCGGCCTGCCCGCGCGGAAGACCTCGAGCGACCCGATGCGCACCGTCGCCTTCCGGTCGTCCACCTTCGCGCCGGAGCGGCCGGCGGCCGCGAGGATGCGGCCCCAGTTCGGGTCCGCCCCGTGGATCGCGGTCTTGACCAGGTTCGACGTGGTGATCGTCCGCGCCGCGCGCTTCGCGTCGTCCCTGCTCGCCGCTCCCGAGACGCGCACCTCGAAGACCTTCGTGACCCCCTCGCCATCGGCCACGATCTGGCGCGCGAGCATCTGGCAGACACGACCGACGAGCGCGCCCGTCGCGGCGATCGCGGCGATCGCGCCGTCGCTGGTCACCGCCCCGCCGGCGGCCCCGTTGGCCAGGACGAGCAGCGTGTCGTTCGTGCTCGTGTCGCCGTCGACGCTGATCGCGTTGAAGGAATGCTCCGCGGCGTCACGCGTGATGGCCCGGAGGTCCTCGAGGGCGATCCGCGCGTCGGTCATGACGAACGAGAGCAGCGTCGCCATGTTCGGATGGATCATCCCTGCGCCCTTCGCGATCCCCAGGGCGCGGATCGTCACGCCGCCGACCTCGGCCTCGGCGGTCGCGAGCTTCGGCTTCGTATCGGTGGTCATGATCGCGTGCGCGAAGTCGTCGAAGCCCTCCCTCGTCGGGCGGATCGCGCCGATCGCGCTGGCGATGCGCTCGACCGGCAGCTGCCAGCCGATCACGCCGGTGCTGGCGATGCCGACCGCGTTCGGGGCGCAGCCCATGGCCGTCGCCGCGGCCTCCGCCATGGCGGCCGCCGCGCGGTCGCCCTCCTCGCCGGTGCAGGCATTCGCGATGCCCGAGTTCGCGACGATCCCACGGAGCATGCCGCCCTCGAGGTGCTTGCGCGTCAGCACGCACGGCGCGGCGATCACCTGATTCGTCGTGAACACGCCGGCCGCGACGCATGGGCGGTCGGAGACGATGAGGCCGACGTCGAGACGCTCCGCGATGCCGGTCTTCACACCGGCCTTCGCCGCGCCGGCGGTGAATCCGCGTGGTGCCTCGGTCATGGCCACAGCGGCAACGACTCCAGTCCCATCGTCTCGGGGAAGCCGCGCATCGCGTTCAGGTTCTGCACGGCCGAGCCGGCCGCGCCCTTCACCAGGTTGTCGATGGCGCCGAACGCGACCAGCCGCCTGCTCTCCTCGTCGACGACCGGATGGACGAGACACCAGTTGCTCCCGAGCGTCGCCTTCGTCGCCGGATACGCGGGGGTGATGCGGACGAAGGGCTCCCCGGCGTACGCGGCGCGGTAGGCCTCCGCCACCTGCGCCGCGGTCACACTCGGGCGGAGCGTCGCGTAGCACGCCGCGAGCAGGCCGCGTGTCATCGGGACGAGGTGCGGCGTGAACGTGAGGCGTGGCGCGCGTCCGGTGATGGCGCGCGTCTCCTGCGCGATCTCGGGCGTGTGGCGATGAGCGGGCACGCCGTACGGACGGACGCTCTCATCGATCGTTCCGTAGAGGAAGGACTCGTCGAGGGTGTGGCCGGCGCCGGACACGCCAGACTTCGCGTCGACGATGAGATCGTCCTCGATCAGGCCGGCCGTGAGCGCGGGCGCGAGCGCGAGGAGCGTGGCCGTCGGATAGCAGCCCGGGTTCGCGACGATCCGCGCGCCGCGCAGCTTCGCGCGCGCGAGCTCCGTCAGGCCGTAGACAGCGTCCTTCAGGAGCTGGGGCGCCGGATGCGCGTACTTGTACCAGCGCTCGTAGTCCTTGGCGTCGCGCAGCCGGAAGTCCGAACCGATGTCGATGAGCGCGCGGCCCTCCGCCAGCCAGGCCGGCGCCTGTTTCGCGGCCTCCCCCGCGGGGAGCGCGGTGAACACGACCTCGGCGTCGCCGATGGCGTTCCCGATGACGAGCGAGGCCGGCGCACCGTGCAGATGCGGCTGGACGTCGCGGAGCGGCTCCCCCTGGTGTGAGCGCGCGACCGCCGCGACGAGCCGCACCTCGGGATGGCGCAGGAGGAGGCGCGCGAGCTCCCCGCCCGCGTACCCGGTGACACCGACGATCGCGACCCGGACCGGCATAGCCGTCGGATTATGCGGCGGAGCGAATATTTATGCAAGAACCGCCGGATCGGCCGACGAGCCGACTAGGGGAAGATCCCCCGCTTCTCGATCGCGTGGGCGACCCGCTCGACGGCCACGATGAACGCGGCCTCGCGCGGGGTCGAGTCGTAGGTCTTTGCGGTGGAGAGCACGAGCTCCATCGCGCGGCGCATGTAGATCTCGAGGCGACGCTCGACCTCGTCGAGCTCCCAGTAGAACCCGGCGCGGCTCTGCACCCACTCGAAGTAGGAGACCACCACGCCGCCGGCGTTGGCCAGGATGTCGGGAACGATGGTGATGCCGCGGTCGGTGAGGATGCGGTCGGCCTCGCTCGTCACCGGGCCATTCGCGCCCTCGACGATGATCTTCGCGCGCACGTTCTTCGCGTTCGCCGCGGTGATCTGCCCCTCGAGCGCCGCGGGCACGAGCACGTCCACGTCAAGCGCCAGCAGCTCTTCGTTCGAGATCCTCGACAGCCCCGGGAAGCCTTCGAGGAGGCGCTGGGGATGTCCCTTCGTGTGCTCGATCGCCTTCGGGATGTCGATGCCGCCGGTCGCCGCGTAGCCGCCGCTCACGTCGGAGATCGCGACGATCCGGCAGCCGGCCTCGGCCAGCGCCTTCGCGGTGATGCTCCCGACGTTCCCGAATCCCTGCACCGCCACAGGCGTGCCTTCCGGTGGTCTCCCCATCTTCTTCAAGAGCTCGAGCGTGACGAACGCGACGCCGCGCCCGGTCGCCTCGGTGCGGCCGCGCGAGCCGCCCAGCTCCACCGGCTTGCCCGTAACGACGGCCGGCGAGTGCTTGCCGGTCATCATCGTCACGGTGTCGACGATCCAGGCCATCGTCGAGTCGTCGGTGTTCACGTCGGGCGCGGGGATGTCCTGCTCGGGCCCGATGATCGGGAGGATGGCCGCGGTGTAGCGCTTCGTGAGGCGCTCCACCTGGCGCCGCGTGAGCCTGCGCGGATCCACCGCGACGCCGCCCTTGGCCCCGCCGAGCGGCAGGTCGGTGACCGCGCACTTCCAGGTCATGAGCATCGCGAGGCCCTCGACCTCGGACAGCGTGACGTTCGGGTGGAAGCGGATGCCACCCTTCCCCGGCCCGCGGCCGGTCGAGTGCTGCACCCGGTAGCCGGTGAAGACCTCGAGGTTGCCCTCCTCGAGCATGACCGGCACCGACACGATGAGCGCGCGCTCCGGCACGCGCAGGAACTTGTGCATGCCCGGGTCGAGGTTCAGCGCCTTCGCGGCGGAGGCCAGCTGGCGGAGCGCCGAATCGCGCAGCTCGTCTCCCGGGTGGGTCGCGGGTATGGCGAGATCGGTCGTCACGAGGGCGAAAGAGTAACCGAGCGACGAGCGGCTGAGCCGCGAGGAGCGAGTCCACCAGCCTTGAGCGCTCTCTCGGCGAAGCCGAGAGATTGGGCCAGACTAGCCCACGTTGAACGAAGACGACGACATCCGCTTCATGCGCCGCGCGCTGCGCCTCGCGGCGCGCGCGACCGGACGCACAAGCCCGAATCCGCTCGTGGGTGCGGTCGTGACGCGGAATGGCGAGATCGTGGGCGAGGGCTTCCACAAGGCCGCGGGCGAGCCGCACGCCGAGGTGAACGCGCTGCGCGCCGCGCGCGAACGCGCCCGCGGCGCGACCCTGTACGTGACGCTCGAGCCGTGCGCGCACACCGGCCGAACACCGCCCTGCGTCGATGCGATCCGCGAGGCCGGCATCGCCCGCGTCGTCTCGGCGATGCGCGACGTGGATCCGCGCACCGACGGCAAGGGTTTCCGCGCCCTGCGGGCGGCCGACGTCGACGTGACCGTCGGCGTCCTCGAGGAGGAGGCCAGACGACTGAATGAAGGATTCGTCTCACGCCTGGTGCGCGGGCGGCCTTTCGTCCTGGTGAAGCTCGCGACGACGCTCGACGGCCGCGTCGCGGTGAAGGGTCGTCGCTACCTCTCGGGCAAGGCCGCGCAGAGGGAGGTGCATCGTCTCCGCGACCGATACGACGCCGTGCTCGTCGGGAGCGGGACCGTGTTGGCGGACGACCCCGCGCTGACCGTGCGGGAGGTGAAGGGGCGGGATCCGCTCCGCGTCGTCGTCGACACCGACGCGCGCACGCCGCCCACGGCGAAGGTCGTGCGCGCCAAGGATCCGCAGCGCACCCTCATCTTCGTCGCGCGCGACGCGGACATGCGGCGCGTCTCCCGGCTTCGGGACTCCGGCGTGCTCGTGACGACCCTTCCGCGCGCCGATGGCGGGCTCGATCTCGCGGCGGGCCTCCGGTGGCTCGCCGAGAAGGGCGTGAACACAGTCCTCTGTGAGGCCGGGCCGAAGATCGCGAGCCGCCTCGTCGGATCCGGACTTGCCGACCGGCTCATGCTCATCACCGCGCCGATCGCCGGTGGAGATGGGCCTTTCGCCTTCGAGAGTCTCGGCGACCCCATCGAGCTAAAGTCGGTGAAGGTGCGTCATTTGGGCTTCGATGTGGTGATGGAAGGTGATCTCTAGGTGTTCACGGGCATCGTTCAGGAGATCGGCACGGTCCGGCACATCGAGCCGACGCGGTCGGGCGCGAGGCTCGAGGTCGCGGCCGCGCGGGTGATGGAGCGCCTCGCCATCGACGACAGCATCTCGGTCGCCGGCGCGTGCCTCACGGTCGTCGGCCGCGACGATCGCTCGTTCACGTCCGAGGTCGTTCCGGAGACGCTCTCGCGCACCACGCTCGGCGGGCTGACACGCGGCTCGCACGTCAACCTCGAGCCGGCGGCGACGCCGGAGACGGCCCTGGGCGGCCACTTCGTGCAGGGGCACGTCGACGCGACCGCGAAGCTCCAGGCGCGCAGCGCCGAGGGCGACGGCGCACGGCTCCGTTTCGCGCTCCCGAAGACGCTCGGGCGCTACGTCGTGCTGAAGGGGTTCATCACGCTCGACGGCGTGAGCCTGACCGTGGCGCGCCTCGGGAAGACGTTCTTCGAGATCGCGCTCATCCCCCACACCGCGGAGCGAACGACGCTCGGCTCGCTACGACCCGGTGACGCGGTGAACGTCGAGGTCGACGTCATCGCGAAATACGTGGAGCGCATCGTCCGCACGCGTTGAGCGCGGGCAGACCGCCCGGGATCGGTGGCGGGCCACTCTAGACTCGTCATCAGTGGCACCGAGCCGGTCGAAGAAGCGCATCCCGCATCCCAGCGTCGTCGCGCCCGAGCCGCCGTTCACGACGGTGGACGAAGCCATCGCCGAGATCGCGCGCGGTCGGATGGTCATCGTCGTCGACGACGAGGATCGCGAGAACGAGGGCGACCTGACGATGGCGGCCGAGCTCTGCACCCCCGAGGACGTGGCATTCATCCGCAAGTACGCGAGCGGTGTGATCTGCGTGCCGATGACCGCCGAGCGTCTCGAGCAGCTCGACCTTCCACAGATGGTCGCGCGCAACGAGGCGCGGCTCGGGACGGCCTTCACGGTCTCCGTCGACGCGCGCGAAGGCATCAGCACGGGGATCAGCGCGGCCGACCGCGCGCGCACGATCCGCGTCCTGGCGGATCCGAACAGCGCCGTTGCGGACCTTGTGAAGCCGGGGCACATCTTCCCGCTCCGGGCGCGCGAGGGCGGTGTCCTCGTTCGGGCCGGTCAGACCGAGGCCGGCGTCGACCTCTGCCGGCTCGCCGGCCTGCAGCCGGTCGCCGTGATCTGCGAGATCACGAACGCCGACGGGTCGATGTCCCGGCTGCCGGAGCTGAAGCGCTTCGCGAAGCGCCACGATCTGCGGGTCATCACGGTGAAGGACCTCATCGCGCATCGCATGGCGCGGGAGCAGCTGGTGGAGCGGGTCGCGAGCGCGAAGCTCCCGACGGCGTACGGCGACTTCACCATCCACGGATACCGCGCGCGATTCGGCAACACCGAGGCCGAGCACGTCGCGCTCACCATGGGCGACGTCGCGAGCGGCGAGCCGGTCCTGGTGCGCGTGCACTCCGAATGCCTCACCGGCGACATCTTCGGCTCGCAGCGCTGTGACTGCGGCGAGCAGATGGACGCAGCGCTCGAGCGCATCGCGAAGGTCGGCCGGGGTGTCTTCCTGTATCTGCGCCAGGAGGGCCGGGGCATCGGGCTCATGAACAAGCTGCGCGCGTACGCGCTGCAGGACACGGGGCTCGACACGGTCGAGGCCAACGAGCGGCTCGGCTTCAAGGCCGACAACCGCGAATACGGCATCGGCGTGCAGATCCTGTTGGATCTCGGAGTGCGCCGCGCCCGCATCCTGACGAACAATCCGCAGAAGGCCGGCGTGTCGCTCTACGGATTCGAGATCGTCGAGCGGATCCCGATCGAGATCCCGGCGAACGCGAAGAACCGCGAGTACCTGAAGACGAAGCGCGCCAAGCTCGGGCATCTGCTGAGCGTCGTCAGCGAGAAGTAGCTCATGAAGAACAAGACCCGCGCGACCGCCAAGCGCGCGAGCAGCGGTGCCCGCGTGGCGATCGTGCGCGCCCGCTGGAACCAGGACGTGACCGCGGCGCTCGAGCGCGGCGCGATCGAGCGCGGGACGGCGAACGGCGCGTCGTTGGACCTCTTCGAGGTCGCTGGCTCGTTCGAGCTCCCCGCCGCGGTGGCGCTCCTCGCGGACTCGGGCCGCTACGACGCCATCATTCCGATCGGCTGCCTGGTGCGTGGCGAGACGCCGCACTTCGACGTGCTCGCGAACGCGGTGGCGCGAGGGCTGCTGGATCTCTCGATCACCTATCCCATCGCGATCCCGTTCGGCGTTCTCACGTGCGACACCGTGGAGCAGGCGATGGAGCGCGCCGGCGGGACCGAGGGCAACAAGGGGGCCGAGGCGATGGATGCCGCGCTCGAGCTGGTCGCGCTCCGTCAGGCGGTCGCGAGAAGCGCCCGCAGCTCGCCCGCGCGCTCGCGCGCGGCGTCGCGTTCGACGCGGTAGAAGCGGATCTTCTCGCCCGGCGCTCGCTGGGCCACGAGCCCGAGGTCGGCTTCGATCACGGTCGCGATCACCGGGTAGCCACCGGTCGTCTGGTGATCGGCGAGCAGCACGATGGGCTGGCCACCGCTTGGCACCTGGACGGCCCCGTCCGTCACCCCGCAGGTCAGGATCTCTCCCATTCGTGACGCGACGTTCGGACCCTCGAATCTCGCGCCCTGCCGGTCGCTCTGCGCTGAGGCCACAAAGTCCGATCCGAAGAACCGCGCGATCGTCGTGACATCGAAGCGGTCCAAGTGTGGACCGGCGATCGCGGCCGCGCGATCGCCATATTCGAACGGCACGCGATGGCCGGCGTCCTCCGCGGTGCCCCGAGCCGCACCGAGCGGCAGCGTGTCGCCGGCCGCGAGCGCTCGCCCCAGCCCGGCGCGCGGATAGGCCGAGCGCGAGCCGAGCACCGGGTCTGTCGCGATACCGCCGCTGATCGCGACGTACGCGTAGCGCGTGCGTGCCGTCCCGGCCACACGCACGACGTCACCCGCTCGCACGAACACGCTCGTCCATGCCGGCACCCCGTCGCGGACGGCCACGCTCACATCACGGCCGGTGACGGCGATGAGCCGCGAGTCGTCGCAGCGGAACGCGAACGCGGCGCCCACGACCTCGAGCGCGGCGTCGGCGACGCTGTTGCCGACGAGCGACTGCGCCGCGCGGAAGGCGAACGGGTCGGCGGGCCCGGAGATGGGCACGCCGGCGCGCAGATGCCCGAACCGGCCCTGATCCTGCACGGTCGATCCGAATCCCGCGATCTCGATCCGCATCATCGCGGCACGAAGCGGACGGATCCGCCGGCGCCCAGGCGCGCCGGCGCGGGCGCCGCGGGGTCGAACATCACGAGGTCGGTCGATCCGATGAGACGCCAGCCGCCCGGCGACGCGAACGGGTACACGGCCGTCTGGCCGTCCGCCACG
>Ga0334722_10006089_pt1 | contig 12017 bp, 18 predicted proteins | sample C3_bottom_MG_FD_207210 | JGI IMG/M metagenome (GOLD analysis project Ga0334722, IMG submission 207210) | Sediment microbial communities from Yellowstone Lake, YNP, Wyoming, USA - C3_bottom | ecosystem: Environmental > Aquatic > Freshwater > Lake > Sediment | place: USA: Wyoming | collected...
TCGAGACCTCGCGACCGCCGAGCGCCTCGCCTCCGACACGCCGGGTAGGAAGCGCTTGCTCGATCGGCTTTCGATCGAGACCTCGCGACCGCCGAGCGCCTCGCCTCCGACACGCCGGGTAGGAAGCGCTTGCTCGATCGGCTTTCGATCGAGACTACGCCCCAGGCGGTGGGCCGATCGTACTCGGGCACGTAGGAAGCGCTTGCTCGATCGGCTTTCGATCGAGACACGAGGACCGAACCAATAGCCGAAGACTTGTCGCTCAAGTAGGAAGCGCTTGCTCGATCGGCTTTCGATCGAGACCCTTGTAGTCGGCGCGCTGCATCTCGTCCTTGCGCTCGTAGGAAGCGCTTGCTCGATCGGCTTTCGATCGAGACGTCCAAAGCACGTAAACCCCGACGGCTCCAAACAAGGTAGGAAGCGCTTGCTCGATCGGCTTTCGATCGAGACCTCGTACCCTAGTCGCACGAGGATCCGACGGCTTCGGGTGTAGGAAGCGCTTGCTCGATCGGCTTTCGATCGAGACAGGACGATCCGCCACGTGCTGCCGATCGATCCCACGGTAGGAAGCGCTTGCTCGATCGGCTTTCGATCGAGACTCGCATGAGGCAAGGCATCACCACACCGTTGGCGGCATGTAGGAAGCGCTTGCTCGATCGGCTTTCGATCGAGACGCCATGAGCTTGCGGCCCTGATAGAACGTCGGCGCGTTGTAGGAAGCGCTTGCTCGATCGGCTTTCGATCGAGACGCCGATGCAACCGCAGCGATGCCAAGGCCGCCAACCGTAGGAAGCGCTTGCTCGATCGGCTTTCGATCGAGACCCGGACGGCTTGTCGTCGGAGAGGCTCGCGCCGAGCGAGTAGGAAGCGCTTGCTCGATCGGCTTTCGATCGAGACTTCACGCTGCCGGCCGACGTAGAGATCAAGTCGACCTGTAGGAAGCGCTTGCTCGATCGGCTTTCGATCGAGACCAGCGTCCGGGACGCGCGACGACGGCCGCACGTACACGTAGGAAGCGCTTGCTCGATCGGCTTTCGATCGAGACGATTTGTTGGTGTTGTTCGGGCGTCACGCGGGTCTGGTAGGAAGCGCTTGCTCGATCGGCTTTCGATCGAGACGAGCAGGCGCAGGGCGGCACGATCTTCCTCGACGAGATGTAGGAAGCGCTTGCTCGATCGGCTTTCGATCGAGACGGGTGCGAGAAGGTCGGCCCCGGAATCGCCGCGGAGTCGTAGGAAGCGCTTGCTCGATCGGCTTTCGATCGAGACGTCGAGGTGCGCCGCCACTTCACCGACGTGTTCGCGTAGGAAGCGCTTGCTCGATCGGCTTTCGATCGAGACCGCGCGATCCACCACGGCGCGTCCAAGGCGTCGACGCGTAGGAAGCGCTTGCTCGATCGGCTTTCGATCGAGACCAGCTCGTCCTTCCCACCGTCGAGATCAAACTTGCTCGTAGGAAGCGCTTGCTCGATCGGCTTTCGATCGAGACGATCGAGGCCCGCCCGGGTGGATCGTGCTCACCGCAAACGATCAGGCCTTGACGCCGACAGCGTACATAAGCGGCCACGGCAACTTGACGAAGCCACCGACGACCTTCACATCGAAGTGCGACGTGATCGCGTCGAGTACATCGTTCTCGGTTGCCTTCGCCATGCCCAAGAGGCCCTGACAGAAGATCGTCATGTCGTCGACTGATTGGAACACCCAGTGTAGATCGTGGAGCTGCTCGACGACGTTGGTACAGCCGGCGGCTTCAAGCAGCTCACGACACTCGCCGGTGCGAACGAACATCCCACGGTGGCCGTTCATCGTGAACGCGTGGACGGGTCCGTTCAGGAAGCTCGCGACTGGAGTATCTACACAGACCTCACTGATCGCGATGCGTCCGCCCGGCTTGAGCACGCGAACGGCCTCACGTAGGAACGCGAGCTTGTCATCAAGGTGGTGCAGTCCAACCATGCTGCCGAGACGGTCCATGGAAGTGCTCAGCAGCGGCAGCTTCGTCGGTTGGCAGCAGTAAACGGTGTAGGCCTTGTTGATGCCTGCAGCGAAGCGAGGCGACGGCTCCACGCAGATCAGGTGCGCTGGATCGGTGAGGTTCTTGATGCCGTCGGCCAGGTAGCCACTCCACGCGGGAACGTCGCAGACGACGTGCTGCGACTCGATCATGAGCAGATCGATCATGATCTGCCGCTCCTCGAAGCGCGCATTGGGGTAGACCGGATCTGACCGGTCGTACAGGTCCTTGCGCTGCTGCGGGATCACGTCTGGATCTGGTTGACGGGCCGATACGTGTCGGCCTGGCCGGGCCCGACGATCGTGTGCGGGTCCCAGAACAGGACGTTGATCGTGGCCGGCGTCTTGCCCGAGTTCGTGAACGACACGTGGACCGTGTTCGTGGTCGTGTTGAAGTAGGGCTCGCTGTGCGTGATGTCAGTCCAGGCCGCGGTTGGCGACATGGGCATGACCTCGATACGCGACGGCGGCAGCGTGCCGTTCAGTGGCGCGACCGTGCCACCGACACCGAGTGGCGGTTCTCCGATCGAGTCGTTGTCGAACGACTTGTCGAGCTGGGTGACTCCGGTGTCGATGTCGGTGGTGCCGGACTGCAACGTGATGCGCATCCGGTGCCAAAGAAGGGCGCCTGCCTTCATGCTCATGGTGGCAAGAGTACCCGATCGCTCGCACGATCGCTAGAGGGAGATGGCTGCCGCGTCCGCCTGGATGCGGGTCAGATCGAACCCGTTGGGGGCGTTGTGGCTCGCGGTTACCCAGAGGTCATCGACCACGAACCAGGCCTCATCGATGTAGAGGTCCTCCCACGCGTACGTGATGGTCGTCTTGTCGATCCACGGCATCGCCCACCACTTGCCGCGTTCGTGACCGGTCAACGCGAACGCGTGGCCGCCGTACGATCCTGGGTCGTCGTCGTGCGTACGCTGCCCGACCGGCGGTGCGTCCCACGAAAAGCCTTCGCGCTGGATCGATTGCGGTAGCTCGGCGCCGACGATGAGCGAGCCGAAGATGTGCAACGCAGCGCGCATCTCGACCGGGTCCTTGTGATTGACGCGACCGAACTGCGAGATCTTGTAGCCACCCAGTCCGACGTTCTTCATCTGGACGAGCGCGTTGATGATCTGATCGCCGTGGTCGGTCGCGGACGTGCCGTCGTAGCCTGTGCCGTCCGCGTACGCCTTGACGACTTCGGCTGCCGTCAGCGTGCACGGTACGCCAAGTAGCGCGCAGCGCTGCTCGATGATGTGACCGTAGCAGGCTCGTGTGCAGCACCCGACGGTGTCGTTGCCGAGAAAGCCGTACGGCTGACTGCCGGTCCAGTCTTCGAGTGGTGGCGGCGCATCGTACCCAGGGGTGCCGGTACCGGCGTAGCGCCCGAACCACAACGTACGACGATCGTGTCGTGAGACAGTCGATCGACCGGTCTTGCCGATCTTGATCATCGGCTCCGCTTCATGCGTCCGATCACGATCGCACCGACACCTGCAGCTGCGAACACACCACCGAGCGCGATCCAGAAGCCGGTCTTCTTGTAGAGCGGCAGTGACGTTGATGTCGCCGTCGCTGTCGAAGCAGTCGCTGATCCCGTCGCAGCTAGCTTGCTGATGAAGTTCTTCAGAAGTGCACGTACTTGACCGACGGTGCCGACGAAGCCCTTGATCTGATCGTCGCCGTTGACCTGCTCATAGCCCGCGACGCGTGTAGCGAGATCTCCGCTTTGCGACGCGACATCGAACTGCGTCAGTAAGCCTCCCGCAGCGTTGGCGGCCGCGTTCAACTCGGCGAAGGTGTCCGGCCCGATGATCAACAGGCGGCCGGTCGCGTCCTGCGTGATTCCCGAACGGGAACCGACGAGCATGGCCCAGCTATCGTCGACAGTGAGCCAGCTATCAGTGAAGCCTTGCAGTAGTTGAAGCGCCGAGTACCCCGTATCGAGGATAGTCGACGCAGCACCGAACGGTTGAACGCGTGCCAGGGTCAGCACGACTCAGAGATCGCCAGCGTTCGTGTGGAACGTCGCGTTGCTGGCCTCTTCACGCTCGATCATGTTGGGTGCTCCTACAAACGGGGTGAGGTTCGTCCATGACTTCCTGTTGCGGATTCGTCGAACCATCTCGCTGCTAACGGCGATCCGCTGAGCAACAGAGGCAACGGGTTCACCGTGTTCGAGACGACCGAGCGCTTCATTTGCGCGATCTTCAGTCAGCTTGCAGGTTCGTCGGTTTCGTCCCTGTGCTGCCTGCGTTGTCCATACGCAGTTGCCTGGTTCGTAACCACGATCGTTGTTGACACGTTCGATCGTCATGCCGACGGGGCGCTCACCCATGTCTTCCAGGAACGCCTCAAAGCGAGCACGCCAACGTTCGCAGACGATGATCCCGCGGCCGCCGTAGCAGTCCCAGTTAGGGTTCTGTGGATTGGTACAGCGTTGGATGATTCCGCACCAGCTCTTGTACGTCCGCGACCGGCTGCATCCGTGTGTCCTTCGCTTATCACCGAGCTGTTCGCTGTGAAGACACCCACACGAGTTCGTTCGCGCTCCGAGGTCCTGACCGACGCAGATCAACGTCTTCGTTGGATCACAAGTACAAACGCAGACCCAAGCAGGACGTGCACGACCAGCACGCCTTACGTTGGGTGCGCGTGCGACGATCGTGAGCCTCCCGTAACGTTGGCCGATAGCTCGCTGCACGTTCTACAAGTCTCCCTTGTCGGTCTTGAACGTAGCACCACCAGCTTCCTTCGCCCTGAAGGTTTCCAGGGTTGACGACGCCGTCCAGCTGTCGCCGATCGGCGGTGGCGTCGCCTTGTTGCCCAAGTAGTCCTGAACCAGCTCGGCAAGCGCGCAGCCGCCGATCGACTTGCCGGCCTGCGCCGCGCGCGTGTAGATCGCGCTCCAGTCGGGGAGCTTGCCGCTGAGCAGCGTCTTGAACTCACCGAGCAGCGACCCGATCTGACCCTGGTTCTGCGCGGTGCAGTCGATGACCGCGTTCTCGACGACCGGGATCGGACCGTGTGGGCAGCCTGCGTTCGTCGTGAGGATCGCGCTGACGCCGAAGGCGAAGATGCCGATGACGAGCAGGTGCTTCATGCGACCAGCCTAACACAGGTACGATCGCTCTTGCGATCGCCTACCGCTTGAGGCACGTCATCGTTCGGCCGCCAGCGTCTTGTGCACGGTCCTTGATCTGGCGCCACTTGTACTTCCGATCGCCGGTCGTGTGGATACCGAGAAACGCTTCGTCAGCCATGCCCGCCATGCGGGTCAACGACAGCATCTTGCTGTACATCGTGATGCAGTCGTTGGCCTTCGCCGCGCGGTTGAACTCCGCGTACACGGTGCTGGAGTGCTCGTAGTAGTGGTTGAGAGCCTCCACGTGCTTCTCCGTGGTGGCACCCAGGCTGCGTCGGCGCTGTCGGGTCTTCGCCATGCCTCAGCCTATCATCGGTGGCCCGGTTCGATCGAGCGATCGCTCACGCGATCCATGATAGTCTCGCGGGCATGTTCACTTCGACGCACAACGCGCAGTTCGGCCGGGCGCTCGGCCAGACCGATCAGCCCGATCCGGCTACACTCGGCATCGGCAACATCCTGGCGGACGCCGAGTCGAAGCTGAAGCGCGCCTTCAACCAGTTCCAACTCCTGTCGGTGACCGCACCCCACGGTCAAATCGACTCGGGCGTGCTCAGTCGCTACACCGCAGCACGCGACGCTTTCGTACAGAGCGTCGACGCCTGGAAGCGGGCCCGCGAGCAGACGCCCAAGAGCGAGCTGCCGGATCCCGATGCGCTACCGACCTATCCGCCCGAGATGACCATCGCGAGTGCCGGGTTCGGGGCGGTGCTGCCGCCAGGGCACGCGGTGCCGATCTCGCAGATCGTCGTGAAGTACGGCCCAGTGGGTCAGCAGAAGATCGCGGGTCTCGGTGCCTCCGTCTACGATCCGTACTTCGCCGGCTACTACGCATCGCCAGCGCAGAACGGTCTCGGTGGCTGGCCGCTCCTGATCCTCATCGGCGTCGCGATCATCGGTGCCACGGTCATCCTCGTGACGAAGTTCGTCACTGCCGAGCGGGGCTCCGTCGAGGTGGCTCGCTCGGATGCCGAGCGCGCGCAGGCGTTGTCGGCTCAGACCCAGCAGGAGCTGGGTACGCTGTCCGATCTCTCGATCATGTGCATCGGCACGTCGACCGACTCGACGGTCAAGCAGAACTGCATCAACAGCGCGCAGCAGGCGGTGCAGACGACGTTGTTGACGACGCCGCAGACGCAACCAAGTAGCGGCTCCAGCAACACCGGCGTGCTCGCCTTCATCGGCATCTTGATGCTCCTCGCCGGTCTGGGCGTCGGTGGCTACTTCATCTACCGCAGGAACAAGCAGCGTCAGGAAGCTGGTGGCGACGAAGGCGCTGACGACTACGACGAGGACGACTACGAAGCGCCCCACGCGATGACTCATCGGCGTGGCTACTCCCACTGAGGTGACATGCTCCGCGATGCCGTCGATGATCTGGCGAGCTGCGTAGATCAGCCGCTGTCGTGCCGAAACACGTTGCCCGACGTGCTCAACTGGGTCGCGATCACGGGTCCGAATCGACGCACGCTTGATCTACTAGCGCAGGGCTTGAAGGCCGGCGTCGATGGTTGCAGTGGCGGTGGTGGCACCAACCCGTTCTGCCAGTACGCACCGAAGGCCGTCTACGCGATGCGCCTGCAGGCTGCGATCAACCCGGACGCGGCCGTCGTCTACTGGTTGCAGTACCTCGATGCGCTTCTGGGTAGCGACTACGACTCGGTGACGAACGACCAGAAGGGCGTCGACGGCGTCTTCGCGTTCATCATCGATGGCATCGTCGAGAACATCCCGCGGTTGGTCAACGTCGACAACAAGACGCGCGCAACGTTGTATCTGAAGACGCTCGGCGACCTGACGACGCTGCCAGATACGGCGCAGCGAGCGCGCGTTGCGCTGACGCAGATTGCTGCGCAACAGCCGTCCACGCCAGCGCCTGTACCGACGCCCGTTCCCCGCGCGCGCAACATCGCGCTCTTGACGATCGCCGGTCTCGCAACGGCTGGTGTGATCACGTACGCGGTTTGGCGTTACGGACGACGAACGTCGCGCTACATGCTCACGACCGACTGAGAGCTAAGAGCGTTCCGGCGACGCCAAGTGCAACACCGATGACACCGGCGATGACGATCGGTAGCTTGCTCGTGGTCGTAGATGGCGCGTACGGCGCCTGTGCGAGCGCTGTCGAGTACCAGATCGTGTCGGCAATGCCGTCGAAGAGCGCGGTCCACATTCGGGCACGCGCGGCCATGTCACCGAGCATGGTCGCACGCGGCTGCGTACGAAACGGTGCGAGCATGATGTAGTCGCGGAACGCCATGTTCGACTTGAGGTCGACCAGCATGGGCTGCAACGCCGCTGTGATCGGTTGCGCCGAGTTGGCGACCTCGAAGATCGCTTGGTAGGTGTCGTTGTCGAGAACGCCGGTCACAGCGACAGTGGGAAGACCGAGACTGGCGCGAATTCGATTGACCGCGTACTGGAGCGCGCCGAAGGCGATCTGCGCGTCGTTGGTCAGCGGCCGTAGTGTGAGTCCGGTGGAACCGATCCCGGTCGAGAAGTCGACACCGTCGTCGTAGCGTTGCTGACCGAAGGACGCATCGACGTGGGCGCTGAGCACGCCCGGAGCTTATCACGGCCTCGATCGCGCGAGCGATCGGGTGTATGGTCTGGACCATGGCGCAGATGAAGACGCAGGCGCTCGACGCCTATCTCCAGGGCCGAGGCTTTCCGCTTGCAGTCCTTGTGCAAGCAGTCGGGCTTCCTGTTTCGACGCTGACCGCTGAGCACGTTCATGCTCATGCACTCAGCGGCGCGGCGCGTCTTCTCGGGATGACGCCTGTCGCGTTGGAGGCGGCCGTGCAGGCTGCCGCTGCCGCTGCGGCGGAGTCGAGCGTGGTTCCCCCGATGCCACGAGCGGCTTCGCCGCAGCAGGCACCTGCTGTGCCGTTGGACCCTGGTCGTCAGGGTGGGCACATGACGCCGACGGTTGCGACATCCAAGCAGGCACCCGAGCCAATCGATACGCTCGAATCAAGCGATCCAGAGATCGAGATCCAGATCGACACGACGCCCGAGCTGGCACCAGAACCCGAACTGAAGCCTGTATCGAAATCCGGCAGCCGTAAGTCGCGGCGCTGAAGATCCGACCACAGGACAACGCTGTCTTTCGTCACCGCGATCTACGATCGCGTGAGCGATCTACGTCAACGTGATAGCATCTACGGCGGCATCAGCGGATTCCAGTGGCGGACGATCCCAGTGACGTGGGACATGACGGCCGGACCCTACCTGATTGCCATCATGGGTACAGGTTCGGCATCATCGGGTTTGGGCGCAATCGGGGTATATGGTGGAGGAGGCGCGAACGCGATTAGCGCCTATCTAGGCGGCTCCAACTTTTCGCGGTACTTCGCTGATGGCATCTACAGTGTAGTTACGACTGCATTTCCTGCGTCGGTTCACCTGTCAGCGATCAACCAGACTGGCTCGGCTTCGCCGCCGGGTAATCCGCTGTTCCAGCCGTACTTCCGGCTCATCGGCACTGGTCCCTGATTGCTAATTACGACGACTCGATCGCGGGAGCGATCCGGTCGTTGTGACGCATGTACAGCGCAGCCATCGGTCGTGATACAACGTCGACGTGCCGAAGGCGCTGCTCTACGACTCGCTCGGTCGTGAAGTCTACGAGGGTGGGCTCACCCATGAGGACGTTCGTGACGCGATTCAGGCAGCTGCGCTCGCCAACGACTTCCAGCTCGCGCACGACATCGCGGAGCGCCACGGCTGGCGCAACTGCTGCCTGAGCTGCGCGAGCCCAGCGTTGTCGACGGCCAACTACGTCAACGCGCAGGGCAGTTGGCGCGTCTGTACAGCGTGCGATGACAAGCTACGGCCACGCTTCTCGGACGCGAAGATGATGTTGAACGGTTTGATCAAGCGCGACGTGGCCTGATCGGTACGGAGGAGCGAGTGAGCAACGCGAACGCCAAGGTGACGATGCTGGAAGCTGAAGTTCAGGCGCTGCGGACGAAGCTGGTCGAGGCACGGAAAGCTGTAGCAGCAGCCTCATGGGCATTGGGCCTTCCGACCTACGTAGAGCACGCCATGGCGGCGACCGACGACTATGCTCGGGGCTACGACAACGCAATCAACGATGTACGCAACCGGATCCGTCAACTTGCCCCCGATGTGAAACCGTGCTCGACGTACGACGCTGCTCGCAAGGCAGCTGGGTTGTGATCACAGCTGACAACGTTGCTCGACAGTACCGCCGTCGTGGTGCAACGATGATCGTCGATGCCGCCGCGTCGCTACCACTCGCCGCTCACCGGTGACCTCTGGCCCGACGTTCGGCCGGCGATCGGCACCGTCGTCGGGCTCGCGAACTTTTTGAACAGCCGCCGCCCGCGGCGCAAGCCGCCAGAGGGCGCCGACGCAGCGATCGCACTCGCGACTGAAGCGGCCGGTGCGTTCGCCGGCATCCCGAAGATCGCACACGCCGGTGAGATCGAAGGTCGGATCATCTCGGACGCGTACTGGCAGGCGAAGGAGGCCAAGCGCCTACTCACGCCGCACGTCGACGACGGTGAGTTCTTGCAGCACCAGAACTGGTGGAGCCGGTTCCGCGAGATGGTGCCGGGAGATCCAGAGCGCGGACGTGCTGGCCGTGTGTCGGAGCCGACTGTCACGGCGCGCGCAGCGCGGCTCGCTTGGTGGGCTGCCAACCTCACCGAGAAGGCGGCCGCCGGCAACGTCGAGGCCGAGATGAGTGACCTCAGCTACGCCCACGACGTCGTACAAGGCGCGCTGGTCGAACTTGACGAGGCGCGCGTAGCGCGAGAGACGGTGACCTCGGTCGAGCGTGTGTGGCGCTTCGTAGTCGCCTCGGGGCGACTACCGGTGCCGGGCGTTGACGATACCCTGCTCGCGGCGTTCGAGGCAGCGATCATGGTCGATGCCCATGAATTCGCTACGCATCTCGCGAAGCACGGTTGGGGTCAAGGCACCGACGACGGCAGCTCGACGTAAGCGTCGCTACCAAATAGTTGGTTCCTCGGCGTTAGGAGGCGAATAATCCTCCTATGTGTCATCATATATTTCTTCTTTATATACAATATTTTTTAAGAGGCTAGGAGAGATAATAGGGGTGGAACCAACGCAACCACACCAACTGATAGAAATCAGCTAGTTAGACGAAATTCGTACTGGTTTGACCAATGAGGGTTCGTCAGGGCGTTGACGTCAACGTGCGATCACGTGGTTGCATGGTAGCCGGCGTGTCCACTAACGCGCTCCAGTTGCAACCTGACGAGCGATCTTGTACGGTGCAAACACGCTGATCGTCATCGCGTAATTACGCATGGTTAAGACGTCGAAAATCACGGTCTCTTTGCCGCGACCTGTTCTGGATTGGCTTCGCGAAACGGGCGAGCAGTTCTTCGCGTCGCCGAACGAGTATCTTCGCGACCTTATCGTGCGTACATACGTGGAGGCGCAAAAACAGTCGGTCGGCGCCGAGAATGCGATCGCGGCGGTTTTGTCGCCAAACCAACCACGGCATAAAACCTCGACATCACGTGCGAGCAGTGGCTTCAAGGGCGTCTACCCGTACGGCAAGCGTTGGATGGCCGTCCTTTCCCACAACGGTAGTCAGCAGCGCCTCGGCACCTTCGACACGCCCGAGGCCGCTGCGCACGCCTACGACGCCGCGCTCATCGCCCGTGCCGGCGGCGATCCATCTGCGGCTGCGAACTTCATGTCGGAGCCGGAGCGCGCCAAGGCTGCAGAGGCCGCTGCGGAGGCACCGTACCTCACCAAGCTCCAGCGCGGCGAGCAGCTCTCCGACATCGAGTGGGCAACGCTCGCGCGCGCCAGCGTCGGCGCTGCTTCATCAACCAGCGCACCATCGGTGACCACACCGTCGCCTGCCGACGCGCACGAGCCGCTCGTCGACTCGACGCCCCGACAGCTCCGACGAGGCGCACCGCCGATCCAACGACCGACCGCGATGCCTGAACCAGACCACGAGGACTGAAGTGTCGACGGTCGTCGTCAGTATGACGTCCATCCCGCGGCGCAACGGAACGCTCGGGCCGACGCTTGCGTCGCTGGAAGCGCAGAGTCGACCGCCCGACGAGATCCGTTTGTACGTCGGACTGGGCTGCCACGTCGCGCAGCTCGACGTCACGTGCGTGACCGTAGAAGATCTCGGTCCGATCACGAAGCTGTCGGCAGTCGTCGATCCAGCTGTCCCCGATGACGCGATCATCGTCACCGTCGACGATGACATCATCTACGAACCACGGTGGCTCGAAACACTCGTCGATGCTGCCGAGAAGATGCCCGACTGCGCAGTCGGCCGTGCGGGTTGGAACGCGACCGACTTCCTCACCAGACCGCTATCGAGCTTGAGCCACTACATCTGGGCCGCAGGCGACACGTGCGACGTCGTCGAAGGTTGGGCCGGCGTCGCGTATCGGAAGCGCTTCTTCGACGACGACATCATGCGGCCGCCACCCGAGTTTCAGCTTGTCGACGACGTCTGGATCTCCGGCTACCTGTTCAAGCGCGGCATCGCGCGCCGGTTGATCACGCCGCGAATGGCTGACGAGCGCGCCGGGAACTTGCCCGGTCTGCACAACCGCGTCGACTTCTTGAAATTGAACTACCGAGCAGCGATCCTCGCGTTCTCATGAAGCCGATCAAGCTCTCGATCTGCATCTGTGCGCTGCGCAGCCGTCAGGCGACGCTGTTTGCGCTTGTGCAGAAGCTACAAGCCCAGCCTCGCAGCGACGAGATCGAAATCTTGATCGCCGTCGACGATGGTCAGATGCCGACCGGCAACAAGCGCAACCGCCTCATCCAAGTAGCCGTCGGCGAGTACACGGTGCACGTCGACGATGACGACACAGTCTCCGATAGCTACG
>Ga0334722_10006090_pt1 | contig 12015 bp, 11 predicted proteins | sample C3_bottom_MG_FD_207210 | JGI IMG/M metagenome (GOLD analysis project Ga0334722, IMG submission 207210) | Sediment microbial communities from Yellowstone Lake, YNP, Wyoming, USA - C3_bottom | ecosystem: Environmental > Aquatic > Freshwater > Lake > Sediment | place: USA: Wyoming | collected...
AAGCCATGGGAAAAGCCTTCAACCGGCTTACTGTGGCCGAACTTTGGATTCGACGGGCCATGGCCGTCATTTTCCTGGGTACGGGCATTTACATGACGATGGTCCATACCTTAAAGGTCATTTAATTGGCTGGAATAATATGAACGTTATCAAATACTCATTTTCAGAGAATCGATACCGCTTCAAAGGCTACCTTTCCAATGTGGCGGCCGTTTCCCTGGCGTGCGCCATGCTGGTCTTTGTGGTGCTGACTTCAAGAGCCTCTCTCCGCTCCATCCAGATTATCACTAAGAACATGGGGCAGAATGTCATCCTGCTCCACGATAGCACACGGCTGGATGATTTTTACGCAAGCGTAGGCCGACAGCAATTGTTCCCTGAAAAATATATCGATACTTTGTTTCGCATTGAGAAGCTTTCGACGACTTATCATGTGGGCATTTTACAGCATCGGGCTAAAGTGCGGGGGGTGGAAGCAATTTTAACCGGCGCCAATCCGGTTCAAGGGTCCCTGGTTGTTTCGGACCATTCAAACCCATTTCTTCAAATACCGAGAGGGACGGTCAGGCTTGGAGGTGAAATAGCAAAAGCAACCGGACTTAAGATTGGGGATTCTCTGGATGTTTTAGGTGCTCCTTACACGGTCAGCAGGGTTGAGGAAGACAAAGGGTTGACTGATGATTGGAAGGTGTACATGCCTTTGCATGACCTTCAGGCGATGCTTAAATTGCCCGGACAAATAAACGCCATTATATCGCTTGAATGCCTGTGTAATGGCGAACCCTTAAGCCAGACCGAGAAGCGTATCCGAAACATGATTGAGAACCGCATGCCTGATATGCGGGTTTATACGCTCAACACCATCGCTTTGGCCCGCTATGAATCGAGGGAGGTAATGAACAGGTATAATCAAGCGATACTGACCATCATTCTGATTGCAGCCATCGCCTTTATCGTCCTACAATCCTATTCCGAAGCGCGTCAGCGGGAAAGGGAGACGGCCCTTTTGTCGGCGCTTGGATTTGGTATTCGTACTCACATTCTTTTGTTGGTGCTAAAAATAGTGGCAATTGCGGTTGTTGCGGGTATCATTGGAACGCTGCTGGGTGAAGCGGTTGCATTGAGACTCGGACCTGCATTTGCCAAAGCCAAAATCGCAACAGACCCGGAGCTTATGAAATGGAACATCATTGGCGCTCTTGTCGTGGTCTTTATCAGTTATATCCCTGCCATGATTAAGACGGTTCGAACCGACCCCTTTGAAATCCTGAGGGAGGAATAATATGATTGTAACACAATCCCTCTCAATGACCTTTCAGCAAAACGGAAAATCCGTGTCGGTTCTCAAAGACATTAATCTTTCAATTCCCGATGGTTCGTGGGTGACCGTAGTTGGTAATAGCGGTTCAGGCAAAAGCACGCTGCTATACCTGCTCGCCGGTCTCCTCTCCCCAAGCCTGGGCTCCATTATTGTGGATGGGGTTGAAGTCTCGGCGCTTTCGGTGTCCAAGAGAGCGGCATTCCGGGCCCGGAAACTTGGTTTTATCTTCCAGTCCTTTCATCTGGTGCCCCATTTGAGCGTGTTGGACAATGTTTTAACAAGCGGCGGAAAGTTCCGAAACGATAAAGAGGCCGCTTCCGCCCTGCTCCACAAGGTCGGTCTTGCTGACCGGCTCACACATCGCCCCTCTCAACTCTCTGTTGGTGAGAAGCAACGCGTTGCCATTGCCAGGGCAGTGCTGAATAAGCCGTCCATTATTCTTGCGGACGAGCCCACTGGAAACCTCGATTCGGACAACAGCAGAGAGGTTATAAGTCACTTGCAGGAATTTAATAAGCAGGGAATAACGGTTGTCCTGGTCACGCACCGGCCCATTGAAGAATTCCGGCCGTTTTCAACCCAAATCATTAAACTGTTAAGCCGAAACGCGGAAATTATCTCACAATAGTTACAGTTGGGACGGAATATTATGAAAAAAACATGTTTGTTGTTTATAGTTGGCTGTTTGCCTAAATTGGCAATTAATAAACGGAAGACGAAATGTCCCGTTTCCATATTTTATTCTATTTTAGTTTTGATGCTTGCCGCAATCCCGGCGGTTTCCAAGACCAGGCAGGTAACTTTTGAAACGGCGCTTTCCATCGCCGATTCGGTGAACCCGGATATACGCAGCGGCTTGTCGAGAATCCGTGAATCACAGGAACGCAAAAGACAGATTGCATCAAATATTCTTCCGCAAGCTTCCGCATCGGCAAGTTACGGGCGCCTTGGCCTGGTTCCTCCCGGCAAGAAATATCTCCTGGGTAATTCAAACAACGATATTTACGCCGATGTAACCGTACGGCAACTGCTGTTTGCCGGCGGAAAGTACCGCAACCAGGTTTCCGCGGCGGAAACGCTTACTGTTGTTGAAAACCAAAAACTGTCACAGACCCGCAGAAACATAAGGCTGGCAATTGCGCGGGCGTACTTTGAGATCGTAAAGACGCGTTTTGCGGTTAGTGTCCAGCGTGCCCTCATTCAGCGGACACGCGCCCAGTCTGATATCGCGGAGCTTCTTTTTCAAGGAGGCAAGACCTCCAGCCTTGATGTTGTCCGTCTGCGCACACAGCTTTTGATTTACGGGGGGCAACTGACCGCGTTCGAATCGCAGCTCAAGACCCGGCAATATCAGCTTGCCCAGGCCATCGGCGTTATCGACACCTGTTCCATTGCGGATTCAGTTTTGCCGGATGCGCTGGAATCATTGCCGGTTGATATGGAGCGCCTGATGCAAGAACTCAAGGAGGCGCCGGAAATGAAGGCGGCGCAAGCGGCGCATGAAAATGCCTTGCTGAACGAAAAGGTCGCCAAAGCGGACTATTTCCCGACCCTGTCATTGAACGGCGGCTATAACCGTGAAGAAGACCGTTTTTTTCCGGGAAATCCGAACTGGATAATCGGCGCATCAATATCCATACCCCTTTACCGTGGCGGGGGAACCCGGGCACAAACGGCGCAAGCATACGAGCGGGCGCTACAGGCCGAGAACACCATGGAACAGACTTGGGTCAGCCTCACGGCGCGATTGCGTTCCGCCATAGAGTCTTTGAGTGATAAAAAGGATAAGATTAGCATTGCCGGACAGGTGGTGGAATCGGCGAAGGAGACGGCCGGTATCGCCGAACTGCGCTATTCAACCGGCAAACTAAGCGCTTTTGAGCTTATTGATGCTCAGAATACCTATGCCAGGGCGGAGCAGGACTTTTTTAATGCGCGTGTTGACCATCGTATTGCCATCGAGGAAATAGCCGTCATATGCCCATCGATATTGAAAGCAGAGGAGACTTTAAAATGAAAATGCATATCATCAGCGGTTTGTTTTTATCCGCACTTCTACTTTGCGCACTCAGCGGATGCAATGGCTCGAAGCGGAGTGACGAAAACGGCGCTCCGGCGCCTAAGAAAAAGCCGGGCGTAAAAATAATGATCCTTAAACCGCAGCCAATCGCTGAGAAAATCAGAGTGACCGGAACTGTTGATTCACGTTTGCGCACATGGATTAATGCCCCCGCAGAAGGCACTGTGACATCGCTCGACCTCCGTGAAGGCAATGTGGTATCCCCCGGCACGGTCATCGGATATGTCATGTCGAGTGATCAGCAAAACATGCTTGCCCTTGTGCAGGCGGAATACAGCCAGGCGATAAAAAGCGCAGGTAACGACACGAGCGCAATCGTAAAAGCCGCCAAGGCGCGTCTTGAGGCTGCAAAAGCGCTTTATAAATCAGTGCCGATTGTTTGCCCAATCAAAGGTATTGTGATAACCAAATCCGTTGAGCCCGGCGCAATGGTAACAACTCGGCAACCCCTTGCTGAAGTCGCCGATATAGAGCAGCTTATTGTTAAAGCAGCTATTCCGGAACGATATCTTTCATCCGTAAAGACCAGCCAAAAAGTGCAGGTAGCCGTTTCGGGAGGTGATTCATCAGCAACAGGCGTGGTCTCTCTCATATACCCTTCTGTTGATGTGCGTAGTAGAACCCTCGCTATCGAAGTAACATTGATTAGTCGGAAAGCCCTGCGCCCTGGAATGAGCGCAACGGTCAGCATCACAATTGCCTCCCGCCCCAAAGCGCTTATAGTGCCCTATGATGCAATATTAGTGCGGCCTAATGGCAGCAAGGTTGTATTCTCCGTTACGGACAGCACAGCCCATGCGTGCAAGGTCACTACGGGTATTGAGTCCAATTCCATGGTTGAAATCACGGACGGATTAACAGCCGGAGATAAAATCATACTGATGGGTCAGGACAATATCAAGGATGGTGCGGTTGTCAAAATCATGGACAATGGGCCGGGAGCGAAAGGCGGCGTCAAAAAATGAAACTCTCGGAAATCTCCATAAACAAGCCTGTTTCTGTTCTGGCACTAACGGTCGCGCTCTGGGTGCTCGGTTTATTCAGTTTCTACCGCCTCCCTGTCAACCTGCTTCCGGACATCACCTATCCGATGGTCAAGGTTTATGTGGACTGGAAGGGTGCGACACCACAGGACATTGAAGACAATATCGCCGAACCGCTTGAACAGAAGATGTCAACGATCGACAAACTGGACTATCTCGAAGCGCAGTGTATGGAAGGCCGGTATCAGCTGCTGGTCAATTTCACCTATGACGCAGACCGTGACATCGCCTATCAGGATGTGCTTGCAAAGATTAATCAAGTTCGCCAGAAACTGCCCAAAGAAGCCAATGAACCACTGGTATTAAAGGCAGACCCCTCTTCTCTTCCGGTCATGGACATCATCATAACATCAACCAACCACAACCTGGCCCAATTGCGCTCATGGGTTGAAAATTATCTGCAACCCGAATTTGTCACGACTTCAGGAACAGCGGGCGCGGAAATAACCGGCGGGTTGAGCCGGGAAATACGGGTTCTTATCGACCCCTTAAAGGCACAGGCCATGGGCATAACGCCGGACCGCATCGTACAGCGCATCCGCGACGAGAATACGGAGAATTCCGTCGGCCGCATGGTTGTGGGCCGCAAGGATAATCTGGTCAGAATCAGCGCCGAATACCATGACCTCGAAAGCATCCGTAATATCGTAATCCTTTCGGACGCCCAGGGCAAATCGGTTTACCTCAGGGATTTCGCCCGTGTCGAAGACAGTCATGATGTACAGCGTGTTTTTACGAGAATCGACGGCAAAGAAGGAGTTAAAATGTCGATTTTCAAACAGGATGGTTTTAATACCGTTGATGTGGAAACCGGTATTCAGCAAAAAATAAAAGAGCTTAGTGGTTCGCTTCCCGCAGGCGTTAAAATTTCAGTTGCGTACGACCAGGCCGACTACATCCGCGCGGCGAATACGGGCGTCAAGGATGCCGCTATTATCGCCGGTATTCTTGTTCTGCTGGTAACCATCCTCTTCCTGAATGGCTGGCGGCGAGTCTTAATGATTGGCTTGTCCCTTCCTGTTTCGCTCTTCGGCACTTTCATAATCATGAACATGCTGGGATTTTCCATCAATATCATTTCCCTCGGAGGGCTGGTGGTGGCCATCACGGTCATTCTTGATGATAGTATCGTGGTGCTTGAAAACATTACACGGCTTCAGCATGCCGGAACGCCCAATGCCGTTCAGTTGGGTGTTGAACAGGTGGGGAAGCCGGTTTTATATTCGATGTTCACTTTTGTCGTCATCTTTCTTCCTTTCCTTTTCATTCCGGGCCTGACCTCGCTTTTATTCAAGGAACTGGGTATTACGGTTGCCATCGCCATCGTATTCTCGTTCTTTGTTTCCCGTACAGTCATACCGGCGCTTTCCATACTCCTGTTCAAGGAAGAAAACGCAAAAAGCACCCACAAGGAAGGTCCCATCACGGGGATAATCAAGGTAATCGAAAAGGGCTATTCCCGTTTGATAGGCGTATTGCTGCGACACGGGAAAATCGCAGTCATTGCCCTTATGGCCGGTTTTTTCATTTGGGCCATGATGGTATCCAAAAATATCGGCAGTGAATTCATGCCCCAGCCTGATGATGGCATGATTACCATCAAGGTCAAATTGCCCACCGGAACATCTGCTCCGGAGAATGAAAAAGTGCTCCGTAATATTGAAAAGGTTGCGCTATCTTTGCCGGATGTGCAAACTGTGTCTGCCCTTGCCGGTGGAAGGATTTGGGGACTTGTCACCTACGAAATTCCCCATGAAGGAGAGGTGAATATCTTACTGGTTCCAAAGCTCAAGCGGAAGGTCAGTACAGACGCTTTTGTAACGCTGTTCGGAGACAGTCTATCGCGCGCTGCAAAATATCCGGGAGCCAAAGTCAAAGTCTTTCACACCAAGATGAAGGGCATCCGTGTTGTCGGCGATTATGATGTTGAAATAGAAGTGTATGGCCCTAAAAACCTGGATATTAATGAACTCTATTCTACTGTGCTTGGAATTCAAGCCGCTGTTAAGGATGTAAAAGGGCTGGGTAATCTTGATGTTTCCATAGACATCAACAAGCCCGAATACACCCTCCTTTTCGACAAAGAACGTCTTGCGGAATTTGAGTTATCGAGCCAGCAGGTCGGTTCAACCACACGAACGCTTTTAGACGGCCAGGTTGCCACGCAATACAAGGATAACGGCTTCTTTTATCCCATCCGGGTGGTTGCCGACAGCGGTTGGCTGATCGGTCGCGAGGACTTGCGGAACACACCGCTGTTCGCCAAAAACGGGCAGGTCTATTTGCGCGATGTCGCCACACTCACACAAACCACGGGGCCGCTCACCATCGACCGGCGCGACCGGATGCGAATCATCAAAGTCACGGGCTCCGTGACCGGTGGTAATGTGGGTTCGGTTACGGATGAGGTTTATAAAAAAGTCCGCAATGTGCCCTTGCCGCCGAATGTTTTCGTCAAGGCGGGCGGACAGGCGCGCATGATGCAGGAAAGCAACAAAAACATGTTTACCGTCATCGGCATCGGCATTCTGCTGGCATTTGTCCTGCTGATTATTCTTTTTGAATCCATACGATTACCCATTATCGTTATCCTATCGATTCCGCTGGCATTAACCGGCTTCATGTTCGCTTTGTCCATCGCCCATGTTCCCATGGGTGTTACGGCCTATATCGGTATCATTGTACTCATAGGTATGCTTATCAACCACTGGGTTCTGCTCCTTTCGTTTATTGAAGAGAAGCGTGCGGAAGGCGTTGCGGGCACGGAAGCTATCATTACCGCAGCCACCACTAGGTTGCGCCCTATTGTGATGACCTTCTTAACCGCAGTACTAGGACTTCTCCCTTTTGTGCTCAATATAGGCGATGGCGTGGATATCTTGCGGCCGCTTGGTGTTTCGGTTGTGGGCGGCATTACATTCTCACTGCTTATTACATTCTTTTTTATTCCGGCGGTCTACTCTATCTTAAGCAAAAAATCAACATAACGGTCCAACCCAAACCAAGGAAAAGCGAATGAACCCATTAGACTACAGCACAAAACTGACGGACATCTTAAACCTGGAAAAACCGCCGCTCGGCGTCAGATTCGTTAAAGCGGGGGATACGGATGACGGCACATGGCGGGCGGAAAAAAGGCTCAGATTCTGCCAGGCGCTCATGCTGGCGTTAAAAGGTGAGAAAGTGAAATTAACGCCTGAAAACATCACCTGTCCCGCATCCGCCGCCGCATTCGGTTTCAAACCGCTCAACGAAAAGCTCCTGAACGGGGAAATGATGTTTACCATGGGGTTATTCGGCAACCCGCTGGCGGCGGCGAAGACGACAGGACTGATGCCGCGATTGGAACAGGGGCGCTTTTCTGCAGTGCTTATTGCGCCTCTTGATAAGTTCGAAACCATGCCGGATGTCGTGATTCTTGAAGCAACGCCGGAAAAGCTGATGTGGGTTGCGCTTGCAGACATTTTCGATAACGGCGGCAGGCATTCAATCGAAACCGGTGTTTTTCAGGCAACCTGCATTGATGCGACAGTCATACCGTTTATGAAGCAAAAACTGAATTTCTGCCTGGGTTGCTATGGATGCCGCGATGCCACCGATATCGAACATAGCGAAACCGTTCTTGGCTTTCCTGCGTCGTCGCTTGGACGTATTGTGGCCGCACTCGAAAAGCTGGCACAGAAAGCAATGCCGCGCTCGCGGAGCAAGGCGGCGTTTAGGGCGTTAACAGGCTGTGACGCAGGAAACAATTAAAGAATTCGTCGCCAATGAATTATTGGCAGGTATAAACAATCACTTTTACAGGAGGTTCTAATGAAAGTCTTTTTCACTACAGCGGTTTCGGCGCTTCTTATTGGCGCTTTTTCGTTCGGGTTTGCGGCAGAGGCGCAGCCCGGCGGTTCGAAGGCGACATTTCAAGGTGACTTAAGCGCTCTTCGTAAGAAAATCGTTCCCATGTGCGCGCAATTGATGGCAGGCAAACCCGCCCAAAGCCAGGACAGACTCCTTGCGGATATCGACACGATAGTCGCCGGATGGAAAGCAATGACCGAAGCCTATAAAACCAATCCGCCTGTTGAATACGCAAAAGACCCGGGATGGCAGGGCTATTTCGGCGAGGCGCTCGATAATTTCGAGATTATGCGCGCAAGGACTGAACAGATGAATTATAAACGCGCCATGCAGTTTTGCGGCATGAATTGCGGCGTCTTTGTCACGATGAACCAGGTCAACGGTGTCGACAAGGCAAGCGACAAGATGTTCATGGTGCGCAAAAACGCGAAGACGATGATGGACATGATAAAAGCCGGTAACTGGAAAGGCGCCGTGCATGTCCGTAAACATAATGAGGAAATGGTGTCGGCCATGATGGCAAGCAGCGCACCGGCCGGTGCCGACAAGGCCGCGTTTGAGCAGGACATGAAAAGCATAAAAGCCGCTTATGACGCTTTCCTCGGCTCGGTTGGAAAGAAGGACGGAAAGGATGCCGGAGAGAAGTTCATGGCTTTTATGAAAACATTCGGGAGCGCCTATTCCAAGTATCTGTGACAAAGTGATAGGGCAAGACGGTTTTTGCTATGTTTTACAGGTTTTAATTTAATGCAGGAGGATTCATTATGTTTCAAATTCCGGATGGCGCGTTTGAATTTCATGGACACAAATGCCCGTTCATGCCAATAGGCTTCCGCATGGGAACATTGGCGCTTCAGAAGCTGGGCGTTGAACGATGCAAAGACCACGAAATGCGTGTGTTTTCCGAGATGGGAGTCGGCCACCCCCAAGGGTGCATGCAGGATGGTATCATGTCGGCGACCGGGGCGACCTTTGGCAAAGGCATGATAGACAAACTTCACTACGGCAAAATCGCCGCCACTTTCTGGTATCCAGGCATCAAAGGTGGGATAAGGATTGCCTTGCGCAACGAATTCCAGGACAAGCTTGCTCCGCACGAATTTTTCAAATTCCGGAAAAAAGCCATTGAGCCGTCGCAAATACCGGAAACCGTATGCGAAGACATCATCAACATCGTTTTAAACGCCTCGGAAGATGAACTTTTTAAGGTTGCCAGCCTGCTCGATTTTACCTATAAACCGGTAAAAGGTTCTTTTAACAAGGCTGCCTGCGAAGTTTGCGGCGAGTATGCTTTTGAGCGCTACCTCCGTGTGAAAGAGGGTAAACGTGTTTGCATCCCTTGCGCGGGCCACGAACCGGATGAGACCGTTTTCTATCATCCCAATATGAGATAGCATGTTATACGCGATTACAGCCATTATCATTTTCGCCGCATCCTTTCTTTTTGCCATGCTCGGGCTGGGTGGCGGAATGGTGTATGTGCCGGTTTTTATATGGGCGGGGTTCGATGTTAAAGAAGTGGCAATCCCTTTGGGACTGCTGCTCAACGGGTTGAATACGCTATTGGCGCTGATACCGTTTGCCCGTAAAAAGCTGGTTGACTGGAAAGGCGGCGCCGCAATGGCCGGCGCTGCCTTGGTATTATCTCCTATCGGGGCATACTCGGCCAAATATGTTTCAAAAGATATGTTGATGATATTTTTTGCGGCCGTGGTTGTAATTGCCACCGTCCGGATGATTTGGGCCGCAAGACAGGCCGAACCCGACACCATAATGTCTGTTGGCAAGCGTTCGGCGTATGGAGCGGCCATCGGCGCATTTGCGGGATTCATGGGCGGGCTCCTGGGGCTTGGCGGCGGCTTTATTATAGCGCCCTTTCTCATGTGGATGGGCTATAGAACCAAGGAGGCGGCGGCCACCACCGCTTTTGTGGTTACAGTATCGTCGTTTTCGGGGTATTGGGGACATATGGCAGGCGGGCATATCAATTGGGCAATTACCCTTCCTGTCATTTTGGCGGTTATAGTCGGCTCTCAGCTGGGTGCGGGGTATATGTCAAACAAAGCCAAGCCCAAGTGGGTGAAGCAAGTGTATGCGGTAGTGCTTCTGGCAATTGCGATTAAATTAGTTCTTGGGGTAATACGGATTAAGGGCTAACCATCCAATAACATTTTATCAAAGGAAAACGTATCATGATGAATCCAAAAGACTGGCTTGAATTCGGACAAAAGTTTCACGGTCACAAATGTCCTGCCATGCCTATGGGCTTGAGGGTCGGTGCCGCCGCCATGAACGCTTTGGGCGTGGAACGTGCAAAAGATGGCCAATTGGTCGCCTTTGTTGATTTGGGCGACGACCATTGCGCCACCTGCTACGGTGATGGCTTGCAGGTCATTATGGGGACGACCTTCGGCAAAGGCAATATCAAGAAGACCCATAAAGGAAAATGGGCGGTTACAGTTGTTGACAGAGCCACCAGCAGAGCCGTCAGGGTTACCCCCAAAGCGGAAGCCATGCTCAATAACAAAAAGTCTAAATTCTTTACCGATTACCGTATGCTGGGCAAGCCCGCCAGCACCGTGCCCGCGGAAGTGGTTGATCCGTTGGTATCCGGCGTGATGAACGCCCCGGAGGATAAATTGATTTCCATTTCTCCTGTCTTCGAATACAAGCTCGAACCCAAGAAGGACAGCTTCGACGGCTTTGTTTGCGAGGTATGCGGCGAAATGACGGTTATGGAATACGGTCGTATCAAAGGCGATAAAAAGGTTTGCATGGATTGCGCCGCAAAGTAAGGTCGAATTCCACGCTGTTCTTATCATTCATCGGAGGATAGTCTTAAAACCAGGGAGACATGAAGCCATTATTGCTTTTTACCTCGGTTGCAATCCTGACGTCTTTCTGCTTTGACAGAAAAAAGACATGGACGGGTATTCGTAAGGGGATTAAGATGTTCCTGGGCATCCTGCCCGATCTTCTTATGGTTCTGGTTTTTGCGGCGGTGTTTCTGGCTATAACGCCTGAAACCGTTATCGTGCACTTTCTGGGCAGGGATTCCGGGGCTGCGGGGTTTGCGGGGGCGGCGATTCTTGGTTCAGTCGCCCTTGTGCCGGGATTCATCGCGTTTCCTCTTGCGGCCGTACTTCATCGAAGTGGAGTATCACTTGATGTTATCGCCGTTTTCATTACAACACTCATGATGGTGGGAATCATCACACTACCGGTAGAAAAACAATACTTCGGCTGGAAAGTGGCATTATATCGCAATGGTTTGAGTTTTGTCGGCGCAATTATTGTCGGTCTTGTGATGGGGTTGTTTTTATGAAAAAGGCTCCAAAGACTTTTGCCAAGTATGTTTTTGTCACGGCGTTCTTTGCCGGGGTGTTTCTATCTTGGCGGCTCGGTTTTGCGCCGGGAATTGCTGCTGGCCGGAATTTTAGAGGTTTCCTATTGGAGATGGCCGCATTCCTGCCGCTCATGTTTGTTCTTATCGGCCTTATTGATGTGTGGCTCCCGCGAAGCGTCATTGAACGGCATGTAGGCGGCGAGTCAGGTATCAAGGGCAGTGTATGGGTGATACTGCTTGCCATGCTTCAGGCCGGGCCGCTCTATGGAGCCTTCCCGGTAGCACAATTGTTATGGAAAAAGGGGTGCAGCACCCGGAACATCTTCATCTATCTGGGTGCATTTGCCACACTGAAGATTCCAATGCTGACATT
>Ga0334722_10006091_pt1 | contig 12015 bp, 7 predicted proteins | sample C3_bottom_MG_FD_207210 | JGI IMG/M metagenome (GOLD analysis project Ga0334722, IMG submission 207210) | Sediment microbial communities from Yellowstone Lake, YNP, Wyoming, USA - C3_bottom | ecosystem: Environmental > Aquatic > Freshwater > Lake > Sediment | place: USA: Wyoming | collected...
AAACGGACCAGGTTCTTCCTTATGTTTGACCATCTGAACTATGGAATGATGGGGGGAGAAAAGCTTTATAACTATGAAATGGTGCCACTTTACCCCCTCACTACCAGGCGTTTCTCCTTTGGTCTGGCATGGACATTTTATAATTAAAAAAATAGTTGTATCTTTGCGGCCGCTTTTGAAAAGAATGTTTAACTAATACATCGTCTTTGATAAAAAGGTTAATATTGTTATTATCGTTCCTTGTAATTGTTTTTATTTCGTGTTCTGATAATCATTCATTCAGGACTTTAGGAGAATCTGCGGTATCAGCTGATCTTGATGCTATACGAGAAAGAGGAAAGCTTGTTGCCGTTTCTGATTTTAATTCAACAAATTATTTTATTTACAAGGGTGAACCCATGGGGTTCAATTATGAACTGCTTAAGACTTTTGCTGATCAGGCAGGTATAGATCTGGAAATCGTTACCGAGAATCATATTGATCACGCTATAGAAATGCTGAATTCAGGTGAAGCTGATGTTATTGCAATAAGCCTGACGGTCAATTCATCAAGGAAGAAAGAGATCCTTTTTACGGAACCCATTGATGAGACAAGACAGGTGCTTATCCAGCGAAAACCACGTAACTGGAAATCCCTGACTTATCAGGAGCTTAACAAAAAGCTTATAAGGAACCAATTGGATATTGCAGGAAAAACTGTTTACGTACAGAAAGGCTCTGCTCATGCTCAACGATTGAATTCCCTTTCAGGGGAAATAGGCGATTCGATAAATATTATTGAAGTCCCTTTTGAATCAGAACAGCTTATTAAGAATGTTGCCAGGGGCGATATTGACTATACTGTATGTGATGAGAATGTTGCACAGGTAAATGCCACTTATTATCCTGAAATAGATATTAATACACCCGTAAGCTTTCCTCAGAAGATTGCCTGGGGCGTAAGGAAAAACCATTCTGAGAAACTGCTTGTGGAGCTAAACAAGTGGATAAATGCTTACAGGAAAACCGAATCATATGCACTCCTTCATTCAAAGTATTTCAGAAATTCGCGTTCCAGCGCTATAATTAAAAGTGATTACTACGCTTTGAATACAGGTAAAGTATCGAAGTATGATGATCTTATAAAGCAATTCAGTGGTACCATCAACTGGGACTGGAGGCTTCTCGCATCACTGATATGCCAGGAATCAAGGTTTGAACCGGATGTAACATCCTGGGCCGGGGCTTACGGCCTGATGCAGGTAATGCCAGTTACCGGGAAGCGGTTTGGTATCGATATTACTTCATCACCAAAGAATAATATAAAGGCAGGTGTGATGTACATAAACTGGCTTCATTCGATATTTGATCCTAAAGTAGCAGATGAAAATGAAAGGCTTAGTTTCATACTCGCTTCATATAATGCCGGTCCTGGTCACGTACTCGATGCAATGAAACTTGCTGAAAAAAATGGGATGAACCCACAAAAATGGTCCGATGTTGAAACATGGCTGCTTAAGAAATCAGAGCCCCGTTATTTCAATGATATTGTTGTCAAAAGCGGGTACTTCAGGGGAACAGAATCGGTAGCATTTGTTTCTGAAATACGTGACAGGTATGAACATTACAAGAATATTCTTCCTGCAGAATTTGCGAATCAGAATAAATTGAGTTCTGACAGGTAAAGGTTCTGGGTCCTGGGTTCTGGGTCCTGGGTCCTGGGTTCTGGGTCCTGATCATAAATGGGTTTCCCCAGCACCAAGCACCCAGGACCCAGCAATTATAATCCCAAAGGTACCAACAGGCAGTTGGCAACTTTGACCTTTGAACCAGGACCCAGCACCGAGCATCCAGCACCCAGAACCTGGATTTAATCAATTTCCAAAGGAATCTTCCCTCTATCGATTAAGATGAGAAGTTCATAAAGCATCATGGCAGTGGCGCCCCAGATCACATTTCCATCGTAGTCGAAGAACCTGACATTGATTTTTTCACCATGGATATCCATCTCCTTTATCTGAACAATGGATGGATCAAGAAGTCTTTTAAGCTCAGCATCAAAAAGGAATACAACCTCTCCAGGATGATGTCTGAAATCGGGTCTTCTTTTTGTCCATCCGACAACCGGAGTTACCAGCATATTGCTTACGGGGATGAACAGCGGAGTAAGTGTATTTATAACACTTATTTTATCAGGAATTACCCCGGCCTCCTCATGAGCCTCACGCAAGGCAGTCTGAATAATATCATTATCTGCAGGTTCTCTTTTACCTCCCGGGAAACTAATCTGTCCTCCGTGTATACCTTTATAATCTGGTCGTTGCATCAGCACTGTATTAACAGACCCTTTTTGAGGATATAGAAGAATAAGCACAGCAGCTGCCTTTGCATCGGGACCAGGCTTCTTTGGAAAATTTCTGATCATCCTGTCTGATGAGGCCATTTGCCATTGAACCTCTGTTCCCGGCAATCCTTTCAGGATCTCATTTTTCAGTCTTTCTGCAAAATTATCCATCGGAGCCGATATGATCAGTCATACCTGATAGCTTTTACAGGAGTTATCCGGCTTATAAGCTGTGATGGTACAAGCAGCATGATTATTATGGCCAACATTGTTCCTGCGTTTAACAAAAGAATGTGGGATAGCTGAAGGTTAACAGGTACAGTTTTTATATAGTACGATGAAGGGTTGAGAGTTATGAGACCTGTCTTTAGCTGAAGGAATGCCAGCCCTATTCCAAATATATTTCCCCAAATCATTCCTTTTCCTATCAGGTAAGCGGCCTGGTAAAGAAAGACTCTTCTGATTGATTTGTCCTCTGAACCAAGTGCTTTCAGGATTCCGATCATATTGGTTTTTTCAAGTATCAGAATCAGCAGGCCCGATATCATATTGAACCCTGCAACGACCAGCATCAGTACAATAATGATTATTACGTTGATATCCTGAAAATTAAGCCAGTCAAATATTTGCGGGTATTTGGTTCTTATGCTTGTAACTTTAAATTGTGATTCATCCTGGTTGATTCTGTAGCCTATCGCATCCCTGACCTTCTGAGTCATTGCATCAAGATCGTCAAAATTGTTTATATAGATTTCAAATCCGCTTACCATGCTGTCATCCCAGCCGTTAAGCCGTTTTATATGCCCTATATCACAGAAGACATATATCTTGTCAAACTCCTCAAGGCTTGTTTCGTAAATACCGCATATTGTGAATTTTCTCATTCGGGGAGGGTCCTGAATAAAATGCATTGCAAATGAATCGCCTTTTTTCAGCCTGAGCATGTCAGACAGTTTTCTTGAGATAATCACCTGATCGGTCCTGGAGGAGTCATTAACTTTAAATACTGTACCATCAACAATGTTACTTGCAAAATAGCTCCAGTCAAAATCACTTCCGACACCTTTAAGTACAACCCCCTGAATCTCTTCGTCTGTCTTGATTATCCCTGCTTTTGTGGCAAACACCTGTACATGTTTTACCCCCGGGATCTTTTTTATTTCAGGAATAAAAGTCTGGGCATCGCTGATGGGAGTTGTTTCATAAGAGATATTAGAATCGAAATTCATAACCTGAATGTGCGATCCGAACCCAACAACCTTTTCCCTGATAGCCTGCTTGAACCCTGTGAGGATAGCAACAGACAATATCATAACTGCAAGACCGGTTGCAATTCCGATAATGGCAATTACATTTATAGGACGGGAAAATGAGGTTTCTTCCCGCCTTCCCTTAATAAGCCGCTGTGCTATAAAGTATGGAAAATTCATTTATTGAATAAGTTTTCAAATTTAGTCATTTTTTTAAGTTACACATAGATTCACAGTGTATACGAAGAGTGCCAAAAAGGTTTTATTTTATTCTCACTGTTTAACCTTGTGCCTTCTGTGAGTCCTCAGTTTAAGTTCTTGTAATAGGTTAAAAAATATTAGTTTTACATTTATAAACAGGGAACTATGAAAACAAAATTTATTACACTGGCAGTCATTATTTCATTCTTTGTAACAGCATCATGTCAAGTTTCAGTTGATCCGATCCCGGGGTCGTACAGGATTGACCAGTATAAAGCTCTGATTGAGGGGAAACCGGTTGCAATAGTTGCCAACCAGACATCAACGGTAAAAGAGTCTCACCTGGTTGATTTCCTGTTAAAAGAGGGAATAAATATCAGGGTCATATTTTCGCCTGAACATGGTTTTCGCAATATGGCTGATGCGGGTGAGCAGATTGAAAATGGCAAAGACCCTTCGACAGGTATTCCGCTAATAAGCCTTTACGGGACTCATTACAAACCAACTGCCGGTGACCTGGCAGGGATAGACGTTGTGATCTTTGATATTCAGGATGTAGGGGCCCGGTTTTATACTTATATCTCTACGCTGCATTATGTTATGGAAGCATGTGCGGAGAACGGAGTGAAATGTCTGATACTTGACAGGCCAAATCCTAACGGTTTTTATTTTGACGGAAATATCCTCGACACTGCATACAGCTCATTCGTAGGGATGCATCCTGTTCCGATAGTCCATGGAATGACAATAGGAGAATATGGCAGTATGGTTAACGGAGAAGGGTGGCTTAAAGGAGGAGTAAAATGCGATCTGAAGGTAATCACATGTCTGAATTATGATCACAGCACCTATTATACTCTTCCTGTAAAACCATCACCAAACCTTCCCAATCAGAATTCAATTTACCTCTATCCTTCTATTTGTTTCTTTGAAGGTACTAATTTATCGCTTGGAAGAGGAACATCTTTCCCGTTCCAGGTTTATGGATCTCCAATTCTTCCCGATAAAGGGTTCAGTTTTACTCCGGAAAGTGTTCCGGGGGCAAAGAATCCCCCCTTGCTTGGCAAGAAATGTTTTGGTGTTGATCTCAGGGATGCTGTTAATAAAGGTATAGTTCCCAAACCTCAGATTAATCTTGAATGGATTATAGATGCGTACAACAACTTTCCTGATAAGGATAAATTTTTTACTTCCTATTTTGAGAAACTTGCCGGAGGAAAAACTCTCAGGGAGCAAATTCAGAAGGGATTGACTCCTCAGCAGATACGTGAATCGTGGAAACCCGGACTTGAGGAATTCAGAAAGATCAGAGCTAAGTATCTGCTATACCCATAATTTTTTACCCGCAGAATTAGAATGTCAGAGCAGATAATATCAACGGCGATCGGTCAATTCAGCGAGTGATTCCCGGATATACTTTCAGAGCTTCGGCAAGAACAATCATGGCATTTTTGAGATCGTCTATCTTCAGGACATAGGCGATACGAACTTCATTTTTACCTGATCCGGGAGTTGAGTAAAATCCTGAAGCAGGAGCTACCATGACTGTCTGATTATTATATTCAAAATCCTCCAGCAACCATTGTGCAAACTTATCGCAGTCATCAATAGGCAGTTTGACAACAGCATAAAATGCTCCTTTGGGTTTCGGGCAATATACCCCCGGGATCTTATTCAGGGCTTCGACCATAAAATTGCGACGCGCTGTATATTCAGCATTGACATCCCTGAAATAGGTATCGGGTGTTTCAATTGAGGCTTCAGCTGCAATCTGTCCGAGACCTGGAGGAGAGAGCCTTGCCTGGGCAAATTTCAGTGCTGTTGATATTACCTCTTTATTTCTTGTTACAAGTGCACCTATCCTTACGCCGCACTCGCTGTATCTTTTTGATACAGAATCAATAAGAACAACATTGTCGTCTACGCCCTCGAGTTGCATGGCAGAAAAGTGTTTTGCCCCGTCATAGCAAAACTCGCGGTAAGCTTCATCGGAAAAGAGGTAAAGATCATGTCTTTTAATGATCTCCCTGAGATGTATCAGCTCATCCTTCGAATACAGATAACCCGTCGGATTATTCGGATTGCAAATAATAATTCCTTTTGTATTTGAATTTATTTTTGCTTCAATCTCCTTAATCGGGGGAAGTGCAAAATCATTTTTTATATAGGAAGTTACAGGTACAATTTTTACTCCGGCAGTGGTTGCAAAGCCGTTATAGTTTGCATAGAAAGGTTCCGGTGTGATTATCTCTTCACCGGGATTAATACATGACATCAAAGCAAACAGGATGGCTTCAGAACCACCTGTGGTCACAAGCATCTGGGTATGATCCACATTTATGCCTATTCTCTGATAAAATGAAGCCAGTTTTTTCCGGTATGATTCATTCCCTGCCGAATGGCTGTATTCGATCACATTGTGTTTTATATTTCTCAGTGCATCCAGAGCAACTCCGGGAGTTGGTATATCAGGTTGTCCTATATTGAGATGATAAACTTTCCTGCCTTTCTTCTTTGCTTCTTCTGAGAATGGGACCAGTTTTCTTATTGGTGATGCAGGCATCGCCTTCCCTTTGGTTGAGATTGATGGCATAAAAACTCTTATAGATTAATTGAAGCACAAAAGTACTAAAATATGAATACTATAAAAAACACTTATCTGATATAGTTCTTTGATTCAGATGAAGAGTGAGGGATTGAATCATTAAATTCCATGGATATGAACATGTTTCTTACACTGGCAGCAATTTTACGGTGTTTGTCTGCGATTGTAAAGCGAGTTTCTGCAGAAGACGGCCTTTTTACAACTACATTAAGCTAATGTAATGAATTTTTATAATTTTGCATTTCATTTAATTTAAAAGCCTTCAGCATATTATGAATATTCCTTCAAAATACGAACCGGGGAAAGCCGAAAGCAGATGGTACAGCTACTGGATGGAACAGGGATTTTTCAGGAGCAAACCTGATGAAAGGGAGCCCTATACAATTGTAATTCCTCCACCTAATGTAACAGGTGTTTTACATATGGGTCACATGCTTAATAACACTATTCAGGATGTTCTGGTGCGCAGGGCACGTATGACAGGTAAAAATGCATGCTGGGTGCCGGGTACTGACCATGCCTCTATTGCAACGGAGGCAAAAGTTGTGGCAAAGCTAAAGGAGGAAGGTATTGAAAAGCGTAATCTTACCAGGGAAGAGTTTCTTGAACATGCCTGGGAATGGACTCATAAGCATGGAGGAATAATTCTTGAGCAGCTGAAAAGGCTTGGAGCATCATGCGACTGGGACCGTACTCTTTTCACAATGGATGAAAAACGTTATGATTCTGTAATAAAAGTATTTGTCGACCTGTATAACAAGGGGTTGATTTACAGGGGTGTACGGATGGTTAACTGGGACCCTCAGGCAATGACTGCAGTGTCGGATGAAGAGGTAAATTATACTGATGAAAAATCGAAACTCTATTATGTCCGTTATAAAATAGTTGGAGAGGATGGTTACGTGACGGTCGCCACAACCCGTCCTGAAACAATTCTTGGTGATACGGCAGTGTGTGCAAATCCTGATGATGAGAGGTATAAACACCTCAAAGGCAAGAAGGTGATTGTGCCGATGGTTGATCGTGAGGTGCCCTTCATCTTTGACAGTTATGTAGACCAGGAATTCGGAACAGGCTGTCTGAAAATAACACCTGCACATGATATTAATGACTATGAAATAGGTATCAGACATAAGCTGCCCTCAATTGATGTATTCAATGAGGATGGTACAATGAGTGAGAGAGCCGGAATGTTTGTTGGTATTGACAGGTTCAAGGCTAAAGATCTTGCTGAAAAGGAGCTTAAGAAGAGAGGAAACCTTGTAAAAGTTGAAAACTATAATAATAAGATCGGACATTCAGAGCGTACAAATGCTGTTATTGAACCGCGTCTTTCACTACAGTGGTTCCTGAAGATGAAGGATATCTCAAAGCCGGCTCTTGAAGCTGTAATGGATGGAGAGATTCATTTGCATCCTTCAAAGTTCAAGAACCTTTACAGGCACTGGATGGAGAATGTCCATGACTGGTGCATCAGCCGCCAGCTTTGGTGGGGCCACAGGATACCTGCATGGTACTATGATAATAACGAATTTGTTGTTGCCGCGAATGAGATGGAAGCTCTGGAACTGGCCAGGAAGAGAAGTAAAAATCCGTCACTTAAGCTGAGCGATCTGCACCAGGATGAAGATGTACTTGACACATGGTTCTCGTCATGGTTATGGCCAATAACATCATTTGACGGGATCAACGATCCTGATAATAAGGATTATAATTACTACTATCCTACAAATGACCTTATCACTGCACCGGAAATCCTGTTTTTCTGGGTTGCGCGCATGATAATAGCAGGATATGAGTACAAGGGAGAAAAGCCTTTCAGCAATGTATACCTCACCGGCCTGGTTCGTGATCAGCAGAGAAGGAAAATGTCAAAATCACTGGGTAATTCCCCTGAACCTATAGAGCTTATTGAGAAATACGGGGCTGATGGTGTCAGAGTAGGCATGCTTTTATGTTCACCTGCAGGGAATGACCTTCTTTATGATGACAGTCTGCCTGAGCAGGGCCGCAACTTTGCAAACAAGATATGGAATGCATTCAGGTTATTGAAACACTGGAATGTTGATGATAATATTGAACAGCCTGCTGCTTCCAGAGAAGCGGTGAAATGGATGAATGAAGTTCTGAAAAAGGATGTCCGTGAAATAGATCAGAACTTTAAGAAATTCAGGATATCAGAAGCTCTCATGATATCATACAAGCTATTCTGGGATGAATTCTCAGGATGGTATCTTGAAATTATTAAACCTGAATATCAGAAACCAATCGACAGGAAGACCTATGAAGCAACTGTCGGAATTTTTGAGAACCTGGTTAAGGTCATTCACCCTTTCATGCCATTCATAACTGAAGAGATATGGCAGTTGCTTTCAGAAAGGAAGTCTGGCGAGAGTGTAATGATATCACGGATGCCGGAGTTTAAAAGATTTAATAAGGAGCTTTTAGCTTCATTTGAGGGTATTAAGGAAACTGTAAGCGCTGTCAGGAGTGTAAGAAAAGATAAAGATATCCCGAATAAAGAAAAGATTGAATTGAATATTCTTGGAGATGCTAAAGACTTTGACAGCTCCCTTAATTCTGTAATCGTTAAGTTATGTAATCTCACATCTGTTTCATTTGTATCCGGCAAGCAGGAAGGAGCCGCTTCTTTCATGGTTGGTACAACACAATACTTTATCCCGCTTGAAGGTAAAATGGATACGGAAGCCGAGATAGCAAAGCTTAAAACAGATCTTGAATATAACAGGGGATTTCTTGTGGCTGTGATGAAGAAGCTTGATAATGAGCGGTTCGTTCAGAATGCTCCGGCAAATGTACTTGAACTTGAGAGGAAGAAAAAAAACGATGCTGAAGCCAAGATCAAATCAATTGAGGAGAGGATTAAGGAACTAAGAAAAATGTCTTGATGTCTTGATGTCTTGCAGTCTTGCGGTCTTGCGGTCTTGCGGTCTTGCAAGTCCTGCATGTCGTCTGGATATATTCCATTACAGGTCAGACCTGCACGACCTGCACGACCTGCACGACTTGCACGACCTCTTAAGGCATTAGCTTTCTCACATAGTAATTAGGCCCGATAACAATCATCTCCCAGTCATTATTAAGGATGAGGTTCCAGCCGTCACCTGAGATACGGTTTTTCTCTTTTTTAAATTCTTTTGCAGTTATACGGAGATTCTTGAAGTTATTTGATATAAGGCAGCCTCCCTTATCAACAGTGAGCTTACCCCAGCTATCTGATACGCGGATAGAATTATAAATTATACCAAGGGTATCAAGCGAGTGAACATTCTCAGGTTCAAAATCGAAATATGGACTCTCAAGTTCAAAAAATACTATAGGTTCTTCAGTAAAAATGCTTACCTGTTCATTAAGGCTTTCCCTGATGTCTGCAAGCCTTTTTTCCTCTTCCTCGTTTATTGTTGATATATCATAATTGAGCGCCAGGCTGCCAGCCACATCCCTGCAGAATTCAGGAAGCTCCACTGAATAGAGCTCCTTCACTGCATTTCCCAGGTCAAAATTTGGAGTGCTGATTTTCCTGAAATCAAAGCCTCTGTCATGCAGTAGTGTTGCATACAATGCCCCATGAATAAAACCATATGACCTGGCATACGATTGCATGCCATATATCCTTTTGAGGTTGTCAAAAAGCTGAGCCTTGTATTCATCATAGGTTTTTGTGCATAAAAGGGTATAAGTGAAGGTGGCAAGGCCTTCATAGTTCTCAAAATGATTTTCATCGCTGGCATCATTCTGGTAAAGTTCCCTGTTGGCACCTCTGAAAATAAGTGCATCTCTTATTGCCAGGGTACGTTCATTGCCCTGACCGGTTATAGCCTTTTGCAAAGCCTTCCACTCCAGTTTAATCCAAAGCCGGGCCTGCTTCTCATCCATATTGTTTGTATTGTAACCTGAAGAACTCAGACTATTCATTGCCTGGAACCGGTGGAAAAGACTGTGGATGGCTATAGTTTTAATCCTGTATTCATCCTCTTCTTCGGGCAGCGGGGCCATCGCAAAAAATACCCCTCCGAAATGAACCGGAGCATTGCTTATCAAAAGATCTTTCGGATAAACGCCTGTATAAATTCCATTATTGAGTTTCAGAAAGCCTTCCTCGTCAGGCCCATTGGCTATTATGGTACGGTTCTTCCTGTCAATAAACATTAATGGGCCATAGAGATTCTTCCCCCATAGCTTTCCATTATCAAGATTACAGATATCCTCTACCTGTTTAAAGTAGAACAGGGACTTTTCCGGTGTTAAATAAGTCTCCACCTTTTTTCCCCTGCAACCAAGGATTGAAATAAACAGAAGGAGGATAATCCCTTTTTTCATTTATGAATGTTTGTGGCCACGAAATTAATACAAATAATTATATAACGTAGAACCTTTGTTTCCTGATATGATAACTGCTACATTGATATCCCTCATTATTTGATGGTAACAGTCTATCATTTCAGACCTTATATGACAAAGGTCAATATGCTACATTTTTATTATACCTAATTTTGAATTGGCATTTAAAAATCAAATCAGCTATGAACAATAAAGATATAATACTTAATCAGAATGAGCTGGTTCAGTATTTAAAAAAACCGGCAAACGATTTTACAAGAGATGATATAATCAGATTTATTGAAGCCAAAGGAATAGCAATGTTAAATTTCAGGTATGTAGCCGATGACGGAAAGCTGAAAACATTAAACTTTGTACCATTTGGCAGGGATCATCTTGAATCAATCCTTACTGCCGGAGAGAGAGTGGACGGATCGAGCCTGTTTTCATTTGTTGAGTCAGGATCGAGTGACCTTTATGTTGTACCAAGGTACCGGACAGCTTTTGTAAATCCCTTTACAGAAATTCCGGCTCTTGAAATTCTCTGTTCCTTTTACAATAATGATGGGAATCCGCTTGAGAGCGCTCCTGAATATATTCTCAGGAAGGCCTATTCAAGGCTCAGGAAAAAAACCGGATATAAAATGAAAGCATTTGGCGAACTTGAGTATTATATCAAATCGCCTCACAGTGAGCTGTATCCTTTTGCGGACCAGAAAGGGTACCATCAGTCGAAACCATTTGCCAAATTTGAGGATCTGAGGATAAAAGCTCTTGAACTTTGTGCAAAGGCAGGCTGCAAGATCAAATATGGACATTCGGAGGTCGGAAGTTTTACCAAAGATGGAATGGATTTTGAACAGCATGAAATTGAATTTATACCGGTTGAGGTGGATGAGGCTGTTGATCAGCTCCTTATTGCCAAATGGATACTAAGGATTCTTGGTTCACAGTTTGGTGTTGAAGTGAGCTTTGCACCAAAGATCACGGTAGGCAAAGCAGGTTCGGGTATGCATATTCATATGATGCTAGAAAAGGACGGGATCAACATGATGGTCGACAGAGGTTCACTAAGCAATGTAGCCAGGAAGATGATGGCAGGTATACTTGACCTTTCAAAAGCCCTTACAGCATTCGGAAATACTATACCAACATCATATCTCCGCCTGGTTCCGCACCAGGAGGCTCCGACAAATATCTGCTGGGGCGACAGGAACAGATCCGTTCTCATTCGCGTGCCCCTGGGATGGAATGGTGCAATGGGTATGATAAAGGATGCAAACCCCGCCGATACA
>Ga0334722_10006092_pt1 | contig 12013 bp, 11 predicted proteins | sample C3_bottom_MG_FD_207210 | JGI IMG/M metagenome (GOLD analysis project Ga0334722, IMG submission 207210) | Sediment microbial communities from Yellowstone Lake, YNP, Wyoming, USA - C3_bottom | ecosystem: Environmental > Aquatic > Freshwater > Lake > Sediment | place: USA: Wyoming | collected...
GTGTGGCTTTGACGAAGGAGATGGCCAACAACCTGTATGCTGCCATCATGACCGATACCGGCGGGTTTTGCTACAGGAATACGAAGAACGAAACCCTCCACGCTGCTGGGTATCTCGTGGAGAATGGAGCAGACCCCCAATGGCTTTCGGAAAATATTTATGACAATGGCCCGTTGGAAAGGATCCGCCTGCTAACCAAAGCATTGGAGACGCTGACCCTTGACTTGGACGGCAAGGTGGCCTCGATGGTTGTTTCTCTCGAATCATTGGCCAGCACGGGAGCTCAATCCGAGCACATTGAAGGTTTTGTGGATATCTCACGCACCATCAAGGATGTGGGGGTAGCGATTCTCTATCTTGAACTGGAAGAGGATTACTACAAATTGAGTATCCGGTCAAAGGGACAGATCAACGTGGAACAGGTCGCCCGGCATTTCGGCGGCGGAGGGCACATGAATGCGGCCGCCTGTAAGATCAGGGGCCCCTTGGCAGATGTCAGGCACCAGGTAGTTGATGCTCTTCGCGCGGTGCTATGAACGGCATCATTATCATCGATAAACCGGCCGGTAAAACATCGCACGATGTAGTTCAGGACGTAAAAAGAGCCCTGGGGGCAAAAAAAGTGGGGCATATGGGCACGTTGGATCCTTTAGCCACTGGTGTTCTGCCCGTCTGTATCAATGAAGCAACCAAGTTGGCCCAGTTTTTTAACATGGACCGGAAAGAATACCGGGCCACCCTTCTACTGGGTGTGACAACTGATACCTATGATGTGGAAGGGAAGATCATTGCGGAAGCAAATCCCCGTGTTGGCAAAGCGGATATCGTCCAGGCGCTGCTTTCCCTTGTTGGCGTGAAGCAACAGGTCCCGCCGCCATACTCGGCTGTTAAGTATAAAGGGCAACCGCTTTACAAATATGCCAGGAAAGGGATCAATATTGTTTCGTTGCCGAGGGCGATTGAGATTTTTCATGTGTCTGTGGGAGAGATTAATTTACCTTATGTGACTTTTGATGTGGTCTGTTCCAAGGGAACCTATGTCAGGTCCCTCTGCCTGGAACTAGGCGAGATACTGGGGTGCGGAGCCTGCTTGGCCGGCTTGCGGCGAATAAAAAGTGGTCATTATTCCGAAGGGGAGGCATTTCTGTTCGCCGGTTTAGCCGAAACGGAGAGAAAAGAAGCCCTGCTTCAGCATCTGATTCCTTTGGCCGACGCCTTGCCTGATGTGCCCGTGGTCCAGGTAGACGAGCAGCTGGCCGAAAAGATCAGGCATGGATACCAGCCTGTCTTTGGCAGCCTGTTTCCTGATCATATTCCTTTTCTTGCGGCGGGAGATGTGCTAAGGTTAAAGCAAGAACGTCAACTTGTTGCCGTGGCCAGGATGCTTTATCAGTCCGATAAGTTGCCAACCCCGGCAGAACAGGTACAGGCGGTTGAGATACTGAGGGTGTTCAATAGCGAGTGAATTTGAAGGTGCGCGTCGCCTTGGTACCGCCACAGCTTGCCGGAACGTTAAATATACGATGATGTCAAACGAAGCAGAAAAGCAAAGGAGGATATAAAGCGGTGTTGGATGCGGATAGAAGAGCGGAGATTATGGCCCAGTACCAATTACATGAATCAGACACGGGCTCTCCCGAAGTGCAGGTTGCGCTCCTGAGCGCCAAGATAGGGTACCTGACGGAGCATTTCAAGCTCCATAAGAAGGATCATCATTCCAGAAGAGGCCTTTTAAAGCTGGTTGGACAGCGGAGACGGCTGCTTGATTACCTGAAGAACAAGGATATGGAAAGATACCGAAGTGTCATTGCGCGACTGGGGCTCCGGAAGTAGGGACTTGGCAATAGCGTGGCGTTGATAGACGAAAGCTGAAAAGCCATACTCATGCGCTTACGGTTGTGCCTTTTTCCCTAAATTAAAAAGAGAGGTTAATGATAATAGATGAGTAATGTATTTAGTGCGGAATTTGCGGGAAGAACCATTTCCGTAAAGGCGAATTATGTGGCCGGCCAGGCCGATGGTGCAGTGCTGGTGTCGTATGGTGATACCGTGGTGCTGGTGACGGCGGTGTCTTTAGTAGCTGTTAGGCAAGGTGTGGATTTTCTGCCGCTGACCGTGGATTATCAGGAAAATACCTATGCCGCGGGAAAGATTCCTGGCGGCTTTTTTAAACGGGAAGGCCGTGCCAACGAACGGGAAACATTGATGTCCCGCGTAATTGACCGTTCCCTCCGGCCCCTGTTTCCCAAAGGGTATTGTTCCGAAACCCAGGTAATTGCCTCGGTGCTTTCCGCGGACAATAATAATGGCTCAGATGTGGCGGCCATGCTGGGTGCTTCTGCCGCCCTGGAAATTTCCAATATTCCTTTCAAGGGACCCATTGCGGGAGTGCGCGTCGGGCGAGTAGCAGAGGCTTTTGTCTGCAATCCGTCGGCAGAAGCCATGGGAAATAGTGATCTCGATCTTTTCCTGGTAGGGAGGAAGGTCACTCCTGGCACTGACGGCCGAGATTTTGACGTGAACCTGGTCATGCTGGAGGGAGGCGCTCAGGAAATCGGTGAGGATGTGATGGTAGAAGCCATCAACTTCGGTTTGGAGAGTCTGCGCCCCATCATTTTGCTGCAGGACCAGATGCGTGCCGAGATCGGCAAAGAGAAACGCGTTTTTACCGAAGCGACACTCGATAGTGAAGTTCTGGCCAAGGTTTCCGACCTCGCTCTCGCGGGCTTAAAAGACGCCTTCAGCACGCCGCAGAAGCAGGAGCGCAACGTAAAGCTGGCACAGACCAAAGAACTGGTAATGAAGGCGATGGCTTCGGAAGATGGCGCCCAGGAAGCCACGGCGGCCAAGGCCTTGGATAAACTGGAGCGACAGGTTCTCCGGGAGATGATCATCAAAGAAAAGAGAAGGGTCGATGGCCGGTCCAGTACCGAAATCAGACCCATCAGTTCCGAAGTGGGACTGCTGCCGAGAGTGCATGGTTCTGCCCTGTTCACGCGCGGTGAAACGCAGGCTCTCGCTGTGTTGACATTGGGCACCGGGTCCGACGAACAGCGTATGGACTATGTGAGCGGTGAGGAGCGGCGCACCTTTATGCTGCACTATAATTTCCCCCCCTATTCGGTCGGTGAGGCTAAATTCCTGCGCGGACCGGGCCGCAGAGAGATCGGCCATGGCGCTCTGGCAAGAAGGGCCCTCTTGCCCATTCTGCCTTCCAAAGAAGAATTTCCCTACACGATCCGGATTGTCTCGGAAATCCTTTCTTCCAACGGTTCTTCATCCATGGCCTCGGTATGCGGTGGCAGTCTGGCCCTGATGGATGCCGGTGTCCCGGTCCACGGTGTTGTGGCCGGCATTGCCATGGGATTGCTGAAAGAAGGCAGCGAAGTGGTAGTTCTTTCCGACATCCTGGGAGATGAAGATCACGCCGGTGATATGGATTTCAAAGTCTGCGGTACCAATAAAGGGATCACGGCTATGCAGATGGACATCAAGATCGATGGCCTGAATGAGAATATCCTGCGTAGCGCCCTTAACCAGGCTCGCGACGGCCGGATTTTTATTCTGGAAAAAGTTTGTGAAACCCTTGCACTTCCCAAATCCGACATCTCTAAGTATGCCCCCAGGATTACGACGGTCAAAGTGAAACCGGAAAAGGTCCGCGATGTTATCGGTTCGGGAGGTAAAAATATTCGCCACATTATCAGCGAAACGGGAGTAACCATCGATGTGGAGGATGACGGTACGGTAACTATTGCTTCCAGTGACGCTGAGGCGGCTATCCGCGCAGTACAGATGGTCAAGTGGTTGACCGAGGAGGCGGAGATTGGGAAGATTTACTCCGGCACGGTCAAGAAGGTTGTCGATTTCGGCGCCTTTGTGGAAATTATGCCCGGCACGGAAGGTCTGGTTCATATCTCTCAACTTGCCAAGGAGCGGGTAAATAAAGTAACCGATATCTTAAGCGAGGGTGACGCGGTGATGGTCAAGGTCCTGGAGATCGACAAACAGGGCAAGATCCGCCTGAGCAGAAAGGATGCCTTGGGAGCTGATGATAAATAAGACCGTTTTGGATAACGGCATCAGTGTCATTTCCGAAGATATCAGCCATGTCCGCTCCGTATCCATAGGAATGTGGGTACGGTGCGGTTCCTGCCATGAAGACTCACAGACCAATGGTACGGCCCATTTCATTGAGCACATGCTTTTCAAGGGCACGGAAAAACGTTCCGCCTTTGATATTGCCTGGGCGATCGATTCCGTGGGTGGGGTTATGAATGCCTTTACAGGTAAGGAATTAACCTCTTTTTATCTTAAAATCCCCGATTATCATTTCCCCTTGGCCATAGATATCATGTCCGATATCTTCAATAATTCCTGTTTTGACGAAGCGGAGATCGACAAGGAAAAATCAGTTATCCTGCAGGAAATAAACATGTTGGAAGATTCACCGGACGAGTTTATCCATGAATTTTTCGACGCCCTCTTCTGGGGTCGTCACCCACTGGGGTTGCCCATCCTCGGTACGAAGGAACGGGTGGGAGAGATGAACCGGGCTGCGCTGGCTGACTTCTTTCGCTCCCGGTACCGGGGCGATAAACTCATCTTGACGGCGGCCGGTAACCTGAGACATGAGGAGCTTGTGGAGATGGCAAGCGCTGCTTTCGGCACCCTGTCGGGAGAGGTCCGGGAAGAAGCAGCGGTTGCACCGGTTGTTGCGCCTCGTACTTCGATATTGGAAAAAGATCTCGAGCAGGTGCACATGGTTATAGGCGTTCCGGCACCTTCGGCGGTGAGTCCCAAGCGCTACGCGGGGATGCTGTTGAACGCCATTCTGGGTGGTTCCATGAGCTCCTGGCTTTTTCAGGAAGTTCGGGAGAAACGTGGCCTGGCTTATGAAATTCAGTCCTATTTGACCTCCTACACCAAGGAGGGGCTGCAGGGCGTGTATGTGGGGACGGATGCCGAAAAAGTTCCCGAGGTTCTGAATATTATTCTGGATGCCTTCCGCCGTTTTAAAGATAGATTGTTGGAAGAGAAGGAACTGCAGGCGATCAAGGAAATGCTCAAGGGGAATTTTTTGTTGAGCATGGAAAGCACCGATAACCGCATGACGCGGTTGGCAAGGAATGAGGTGTATTTTCAGCGCCATGTGTCGGCCGAGGAGGTGACTGCCAGTATAGATGCTGTTAACAGTGCCGAAGTGCGCGAGCTGGCAGCGGAGCTTTTCGTTCCGGCAGGTCTCTCCGTGGCCGCCATTGGCAGGGTCAAGGAGCAAGATATTACCGGTGTTTTGTAGCAATCGGGTGGGCACGTCGCAATTCGGAATGTTGAGTGTGTTGGCAGTTGCCTCCGCCCCCAGGCAACTGCATTGACGGACTTATCCCGTTTATTGGGAAGCGGAGTCACAGTATAATCGGTATGATGGAAGAAATTTTGATACCCCTCCGGCAATTGCCCGGTCAGGAGGACGTTCCCTTGCCTCGCTATATGACGGAGCATGCCGCCGGAATGGATGTCTGCGCAGCCGTCCGTTCGGACACCACAATTGCTCCCGGCGAGAGGGTGCTGATTCCGACGGGTATTGCCATTGAGCTGCCGCTGGGTTTCGAGGCCGAGGTTAGACCGCGCAGCGGTCTGGCCATCAAATACGGTATCACGCTCGTCAACAGTCCCGGGACCATTGATGCGGATTACCGGGGAGAGGTGGGCCTGCTCCTGATCAACCATGGGCGCGATCCTTTTGTAGTCCGCCGCGGGGAGCGTCTTGCCCAACTGGTTGTCCATCCGGTCAGCCGGGTGGCCTGGCAAACGAGAACTGAACTGGCGGCGACGGTCCGTGGCGAAGGCGGCTTCGGTCATACAAAATAAAAAATCAACGGAGGGAAGATTTTCAAATCAGCCCCTCTCCAATAAGGAGGCAAAATATGGAAGAACGGTTGAATGCCCTGCAGGTAGCGTTGACCAATGAAATGTGGGAACATGAATTTTACCTGAATAACTCCAAGAGAACAACCAATGCTGTCGGCAAAGCCATGTTTGAGCAGATAGCAGCCGAGGAATTGGAGCATTATGAAAGGCTAAAACAATTGGCCGCGGTCTGGGATAAGCAGGGGAAATGGCCCGAAACGTTGCCTTTACAGGTGAAGAATACGGTGGTTGGAAACATCCTGCTGGACGTGGTAAAGAAGTCTGCCACTACGCAGCCGAGCGATGCCGATGACCTCAATGCCATTCGTACGGCCATTGATTTTGAGGCCAAGGGGGCGGCTTTCTATGCACGCCTCAGTGAAGATTCAAGCGAATCACGGGAGAAGGCTTTTTTTGCCCTGTTGGCGAGTATCGAACAAGAACATTTTTCCTCATTGAAAGATACGGAAGAATATCTTACCGATCCGGCTGGCTGGTATCAAAAAACGGAAAGAAGCGGACTCGACGGGGGCTGATAAGACTTTCACCGTGCAGCAGGCAGTCTAATGCGTGCTATAAATGTGGGCGTTCCCTGAGTCTGGAGAGCGCAATTGCCAAGCGTTGATTTTATAACTTACGGTATACACCTTTAATGCGTTGCATTGCGGCCAGTGGCAAACGCACCTGCGGACTGTCAGGCTATTTGCGTGCTTTTTCTAGTTCTTCGTTGATAAACCATACTTTAATTTTATAGTAGTCGCAAAGACGCATTACATACGTTAGCTTTTCTTTATCCTCTTGATTCTGATTCTCAGTAAATATGGCGATTGCGGGCTTTTTGCCAGTTTCTCTCGCGTAGTGCAGAGCCTGACCGATGGCTTCATGGAATTTTTCCAGTCTGTCCACTTCAATCACGTAATCATCGGTCATCAAGTCAATCCGTCCGTATTTAACGGGGACTTCCATTTTAGCCTTACCCCGGAAGAAGGCTTTGTTAAAGGCTGTTTGAAAATCTTTTTCCGTCCGTAGTATTTGCTGTTGTGGCGCGGTGCAGGCAATAAAAAAGATCAGCAGTAAGGAACGTAACCCTGCTTTGAAAAAGAACTTATCCCGTTTAATGACCATCATCTACCTGTATCTCCTCGAGTTGCTGCGCTAGGCCATGCCAGTTTTCGTAGAGGCCTTCGAGCTCCCGGGTAATCGTCTTTAATTCCTGATTCAACAGCTTGATGCGGCCCGGGGCTTTACGGGTTTCCGGCTCGCAGAGTTCTTTTTCCCGGACCGCCTTCTCTATCTCCATTTGGTGGACTTGCGTTTCCACCTGCGTCACTTTTTTTTTCAGATCCTGGCTAAGCTGGGAAAGCTTGTTTCTGGCCTCGGCTTCGAGGCGTTTTTCCTCCTTTGTTTTGTATACGCTTTTTACGGGTACATCAGTGGACAGGTTGTCCCCGGGAAAATCTCTCCCAACCTTCAAGGCCGCCGGGGATGTCGAGACGCTTCCTTCCCGCCTTTTTTCAATAAAATATGAATAATTACCTGGATAATCGTAAATTCCCCCCTGCCTTATTTCTATGACCCGCTGGACGAGGCAATCAAGGAAGTACCGGTCGTGGGAGACGATGACCAGGGTGCCGTGATAGTTGAGCAGGGCATGTTGAAAAATGTCTTTAGTCTTGATATCCAGATGGTTGGTTGGTTCGTCGAGGATCAGGAAATTGGCATCCTGCAGCATGACTTTCAGCAATGCCAGCCGGGACTTTTCGCCGCCCGACAGAACGGCCACTTCCTTATGGATGTCATTTCCGGAAAAAAGGAAAGCCCCAAGCAAATTACGCCTTTCCAGATCGCTGCTCTTTGTGCCTACCTCTTTTATTTCTTCCCAGATTGTATTCTTGTAATCCAGGTTTTCCGCACTCTCCTGGGAATAAAAGGCCATTTTGACGTTCAGCCCGTATTTTAAACTTCCTGCGGTTGGCTTTTCCGCTTGGCTGATGAGGCGCGTCAGGGTAGTTTTTCCCGCTCCGTTGACACCCACCAGGGCGATCCGCTCGCCGCGGTAGACGGTGACATCGAGCTGGCCGAAAACCTCTTTATCCCCGTATTGCTTCGTCAGATTCTCGGCAATAACCACATCGCGCCCACTCTTGACACAGGGGGGAAACTTAATCGTCACCGCCCGTACCTTTTCTCCCTGTTGCAGGATCTCGAACTTTTCAAGCATCTTGACGCGGCTCTGAACCTGCTTCGCCTTGGTGGCCTTGAAGCGGAAGCGTTCTACAAATTCGTTGATTTTTTTTATTTCCGCCCGCTGAAGCTCCATCTCCTTCTTCAGGGCCTCCAGGCGTCTCTCTTTTTCTTTCAGGTAGTACGAGTAGTTCCCCTTGTATATGGTGAGTTTCTGTCCTGCCAGTTCCGCAATCTGCCGGACGAGCTTGTCCATAAAGACCCGGTCGTGAGAGATGGCAATCAAGGTCCCCTGGTAATCCTTGAGCTGGCTCTCCAGCCATTCCATGCTTTCCGTATCCAGATGGTTGGTCGGTTCGTCGAGGAGCATGATGTCGGGTTGGGAAAGAAGGATAAAGGCCAGCAGCAGCCGCATTTTCCAACCACCAGAGAACTCCGTACATTTTTTCAGGTAATCATCTTCCTTGAAGCCGAAGCCTTTCAGCATCTGCTTGGCGCGGGCTTCAAAGGCGTAGCCGTCCTTGGCCTGGAAGGCTGCCATGGCTGTCTCGTAGCATGCTAGCTCCTGCAGGTACTCAGTCGATTCGGAAGAACTGTCGGCCAGTTGGCTTTCGTGATTTTTTATGGCTGCCTCCAGTTCCGTCAGTCCGCTTCTTTTCTTAAAATAACTGATCAGGTCTATCGGTTCTAGTTCCACAGTGTCCTGGGGAAGATAACCGATTGTCTGGTTCTTACGGTTTGTGATCTCGATTGTGCCTTCGTCGAGATCAATCAGCCCCATGATGGCCCGAAGCAAGGTAGTTTTTCCTTGTCCGTTGTCACCCACGAGCCCGATCCGGCTTTTGTCGGTGATCGACCAGTTAAGGTGCTCAAATATTTTCTTTTCGCCGAAAATAAGGCTGACGTTGTTGATGGTGATCATAAAAACTCCTTGAATAATTACCCGGCGGATATATAGAGAAAAGTGCCGAGATTGTCAATGCCGACGAAAGTGAATGGTAACCGTTAATATTTGACAACTACTTTAAATCAATATATAAAAATTGCTATAGAGCAGTGGAAGTATTTTCAAATTAACTATGATGGCATATTCGTAGGGTATCGTCGCGGCAAACTTACTTGCCCGTTACCCAGGGGTTTGTAATGAATGACAAAAGATCGGGAAACCATGATTCCCGGGATGACAGTGTAACCGGCGGGAAGAGGAACTGTGAATCATGGGCTGGCTGGTTGGGCATCAACCGAGCCACACTGGCTGTGTTGGTGGTCATCGGCGGGCTGGGTTTCGCGGAGGAAGTCTGGCGCAATTTCCTGGCCATCCACCTCAAGGATTCCGTCACGGGTGTCAATCCAGCCTCACGCGTGCTGGAAGCCGCCAAATATATGGGAATATTTGCGTTCTTTGTAAATTTGCTGGAGGGATTCGGCTACATTATCGGCGGCAAGGTGGCCCATCGTCTGGGGGCGCGCGTGGCACTGCTGGTTTCCGGTCTGCCGATGATACTGGGCTTTATCCTCCTTCTGGTGATCCATCATCCGCTGGCAATTGTTTTCAGTGCCCTGCTGATTACCAACTGGGAGCCCCTTTCCGTACCCGCTACCTTTGCCGTTGTGGGCAGCGAAGTTCCCAAAAACCGCCGGGCGATTGCCTTTGCCGTCCAGAGCATCCAGAAGCGCCTCCCCAAGGTATTTGGACCGCTGATCGGTGGCGTGGCCATCGCGGTAGGGTTCTGGCTTAATCTGTCGTTGGCCTTCGGTTTTGTGGTATTGGCCTGCCTGATCCAGTTCTTCCTGCTCAAGCGCATGCGTCCCACGAACGATGTCGTGCCTGTACCTTTCCGGGAGGTCTTGAACAACATTTCCCCTGATTTGCGGCGTCTCTTGTCGGCTGAGATCTTCCTCCGCTGGGGGGACTGGTTTGTGCGTGATTTTGCCGTCCTTTACGTTGTGGGAGTATTGGCGCAAAGTAATCAGAAAGCAGGACTGTTGCTGGCTTTGAGCAGCTTTACAGCTCTTCTCACTTACATCCCCGTGGGCAAGATGGTGGATCGTGCTCTCAACCCCAAGCCATTCATCGGTTTGACATTTTTTCTCTTTGCACTCTTTCCTATAAACCTGGTGATCCTCCCCCGCGTTTTGCCTTCTCTGGGAGTGTCCATGACCGTGTCTCTCAGCCTGGTATTCATTCTGAACGGCTTGCGGGAGATAGGAGAACCGGCCCGTAAATCTCTGATTGCCGGCGGCTTTCCTCCTGAGTTGCGGGCGCGGGCCGTCGGTCTTTACTGGGGGTTGCGCTCTTTTGCCTTTTGCCCGGCGCCGCTTCTTTCCTATTTCTTATGGATGTATTTTGGTCCTGAAGTCACGTTCCTGATCGGTGGTTCACTGGGAATGCTGGGCACAGCCTGGTTCTGGTTTAGGGTCAAATGCGCCCCCGATACCGTTGAAAAGCGATCCCAAGCGACTTAACCCTATACTTACCTTCTCGCTTGACCGGAATGGCTTGTTGTGAGACAAGAGTAAAAAATAAATCTCAGGGAGGGATTTTTTTATGAAAATCATCATAGATTACATTGCTTCCCATCCACTGGCCATTATGGCGGCGGCTTTTGTTGTTTTGCTCATCTTCTATTTTCTCTTTAAACAACTCATTAAACTGGCGCTTCTGATGATTCTGATTGCCATGGCAGTGGCAGGGTACTATTATTTCAAGGACCCCAAGAAGGCGCCGGAAAATATCCGCCAGACATTCCAGGAAACGCGTGATAAATCGGCCCAGTTGTTGGAAAAAAGCCAGCACGCCTACCGGAAGGGCAAGGATCTTTATAATAAGAGTAAGGAACTGACCAAAGAAGCAGCTGATTACTTAAAGAAAACAGAAGAAAGTCCGGAGCCGGGGAAGTGAGGACTACCCGGGCTCCGTTTGTCGTTCAGTCTACCGGATCGGGTGGTACTTCCTTTTCCCGCGTTTTTTCCAATAGCCGTGTCTGACGTCTGGCTTTTGCCTCTTCGTGGCGGCGCTCTTGTTCCTTCGTTTCCAGGATGATCGGAGGCAGCGGGGTGGGGCGGCCCTTCTTGTTCAGGGCCACAAAAGTAAGGTAGGCAGTGGATGTGTGCTTCCTGGTGCCGGTGATGGGGTTTTCCGATTCTACCCGGACGCCGACTTCCATGGAGGTTCTGCCCACGTAGTTTAGACTGGCCCGCATAGTCAGGAATTCACCCACGGTAACGGTATGATAGAAGTCCAGCCGGTCGACGGAGACTGTGACGACATCGGCCCGAGCGTGGCGGGTGGCAACAACGCCTGCCGCAGTTTCGATGAGTTTCATGATCGTTCCGCCATGGACATTGCCGGTGGAATTAGCATCTTGAGGCCGCATCTCCTGTGCCATGATGACAGTACTTTCGGCTACTTTTTTCCCTTTCATAGTTCGTCTCCTTCCATGCAAAATGATAGATCAGTTTAACATAGTTGATACGTTACCGGTCCGGGATACTGACTTACGATGGCATTATATACCATATTTTAAGATATAGTTCTGCCATTTTTGTTGTTGAATGGGCTGGTGCTGTGATGGTTTGGTGGTGTGGTGAAAATTGTGAAGAGGTAGTGCTTCTGGATTGAGCGGCTGGCCGGCCTTATCTTTCCCGCCGGTCCACGAACCTTTTTGATTTGTAATCGGAACGGTCAAGTGTTCCTGGAGCGACGGTTCCCACCTCTACCCGCAATTCCAGGGTGCTTCTCAGCTCGCCGGCGATTTTGTGTATGAGTTGTTCGGCGGGTCTGTCCGTGGCCAGTTCCAGCAAAACCTTCAAGTTGGCCATGCCTTTTTCGGTGCTGGCAATGATCTGGTATTCTTCTCCGATTTGCAGATATTTTTCTGTAATGGTTCCCACCTGGGAGGGAAAGACATTCATCCCT
>Ga0334722_10006093_pt1 | contig 12011 bp, 12 predicted proteins | sample C3_bottom_MG_FD_207210 | JGI IMG/M metagenome (GOLD analysis project Ga0334722, IMG submission 207210) | Sediment microbial communities from Yellowstone Lake, YNP, Wyoming, USA - C3_bottom | ecosystem: Environmental > Aquatic > Freshwater > Lake > Sediment | place: USA: Wyoming | collected...
GAGGCCGGCCAGGTCCGGCTCCTGGCTGATCGCGGCGATCAGCACGTCGCAGGGGATCACGTAGTTCGAGCCCTCGACCGGCACCGGGCGGCGGCGCCCGCTCTTGTCCGGCTCGCCGAGCTGCATCTTCTGCACTTCTAGGCCGGTGACCTTCCCGTTGGCGCCGACCACCCTCACCGGCGCGACGAGCGTCTGGATATGAACGCCCTCCTCCTCCGCCTCCTCGATCTCCCAGGAGTTGGCCGGCATCTCGGGGACCGTGCGCCGGTAGGCGATCACGACCTCGGCGCCAAGCCGCAGCGAGGTGCGCGCCGAGTCGATCGCCGCGTTGCCGCCGCCGACCACGACGACCTTCTTACCGGTGTAGTCGGGCTTCTTGTCGAGGTTGACGTCGCGCAGGAACGCGATGCAGTCGAGCACCTGCGGGAACTCCTTCTCGCCGGGAATCTGCAGCTGCAGCGCCTTGTGGGTGCCGAGCGCGACGAAGATCGCCTTGAAGCCGTCCTTCAGCAGCGAGTCGAGCGTGAAATCCTTGCCGAGCGCCTGGTTGACGTTGACCTCGACGCCGAGCGAGCTGATCTGGTCGATCTCCTTCTGGACCACGTCCTTCGGGAGGCGGTAGGCCGGGATCGACACGCGCAGCATGCCGCCGGCGACCGGCAGCTTCTCGAAGACCGTCACCTGGTAGCCCTTGAGCGCCAAATCGCGCGCGCAGGTCATCCCCGCCGGCCCGCTGCCGACCACCGCGACCCGCTCGAGCTTCTCGGCGGGGACCGCAGGCGCGACGAATCCGCCGTTGGCGTCCTCCCAGTCGGTCAGGAAGCGCTTGAGGTAGCAGATCTGCACCGGCGCGTCGACGTCGCCGCGGCGGCAGGCGCTCTCGCAGGGGTGCGTGCAGACGCGGCCGATCGACGCCGGGAAGGGGTTCGTGCGTCGGACGACCTCGAGGGCTTCCTTATAGCGGCCCGCCCCGGTGAGCGTCACGTAGGCGTGCGCGTTGACCTCGGCGGGGCAGTCGATGCGGCAGGGGGAGACCCCCTGCTTGTCGACGGTCACAATGCCGGGGACCGCCTGCGCGTAGCGCCGGTTGATCGCAGTGCGCTTGACCAGCCCCTGGTCGTATTCGCTGGGCACGAAGACCGGGCACTTCTCGACGCAGGCCATGCAGCCGGTGCACTTTTTCGGGTCGATGAAGCGCGACTTCTTCAGCACGCTCGCGGTGAAATCCCCGGCGGCGCCTGAAAGCGCGGTGACCTCCGACTGCGTCAGGACCTCGATGTTCATGTGGCGGCCTGCGCCGACCATTTTCGGCGAGATCATGCACATCGCGCAGTCGCCGGTGGGGAAGGTCTTGTCGAGCGAGGACATCGTCCCGCCGATCGAGGACTCCCGCTGCACCAAGTGGATCTTGAAGCCGCTGTCGGCCAGATCCAGCGCGGCCTGCATCCCGCCGATGCCGCCGCCGACGACGAGGACCGACCCGCGCTTGCCGGATGACGAGAGAACGCTCATGCCAGCCTCAATTCTTTGAGTAGTCCGACGGACTCCTCGAGATGCCGGTCGATCTGCAGCTCCCCGGGACTCATACCCAAAGCGACGCCGAGCAGCTCGGTGATCAGGTAGACCGGCAGCCGTTCGCGGATGCCGTGCTTGCCGCGCACCTGCTCCTGGTAGGCGTCCAGGTTGAGCTGGCACATCGGGCAGGTGGTGACGAAGCAGTTCGCGCCGCGCGCGACCGCGTCCTTGATGATCAGCGACATCAGCAGCAGCGCCTGGTCGGTGTCGTTCACCGCGGCCGAGGCGCCGCAGCAGTCGGTCTTGAACCCCCACTCCACCGGCTCGGCGCCGAGCGCGCGGCAGATCGTCTCCATCCCCTGCGGGTTCTCGACGCTGTCGGGGACGGGCACCGCGCTCGGAAAGCGCGTCAGCAGGCAGCCGTAGTAGGCGGCCGGCTTGAGCCCCTCGAGCCGCTTGGTCACCTTCTTCGCGATCTCGCCGGAGCGCACCTTCGGCAGCAGCACCTCGAGGATGCTCGAGACTTTGATCTTCCCGGTGACCTTCGCGCCGATCTCGGCGTTGATCTCGGCCGCGAGCGCGGGGTCCGCGGCGAGCCGCTCCTTCGCGACGAGGGTGCGGCTGTAGCAGGAGGAGCAGGGGATCACGATCTCGGCGAGGCCGGTGGCGTCCGCGATGCCGAGGTTGCGCGCCGGCAGCGCCAGCGCGAGGAAGTCGTTGACCTTGGCGGCCGAGGTCGCACCGCAGCAGTTCCAGTCGGCAATCTCGCGCAGCGCGATGTCGAGCTTCCCCAGCACCGACTTGCACTGGACGTCGTAGATCGCCGACGAGGAGTGGAGCGAACAGCCCGGGAAGTAGGCGAGTTCCATCAGCGCTCAGCTTTCCGGTAGAGAGCCTTGATCTCGCCCTTGTTCTTCACCGACTCGTACTTGATGTGCATCCGCTTCTTCTTCATCATCGCCTGGCCGAGTTTCGCCGTGGCCGCGATTTCCGCGATTGCCGCCCCGAGGCCGCCGCGCTTGAGCTCGCCGAGAGCCGCCTGCGTCTCGTACATCCCCATGCCGACCAACTCGTTGAAGCGCCCGGCCTGCCCGGCGGCCTTCACGAACGCGCCGTGGAACGCGGCGACCTTCGGCAGCAGCGGCTCGAGGTGCGCCTTCTTCCCCATCTGCTTGAGCGTCTCGGTGATGCGCGCGGTCTGGATGTCGTTCGGGCAGCGCGTGCCGCAGGTGTAGCAGGCGAGGCACTTCCAGACGAGCAGGTTATCGAGGGCCCCCTGCTCGTCGCCGAGCAGGATCATCCGGATCAGCCGGTCCGGGGTCACGCCGCTCTCCTGGCCGACCGGACAGCCGGCGGCGCAGCGGCGGCACTGGTAGCAGGCCAGCAGGTTCTGCCCGGATCGCCGGGCGACCTCCTGCGCGAGGGATTGCGCGGCCCCGACCTTCAACACTCCAGCGGACATCTGTCGCCTCCCCGCCCAACAGCCCCAGACAACTCGTAGCGCGCGATTTTCAGATAGTTGCCCTTCTCTGTCAAGAACCGTTCCGGCTCTACCAGCGCTCCCAGTGAACCGCATCCGCTCGATAGCGCGTGCGCGGCCCGGGAGACTCCGCCGGCCAGCCGAGCGCGATGCCGGCCACCGGCACGATCTGCGGGGGGAGCTGAAAGAGGATTTTCATCGCTTCGACCCGCTCGGGACGCGGGTGCACGCCGAGCCAGCAGGCGCCGAGACCCAGGGCGACGGCGGCGAGCAGGATGTTCTCCACGGCGGCGCTGCAGTCCTGCAGCAGGTAGGACTCCAGCCCCCCGTGGGCCCGCTCGATGTCGCCGCAGACGACGAGGACGGCCGGGGCCTGCCGGGCCATCCCCCCGTTCGGAAGCAGGTCGGCGATCCGGCCGCGCATCGCGGGGTCGCGGACCACGATGAAGTGCCAGGGGTCCCGGGCGACCGCCGAGGGGGCCGCCATGGCGGCCTGGAGCAGGTCAGTGAGCAGGTCGTCCGCCACGGGTCGATCCTCGTACCGCCGCACGCTGCGCCGGGCAAACAACTGCTGCAGTTTCGGGTTCATCGCTCCTCCTTGGATCCACTGTGTCGAACAGGCCTTATCAGTACCGGCTGCGCTCGCCCACGGGGCGCTTCCATGGGGGCTCCGCCCCCTCTGGCGCGGCTAACGCCGCTGTCACCCCCGGCAGAAGTCTTGTGCAAAAGATACTACAAGGGCCGACGGCACGGCACCGCTCACCTCACCTCCTCACTGAGGACTTCGACTGCCGCCGCGGTGAGCTGCGAGAGGTCGCGGCTGGAGATCACGTACGGCGGCATCAGGTAGACCAGCCGGTCGAAGGGGCGGATCCAGACCCCGCGCGCCACGAAAGCGCGCTGCAGGGCGGCGACATCCACCGGGCGGCAGGTCTCCACCACGCCGATCGCCCCGAGCACCCTGACGTCGGCGACCTGCGGGAGCGCGCGGCAGGGCGCGAGTTCGCGTTCGAGCTGGGCCTCGATCCGTCTCACCCGGCGCTGCCACGGCGACGCCAGCAGCAGGTCCACGCTCGCGCTGGCCACTGCGCAGGCCAAGGGGTTTGCCATGAACGTCGGACCGTGCATGAACGTCCCGGGGCGGCCCGAAGCGATGCCGGCCGTCACCTCGCCGGTCGCCAACGTGGCTGCCAGGCTCAGGTAGCCGCCGGTCAGCGCCTTGCCGAGGCAGAGGATGTCCGGGGCGATCGCGGCGTGCTCGCAGGCGAAGAGTTTTCCGGTCCGCCCGAACCCGGTGGCGATCTCGTCGAGGATCAGCAGCACCCCCTCGCGGTCGCAGAGCTCCCGCACGCGCCGCAGGTAGCGCGGCGCGTACATCCACATCCCCCCCGCGCCCTGGACGACCGGCTCCAGGATCACCGCCGCGACCCGCTGGCGGTTGGCCACCAGCAGCTGCTCGAACCCGGCGATCGAGCGCTCGTTCCACGACGCGCCGAAGGCCGGGCCCGGCCGCGGGGCGAAGAGCTGCTCGCGAAGCAGCCCGCGGAAGAGCCCGTGCATCACGGTCACGGGGTCGCAGACCGACATCGCGGCGAAGGTGTCGCCGTGGTAGCCGCCGCGGACTGTGAGCAGCGTGTTGCGACGCTTCTCGCCGCGGGCGCGCCAGTACTGGAAGGCCATCTTGATCGCCACCTCGACGGCGACCGAGCCGGAGTCGGAGAAGAAGACCTGCTCGAGGCCGGCGGGCGCCAGCTCCAGCAGCCGCGCCGCGAGTTCCACCGCGGGGCGGTGCGTGATCCCGCCGAACATCACGTGCGACATGCGGCGCAGCTGCTCGCTCGCCGCGCGATTGAGCGCCGGGTGGTTGTAGCCGTGGATCGCAGCCCACCACGAGGACATCCCGTCGATCAGCTCGCGCCCATCCTCCAGCTTCAGGCGCACCCCGCGGGCGGATTGCACCTGATAGACCGGGAGCGGCTCTGTCGGCGACGTGTACGGGTGCAGGATGTGCCGCTGGTCGAACGCGACGGGGTCGGCGATCAGAGGGCGAGGGAAACCTCTCCGGGTCGTCACGAGGGCTTCCGGGCGATCATGGTCAGGTTGTTGCCCAGCCCCGTCACGTCGAGACACCAGTTCAAAAACGGCACGACCACGCGCGAGGCCATCCAGCGGACGCCACCCCCGGCGCCGCCGACAACCTCGCCCGCATTCGTTTGCAGCTGGAATTGGTCGAGCAGCGTCTGCTCGTCTCGTCCCCGGCCCAGCAGGATCGCAAAGAACCCGGCGCCAATGCCGCTGGTGCGGGTCTTCACCACCTGCAGGCCGTTGTCCTCGAGAAGCCGCCGGAGCGAGCGCCGCGAGAAGAACTGCAGGTGATATGGCGGCTCGAGATCCCACCATTTCTCCCGATGCAGCAGCCAGGCGATTCCTCGCGAGTGTGGGACCGAAACGACGGCGAGGATGCCTCCCGGCGTGAGCAACCGCGCGAGGTGGGCGGTCATCCCCACCGGATCGGCAAGATGCTCGTGGGAGACAATCGAGACCACCGCGTCGAAGCTTGCAGCGGCGTACGGGGCGGTTTCGATGGGACCGACGTGCAGGGGGAGATTCCAGTGCTCCGCGGCCTCGGCAACCCAGGACGCAACATCGATGCCGACGGCGTCGTAACCCTGCGCCCGCGCCTCGAGTACGAACAGGCCCGATGCGCAGCCGAAATCGAGCACGCGTCCCCCGGGCGCCAGCCACGGTTTCAGCTGGCGGAGGTTCTTGCGCATCAGGGCTCGTCGATGGGCCTCGTCGTTCTTGAAATAGTCGAAGAGCGACGCGTGGTTGGCGTAATCCGCTGGCGCGCCGCCCGCCGCCCACAGGTGATCGCAGACCGAACAGCGGCGGATGTCGAATCCCTGGTGTACGAAGAGGGATCGAGCGGACGGCGAGTTGCAGATCGGGCAAGCCATGGCGCCAGTTGACACAAACGGCTCCGCGGAGTCAAGAAGTGCTGGCAGCGGCAGATGATGTGCGCAGCGTCAGAGCGGGCACGGGCATGCTCCACCGTCGAAGAGCGGGGCGAAGTCCACCGCGGGCGGCGCGGATTCGTCGCGCACGTCGGGGATTTCGACGACCACCGGCGGATAGCCATACCGCGGGAGCGCCTGCAGGAAGAGCCGTTTCGAGTCCGCCGCGATCTGCTCCGGCGCCGCGTGGCGGCCGTTGAGCACGAGCCCGCGCACGGCGACCCCGCGCCGCTGCGCCGCCTCGAGTGTCAGCAGCGTGTGGTTGATGCTCCCCAGCCGCAGCGACCCGACGACGATCAGCGGATAGCGCCGCTGCGCGACGAAATCGAGCACCGTCAGCTCTTCCATCAACGGGACCAGCACGCCGCCGACACCCTCGATCAGCACGTGTTCGAACATCCCCGCCAGACGCTGCGTCGCGCGGTCGATTGCCTCCACGTCGACAGTCCGGCTCTCCAGGCGGGCGGCGAGGTGCGGCGATGCGGGATAGCTGAACAGGAGCGGGCACGTCGTGCCGTCACGATCGACATCCAGCAAGCCGATGCCCATAAACCGCCGGTGCGTGGCGATATCCTCCGCCACCGGCTCGCTACAACCGGTCTGGACGAGCTTCTGCGTGATGACACTCCGGCCGCGCCGCGCCAGAAAGCGGGCCATCAGCCCCGTGGCAACGCTCTTGCCGACGCCGGTGTCGATGCCGCTGACGAAAACGACTCCCACCGCCGTCCGCCTCAGCGCTTTTTCGCGATGAAGAGCAGCGGGTGGTAGGTGAGTGTCACGTCGTCGCCGCTGCCGAAGCGCTCGCGGTATGCAGAATCGAAGGCGCGCAGCGTCGCCCGTGTCCACCCGGCCCGCTCGAGGCCGTTGGCCCCGGTTCGGCGCAGGTGCTCCAGGACGCGGCGCGGCGATGGGAAGCGCAGCACCTCACGGTACTCCTCGTGGTGCCGGATGACGAAGCGGTGCCCGACCAGCGCGGCCACATCCTCGAGGGAGCGATACCGCAGCCCCGCCCGCCCGACCGCGGCCACCTCGCGCAGGTTGTCCGGTCCGAATGTCGTGAACGCCAGAAGTCCACCGCCCCGCAGCAAGTCGGCGAGCCGATCGAGCTGTCTTTCCAGGTCGTCCAACCAGTGAAAGACCGCGTTCGAGGCAACCAGGTCGAACGGAGCCGCCGGCAGGTCGATGGTTTCGATGTCACCGGGGTGGAAGCTTAACGCCGTTGCCGGCAGTCGCGACAGCTCTCGCGCAACCCGAGGCCCGCACTCCGGCACCAGGTCGTTGGCGGCGAAACGCGCAATGCGCAGCGAACCGGCCAGTTCGCGCGTCAGCAGGCCCGTGCCGCAGCCGATCTCGAAGACGCTGCCGTGGTCGACTCCCCCATGGCGGACGATCTGCGCCACCAGCCGCCGCGCCATCCCGCGCTGGACCGCGGCCTCGTCGTCGTACCCGGCGAGGCTTCGCCCGAAGCGAGCCCGCACCCGTTCCTTGTCAAGGACCATCGGACTCGCCGAGGATCTCCCGCCACCCGCTCCTGGAGGAGAACGGGAGGTGCGGCAGGCTCATCGACCGACAGGGGACAGCCCCCTGCCAGTAGCGCAGCTGGTTCTCGGGGGGCACGATACGATCGCGGCTGCCGACGACGGCGTGCGTGAACGGTCCCGGCGGCTGCACGCCTGCGCTGGCATCCCGCGCGAGCGCGAGCAGTTCCCGCCGCTGGTCTTCGAGGTCGCGCAGCGGGGCGTGCGGGAGGAACTCCCCGCAGGCGTCGCGGCCGTCGCACATCCTCCGAAAGAACGAGTCCCGGGCCCGCTCGGACAAGCCGGCGAGCGTCGCCTCGAAGAGCCCCGTCGGTATCCCGTACTCGTCGTCGATCGGCCGCCCCGTGCCGTTCACGGCCACCGCGGTGACAAAGGGCGCAGCACCCGGCCCGAACAGGGTCGCCGCGGCCCAGACGCCCATCGACCACGCAACCAGTTCGGCCTCCGGGTACGCGTCAAGCGCCGCGCGCACCGCGTCGGCGCCCTGCTGCAGGTCCGTGTAGTCGCACACCGCCAGCAGGTCCCGCCCCGGCGGCGGGTCGATCATCGCCAGCACGCGCTCGTCCATCCCCCAGCCGTTGAAGAAGAGCAGCAGCCGGGGGTGCCCGGCCCGCACCTGCCAGTGCAGCCTCACGGCCCGGCCTTTCCGATCGCCTCGGGGAGCGCGCGCAGATCGTCCCAGCGCAGCCCCGCCGTCAGGGAGAGGCGCACCCGCGCCGTCCCCGGGGGAACCGTCGGGGGGCGGATCGGCAGCACGAGAAATCCCGCTTCCTGCAGTGTCGCTGCGAGGGCGACGGCTGCATCGTCCTCCCCGGCCATCACGGGAACGATCTGCGAATCCCCGCCGGTGCTCCAGCCGCGCGCCGCCAATTCCTCGCGCAGCCGCCGGCCGAGAGCCGCCAGTGCGGCGCGCTCGCGCCCCATCCCCTGCATCCGCCGCAGCGTGAGACCGCTCCACGACAGTACGACCGGCGGCAGCGCGGTGCTGAAGATCAGCGGGCGCACCGTGTTGACGAAGTACTCCTTCAGCGGCGGCGCGGTCACCGCGAATGCCCCGACCGACGCCAGCGCCTTGCCGAAGGTGCCGACGAGCACGTCCACCTGGTCGAGGACGCCGGCGGCCTCCGCCAGGCCGCGCCCCCGCTCGCCGAAGACGCCGACCGCGTGCGCCTCGTCGACGATCAGCGTCGCCCCATAGCGCTCCTTCAGCCGCACCAGCGCCGGCAGGTCCGCCAGGTCGCCGTCCATGCTGAACACCGACTCCGTCACGATGAACGTCCGCCCCGGCCTCCCGTCTGCGGCGCGCAGCAGCTCCTCGAGATGCTCCAGGTCGCCGTGGCGATAGCGCCGGTGCTCTGCCTCCGAGAGGCGCATGCCGTCGATGATGCTCGCGTGGTTGAGCTTGTCGGAGAGGAAGAGGTCCCCCTTACGCCCGAGCGCGGTCAGGATGCCGAGGTTGGCGTGGTAGCCGCTCGAGAAGACGGTGCACTCGCGCCCGCCGTAGAGCGTGCCGACCTCCGCCTCGAGCGCCGCGCAGGCCGGGCCGGTGCCGGTCAGCAGGCGCGAGGAGGAGGAGGTCATGCCGCGCTCGTCGAGGAGCGCCTCCGGGGTTTCGTGCAGGAACTCCCGTAGCAGCGCCTCATCCGAGCCGAGGCCGAGGTAATCGTTCGAGGAGAGGTTCAGCAGGCGTCGCCCGTCGCGCTCGACTATCCCGCCGGGACCGCGGGAGCGCGCCGTGAGACTGCGGTGCCGGCCGAGGCCCCTCAGGCGCGCCAGCTCGGCGCGGCACTCCTCAGCCAGCGACGCCGTCATCCCCGAACCGGTTCAGTTCCGCCAGCAGCGCCAGGTCTTCGCTCGTCTCGCGCCCGCGGGTCGTGAGGTAGCCGCCGGTGAGCATGCTGTTGGCACCCGAGAGCATCAGCAGCGCCTGGAAGTCCTTCATCACGGTCTCGCGCCCCGCGGCGAACTTGATGACCGCGCGCGGGTGGATCAGCCGGAAGAGCGCGAAGGTCTTGGCGACCTCGACCGCCGGCACCGGGGCGCTCCCCTCGAGCGGCGTGCCGGGGATCGGGATCAGCACGTTGAGCGGGATCGTCCCGACCCCCAGCTCCCGCAGCTCGAACGCCAGCGCGACGCGATCCGCCATCGTCTCGCCGACGCCGATGATCCCGCCGCAGCAGAGTTCGATGCCGTTGCGCTTGAGCGTGGCGAGGGCGGCGAGACGATCGGCCGCGCTGTGGGTGTCGCTGATCAGCTCGCGGTAGCGGCCGGTAGCGACCTGGAGATTGAGGTTGTAGTGCGAGACCCCGGCGGCGGCGAGCGTCCGCGCCGCGGCGTCGTCCAGGGCGCCGAGCGAGGCGCAGACTTCCATCCCCGGCAGGCGCTCGCGGATCAGGCCGATCGTCTCGATGACCGAGCGCAGCTCCGCGTGCTCCCCGCCGGCGCAGCCGGTCCCGGAGGTCACGATCCCGAACCGGCGCACGCCGTTCTCCCAGACCGCCTGCGCCTTGGCGAGCAGCTCCCGCGGGTCGAGCAGCCCGTATTCGGGGACCTGCGCCGCGTGGTGGGCGGACTGCGCGCAGAAGCGGCAGTTCTCGGGGCAGGCGCCCGACTTGGCGTTGACGATGGAGCAGGCGTGCAGGCCGGGGGCGAACTTCAGCTGCACCTTGTGCGCCAGGGAGATCAGGTCGAGCACGTCCTCTCCCGGAAGGTCAGCGAGCCGGGCCGCCAAGGGCGGGTCGATCGGCGTCCCGGTGGCGAGGACCCCGGAGGCCTCCGCGACGGCGGGGTGAAATGCAGGGGTCAGCTTCGCTTGGCTCGTGCCAGCTGTTTTCTCGCGATGTTCGATCATGGCGCTCCTTGTCCCGCTGTGGATTTTGCACGTCGCCCCGGCCGGACCTCCGGTGGCGCCGCCTGCGGCAGCAGGTGCACGTCGCCGGCCAGCAGGTGCACCAGCGCGCCAGCCGCGGTCTGGAGCACCAGTTCGCCGGTCGGGGTGATGCCGCGCGCCGTACCGCGGACCACCCCCGAGAGGTTCTCGGCAGACACCTGCCTGCCGTCGAGGGCGGAGTGGCGCTCGTAGTACGCGAGGAGCCCGGTGAGGCTCCCCTCGCGCAGCCAGGAGCGGTAGCGCGGCTCCAGGTGATTGAGGACCGCGCCGAGGAGCGCAGGGCGCGACACCTCCTGGCCTCCTTCGCTGCGCAGTGTGGTGGCGATGGCGCGCAGTTCCCGCGGCACGCTCGCCCCGTTCACGTTGATCCCGATCCCCAGAATGACCCGGTGCACGCGGTCGGCCTCCATGCTCGCTTCGCAGAGGATACCGGCGACCTTGCGGCCCCCGACGAGGATGTCGTTCGGCCACTTGATCAGCGCCGCGGCCTCCGGGCAGCAAGCGGCAATCGCCTCGTGCACCGCGACCGCCGCGACCAGCGCCAGTTGCGGAACGCGCGCCGGCTCGACGTTCGGGGTCAGCAGCACAGAGAAATAGAGGTTTGCGCCAGGGGGGGACACCCACTGCCGCCCCATCCTGCCACGCCCGGCGGTCTGGGCGTCGGCGACGACCACCGTCCCCTCGACGGCCCCCTGTCGCGCCAGTTCGCCGGCCGCGCGGTTCGTCGAGTCGACCGTGGCGAGGTATTCGATGCGCCGCCCGAGGGTCCGGGTCTTCAGGTGCGGCGTCACCTCGGCGGCGGAGGGGATGTTCGCGGCGGCGCGCAGGCCGTAGCCCTTCTTCGGGGAGGAGACGATCCCGTACCCCGCCTCCTTCAAATCACGGACGTGCTTCCAGACCGCGCTGCGGGAGATCCCGAGCTGCGCGCCGATCGCCTCGCCGGAGAGGTACTCACCCCCCGCCTTGAGCAGCTCCAGAATCCGTCCCGTCGTGTCGTTCATACTCATCACCGGCCGGAAGTATCCCGAGCATCGCCGGCATTGTCAACCGCGCGCAGCGAATAGGTCTACAATAGAACCTGGGGCGATGGAGGAAAGTAGGGCCAACAGGCAATCGATCCGTGGCTCGCTTGATGGATTTGAGCCATCATGAGTCAAGCGGTCTGCCGGAGTCGCTCAGGAGAGGACGGAGCACGGCATCACCGCTCGAACTTCGCCTTGTAGCACCTGCTCCATGAGTACGAGCGCTTCCCGATGACGCGGGTCGTGGGCCAGGAGGGACGCGACGACAACCGAACTGTCAATGGTGACCGGCACTACGCATCCTTTGTGCGTTGGGCCGCGATCTCCTCGACGGCAGTACCGCCCTTCCAGCTGCGGCTGACCTTGCGGCCGAGCCGTCGCCAGGAGGCTTTCAAATCTTCTGCGGTTTTCTGCCGAGGTGCTTTCTTCGACAGTACTTCGAGTCGCAACGCCGTGATCTCGCCGGAGAGTCGGTCGAGTTTCGCTTCAATGGCCTTCGTTGACGCCATAGCATTTGCCTCCTGGTACTTGACGATAGCACGAACAACGGAG
>Ga0334722_10006094_pt1 | contig 12008 bp, 11 predicted proteins | sample C3_bottom_MG_FD_207210 | JGI IMG/M metagenome (GOLD analysis project Ga0334722, IMG submission 207210) | Sediment microbial communities from Yellowstone Lake, YNP, Wyoming, USA - C3_bottom | ecosystem: Environmental > Aquatic > Freshwater > Lake > Sediment | place: USA: Wyoming | collected...
CGCCGCTGTGCACGCCGCCAGTTGCCTGAAAAAGCGGGAGATGCTGCTGCAGGCTTGCCGCGTAAGCATACGCTTCGCTGAGGCTGATGCGCAGCTGGGAATTTGTAGGCTTGGCGAGACGGGCGTCGTTGGCGAAATAGAAGGAAGTCCGGCTCTTGCCGCAGCAAGCTGAGAGAAAGCGCTTGCTCATCAGTTGCTTGGGCAGAACTCGGGTTTTCCCTTCGACCCATATTAGGTTCTGTTCTGGTTCGTGACGCAGGGAGAACAGGTCGCTCGGATGGCTCAGGAAACCCTCACTCAAGAGAAAACCAAGGGCTAATTCTTCCAATTGGCTTGGAGAACAGAGCAAAGTGACGATCTCTTCTTCGTTAAAGTATACGGTCAAGGGAATTTCCCGCACGACCAGGTCATGGGTGGCGGTGATCGCGTCACCCTGGGCTTTGTAGGCTGGCACAGTCATCGTTTCTTGTGGCATGATCGCCCTCCGGCAGCATTTTCTCAAATTCTCTTTAATTTTATCTCAAATTCTTAAAAAACCAAGCAAAAGATCGCTAACGTCGAAAATATCCGGAAGGTCACTTCTGGAATTAAGCCGGCAGGAAAACCGCGGTGGACCGCGAATAGTTGCGTAGACAGCACAGATTTTTGCGAAACAGTACTGCTTAGACTCCCATACCAAAATCTGTCGCTGCCAGTTGTTGCAAATAGTCCACCAGGTGATGAAAATAGTTGTGATGATTCGCCCGGGAGAAGTATGATATGCAAGACCAATTTCGCCGCCAAATCGAATATCTGAGAATTTCTGTCACGGATCGCTGCAACTTGCGTTGTCAGTATTGCATGCCGCCCGAGGGTGTCGAGTGGCTGCCTCACGAAGCGATTCTCACCTTTGAAGAAATTTTGCGCATCATCCGGTTGAGCACAAGTTTTGGTTTTAGAAAATTCCGCATTACCGGTGGGGAGCCGCTGGTACGCAAAGGAATTCTGGATTTTCTGCGGCAAACAGCGCAAATCCCCGGTGTTGAGGACCTGACCTTGACGACAAACGGGATGCTCTTGCCGGATCTGGCGTTCGAGCTTAAGGCGGCCGGTGTGCACAGGGTGAACATCAGCCTGGATACGCTTGATTCCGAACGTTTTGCGGAGGTAACCCGCGGCGGTGACGTGCGCCGGGTAATCCAGGGTGTTTTCCGTTCATTGGAGGCTGGTTTGAATCCGGTCAAACTCAATGTCGTCGTCGTGCGGGGCGTAAATGAGGACGAACTGCCGCAATTTTTGGCTCTGGCCCGGCAATATCCCCTCCATGTTCGCTTTATCGAGTTGATGCCCATTGGGATTAGCTCCGAAGGCCGGCATAAATTTGTGTCGATCGCGGAGATGAAGGAGCTGCTCGCTTTGCAGGATGCTCCGCTGGCGCAGGACATCCGAGGAGGCGGGCCGGCTGAGTATCTGCGCCCAAACGGGTTCAAGGGCAGCATAGGCTTTATCAGCGCCTTGAGCAGGCATTTTTGCCACGCCTGCAACAGAGTGCGGCTCACGGCTGACGGCAAGCTCCGGCCTTGCTTGCACAGCTCATGTGAGGTGGATTTGCGCGAGGCCTTGCGCGGCGGTCTGGACGATACGGCACTCGGGGCATTGTTTGCCCAGGCGATCTGGCGGAAACCGGCTGAACACCACATGAACGAACAAGATTGGCAAGATCGGCGCTTGATGTCACAGATAGGAGGGTAATCGCCAGTGGAACTAACCCATTTTGACGAAAACGGTCGGGCGCGCATGGTAGATGTCAGTGCCAAAGCTGATACCGGCCGTATGGCCGTAGCGCGGGGAAGAATAGCGATGCAGCCTGCTACTTTGGAACGGATCCGGGCAGGGCAGATCGCCAAAGGCGATGTTCTGGCCGTAGCCCAGGTAGCGGGGATCATGGCCGCGAAGCATGCTGCTTCTCTGATCCCGATGTGCCACCAGTTAGCCATCACTGGAGTAAGTTTAACTTTTGAACTTAAGGATCCCGGGTGGGTGGAGATTGAAGCCACGGTCAAAGTTACCGGGAAAACTGGGGTTGAGATGGAAGCCTTAACTGCTGTGAGTGTTGCGGCCCTGACCATTTATGACATGTGCAAGGCTGTGGACAAGACGATGGTGATCAGTGACGTGCAGCTGATGGAAAAGGTCGGGGGCAAGAGCGGTCACTTTCGGCGCCAAGATTTTGGGAATGCTTGAACACTGAGACAGGGCCGTGGGTTGAACCTGCTGCGGAAGAAAGGATGAGCGGTCATGGGCAGGATTGTTGCAGTTTGTCTTAGCGAGAAAAAAGGAACACGCAAGAAAAATGTGGGAGAGGGAATCCTCAAGGTTAACTTCGGGCTGGAAGGAGACGCACATGGCGGCGACTGGCACCGTCAAGTGAGCCTTTTAGCGATGGAAAGCATCAAGAAGATGCAGGATAAAGGGCTCAAGGTAGGCCCGGGGGATTTCGCGGAGAATCTGACGACTGAAGGGATCGACTTGGTGAGCCTGCCGCTGGGTACGAAGCTGCGGATTGGTGCTGCCGGACTGGGGGAAGTCACCCAGATCGGCAAGGAATGTCACACCCGCTGCGCGATTTACCACCAAGCGGGAGATTGCGTTATGCCCAGGGAAGGGATTTTCGTCAAAGTTCTTGCAGGTGGGCCGGTGCGTGTCGGTGACACGATCGAGGTGGTGTCGTAATGCTGCGCGTCGGTGTCATCACAGCTAGTGACAAAGGTTCGCGCGGCGAACGCGAGGACGTGTCGGGAGCTGTCTTGAGGGAATTGGTTAAGCAAATCGGCGGTGAAGTTGTCGAATATGCGCTTCTGCCCGACGATAGACTGCTTATTGCCCAAACCATGCGGATTTGGGCGGATGAGAATCGGGTGGATCTTCTTTTGACCACTGGCGGCACCGGCTTCTCGCAACGGGACGTCACTCCCGAGGCGACCCTCGATGTAGCCGAGCGCCTGGTGCCGGGGATAGCTGAGGTAATGCGGGCTGAAAGCCTCAAGGTTACGGCGCGGGCCATGCTCAGCCGGGCAACCAGCGCGATTCGCGGCCACACTCTGATCATCAATATGCCAGGCAGTGCTAAGGCTGTGCGGGAGTGTTGGGCAGCGATTGCCCCAGCCTTGCCGCACGGCTTGGAGATTCTTAAGGGCGAAGCCAGCGAGTGCGGTGCGATTCAATAAATTGGCAGTGCCCGCCGCGCGCGGGCCGCGTTCCTTGGGTGTGAGAAGTGAAGGTGACAGCCTTAAGGTCGGAAGGTGGCAGGTTGACCCGATAGGAAATATTGGGTTGCTTGTCACCTTTTGTCGTACAGCTAGTATAATGTAGTAGACAAGCGGGGTGTGAGGTGAGACGAATGAAAGCTATGGCGTTTGTTGACTATGAGAACATCTGGACGGGGCTTTGGGAACGGGGTTACGAGCTCACACCCGAACGGTTGGTGCAGTTCTTGCAGCAGTACGCAGATCGGATTGGCCTAGAATTGCTTGCTGTTTACCTTTACGCCAATTTTGATCGGGAGGAGTTTTGGCGTACCCAGACGTCGTTTGAAAAGACAAATGTCTTTACCCGTCACGTTTTCGGCAAGAACAGTTATACAAATACCGATTTGCGGCGCAATGCCGCCGATTCGGAGCTCATGCTCGAAGCTCAGGAGATTCTCTTGACCCGGCCGTCAACCGTGGACCTGTTTCTCTTTCTGACAGGGGACGGGGATTTTCTGCCTCTGGTCCGCAAAATTCGCGCCTGGGGCAAAGATGTGAGGATCATCGGTGTCGACGGCAGCGTTCATCATTCCTTGCAGCCATACAGTGATCACCTGGATGTAGTCCGGGAGTTGTTCCAGTCCGGTGACGATGAGGTCTACGAACCCGCCAAGGACCTGGAACAATTTATCCAAGTCCTCGGTCAGCTGCAAATGCGTATGCCTTATGTGGCCTCAACCAAGGCTAGGGCTGCCCTCTGCGAGCAACTGGGCCGGTCAATGCCGCAAATCAAAGAACTTGTCCGCTGCGCGCTGCGCGAACGGATTATCAGCGAGCGGGAATATCCGGATCCCGGCTTAAAAATTGGCCGGACAAAAATTTATCTGCTGGACTTGGATCACGCTCTGGTAGCTAAGGTTCTGGGTGAGAACTGTGAAGATGTGCGCAGGCGCTACGAGCAGTTGCGCCCTTCCAGTCCCTGAAGCGGACCACTGAATAAAATTAGTACAACCAGTCAATCATAGTCCGTAGGATTGCACGAAGGGGAGCCCCCCTGATGCCGGGTCAAGCCCGTTGCGAGAATAAGCGGGACGGGTGGAGAGTGAGGTGGAAATTTTTCCGGAAAATCAGGAAAAAACCTGTGTTTTCACAGGAAAAGGGGCTTGCTTTCCTTCGGGTGTATGCTATTATTATAAACAGATGTTAGCACTCAATGGTAGTGAGTGCTAACAACAGCAAGCCAAAAACTTTGAAGGAGGGACCTTTCTTCATGAACATCAAACCACTTGCTGATCGGGTAGTTGTTAAAGCTCTCCCGACGGAAGAAAAAACGAAGAGCGGCATCATCATGCCGGATACAGCGAAGGAGAAGCCGCAAGAGGGCGAAATTGTCGCTGTCGGACCTGGCAAAGTAGAAAAAGGCGAACGCCTGGCGCTGGAAGTCAAAGTGGGTGACCGGGTTATCTATTCCAAGTACGCCGGCACCGAAGTCAAATACGATGGGCAAGAATACTTAATCCTTAAAGAAAGCGACATTTTAGCGGTCATTGGCTAAGACTCGATTAGTCCATCGCCATGCCTGCAAAGTATGACCCCCAGATGAAAAGGAGGAACTGACATTGGCAAAAAAGATTGTTTTTGATGAAGAAGCGCGCCACTCGCTAGAACGTGGCGTTAACGCTCTGGCTGAAGCCGTGCGGGTGACACTTGGCCCCAAAGGGCGCAATGTTGTCCTCGACAAAAAATTTGGTTCTCCGCTGATCACCAATGACGGTGTCACCATTGCCCGGGAAATCGAACTTGAAGATCCCTTCGAAAACATGGGAGCGCAACTCGTGAAAGAAGTTGCCACGAAGACCAACGATGTGGCCGGTGACGGCACCACCACTGCTACGGTCCTAGCTCAGGCTATTATTCGCGAAGGCCTGAAGAACGTTGCTGCCGGAGCCAATCCGATGGGCATCAAACGCGGCATTGAGAAAGCCGTGGAAGCGGTCGTTGATGACATCAAAGCGCATGCCAAACCGATCGAAAGCAAAGAAGCGATTTCCCAGGTTGCTTCTATTTCCGCCGGGGATCCCAATATTGGCAACTTGATCGCTGAGGCTATGGAAAAAGTCGGCAAAGACGGCGTCATCACTGTCGAAGAGGCCAAAGGCATGACCACCGAGCTGGAAGTCGTTGAAGGCATGCAATTTGACCGCGGCTATGTTTCTGCTTACATGATTACCGATACCGAAAAGATGGAAGCGACCTTGAACGATCCTTTCATCTTGATTACAGACAAGAAAATCAGTGCGATTGCCGACATCCTGCCGGTACTCGAGAAAGTGGTCCAGTCCGGCCGGCAAATGCTGATCATCGCTGAAGATATTGAAGGCGAAGCCCTGGCTACTCTTGTGGTCAACAAACTCCGCGGCACCTTTACGTGCGTTGGTGTCAAGGCTCCTGGCTTCGGCGACCGCCGCAAAGCTATGCTCGAGGACATCGCCGTGCTGACTGGTGGCACAGTGATTACTGAAGATCTCGGCCTGAAATTGGAAAACACCACGATCGACATGCTTGGTCGCGCCCGTCAAGTTCGTGTGACCAAGGAAGAAACAACCATAGTGGATGGTGCCGGCAAGGCTGACAACATCAAGAAGAGGGTCGAAGCGATTAAGAAGCAAATCGAAGAGACCACTTCCGACTTCGACCGTGAAAAACTGCAAGAACGCCTGGCTAAGCTAGCCGGCGGCGTAGCCGTGATCCAAGTCGGCGCGGCGACCGAGACTGAAATGAAGGAGAAGAAACTCCGCATCGAGGACGCGCTAGCTGCGACCCGGGCTGCGGTGGAAGAAGGCATCGTAGCCGGCGGCGGCGCTACCTACATTGACGCCATTCAAGCGCTTGACAAGCTGTCCCTTACTGGCGACGAGCAAACCGGTGTGAATATTATCCGCCGTGCTCTGGAAGAGCCTCTCCGGCAGATCGCCAACAACGCCGGCTTTGAAGGTTCAGTGGTTGTCGAGAAAGTCCGGACCACAGCCCGCGGCACTGGCTTCAACGCCGTGACTGAGAAATATGAAGACATGATCAACGCCGGTATCGTTGACCCGGCCAAAGTCACCCGTTCTGCATTGCAAAACGCTGCTTCCATCGCCGCTATGCTCTTGACTACGGAGTGCCTGGTTGCCGACATCCCCGAGAAGAAGGCTGCGGCCCCCGCACCAGGCATGGGCGGCATGGGCGATATGATGTAAGCACTGCGCCAGATCGTCTCAGATCGTCACGGCATATGGATTTGTATGGCCGAGAATCAGCCGTGAAATCGGTGTAAACGCTTTAGAGAGATTTTGCCCAGAGGCCTTTCACGGGTTCGCTGAACGTGTGAAGGGCCTTTTCCTTGTTGTGGTCAGCTGCCGAGTTGCCTTGCCAAGGCGATGCTGGAATAGGGCAACCCCTCTGCTACATAAGCTGTGATAAGAACTCCGCCAGGGGGGCCAACGATGAAGAAAAGAGGACTGTTGTTACTCATCGGGATCGTCATCGTGTCGCTAGGGGGATTGGGAATCAGGCTCTTGACGCAGCCACGCCCCACAGAATTAGTTGCACACGGCCTGGAACGACTGAACCGAGCCACCTCTTTTCGCTATACCGTAACTCAGCAACAATGGGTCGAGGGAAAGGAGCGCGTACTCACTCAGATTCAAGGGGAAAAGGACGGTGAGAACACTCGAATCTGGGGGCAACTGGTAGGCACGGATGTAGAAATGGTCAAGGTCAAGGACTCAATCTACAACCGCGACCCATTCGTGAAGAGATGGGTTAAATTTGCCGGTAGCCTCTCTACTCAGGAAGTCTTTCTGGCGGAGCTCGATCCTTTGGCCTCTTTGCAATTTAAGGAGATCGGGGAGGTGGTGCTGCTAGGCAACGAGAAAGTCAATGGCGAGAAGACCTATGTCTGTGCTATTAAACCCAGTGTTCAGAATCAGATCATGGCCGAGTTTTGGACCGATTTCACCTACAGGCTCTTTGTGCGCAAAACGGATACCACCGTGGTTAAGGCTGAGATTCAGGCCAAGAGCAAGGCTAAAGGCGAACCCATGACCATGATCCTGGAATTCAAGGATATTGGTCAAAAAATTTCAGTCCAAGCACCAAATATCTGATTTTGTCGTTAGACATCCATACCACAATGGTACCATCAGATGATGAAAATAGCTGTCAGGCTGCACAAGCTAAGCGAACCGTCCGAGCAGAGACGCAACTCTTCCAGCGGCGAGCTGTGCCGAAGCCGCTAGCTCTCAAAAGCTGCTCAACGGCTGAGGAGTCGTCGTGAACGTAGCTGGCGTAGCGTTAAGCCGCGCCACGGGTTGACTTCAGGTACTACCCAGAGGTTTGACGCGGCAGCGAAGGCAGCAAGCGAACAATCCGGTGGATTGTTCGGTCCGGCGCGTGGTGCGAAACAGTCCGGTGGACTGTTTCGGCATAGCAAAAGTTAATTTTAGGAGCCTAGAGAATAATGTGAGCTAGGCAAGGGACCCGTTCTAGCTAGGCTCCTGGAAATTGCAGGAAAGTTGCGGGGTAGAGATTCCAGAAGCGCAAATTACGATTCGGACTCAAGATGTGGGCAAGTTGCGGTCTGGAAGCAGATGAGCGACTTTAGGAACCTGGGAATCCGAGAAATGTTGTCGCGATAGGGGCTGCCCGTTAAGGCAGCCCTTGTCGCGGCTATTGTTTGAGGCAAGCACGCCGGCCTGGCTTTCTCCCGGACAGAGGGCGGAGTCAAAAATCTTGAAGCAGTTTCCGCAAGATCCGTACTTTTCACGCTTGTAACCGTGGAATGTTCGGATTTTTGTTTGACTGTCCTGGTGCCCTCTGATATAATTCTCGCATGGGTTGAGGGAGTCACATGGGGGGTTGCTTGTGGAAGAGAATATCGGCAAAGTTTTGATTACCAAAGAAGAATTGCAGCGCCGCATCGTCGAGATGGGTGAAGAGATCACCAGGGACTACCGGGACAGCAAGCTCCTGATTCTCGGCATTCTCAAGGGGGCAGTTCCGTTTATGGCGGACCTGATCCGGGAAATCAAAGTGCCGCTCAGTTATGATTTCATGGCGGTCTCCAGTTATGGAGCTTCGACACAATCTTCCGGAGTGGTGCGCATACTGAAGGATTTGGAACGAAGTGTCGAGGATGAACATATTCTAATTGTCGAAGATATTGTCGATACTGGCTTGACTCTTAAATACCTGAAGGAGAACCTGAGCAACCGCAAGCCCTTGAGCATTAAAGTGGCTACTTTGCTGGACAAACCGTCACGCCGCAAAGTGAGCGTCGTACCGGATTATAATGGTTTTACCATTCCGGATGAATTTGTCGTCGGTTATGGTTTGGACTTTAATGAATACTACCGCAACCTTCCCTATATCGGCGTGCTCAAGCCAGAAGCCTATGCCGGACACTGACGGAGACTGAACTTCAACCGGAGCCATGGAGAAACGCTGGACGGTGTTTGCCGCCGGGCGTTTTTCATTAGCTGTTGAAGACATGGAAAGCTAAGGCCAGACAATCCGAAAGACAGCGCAAACCTAAGAAAGGATGGAGTTGACGGCGTGATGAAGCGGGAATTGGTGCTCGTGCTCGATTTTGGCGGGCAGTACAACCAGTTGATTGCCCGGCGGGTGCGGGAGGCCAAGGTTTATTCAGAAATGATTTCTTACAAGACCTCGGTAGCAGAAATTAAGGCCCGTAACCCCAAAGGGATCATCTTTTCAGGTGGACCTGCCAGCGTCTTGGAACCGAACGCGCCGCTAGTCGATCCGGAGATCTATGAACTGGGCATTCCAATCTTGGGCATCTGCTACGGCATGCAATTGATGGCTGTTCAACTTGGGGGACGGGCTGAACAGCCGGAGGTGCGCGAGTACGGGTATGCCGAACTCATGATCGCCAAGGCCACTGGGATGTGGCGGGGCTTAGCCGGGCGGCGGCCCTGCTGGATGAGTCACGGAATTGCCGTTATGCAATTGCCGCCTGGTTTTGCCGCAGCAGCCTCGACCCGCCACACAGCGGTAGCGGCCATGTTCGACGAACAAAGAAAATTCTACGGAGTGCAATTCCACCCCGAAGTTAAGCATACTCCGGACGGCCAGCGGATGCTCGAACAGTTCTTGTTCGATGTTTGTGGCTGCACGGGCAACTGGACGATGGAGTCGTTTATTGAAACGCAAAAATCAGAGATTAGGGCCCAGGTTGGGAAGAAAAATGTTATTTTTTCTTTTATCGGCGGGGGGGACTCGTCAGTGGCGGCAGTCTTGGTGCATGAGGCCGTGGGCGATCAGCTGACCTGCGTTTTCGTTGACCATGGGTTTATGCGCAAGGATGAGGCTGAACAAGTCAAGAAAGTATTTGCTGAGCAGTTTCATTTAAATCTCGTGTCTGTGGATGCCAGGGAACGTTTTATGGGTAAACTCACCGGAGTGACCGATCCGGAGGCAAAACGCAAGGCAATCGGCAATGAATTTATCCGGCTGTTTGAGGATGAGGCGCGCAAGCTCGGCCAGGTCGACTATCTGGTACAGGGTACGCTCTACCCCGACATTGTGGAGAGCGGAACGGAGACTGCTCAGACAATTAAAAGCCACCACAATGTTGGTGGCCTGCCTGAAGACATGCAGTTCGAACTGATCGAGCCCTTGCGCCTGCTGTTTAAGGACGAAGTCCGTAGAGTCGGCCTGGAATTAGGCCTGCCGGAGGAGATCGTCTGGCGCCAGCCATTCCCTGGACCTGGTCTGGCGATCCGGATTTTGGGGGAGGTTACGCAAGAGAAGTTGGAGATCCTTCGCGAGGCCGACGCCGTCATTGTGGAAGAAATCCGCCGCGCGGGGCTTTATCAGGATTTGTGGCAGTCGTTTGGCGTTCTTCTCTCTTTGCGCAGCGTAGGCGTCATGGGCGATGAGCGCACCTACGCTTACCCTTTGGTGCTGCGGGCCGTCACCAGTGATGATGCGATGACCGCGGATTGGGCGCGGCTTCCTTATGATGTCCTCGAACGGATCTCTTTGCGGATCGTCAATGAGGTGAGAGGAATCAACCGGGTCGTTTATGATATTACGTCCAAGCCGCCCGGTACGATAGAGTGGGAATAAGCTATACCTTGTAAAAGAGCTACAATAAAATGCTTTGTTTTTTGTAGTTTATTGTTATTGTTCTACGAATGGTTTCTTGGTAGTATAACCGTAGTTTCTGTAAGTTGCCATCTGTTCTTCAATTCCTATTACGGCCAGCGGCTGGAAGCTGGCCCTTATTTTTTGCCTCTACAGCCGGAACTTGAGCGTGCGCCAGGCATTGCGCATCCAGAGCACGACGCGGACAACTAATTCCCGCAACCTGAACGCCTCCTTTCTGACTTTTGAGTTGGCGGCTCCAATTAAACATATTTTATGATTTTTGGCGATTTGGCATACAACCATGGGAAGCTTTGACTAGTTGCCTCTTGTTGTGCTGCGAAAAAGGGATTGTTAGGATGGCGAACATTATTTCTGACAAAACTTGAATCGTTCGGTTTTTTGTTGACCGCAGAGGTAGTCTTCCGTTACAATAGACCTAGATCATGGTTCCGAAGGTGCAAAAATGGTATGAGCAAAAACTGCATAAAGCGTTCATATAATCGCGGCGATAGGGGCCGCAAGTTTCTACCAGGCCGCCGTAAACGGCCTGACTATGAGCGAAAGTGTACCTAGGGCACCGCGTTGTCCAAGTGGTACAAATCCGGCCTGCAGCTCAGGGATAAGGGACGAGGCAGCTGGTTGGGTTACACCGAAGGGATAAAAGCCCAGGCGGGTAGGTTTCACTCACTCTTGTTTCTCAGAGGTGAAATCTGCCCGTCTGTTTCTTATTCTTCAGTTCTTTTGTGGGACAATAAGACTCAGGCAATGCTTTTGGCAACAAGATGGGGGCGTACGGAAAGGAGACAAGGACATGGTGAGCGTAGGTTTGCTGATGGGCAGCGATTCGGACTGGCCGATCATGGAAGAAGCAGCCAAGGTTTTAGAGCAATTCGGGGTAAACTACGAAGTGAAAATTTCTTCGGCTCATCGGACACTGGAGCGGACTTTGGACTGGGTGCGCAATTTCGAGGCGCAAGGCGGAGAAGTGATTGTCGCCGGAGCCGGTCTGGCAGCTCATTTGCCGGGTGTTGTCGCTGCAGCCACGATCCTGCCGGTGATAGGCGTGCCCATACGCAGCGGCGCGCTGGAAGGAGTGGATGCGCTTTACGCGATCGTTCAGATGCCTCCCGGCATTCCTGTGGCAACCGTGGGTATCGGCGGCGCCCGCAATGCGGCGTTGCTGGCGGTACAGATCCTGGCTTTGAGGGATTCCCAACTCAAACAAGCCCTGACCGCCTACCGCGAAAAAATGGTACGCGACGTTGAAGCTAAGAATAGGGCTCTGCAAGAAAAGCTTGGACGTTAGAGCCTAGCGAGGGATTTGTTTTGGAGGCTGGCAATTCACGGTGCTGCCACGCCTGGAGGCTTGGCGCCAGAGCGCCCGGCTCTCTGCCTGAGGCAACGATAAGAAGGAGGATGCGAGCGTGATTGAGCGCTATACACTGCCGGAGATGGGAAAAGTCTGGACGGATGAAAACCGTCTGCAGCTCTGGCTTAAGATTGAGATTGCGGTTTGCGAAGCTTGGGCCTCCCTGGGGAGGATCCCGGCGCAAGCGGTGGAGGTCATTAAGGAAAAGGCTGCATTTTCCTGGGAACGGGTACAGGAGATTGAACAAGTCACGCAGC
>Ga0334722_10006095_pt1 | contig 12007 bp, 22 predicted proteins | sample C3_bottom_MG_FD_207210 | JGI IMG/M metagenome (GOLD analysis project Ga0334722, IMG submission 207210) | Sediment microbial communities from Yellowstone Lake, YNP, Wyoming, USA - C3_bottom | ecosystem: Environmental > Aquatic > Freshwater > Lake > Sediment | place: USA: Wyoming | collected...
TCCCAAGATGAAGACGACTCCCAAAGGGTTCAGCATCGTCAAGCGGAAGCGAGGCTAGAATGGGCTGGCAAACCTTCCAGAATCCAGGGGAAGCCGATGACGAGGAAGCCCCTTTCTGTCACGAGTGCTCCCACGTCTTCACCCTTGGAGAAAACGTCAAGGTCAATCTCCAGCAAGGGAGAATGCTTTGTGTTCCATGCCGTGATGCGGAGCAGCGGAAGGCCCCGGAAGATCGGACCTACTATTGCGCGGTCTGCCAACGGGTTTCCGTCGATGCTTTGACGGGCTTCGATACCTGTTCTTCCTGCCGGAATCGCGTCTGAGGAGATGACCATGAACGTCTACAACTTGATCCAGCAACTTGGGCTGCATAGCAATAATCCCAAGATGCGAGTCTTGGTCCTCAACCCCACCACCGGCAAGTACCAAGAGGTTGAGGCAATGGTCGATGTTGATGACTACCGCCGAAGGAGCGGAAGCCGATCACAAGGCCATTGGCCTCTTTCTCAAGAGCTAGCGTCTAAAAAAGTCTCTTGACACGACTCAGGAAGATGATAGAGTGACCACCATGCTGAAAACGAGTAGTCCGGTAATGGAAGCCTTGCTGGATGCGACCCTGGAAGGCGACAATCGCCGCCTCCTCCTCGTCGGTGACAAAGGCTCGATGATGGCAATGATCCGCTTTCAACCCGATAGCATCAAGTTGCTGGAAGGGCAACTCGCAGATGCCAAGAAACAAGTTGCCGACATTGAGCTTGCGCTGGCGCTATCTCGGGTCGGACATCGGCTCAAGGTGGAGATCACAGAAGAGTAACAACATGGAAGACCCCGTCGCTCGTGTTAAGCGGCTCAAAGAGTCGGGTGCCATAATGACGCTCATCGAGAAAACACTCTACATCCGAGCCATTTTCGGGCTTGGTTTATTAGAGGCTGTCGATAAGCTCAAAACGATGGGCAACTACTATGAGGGTCCGTGGACGGAGACTCCAAAGTGAAGCATCAATGCACCGATGATCAGGTCGAAGATGGCTGCGAGTGGCTCCACGAGGGCGAAACGCAAGAGCTTTCCCGCCATCTCTTCGCTCCCTGCGAAACCAAACATCATCGCTTCTGCCGTCAAGTCACCTTCGACATCGATGGTATCAATGCCATCTGCGGATGTCCGTGTCATGCGACGATGGAAATTAAGCTGAGTCAAGATAAGGGTAAAACTTTTACCGTCTCCATCGTCAAAAAGAACAAACCCAAAGATGTAGCGGAAGAAGAGGAACCGGAAGAATTCTCGGCTCCGGTCAGTATCAAACGAAGAACGAAGTAACACTCCGGGGCGTAGCTCAGTGGCAGAGCGTCACGTTTGGGACGTGAAGGAAATATCGCGGGTTCGATCCCCGCCGCCCCGATTATGAGGATACAATGACTCAAGCGGTATCCCGGTCCAGGGGTTTATATCGAGGCACATCGACCGTCGCGCTTGCGACGTGGCCCCTACGTGGTTCGCGTCACCGAGGATGCCGTCTATGAAATGCATATCTTCGATGATGGGATTCGGGGGCTCCTGTATCAGTCGTGGGAGTGCATCGGATCGCATCCCTACACGACACACCAGGAGCTAAAGAAGATCCTCGACGCACTGACGATGAAACCGCCGACATGCTGGACCAAGTGACCAAAATTGGCACTTGATGTCTCCGAAAGCCTTGGTAAGATTCCTGACGTTGAACGAAGAACGAACCAAGGGGGTGTAGCTCAATAGCAGAGCGGGCGGGCCAACAAGCCCGCTGCCTCTAACTCCTACAAGTTAGAGGGGCATCGAAGCCCATCCCATTCAAGCGATGTAGGTTGCGAGAGTGGATAACAGGCTGAAATGTTCAGTTGGACGTGCAAGTCGTCCTGCCCCCATCATCTTTTATTCAACCAGTGAGCCTAGATCGCGACTAGAGCTTACGCGATCCGAAAGGAACTTGGGATGTACCATCTCAAGATTAGGAAGCGAGCGTCATCGGGCGACCCAAAAGTCCGAAACGCTTGATGGGGAACGTGCCCATCAATCGCTAAACCGGAGCGATGTTGAGAGTAAAAACTCAACTACGTCGCCGCTTCTATCCCTTCCAGGGAGGGCGTCGTGAATCTGATACGAGCCGTCGTCATTACCAACAATGCCAATCACGGCCTGAGTGCTAATCACGGCCTGAGTGCTAACGACAAGGTTAGCATCCAGACCGATGGCGATACCCTCTGAATTCGTTTCGAGGTTGTCAAAGGCAAGGGCGAAGAATACCTCAAGACTCACTTTCCGACTCTGAAACGAAAAATCGTGGATACCATGACGGGAATTCGACGGGAAAGTTAACTCAATGGCGCGGTCGTCCAACAGCAAGACAGAGCCCTTTCACGGCTAGAATAAGGGTGCAATTCCCTTCCGCGTCAAAGTCTAGCTGCTCCTCCGACAAGGGGGAAGCTAAGGGTGAGCACACCGAATCTTTCCCTAGTAGGGAAACCGAATGCAGGGAAGATGGACGTTATATTCAGGACAATGCGTGTGATGTTTTTGGAGATGGGAAACAGGTTGTCCAGATGAAGCCGGAAAACCTTCTCCTCAATATCGAACCCATAGGAGAGTATAATGCCGACCTACGAAGTTGAAGTCTGCGAAGTTCGCCACTATGTTCAACTTTACACCATCATTGCCGACTCTTCCGAAGAAGCTCGGGAGATGGCAGAAAAGGGCGAGACCGAAAGCGAAGTGGAAATCAAACTCGATGGTGTTTTTGATCGAGTCGTCATCGAAGAGCCAATCAAGATAGCCGAAGGCGATGACGATGATGAGGATAATGACGCCGCGGAATAACTACTGGCATCTGAGCCTGAGCAAGTTGTTCTTCCGAAAGCCAGGAGAAACTACTAATGAAAATCTCTGATATCTTCCCATTCGATGATGAAGACAGCATCGGAGATAAAATTGTTTCGAGTCTCTCTTCTTGGCTCTATAATGAAGTTCATCTCCAAAAGAACTTCGATATTCATGCCCTCCCATCAGCGATTCAAGTGATGAAAGCATTTTCCGCTTTGGAGCGCGAAGGAACCTTAGCAGCTTTTGAAAAAGAGCTTTATCGTGGACCATAGACGCTGTGCGGCTAATGCCCTGCGTCATGTAAAAATTACCCAAAATTGTCACTTGAAGTCTCCAAGAACCTTGGTAAAATCACGCATCACACGCACCACCATCACACGCACCACAAGGACAAGGAGGAACAAATGCTGGCACCGTCGTCTCCGATGTCAACCGTCGATGTCTCCAATGATGTCCTAGAAATCGACGAGCACGGGTTGGACCCCAAACGCGCGTATTTCGTTTATCCCGGCAACCCGGATACTCGTCTCACTATCTACGCCCAACCCGAAGATGATGGATCTTGCAGCTTCTACATGGAAGCCCGTAACGAGTATCGGGAGAGAGGCGAAGATGTAGAACGCGAGGACTGGGTTCGCGCTTATCGTTGCAAGACGGCTGCAGCCGCAATCAGGACGCTGGACTGGCTCATCGGGTGGATGGCCTAAACAAAGAGGAGCTATATCACTATGTCCATGAAGAATCTAACAATCAGCCCCAAGAAGCTCTACGATTGTCTCTCAGGAGAAACGGCCATCCTTCATCCCAAGGATGCAGCAGCACTTCTTTGCACCATCTACGAAAGTGCTGGCCAAAAGCCTCCCGAGAAGTACAAGCGAGAAGCTCAGGGTAACATCGATTGCGATTACGATACATGAAAAAGCTGAAAGATCCCGACCCGAATTGTCCCAAGTGTAGTGGGTCTGGCAATATCGTAGTCTGCGGGCATTGCCAAGAGGGTATTCTCCACTCTCATTGTGATGATACTTACGGCTACGACTGTGAGTGTCGAATCATCAAAGAAAACAATCAAGGGTGACGCCGACATTAGTGTCGCTTGTTGGATCGGGCTTCAGAGCAGCCCCAACAAGCATACCAAACTAGCCCAATTCAGGAACGACAATCTTGGATAATCCATGATTCTCAAGCTAAGACGTTGTTAGGTTGATAATCCTCTGATGAATTCCTGCCAGGAGTCCAAAGTAAATCGTTCGCCGTGGCAGCGGAATCCGCCATCTAAACGTGGCGGGGGTTAGCGGTAATACAGAACGTCGTCTAAAGATGCTAGTGATTGCCTCACGGCATCGGGGAAGACACCTAGCCTTTTTGCTAGGGATGAGGGTTCAACTCCCTTCGTTCTTTTTTATAAAAGGTAGATAGGACCATGACCGACTCTATAATCGCTAACACCGATTCTGAACTTTTTCAGAAGATCCCGGAAAAGCCGGAATCCCCGGAAAAGATCAAACATTTACGAAAACTCATCCCAGTGACGCCAGGATTAGCACGTCACTGGCTGGAAGAGCGGAACACCAATAATCCGCGGAATCCTTCCAGTGCCACATCGGATAGTTATACCAAAAAGATGAAACTCTTGAAGGAAATTCAAGGGGAATACCCGGAAGCTGATCTCCCCACTTTGCAGGTACTGGCCGAAAAAGCAGGAGCTTGGATTCCAGGGCATCCCGATAGCATTCAGTTTGATAACCGAGGAAGGCTCGGAAACGGCCAACATCGCCTGATTGCTGTTGTCAAAAGTGGAATCACCATCCTGATGTGGGTCGAAGTGGGCCTTGATCCTGTCGTCTTTGCAGGAACCGATCATGGCTATCGGAGGACCGGAGCCCACGGTTTGAAAAATGCGGGCTTCCGTGATGATGTTTCCCACCTCCAGGCTTTCGCAATAGGCCGGGTGATGGTCGCAGGATTGAAGCGCAAGGAGATGAGCACATCTCCCCGGCGAGTCGATGAGGATTTTGTCAAGAAAATTGTGATGGAGCACGAAACAGCCATCGGAATTACGCTGCTGGCGATGAAGGGTGTCAAACCCAATCGGGCCGAAGTGACGGCGGCTTTTTGTAAAGCCTTCTTTGTTTATGACGCAGATAAAGTCCAACAAGCGGCGATTCGCTACGCTACTCAAGCATTTAATTCCAACAATGATCCTCTGCGAAAACTCCACGACAAAGCAGTCGCAGTTGCCACGTCGGGAAATCGACACGGGGATCTTTATGGCTATGCGGTGGCTGCAGTCCGAGCCGCGCTGGAAAATCGGACTCTCGCCAAACTCCAAGAAACGGAATTAGACTTTCCTGGCCCTTGGGAAACTGAGTACAAAGATCCCAAGCAACGAGAAAAGGCCCGGCAGGGATGGCAAACTTTCCGAGAGAATCTGGAAGAGATCCCGGATCGAGTTGCCAAGGCTAAAGAAATCATCGAGAAAGTGCAGAAAGCCGGAATTACTTTCGCTATCAACAAAGAGACCAAAGAGGTTACTCCCAATAAGGCCAAAGTTGCCGCCGCCCTCTTGGTCGAACTCAAAACCTTTTGGTCTGAGATTAAAGAATTGCTCTTGGCATCCTAGCGGTGGTGGGCTGACCGATGACTATGCAAGACGTCCTCGATAGTTTGCCGAAGAAAGAACCAGATTCCCTTAAAAAAGGCGATTGGCGGCAAGCCGCGCGCTTTCCTCGAATCAATACTAAAAATGCCCCAGAACTTACTCTGACAAAGTTGGAAACCATCATCAAAGACTTGATGTGGGTTCCGACTCAAAAGGCCCATCATTATTCCAATGAATGGTTGAAGGAAACGGTTGTCAATAAGAGTGGAAACCAGGATCTGGGAAAGGCAGAGACTAGTAATCTTTCGACTTTCTTTGGCTATGCTCTAATTGACATCGAACGGGAAATCAAGCGCGACATTCGTCGCATCTTCTTTTTAGAAAGGGCCGTCGTTTGCTACCCGGAGAAAAAGTTCTTACCAGAACTTTTAGAAACTATCAAGGAATCCTGTTTTGCTTATGGTTATTTGTATGAAGAATACCAAAAAATGAAACACCACAATGGGAAATATAGTCCCAGTACACCAGTGATTCTGCCTATTCCAACCTTGCCAACCCTGCCTACTCCAACATCGGATCTTCCGACCCAGGGTACGATGTGGTGCGGAGAGACACCCCCGACCGAAACTCCTGCAGCAACATCGCCAACTGCAGCAACATCGCCAACTGCAGCAACATCGCCAACGATTACCGAAACACCCCTGGCAGCAATTGAGGAAGAAGTTAGTCTTTCCAATCTAGAAATTAGCGATGAGAGTGATGAGGATTTCGGGGATCTTGACAAACTTGGAAATGGAGATGAGGAGGAGACGGAGATAGGAGATGAAATGGAAATCCAAACCAAAAAGACTCCGACCTTCATCCCTCTAACTTCGGAAGAGAAAAAGACACTTGATTCTTGCTTGAAGCTGGCTCAAGAAAAGGGGATCGATGCCCTTCAAGCTTATATTGCTCTGGCATATGATTTTGATATTTCTTTTGAGCTAGTTCGAACTACCGCCAAAAAACTCAACTATCTGAGTCATCTCAAACGGGGTGGCCCCAAAACTACGCCTCAACAACGAAGGCGGATTCTTAAGGACTTCGAAGATGGTCTGATTCACGGGGATTTCACCTATCTTCGTTATTCTAAACTCGTTTCTTTGGCAGCTTTAGAATTTAAAGTTTGGCCTAAATCAATTGAAAAACTGGTGGCTGAGAAGTGGGACGCAGACGGTGGTTTTGTTCGACCTCCACGTCCTCACGATGGACGGGGCATTGTCACTCGTTGCTGTCCCTTCCCAGAGGATTGTCTCTTTCCTCTGGTGATGAAAAGCCAAGAAACCATCTTCACCAACCAAGAACCAATCTTTACCAACCTAGAAAGCATCGAGGAAGCTTCTCCGGAAGAAGCTCCGAAAATTGCGGAGACCCAAGTCATCATCGAACAAGATCGGAGTCAGGAAATGGCTAACACAACTAACACGGATTCTTTGGACTTTGGAGTCGTCTCCAAAGAGCGGAAGTTCATCGATAAGATGCTGGAACTGGATCTTAGCAAGCTGCGAAAGCTCTTGGAGCGGGCCAACATCAAGATCCCGGAGAATACGACCTTGAATTTCATCAATGGGGTCGTGAAATTGGGGTGGACGGAACAGGTCTGATGATGAAAACTTCCCGTTGTACCTTTGTAGGGAGTAATGTAGGGAGTAATCATGGGAGCCGATTTAATTCTTGGAGTGCTGGAAATCCAAAAAGGGCAAGCCCCGGATTTCGAGGCATCGGAAAAGCATATTCGAAATCTTGATGAAGCTACACTCCAAGAGGTTTTGGAGTGGCATGGTCCTCAGATTGCGGGTAGCAACGGAATGTCGTTCCGACTTCAGGATTTTATCCAAGAAGACTCCTCAGAACCAGCAACATCAGAGCCTTTTAAAGTAGATGAAGCTCGCCAAAGGCTTCTTGATGACTGTCAAACCTTAAAAGAAGCCTGGAGCGATGGCCGTCGAACTATTGTTCGAATGGAACTTCATCAGACAGAGGCTTTAATTACTGGCGAGGTAACCTGGGGTGATCCAGTGGAAACGGTGCATCTGATTGATCGTTTTATTCGATGTGGAGCTGCAGAAAAAGCCGGATTCATTGTTTAAAATAGAAAGATGAACATTGACCTTCGGCAATTAGAATTTAATTATTACATATCCCAGGATCGGACATCGTGGATGGAATGGTTGGAAGGCTCCCGACAACAGGGCCTTCCTCTTTTTACTCCAGAAGTAATCACTGCCACTGGGGGTCGATTAATCACATTTAAAGAAACCCCAGAAGGTTTTGAAGCCCAAGTTGAAGATGCTACTCGTCCTTTGTTGCAAGTTTTACTTCCAATTGGGCCCGAAGATAGTGAATATTTCCCGTATCTACGTTGGTCGGGAACCATTTTTGTCGAATTTCCAGTAAATTATCAAGAGATCGGAGATCCCCTTCCCGCCTTGGTCATTGACGGAGAAGCTATCATTGTTCATTCCATTCCTGCTCCCTATTATGATGCTCTGGGAGGAATCATTGGACGCTCTTCGAGAGGAGGATCGGGAACAGTCTATTATGATAAACCCGTCCATGCTGATTCAGAAATAATGGCAGCTTGTCATGATAATTCTTTTTATCCTCTTGATAAAAAAGGATGGCACATTGGTTAATCTCTTCCAAAAATCTATCGTAGTGGGCTTATGATTTTACTAGATAAACCAAAGGAGTCAAACATAATGACACCCAAAGAAGCATACCGTGCTGCATTCTCTCACGTTGTGGTCGAGGAGACCACAGGCGAGTGGATCTGTTACGTAACAGGGCTTCATGCCCCATGCGGTTGTTTCGCATGTAATGCTTCGGCGCAGAAGGGTTGCGCCGAGGCGAAGAAGATCAGTGAAGCTCGTGGTTAATCTCTTCCAAAAAACATGATATAATTTAATCGTGAGCGATGAAGACCTAAGGTATTTGTTTGATCATGCACTTCTAACGGGCGACGATTTAAATTGGGCACGATATGTTTACGCCCTAATTGATATGGGACAAGATCCAGCTTCGCTTTATGATATTTTCAATAATGTTTTAATGAAAGCACTTCCCAATCGCCGCCCTCTTTCGATTAATAGCGCCAATTATATGTATGCCTCAGAATATAGTCGTCCACCAACTTTTCTCCCGCCTTCTTTCCCTGATGTTTATTTAATGCGGGCCCGACCGGATCGGAAAATAGATTATAGTGGGCTGTTATGGGTTCATAATCGAATTGCCGTCGAGATCATCATTGATCTTCGTTGTCTTCGAGAAGAACTTTATCTAAGTGACCCCATCGAAAGAGTTTATATTAATGTGGTTCCGAGCCATCCACGAATTGCAGCGATGCAAGAAATGAGAATAGCTTGGAGGGCAGTGGGAGTTTTATTAAATGGTGATTATTCTAAAGTGACAACTAATTGGTTAAATTAAAGGAGTCTACCTTGAAGAAATCTTTGAAAATTGTCAGTGTTAATCCTCAAACCTTCGAAGCCATCATTGAAATCGATGGAAAACAACTTCGTCTCGGAGCTTCGTACCATGACGGAGATTGGGATGAAGCATCGAATCTTTCGGGATTAGGAGCAGGACAAATCCTTAAAAAAATTGATGCAGAGATCGACAAACTTAATAATGTTAAGCCACAAGCAGAGTAGAGCCAACAATTCAAAAATTATGGAAATCAAATGAAACGCTTACTTTTATTAAACATAAACGCTAGTCAAGATTTTTTCCAAAAATGGCGAATTAAATCTTCTTGACATAACTGACATAATACATATCCTTTAACCCGATCTTTGGCAATTTTTTGCATCGCATTTAAAGATAATCCTTGTCGCATCAGACATTTATTTAGACAATGCGTTCCGAGGTTTTCCTCCGTCAGTTCGGCTCGGATTGGCAAATTAAAAACATGACCCATTTCATGCATAATTACTGTTTTCGCCGTTTCCTGAGCCCACTTTTTAGTGGGTAGTTGCTTAAAGCGATGAAAAGAGAAAACAAAACCAATTAATGGTTGTCCGACACCGAAAAGGAAATTAAGACCGGGAGCGTATAAATCAGCTTCGGTTAACAGAACATCGTAACGCGGAATCGTGGTTTGTTCCGCCACCAGTTTCTCAGCCAGTTGACGCAACATCTGGTGGGCATTAAGCTGTCCTTTTCGACCCGCTTTTCGACCCGCGTCAAGCAGAATCTTAGCGGTTTCCGATGGAGCCTTCCGAATCTCAAGCTTGACGTCTGCCAAAGTGGCTAATTCTTCGATGGCCTCTTGCGCCGTTTGGAAATTTTGGGAGTCTAGATCATCAGAGCACAGTAGATTTACAGGTTTTCGATTAAACGGAGTTGCCATATCTCCAGTATAACCAGTGAAAGCAGGAAAGCCAAGGAAGCCGCAGTATTTATTGATCGATGCTCTAAGATCGATGCTCTAAGATCAACGTTCTAAGATCAACGTTCTAAGATCAACGTTCTAAGATCAACGTTCTAAGATCGAAGATCAAAGATCAACGTTCTAAGATCAACGTTCTAAGATCAACGTTCTAAGATCAACGTTCTAAGATCAACGTTCTAAGATCGAAGATCAACGTTCTAAGATCAACGTTCTAAGATCAACGTTCTAAGATCAACGTTCTAAGATCAACGCCTAACTAACGAAAGTGGAAAGCAAATGAAGCCTTGGAAAGTTTCCCTCGATAATCCAAAGTTCACGCCAGAATTGCGCAACCTATTACAAGCATTATTCGAACGTCTGGCTTACCTTAATTTAGCTGCTTCCAAGGCTTCTCTCTCGGAAATACAAGAACAAGAACGGGAAACTCTTGCTCAATTTCATGATGATGTCCGTTTTGCTCGCGGAATTTGGAAAAATTATCACGATCCGAAGCAAAAGAGGACTCCGAGAAAGATAAAGCATAGCTATAATCATTGGCCCCTAAATGGGAATATTGCTACTTGTTATCAGTGCGGAATTGTTATTACCTTGGAAAATCAAAATGATTTTTGTCCTGGCCAGAAATAAATGGCTCTTGACCCGACCGAGCGACAGGGTATCATGCTCAGGACGCCTCGCTTAGAAAGGAAGATTCGATAATGCCCCCTTATACTTGTTATATTACCGGAGCTAAAGAAATTCAGAGTTACAATTTAAGCCCAATTTTCAAAGCCTATTTGACGCAAGAAGCCTATGCCTACTATATTCTTCGGGCTAAGAAAGATGCTACTCATCAAGGCATCGAACTGCAGGGTCAAAAAATCGCGGAGGATATCCGCCAGTTCAAAGAAGAAAACATTATTGCTCCTTATGACAACCAAGAAGGCTATATCTCCGCGCAGGTAGCCGCCATTAAATTGGATCGCGACCGAGAAAATTATTATTATGATGCATCAATGTCGAGCCTTCGAATTCTCGATGAAATGAAAAAAGATTATCAAGCTAGTGAAAAACTATCTTAAATGGAAAACAATAAATTAAATTCAGCTTTTGAACAGGCTGTTAAAACATTGGTGGAGGCAGGAATAGAGCGCCCCTTGGCCGAAGAGATCATTACAGACACCTTTCAAAATTGGTCCAAGGCAATCTCCATTCCAGATGAAATCAAAGCGGATCTCATTGAGATCGTGAATAAGTCTTAATAGCATTATCGAAAGATAGGGGGCTGTATGCCTAATTTTGAAGTCGTTATTGTCTATAAGGAGTGGAAAGGATTAGCATGAATCCTGAAGAGATCATGGCTGGATTAACCAAGGGATACAATTACGAATTGCCGTTTCGGCCATCACAGAAAACCGCGCAGTTTGCTCTTGAGGCACTTGCGAAAGACAGCACGCGTCTCGATATCACATCTTCATACAGGCCGCCTTGGAAGAGCGCACCGATTAATTATGAACAGGTCAGAAACTTAATTGGTGATGAAACCCTCAGTATGCTCTGCACTGTCTCAGAGTTCTGCTTAGAAGATGAAAAGGTGGACGTTCCGGTCTTCACCAAAGAGCAACGTCTAGGTGAGTTGCTTGAAACGGACCTCGGGGACTTGCTTGGTCTGGATCCGTACAAGAATCTTGACATCATTCTGCTGACAGGGGATCTAGCCACTTCGGGAAGCGCGCCTCATCATATCATGGGTTGACGTAATAGTTACTGCCTGGGTAGTAAATTCCCCAGGATCTTTGGGGGCAGGTTTCTTCGGTTGCTCAGGCCGGGGTTTTGGCGGATCATTGTTGCTATCCACTGTCAAAAAGTTAATTCCGAAAGGAATTGCTTTGTCCATTTTATCCTACTCTAGCGACATCATCGCTAAATATTGGAACTTGACTTGTGATAAGATTCTCGATAGCTTCGTACTCGGTTCCGCAAGGGTCGCCATTATCACCATTACGGAATCGAGCGCAAGCCAAAGTTTCTGCCGCTTCCTCGTCAGGAGAGCTTGTCCTTTAAAAAGAGATACCCAGGAAGCTGTAAATTCTTCACTCCGTTATCATACTTGTGACTCCTGTTCAAGATAAGGAATACTTGA
>Ga0334722_10006096_pt1 | contig 12005 bp, 6 predicted proteins | sample C3_bottom_MG_FD_207210 | JGI IMG/M metagenome (GOLD analysis project Ga0334722, IMG submission 207210) | Sediment microbial communities from Yellowstone Lake, YNP, Wyoming, USA - C3_bottom | ecosystem: Environmental > Aquatic > Freshwater > Lake > Sediment | place: USA: Wyoming | collected...
ATCGAACGTGAAGGCGGCATCGTATTCGACGACTTCGCGGTGCGGAAGCTCGAAGGCAGGATGTCCGAACCAGGCGCTGCCCGGACGAAGGTGCCGCTGATCGACCACGGTGCAGACGCCGAACAGGACGTCGTCGGGAAGGTGCATTCCCCCGGCGATGATGACGCCATTGCCGAGGAAGGTGCTGCTGCCGAACGTCGTCTGCGCCACGGTGACGGTGCCGCGATGCAACTGCGGACCACCCACGTAGATGCCGTCGGCGAAGAAGTTCTTGTCACCGATGGTGACCATCTCGGGGACGGTGTCGATGAGGGAGCTGATTTCGCAGTCGCGCCCGACCTTCATGCAGGCAAGGCGCAACCAGAATGGCCAGAAGAGCGTGCCGTAGAGCCAGCGGGACGCGCCGTCCACCAGCAGGGGCTTGAGCCAGATGCGGAGATACTCCGCGCTCCAGCGGGACGAGACGCCGCTGGGAACGCGCCCCATGAGGCGACAGGCGAGCGCGTTGAGCACGAGACGCAGCGGTACGGAGATCATCACGAGGAGCGCGATGCCGACGAAGATACGCCAGCTGAATCGGTCGCCGAGCAGCCACGCGGTGGCCGCCGTCGTCTGGATGTTCCATACGCGCACGGCAAGGAGGACGAGAAGCCCAAGCGGGATAGCGAAGGCCAGCGCCATCAAGAGGCGCACGGACAACAGGCAAATGTCAAAGGCAAGGGGTTCGATATCGCGTGAGGCATCCACCTCGGGTGGCTGCGCCGAGCGACCGGCGGGGCGCGCGGGAATGCCGTCCCATCGCTCCCCGGCCGGGATGCGCGAGCCGCGCGTGAGTGACGAGCTGTTGGCAAGGGAGGCGCCAGCCTCGAGCACGCAGTCGCTGCCGACGCCGGAGTGAATGCCGAGTGTCACGCCGTCCCCGAGAATAACCGGACCGAAGACGATGTGTCCGTCGTCGAGCTCGGCGATGCGCAGTGCGGCATCCTGCGACAGCGTGACATCATCACCGATGGTGAGGAGGTCCCATCCGCCGCGCGCCAGGTTGACGCCCCGATGGATGTGCACGCGCGCCCCAATTCGTGCGCCGAGCGCGCGGAGCACCATCGCCTGGAACTGCGTGCCTTCGATCAGCCACCACGGGATGGAACTCACCGACTGCTGCACCAGCCAGTGGCGAAGGTGAAACGGCCCCCAGACAGGTGCGCGCATGGGCGTATACCGGCCGATGAGTGACCGCTTGCCGAGCACAGCGAGCAGCACCGCGACCGGCGTCCACGCGAGCATCAGCAGGAAGGCCGCCGCCGGTGCGAGGAAGACGGACGGCACGAGCCCCACCCGGTTCACGATCGCGGGGAGCGCCGTAAACGCGCCAATCCACAATACCACGGATGCCACGACGAGCGAGCGGAGCAGCGAAAGCACCTGCAGGACCGTCGTGCGCACCACGGGAACGTCGGCGCGGGATACAGGCGCGGCCGCGGGTGCGGCGGCAGTACCCGGCCGTGCACGCAGGGCGAGTGCGGCGACGGTGCGCGCCTCGTAGACATCGCGCACGTCGAGCGCGCTGGTCAGGGCGTTCTCGCGGAGCCTCGTGATCAACTCGGCGGCGCTCAGCGAATCGCCACCGAGGGCGGTGAAGAAGTCCTCGGAGGTGCCCGGGCGCGTGGCATGGCCGAGCACCTGCCTCATCGCCTCGGCAATGGCATGCTCCACGGCATTGACCGGTGCGGTCCCCGGGCTGGCCGGCGCCGGCGCGGTGCCGTTGAGGTGGGGCAATGCCGCGCGGTCGAGCTTGCCGCTGAGGGACGTGGGCAACGCGTGGATGGTGGCGATGCGAGCCGGGATCATGTACTCCGGAAGCGTGGCGCGCAGCGCATCCTGCAGCGCGGCCGGGGTAGGTACCGGGACCATCGCCTCGGGAACGACGAAGGCGACGAGTGTCTGCCTTCCGTCGCCGTTCTGCACGGCACACGCGGCCTCGCGCACTCCGACGCAGGAGACCAGCGCCGACTCGATGGCGCCAAGTTCCACGCGATACCCCCGCAGCTTCACCTGCGCATCACCGCGGCCAAAGTAGAGCAGCGCGCCATCAGGTTCGCGCTGGGCAATGTCCCCGGTGCGGTAGATGCGGCCAAGCGTCGGATGATGGGGGAAGCGTTGCGCCGTGAGCGTCGGCTGGTTCCAGTAGCCGCGGGCGAGGGCGATGCCGCCGAGCACCAGTTCGCCCTGGGCGCCATCGACGACCGGCTGGAGGGAATCGTCGACGATCCACGCATTTACGTTCGGGACCGGCGAGCCGATGGTTACCGGCTTGCCGGATTCCATGCGGGCGCGGGTGACGGTCACGGAGCACTCGGTGGGGCCGTAACCATTGACGAGTGCGCAACTCGAGGCCCAACGGTCGGCGACGTCCTGCGGAAGCGCCTCGCCACCGACGTAGAGCAGCGTGAGTTCAGGAAGTTCGCGCGCGGGATCCTCGCACCCCGTGGCGCGAAGCAGCGTGGGTGGCGGGCAGAAGACGGTAATGCGTTCATCACGCAACCAGCCGATGATGTCCGGGCCAAGGCGCGCGGTGTCCTCGTCCATCACGACGATGGCCGCCCCGGCGGCAAGCGCGAGCCATGCCTCCTCGACGGACGAGTCGTAGGCGGCGGACGATCCCTGCACGGCGCGGTCGTGCGGCGTGAGGCGGAAGGTCTCGCGGTCAGAGTGTACGAGGTTGCTGATGCTCCGGTGCTCGATCATCACGCCCTTGGGGCGCCCGGTGGTACCGGAGGTGTAGATGACGTAGGCGAGCGACGACGGCGTGAGCCATGGGGGGCATGGGGCGGAGGCCGGCGTGCCATGTGCGTTGAGCGCATCGATGACGTCGATGATGCGATCGGCCGGGAACCCGACGGCGAGTGCACGACCGCGACCCGCGGCGTCGGTGAGGAGGGCCACCGGATGCGCGTCGTCGAGCGTGTCACGCAGGCGTTCGTCGGGAAAGGCGAGATCGAAGCAGGTGTAGGCCGCGCCCGCCTTCATCACCCCGATCTGCGCCGCATAGAGGTGCGCGGAGGTGCGCGGGAGAAGAATGGCGACGATGCATTCGTCCGCCACGAACGCTCCAAGCCGGTGGGCCAGCACATTGGACTGCCGGTCGAGCTCGGCGTACGTGGTGCGGTGGCGCGAGGGGCGCAGGCGGCCGGGGGGAACGTCCACGGCGACACGGTGCGGCCACTGGCGGGCCGCGCGCGTGAAGAACTCGTGAAGCAGCCCCGGCGCTGCTTCGTTGGTCACGGATGGCGTCTCGTCATTTGCCCGCCTGGATGCGGGATCCGATCCTATACACCATCACGTGCCGTGCACCGCGTGTAGTACCATGACTTGCATACCGATAAACATACAGTGCATGGCCAGCAATGGGACCATTGCCGCTTGCATTGCCCATGCGACCATATGGACGGCAGACAAGCCGAAACGCCGCTAACGCACGACCATTGCGGCAAGGCGTTCGAAATCCTCACCGGGAAGCCACACGCGTGCCATCAGGGCAAGCGCCCCATTGGTGACTGCACGACGCGCGGCCATCTCGATGGCAGGCGACGCGCGTTCACAGTCGTCGGGAGCCGCGCCCCACGCAGTGTCGGCGAAGTCGCGCACCAGCCATGTATCCATCGGGGTGACATGCCGAGCCAGAATACCCTCGAGGATCGCCTGTGAAACGGTGCGCGCGCCGGCCTCGGAGCGCGTCACCTGCAGCGCTCGCGCACCCAGCGCGTGCCAGATCGAGCGCGGGCAATCGCACCAGGCGTCGAGCAGTTGCACCGCGGCGACCCTGCCTGCGGGTTTCCCATCTTCCCACGTCGCGGCGGCGCCATCGCCGTCAGACGAGCACGAAGTGTCCGTGGCCGTCGCGGAGCGGGCGAGCGGCTGCCTTTGCGGCCGGGGAACGTAGACACTGTGGGGACGGCGATTCAGCCTGACCCCAAGCGCGCCAAGCACACCGGCGGTCACGATGGCGGCGGCGGGAAAGGCAGCGAGCGCGGTGAAGATGGTCGGCACGGACATCGAGGAGTGAGTGAGGTCGCCTTCACATTATGGCCGGAGGCGTTAAGGGCGCGTGAAGGGCAGGACGGCGCGCACAAAAGGGGCATGAAGATTCACTGGTCGCCCGCCGCCCCTTCCCCCAGGCTGTTGCGGTCGACAACATAGGTGCGACCCCCGTTCCTCCCGCTCCAGGACCGCATGACCGTGACAGCGCCGAATCTGACGATGCTCGTCATCGACGACGAACCGCAGATCCGGCGTGTCGTGAAGAACGCGCTCTCCACGGCCGCGTTTGGCGCGCCTGATGATCCCGAGCCACCGAAAGTGCGGGTGCTGGAGGCGGCAAGCGGCAAGGAGGGCACCGACCTCGCGGCGTCGGCGCTTCCCGACCTGATTGTGCTCGATCTCAGCCTTCCCGACCAACCGGGGCTCGCGGTCTGCCGCGAGATTCGCCGCTGGTCGTCGGCGCCGATCCTCGTCCTCTCGGCCCGTCACGAAGACACGGAGAAGGCGGCGCTGCTCGATGCTGGTGCCGACGACTACATGACGAAACCGTTCAGCACGGTGGAACTGCTGGCCCGGGTGCGGGCGCAACTGCGCCGGGCACGGCAGATCATGGAGGCCGTGGCGCCGACGGAGCGCCTGATGTTGGGCGACCTTTCCGTCGACCTCGCGCTTCGTCGCGTCGAACGCGCGGGCGCGCTGGTGCACCTCACGCGCACCGAGTGGGCATTGCTGCGTGCCTTCATCCTGAACCCTCGCAAGACGCTAACGCACCGGCAGCTGTTCGTGGCCGTGTGGGGAAACTCCGAGGGCGATGCCCAGCAGTACCTGCGTGTCTACGTGGGGCACCTGCGGCGGAAGATCGAAGCCGATCCGATGCGTCCCCGGTTCCTGCAAACGGAACCTGGCGTCGGATATCGATTCGAGCCTGCCGTCGAGGACTGACGCGTGCCACCGGTTGTGCCGCCGCCGGTTCCTCGTATGCGCCCGGGCCTCGCCCACTGGGTGGCGTGGTTCGGCGTCCTCGCGCTCGTCACGGTGGGGATGCTTGCGATACGGACGCACCTCGAGAAGGCGCACATGGCGCTTGTCTTCCTGCTCGTCGTGCTGGGTGCGAGCGGGGCCGGCGGGCGTCTGCTGGGACTCTCGATTGCCGCCGCGGCATTTGTCTCGTTCAATTTCTTCTTCCTGCCGCCGTACTCAACGCTGGTCATCTCGAACCCGCTCGACTGGCTGGTGCTGGTCACCTTCCTGGTCGTGAGCATCGTGGCGGCACAGTTGCTGCATCGAGCCACCTCGGAGGCCCAGGAAGCGCAGGATCGCGCCACCGAGATCGACCGACTGGCCACGCTCGGCGCCGAGACACTCAACGCGCCAGACGCACAGGACGGCCTCCAGCAGATCGTTGCCGTGATCCGCGTGACGCTTGGCGTGGACGAGTGCGACGTCTTCGAGCCGGATGCCGACACGGCGCGCCTGGCCGCCTCATCGCGCAGGGGCGACGACGTGGGGGCGATGGTACCGACGTCGACTCTCGCGGGCGAGGGTAGCCTCGTTGGCTGGATCCTGCAGTCGGGACACCGGGCGGTGGAGCTGGCCGATGGCACCGTTCGGGTAACGGATGAGGATGATCGCGAGCAAGCAGTGCGCGCCCTTGCCCTTCCACTGCTGGTGCGCGGTGCGACCGTGGGGGTGCTGCGGGTGGCCAGCGCCGGGGGCATGCAGCAGTCGCCGGAATGGCACCGGCTGCTCGATGCGCTGGCGTACTATGCGGCGCTCGGCGTGGAGCGCGTACGACTGACGTCGCAGGCCGAGCACGCCGAAGCGGAACGGCGGGTCGAAGCGCTGCGCAGCGCATTGCTCACCTCGGTGTCGCACGATCTGCGCACACCGCTGACGACAATCAAGGGACTGGCGCACGAGATCGAACAGGGAGGCGACATCGCGTCCGCGAGCGTCATCGAAGCGGAGGTGGACCGACTGAATGCCCTCGTCGGCGACATGCTCGACCTGTCGCGCATCCAGGCGGGCGCGGTGCACCCGACGCTGGTCGTCGACACGGCCGACGACCTGGTGGGGGCGGCGTTGCAGGGGGCAAGTAGCGTGTTGCGGGGGCACCAGGTGATGATTGATGCCCCAACCGACGAGCTGCTGAGCGGGCGCTTCGCCTTCACCGAGTCGTTGCGCGTGCTGGTGAACCTCCTGGAGAACGCCGCAAAGTACTCGCCTTCCGGGTCGGTCATCGCCGTGCAGGTGCGTCGCGATGACGACTGGTTGTCGATAAGCGTGCTCGACCGCGGTCCGGGCGTGCCGCTGCCCGAGCGCGACCGGATATTCGAGCCCTTCTATCGCCCCACGGGCACACCGTCGGATGTCGGCGGCACCGGACTGGGGCTGTCGATCGCACGCGGCCTCGCCGAAGCCCAGGGAGGACACTTGCGCTTCATGCCGCGCGACGGTGGCGGTTCCATCTTCGTGCTGGAACTGCAATCGGCCACCATCCCTGACGAGGATGATGTCGCCTGACGCGCTTTTGCGTGACCTTCGCACCGCCGCGTTCCTTCTTTGTGCGGCCTTTATGGCGATGGTCGTAGCGTAGGTCCATCGGTGCGTGCTGAAGCGGCTCGTGATCCACGAGTCCTGCGTACCGGGTGGAGATAGAACCGTGGTTGACCTCGCATACCTGGCCGGCAGCGCGCTGTTCTTCGCGCTCATGCTTGGCTACGTGCGTGCCTGCGAACGGCTCGGGCGAACATCGACCGCCGAGACGACCCGCCCGGAGGACGCGCCCGCGTGACACTCGACAACTGGATCGCCGGCATCGCCGCGGCAGCGATCCTCGCGTACCTGGTGTACGCGATGCTGCGCCCCGAGAAGTTCTGAGGCAACGTCCATGACATTGAATGGATGGCTGCAGATCGCCTTCGTCTCCGCGGTGTTGCTGGCCGCAACGAAGCCGCTGGGCACGTACCTGCTGAAGGTGTACGACGGCTCGCTGCAGTGGCTGCGCCCGGTCGAACGCGCGATGTACCGGCTGGCGGGCGTGAACGCGGACGAAGACCAGCACTGGACGCGGTACGCCGCGGGCATGCTGTTGTTCAGCGTCGCGTCGATGGTGCTTACGTATGGCGTGCTGCGGCTGCAGCACCTGCTGCCGCTGAACCCGCAGCACTTCGCCGCCGTGCCCGACCGGCAGGCGTTCGAGACGGCGGCGTCGTTCACGACGAACACCAACTGGCAGAGCTACAGCGGGGAGTCGACGATGTCGTACTTCACGCAGATGACCCAGCTTGCGTTCCACAATTTCGTTTCAGCGGCGGTGGGCATCGCCGTAGCCGTCGCACTGGTGCGCGGCATTGCGCGCCGCGGCGGAGAGGCACGCGGACGCCTGGGCAACTTCTGGGTGGACCTGACGCGCGGCACGCTGTACGTGCTGCTGCCGCTCTCCCTGCTGATGGCGCTGGCGATGGTGCAGCAGGGTACGATCCAGAACTTCAAGCCGTACCTCGAAGTGACGACACTGGAGGGCGCCAAGCAAGTGCTGGCCATGGGGCCGGTGGCGAGCCAGGAAGCGATCAAGCAGCTGGGCACGAACGGCGGCGGCTTCTTCAACGCGAACTCGGCGCATCCGTTCGAGAACCCGACGCCGTGGACGAACTTCCTCTCGGTGCTCGTGATCTTCCTGATCCCGTCGGCGCTCGTCTACTACCTGGGGCGCGCGGTGAAGAATGTCGCGCACGGCTGGTCGGTGTGGACGGCGATGTTCGTGCTGTTCATCAGTGGGGTGGGGGTGACATACTGGGCCGAAGCCCGCGGCAATCCCGTCCACGCCGCGCACGGGGTGGACGTGGTGGCCAGCGAATTCAACCCCGGCGGCAACATGGAAGGGAAGGAGGTGCGGTTCGGCGTCGCCAACTCCGCCCTGTTCGCGGTGGTGACGACGGACGCATCGTGTGGTGCGGTGAACGCGATGCACGACTCATTCACCCCGCTGGCCGGCTTGGTGCCGATCGTCAACATGCAGCTGGGCGAAGTGATATTCGGTGGCGTCGGCGCCGGCCTGTACGGCATGCTGATCTTCGTGGTGCTCACGGTGTTCATCGCCGGCCTGATGGTTGGGCGCACGCCCGAGTATCTCGGCAAGAAGATCCAGGCGCGCGAGGTGCAGATGACGATGCTGTATGTGCTGGCGGCAGCGGCGTCCGTACTCGTGTTCACGGCAATCTCGTCAGTGGCCGCGAGTGGATTGGCCGGGCGCAACAACGCCGGTCCGCACGGGTTCAGCGAGATCCTGTACGCGTTCTCGTCAGCCACGGCCAACAATGGCAGCGCCTTTGCCGGCCTGACCGGCGGAACGTACTGGTACAACACGCAACTGGGCATAGCGATGCTCGTCGGGCGTTTCGCCCTGATCGTGCCGGTGCTTGCCCTTGGTGGATTCCTGGCGGAGAAGCGCATTGTCCCCGACTCGGCCGGGACGTTTCCCGTCTCCGGACCGCTCTTCACGGTGCTGCTGATCAGCGTCGTGCTGATCGTCGGCGCGCTCACCTTCTTTCCGGCCCTGGCGCTCGGCCCGATCGTTGAGCACCTGATGATGACTGCGGGGAGGCTGTTCTAGGATGACGACGCACTCCCAAGAAGCGCGCCGGCGTCCGCTGTTCGACCCGCCGATCGTGAAGCGGGCCATGCGCGATGCCGCGCGCAAGCTTGATCCACGGCACCAACTGCGCAATCCGGTGATGTTCGTGGTGCTGGCGGGGTCAATCTTCACGACGGTCATCTTTGCACGGGAACTGATGCGCGGTGCGCCCGGCTGGGGCTTCACGCTCCAGCTGGCGCTCTGGCTCTGGTTCACGGTGCTCTTCGCGAACTTCGCCGAGGCGATGGCCGAGGGACGGGGCAAGGCGCAAGCCGACTCGCTGCGGAAATCGCGTACGCAGACGACGGCGCGACGCCTCACGGATACGAGCCCTGGTGGCAGGTACGAACAGCAGGGCGCCGTCATGATGGACGCAGAAGGACTGCGACGCGGTGATGTGGTGCTTTGCCTGCCCGGCGACATGATCCCGGGCGATGGCGACGTAGTGGAAGGTGTGGCGTCGGTGGACGAGAGCGCCATCACCGGCGAAAGCGCGCCGGTGATTCGCGAAAGCGGCGGTGACCGTTCCGCGGTGACCGGGGGGACGAAGGTGCTGAGCGACCATCTGGTCATTCGCATCACGGCAAACCCCGGCGAGACGTTCCTCGACCGCATGATCGCACTGGTGGAGGGCGCCTCGCGGCAGAAGACGCCGAATGAGATCGCCCTGACGATCCTGCTGTCGGGCCTGACGATCGTCTTCCTGCTTGCGGTAGTGACGCTGCAGCCGTTTGCCATCTACGCCGGCGGTGCAGTGCCGGTGCCGGTACTCATCGCGCTGCTGGTCTGCCTGATCCCAACGACGATCGGTGGCCTGCTGTCGGCCATCGGTATCGCCGGGATGGACCGCATGATCCAACAGAACGTGATCGCCATGAGCGGTCGCGCCGTGGAAGCGGCTGGTGACGTCAACACACTGCTGCTCGACAAGACGGGGACGATCACCCTGGGCAACCGACAGGCAGCGGCGTTCCTTCCGGTCGGCGGAACGCCGGTGGAGCGACTGGCAGACCGGGCGCAGCTGTCGTCACTGGCCGACGAAACACCGGAAGGGCGGAGCATCGTCGTGCTGGCCAAGGAACAGTTTGGCTTGCGCGGCCGTTCGGTGGGAGCGCACGCCAGCGATTCGCCGTCTGCGCCGGAAGTACCGGGTGCGGTGTTCGTACCGTTCAGCGCGGCGACACGCATGAGCGGTGCAGACAATGGCTCGCATCAGGTGCGGAAGGGGGCGGCTGACGCCGTGGTTCGCTGGGCCACGCACCTTGGCGGCACGATGCCCGCCGACCTCGGGGCGGTCGTGGAGAAAGTCGCCCGCGAGGGCGGCACGCCGCTGGTGGTTGCCGAGCGCGAGGGCAACGCCGGTCCAACGGTGCTCGGCGTGGTCTACCTGAAGGACATCGTGAAGGGCGGCATGCGGGAGCGGTTCGACCGCCTGCGCGCGATGGGCATACGCACGGTGATGATCACCGGTGACAACCCGCTGACCGCAGCGGCGATTGCCCGGGAAGCCGGGGTGGACGACTTTCTGGCGGAGGCGAAGCCGGAAGACAAGATGGCGCTGATCAAGCGCGAGCAGGCGGGCGGGAGGCTGGTGGCGATGACCGGCGACGGCACCAACGACGCGCCGGCCCTGGCGCAGGCCGACGTCGGCGTGTCGATGAACACCGGCACGCAGGCGGCGAAGGAAGCGGGGAACATGATCGACCTCGACTCCAATCCGACCAAGCTCATCGAGATCGTGGAAATCGGCAAGCAACTGCTGATGACGCGCGGGTCGCTGACGACCTTCTCGATTGCCAACGATGTGGCCAAGTATTTCGCCATCATCCCGGCGATGTTCGTGGCGAACTATCCAGTGCTGCAGGCGCTGAACATCATGCGGCTGCACTCACCGCAGAGCGCCATCCTGAGCTCGGTGATCTTCAATGCACTCATCATTGTGGCGCTCATCCCCCTCGCGCTGCGCGGGGTCCGGTACCGTCCAGCGGCGGCCGGGCTGATCCTGCGTCGCAACCTGGTCATCTACGGTGTTGGCGGGCTTCTGGTGCCGTTCGCGGGCATCAAGCTCATCGACATCGCGCTCGTGTTCCTCGGCCTCGTCTGAGGCGGGGCCGGAGGCCTACATGCTGAAGCAACTGAAGCCCGCGCTCCTGATGACGCTCCTGCTCTGCGGACTGACGGGCGTCATCTATCCCGGCGCCGTGACGGTACTGGCGCGTACGCTCTTCCCGAAGCAGGCCGGCGGCTCGCTGGTCACTGTGAATGGTCACGTCGTGGGCAGCGCGCTGATCGGGCAGGCATTCACGCGTCCGGAGTACTTCCACCCGCGTCCGTCGGCCGCAGGGACCGGCTACGACCCCCTCGCGTCGGGTGGCACGAACAAGGGGCCGACAGATGCCAAACTGGCTGACACGCTGATCGCCAAGGCGATTGACAGCGCCGTCGCGAATGAGGGTGCGAAGAAGGGCGCGATTCCTTCGGACATGGTGACTTCGTCCGCCTCGGGACTCGACCCGCACATCTCTCCAGCCAATGCGTACCTGCAGGTGGCTCGCGTGGCGCGCGCGCGCCACGCCGATGCGACGGCGGTACGTGCCCTGCTCGACCGGCACGTCGAAGGACGCCAGTTCGGCTTCTTCGGTGATCCGCGCGTGAACGTCCTGCTCCTCAACCTCGCACTGGACAGTGCCTTCAAGAAATGAACCACACCATCTCTCTCTTCGCCCTGGGTCTTGGCCTTTCGATTGGCGCGTCCGCGGCGGATGCCCAAGGGGCGTGTGACGCCGACACGACGGGAAAGAGGGCGGAGCCATTCGTGTTCGCCGACTTCACCTGGCTGAACGGCAACGCGCGCACCAAGGACTCGCCGCTGAGCACCGCGTACTTCACTGGCGAGTTCCGCGCCGACGTGAGCTACATTGGCAGCTTCAACCATCCCAAGGATCACACGCTGGTCGGCACCACGGAGAGTGGCCGGACGAGCGAGATCCAGCTGCAGCAGCTGGGGATCGGTGGCGACTTCCATTGTGGCAACGTCCGCGGCCGGCTCATGACGCAGTTCGGCATGTACTCCACAATGACGCCGCGCAATGACGCAAGTCCGAGTCGCGGCCAATGGCAGATCGACAACGCCTATCGCTACCTGTCCGAAGCGTACGGCGGGCGTCATTTCAACAAGCTCCATGGCGTGAACCTCGACGCCGGCATTTTCATGTCGTATGTCGGGCTCTTCAGCTACTACAACTTCGACAACTGGGCGTACCAGCCGTCGTATGTGTCATCGAACACGCCATGGTTCTTCACCGGGCTCAGGCTTCAGGTGTTCACAAGC
>Ga0334722_10006097_pt1 | contig 12004 bp, 8 predicted proteins | sample C3_bottom_MG_FD_207210 | JGI IMG/M metagenome (GOLD analysis project Ga0334722, IMG submission 207210) | Sediment microbial communities from Yellowstone Lake, YNP, Wyoming, USA - C3_bottom | ecosystem: Environmental > Aquatic > Freshwater > Lake > Sediment | place: USA: Wyoming | collected...
CTCTACCGGACCTGCCGACGACGTCACCTGCATCCTGCATGTCCCGGAAGAACACATAGCCTCCGCATTTTCCCTGCTTGACCCGGTACATGGCCATATCCGCCTTCTTGAGCAGGGTATCGCAGTCCTCGCCGTCGTCCGGGAAAATGCTGATGCCGATGCTCACCCCGATGGTGCAGGTATTCTCTCCCGCCGGGTAGGGTTTCTGCAACTGCTCGATGATCTTCTTCGCCACCACTGCCGCGTCGTTCGTCTCCGCGATCCGGCCGCAGAGCCCGATGAACTCGTCACCGCCCATGCGCGCAATGGTGTCGGACTTCCGCATGGCTTTGGCGAGGCGGTCCGACACCTGCCGCAGCAATTCGTCGCCCACGTCATGCCCGAACGTGTCGTTCACCTGCTTGAACCCGTCGAGGTCCAGGAAGAGGAGCGCCAGCACGTAGCTGTTCCGCTTTGCCAGAGCCAGGAGCTGTTCCAGGCGGTCGAAGAACAGCGTCCGGTTCGGCAGCCCGGTCAGCGAGTCATAGAGTGCGAGCCGCTGGAGCCGTGCCTCCGCCAGTTTCCGCTCGGAAATGTCATGGAAGATGATCTGGGTCATCTGTTTCCCCTGCCAGAGGAAGGACGCGGCGGACACTTCCACATCAATGATGGTCCCGTCGAAGCGCACGAACCGTTCCTCAACCCACGGCGTCTGTGTGCCGGTCTCGGCAAGGTACCGCATGCGCTCCCGCACGACCTCGTGCAGTTCAGGATGGACGATGTCGAACATCGACCTGCCGATGACCTGCTCCGGCCCCCGGGCGCCCAGGATCCGCGCGCCGCTCGGGTTCATGAAGGACACCGTCCCGTCCAGGTGGAGCGCGATGCCTTCCGGGGACATTTCCACGAGCTTGCGGTACCGTTCCTCGCTTTCCCGCATCGCCTCGGCCATCACTTGACGTTCTTTCATGATCTGCTGCTGGAACAGTACCCGGTCGATGACCACCGGGAGCAGATCGAGGTACTTCATGTCCACGTCCTTGACGACATAGTCCGCCGCCCCGAGTTTGAGCGCCTCCACCGCGATCTCTTCGTTCCCCTGGCCGGTGACCATGATCGTCGGGAGAAGCGCCCCCTGTTTGTTCAACGCGCGGATAACGTCCAGGCCTCCGCAGAACGGCATGTTGTAGTCCACGAGCAGAAGATCGTAGCGCGCTGCGCCGAGCCTCCGGAGCCCCTCTTCGCCGTCCGCGGCAGTTTCAACGCTGTACCCCCGGCGCTGGAGGCTCTTCTGCAGCAGGCGGGAGAGTCCGGGATCGTCTTCCATATAGAGAACGCGGGTGAGTAAAATTTCAGCCATGGTCTTCCCCTCTTACCTATGATAGCTTCGTAAAAAGTCTTTTTTAGCCACATAAGTCACAAAAGTCACAGAAATAGTCTTTTGTTCTTGAAGGTCTTACTTATGTGCTTTATGTGAATTATGTGGCAAATCCTGACTTCTTACGGGATCGCTCAATCCGCACCCTTCGCTTTCCCGGCCTGGGGAAGCGTAAAGCTGAAGGTCGTTCCCTTGCCTGGCTCGGATTCGCACCAGATGCGCCCCCCCTGGTGACGGACCAGGGTTTTCACGTACGCAAGACCCATACCCTCGCCGGGCACATCCTGCCGGCCCACGCGCCGAAAGATCTCGAAGGCCCGGGGAATGTCTTCTTGAGCCATGCCCCTGCCGTTGTCACGGACATGAAAGACCACCTCACCGTCCTCGCGCGCCACGGATACCTCGATCGAGCCCGCGCGTCCGGGTTCGAGATATTTCACCGCGTTGTCCAGAAGGTTGCCGAATATCTGTCCCAGCGCTGTTCTGTCGGCGATAACATCAGGCAAGTCCTCCTGGAGCGTCACCGTGGCGTTCTTGAGCCCCAGCTGATGCGTCAGGGAGTTCACAATGGTCCCGATGAGGTCCTGTATTGACACGGGCTCCGGACTGAGCTCGCGCCGCCCGGCGCGGGACAGTTGCAGTATCGCATTAATGAGACTGTCCATCCGGCTGACCGACGATCCAATGAACGCGAGCGCCTCGGGGATGTCCTTTTTCAGCACGTCGCGGAACTTCTCCCGCTCCGCTTGCGGCAGGCTGTCAAGGTACTTTTCCAGGCTCGGGCCGAGAGCAGCGATGCTGTGAATTAGCTCGTCGGAAAAACCCTTGATATTGACCAGGGGCGCCCGCAGATCATGGGAAACAATATAGGCAAAGTTCTTGAGCTCCTCATTGATCTCCTGCAGTTCCTCGGAATAGGTGTGCAGCTTTTCCTCCGCCTTCTTGCGCTCTGTGATATTCTGCGCCACGCAAACGACCCCGTGGACCTGGCCGTCGCTTTCGCGCATGACCGAGGCCGAGAAAAGCATCGGGATCATTTTTCCGTTCCTGTCCAAATAGGTCTTTTCAACCGAGCTGATGGAGCTGTTCTCCAGGATCATGTCCAGCGTCGGTTTTACGGCGCCGGGTTCATCCAGGACCACCCAGCTGAGCTGCTCGCCGACCAGTTCCGTTTCGTCATATCCCAGGAGAAAGCTGGCGGCCATGTTTATTCGCGTGATCTTCCCGTCGGTGGAGGCAACAAGGAGCGTGTCCCGCATGCTCGCCAGGATATCGTTCACGTAATTCTTGGAGACCGTCGTCTTTTCCAGGTCCTCGGACATCCGGTTGAAGCTGTCCACCAGGCGCCGGACCTCGCCGGACGCCCTGATTTCCACCTGTGCGGAGAGGTCCCCCTTCGCCAGGCGGGAAGCGGCATCGGCGAGCACGGTGATCGGCTTGGAAAGATAGCGAGAGAGATAAAACGCGATTATGGACGCAATGAACAGCGCGAGCAAAAATACCAGCATAAAAAACTTCAGCGTGGACTGTATGTCCTTCAGGAGCAGCGACAAGGGTATACCGATAGCCAGCCGCGCCAGCGGTTTTCCAGGAAGGACTGACAGGTCCTGATACACGACCATCCCCTCCTTCACCAGGAGCAGTCGGGGTTCGCTTTGAACGTCCTTTGATAGATAGGGCCGGGGATCAAGCGCTTCCCCGGTGGTACGAGGCCGCATCAGGAGCGTTCCGTCCCGGAAAAAGAACCAGATCAGGTTTTCATCAAAAATCTTTATTTTTCCCAGATAATCAATGAAGCCGTCAAGGCTCCAGTCAATGACGAGCGCGCCTCCGAATTTTCCGATGTCCTGGTCCACCTTATGGATGCCTATGGACGCAACAACCCTGCCGGCGCTGTTTTTCCAGGGTCCGACGAGGTCCACGCCCCCGGGCGTGCCATTTTTTATTCGTGTGAACAGCCTGTGCGCGCTCAGATTCCGATAAGTTTTTACACGGCCGGACCGGTCCACCCTGACCTGCTCCATGCCGAGGGTGTCCACAAAATACACGCCCTCAAAGCTCTCGTGGTATTTCATCGCCCCCAGGAAAAGCCGCTCAACGGCCCTCGCGCCGACCTCTCTCTCAACAGGGGAGGACATGATGAAATCATCCAGGACCGGATTGGAAGCCAGTATCCGTAGGTCTTTTACCATATCCACCCGCGACTCATATCCGAAGTGGTATTCTATGGCCCTGAACTGCTGAAGAATGTTTTCCGCGGTGTGCTGCTCGATGGACCTCCTGTTGAAGACGTAGGAGGCCCACGTCAGAGTTCCGCTGACAAGAATGACCACCGCGATAAATGCGATGAGCATCCGCATGAACAGTGAAAGACCTTTATTATCGCCTGGCTGCATTCACGACCTCTGTTTTATACCCCGTTACTTCGCTTCCTTCAGCGCAGCCGCTTCGTCCACATACTCCTCGATTCCCATCTCAGGCGTCAGCGTGATCCCGAGCATGGCCGCGCGCTGCCTGTTGGCGATCAAGACGCCGCGCTTCGGGGCGCGAACGGGGTACGTTGCGGGATTGGCGCCCTTGTCCAGAATATCATGCGCAACAGCAACTGCCTCGAAGCCCTGGTTATATCCGGAATCGTCCGCGCCGCACAGCATGCCCTGCCGCACGAACTGCCCCTGCTCCGCAGTCTCCGGGATATTGATGTTTGTGATGTACCATTTGGCCGCCTCATAGGCGGACACATAGTTGCCGCTCTTGTCCCGCAGGCTGGAGTACTGGGCAATGAAAAACGCGTCTACTGTTTTCTGAAGTTCCAAGGCCCTGCTTTTAAAAACCTCGTAGTCTCCCGTGATCACCGTCTCCTTCAGGGTGAGCGGCAGGACGCCCTGTTGGGCCAGATACTCGATCGCCTTGTAGTGCGAACGTCCGGCTGTCGTGTCGTCCGTCAGCACCGCAAAGGTCTTGACCGTGGGCGCGACCTTCTTGAGCAAATCCAGGCTCTCCACGTAATAACCCGGCTGAAAAATCCCGGTCACGTTGTGCCCCGGCCGGTCCTGCCGGTCCACAAGACCGTATTTCACCGGCGTATTGTTCACCCCCCAGAAAACGACGGGCGTCTTCGTGTCGAGGAACTGGCTCCCGATGTACTCGGCCGCATCGTCATCGCCCAGGAAAATGAGGTCCGACTTGAACTCCATCAGCACCCTGGTTATTCGGGCCGTGACCTCCACCTTCTCCTCCTTGCTCTTTTTCCGTTTTGCGTCAAACCAGAGCTTTTTTACGATGACCTTCGATGTCTCGACAGCATCGTTCCTGGTGTATTCCCCGGCCTGCGCTTTACTGTCGAAATAGCCGAATTTCAGCATGGCGGCGCAGAACCCCTCATTGGTTTCCTGCGACCAGGCGTATTCGCGGTGGTAACTGCTTACGACAACGATCCTTTTTTTAACCGTTTCCTTTTTCGGCGCCCCGTATCCAATCGATACCAGGCACAATCCCATGACAACCACACACCAGAACATCCATCGCTTCATTGCATCCTCCTTCAGCGGGGATACCGGTTGCCCCCGCAGCTCACTATCGCCCCGATCGCCCTGCTAACGTGACTCCGGGACCCGCACGACCGACAAAAATAATCCGAGCTTCCGGATAGCATCGGAAAAATGCTCATACTCCACCGGCTTGGCAATATACACATTGCATCCGAGCGCGTAGCACCGGCTGATCTCCTGGGGGTTGTCCGTTGTCGTCAGGATGACGACGGGGATGGATTTTGTCCGGTCATCGCTTTTTATGGCCTGGAGCACCTGGTACCCGCTGAGCACGGGCAGGTTGAGATCGAGCAGGATGATGAGCGGCGCCGGATGGTCGCTCCCGCTGTACTCGCCATTTTTAAAGAGAAAATCAACGGCCTTCTGTCCATCATCGAGCTTTATAATGTTGTTGGCGATCCCCTCCCTCCGGAGGTTCCGTTCGATCAGCACCGCATGGCCGGGATCGTCCTCGACGAGCAGAATGGTTACGGGCACCTGGTGTTCCATGGTTTGTTCTCCTTTGTCTGTTGAAATCAAATACTCTGCTCGCCCTTGACCGGGATCGAGAGGCAGAATTTCGTCCCATTTCCGGATGCGGATTCACACCAGATATTGCCGCCCTGACGCCGGGCCAGGGCCTTCACAAAGGCAAGCCCCACCCCCTCGCCGGGCGTGTCCTGTTTTCCCGCGCGCCGAAAGAGCTCAAACACCTTTTGAATATCGTCCGGCGCGATCCCCCGGCCGTTGTCCTGAAAATACAAGATCGCTTCGTCCTTTGTCCGCTCCGCGGTGATCGAAACAACGCCGGCCCGGCCCGGCTCAAGATACTTGAATGCGTTGCCCAGAATGTTCGCAATGCACTGTTCCATGTCCATCCGGTCGGCGACCACGGACGGCAGCGGCCCCACGGTCACGGTTATGTTCTTCTCCTTGACCGTATGCGCGAACGTCCGCAATGCGGCCTGTACAAGCCCCTCCGTGTCAAGCGCCTCCGGATCGAGCACCCGGGAGCCGATGCGCGACAGCTGCAGAAAGGCACTGATGAGCGCTTCGAGCTTTTGGGTAGAGGCATCAATGTACCCCAGCGCCTCGGGGATCGCCTGCTCAAGCACCGCGGCAACGCGTTTCCGTTCGACCTCGTTCAGCGAGGTCAGGCCCATCAACAGCGCGGGCATGACGCCGGCAAGGTCCCTGCTGAGCTCGTTTGAAAAGCCCTTGAGATTGACCAGCGGGGCGCGAAGGTCATGGGCAATGCTGTAGATGAACGACCTGAGCTCATCGTTGCGCTCCTTGAGCGAGTCGGCCATGCCATTGAACGACGACGCGAGCTCGCTGAACTCATCGCTGCCCGCTATTCTGATATGGTGTTCAAGATCGCCGCCCTTGATAAGCTCCGTGCCGTCTTTCAGCAGGGTAAGGGAGGAAATAATAGTAGTGCTCATCCGAAGGACCAGCAGCAGCACCAGGACAGACGCGAGCACTATGCCGGTCAGGCCCGCCGCGCTTCCGATGACCACGGTCCTGAGCAAAGCGCCATGCGCCTCCTGGACCTCGTCCCTGCTTTCTTTCCCGATGACCTCCATGGTGGAGAAAAAGACATTATCCAACGGAAACCTCAGGGTGCGCTCGACAGACTCCAGCCCCGCGGACCTCCCCTGGGACCGCCTGATCGCAGCGGTCTTCTCCATCAGCAGCAGGATGTTTTCATACCGTGCCCGAATGGCCTCGAACTGTTTTTCATCATCATCCTCGCCTTCCATCCCCAGCGCCTGTTGACGCGCAATGGTCTGATGCCATTCATCAAGCAGCCGTCTCATTTCAAACCGGTACCCGAGAAATTCTTCCCATTCCCCTGTTTTTCCGTACAGCAGGAACTCGGTCAGCTCATTCACCTGGCGGTACATGCCGAGTTCCGCATTGCTGACAGCGAGATCGTAATCAACGGCGCTGACGGCCCGCTCTACCTGTTCCATGCCCGGGCCCGCTACCCACGGCAACGCCCCCAGTCTCCTGGTAATGATGCTATAGGCCTCGTGGATCTCCAGCTTTTCATCCCGGCTCATCCGGCTCAGAACAGGCAGAAGTTCCGCATCGAAATATGACGTCGCTTCGATGTCCAGGTTGCGTATGGCCTCGTCCGTGCGTCCCGCTCTTTTCGTCTGAATGCAGGCCTCTGCTTTTTCCAGATACCGAAGATACTTTTGCATCACGATATTGATGTTCTCCTCGACTTTATCTTCCCCGCTTATACCGCGGGCTTGCTGCTCCCATACCATTCTGACCAGTTCCATCAGTTTGTCCTCGATCAAGGAACGGCGGGAGATGAAATTCTTGCGGTAATCGTCTTCACCGGACACAATGAAATGGACGAGGTTATACTGCTGGTTGTGAAGCCTGGACTGTGTCTCTTTGAGCAACCTGAGGACTTCGAGGGAGGGCGTTACGGTGTTAACCATGCGGTAAGTGGCGATCGAATTCCACACCAGAAAGGAAGCTGCCAGGAAAAGGATCGCGCCGATGATCGTTACAATGAAGGTGAGTTTACCTTTTGTCTTCACGATAGGTGCTTCCTTTTCCCCGTGCGCGGAGCGCGCATGAACTTTGCAATCAGATCCAGACAAGCAGGAATGTGAATATTATTCGTAACTATTCAGGTCAAAAGCAAGGCGTCTCTCGCAAAGCCGCAAAGCTCGCAAAGAACGGCAATAAAAACATAAAAACGACCCCATCCTTTCTTTGCGTCTTGGCGTCTTTGCGCGAAAATTTGTTTGCTTTTGAAGTGTTATAGACGCGTATAAAAAAGAGCTGAATAGTTACTATTATTCAACAGTATATCATAATTGTCGCGGCGGAGAGGGAGCACGCAGATGAAAAAAAAGACGGTCAGGGGGACCAGGAAGGCGAGGTGTAATTGGCGTCGTTCGGCGTGATCCGCTCAAGCTCCGTACCGTCGGCGTTCATGATATAAATATTGGACCTGCCGCCGCGGTTCGAGCTGAACACGAGCTGCCGGCCGCTGGGAGACCACGACGGGTTCTCGTCGTTCCCCGGGCCGCTGGTCAACAGGCGCGGTTCAGAGCCGTCGGGATTGATCGTGGCGATCTTGAAGAGCCCGGCGACCTGGGAGACGAATACGATGCGGTCGCCGCGGGGCGACCAGTTCGGGGATGCGTTATAGGACCCCTCGAAGGTCACGCGCCGCACATTGGTGCCGTCGGAGCCCATGATATAGAGCTGCGGCGTTCCCGCCCTTCCGGAATTGAAAACGAGCTCCCGGTTGTTCGGCGCCCAGGAAGGCGCCACGTTGTCGGAGATGCCGAAGGTAAGCCGCTCCAGGTCGCGGCCCTCGCGGGTCATGGTGTAGACCTCAGTGCCTCCGTCCTTGCTGAGCGCCGCAGCCAGCCGCTTGCCGTCAGGCGACCAGGCCGGCGAGATGTTCAGCCCTTCGGCCCCCGAGATTTTCCACCGCTTGCCCGTTCCCAGATCGAGACCGAAGAGATCGGGGTTCTTGTCCCGATACGACACATACGCAAGGATCCTTCCGTCGGGACTCCAGGCGGGAGACATGCAGATCGAGCGGTCCGCCGTGACCTTTTGGGAGTTCTTTCCGTCATAGTCCATGACGTAAAGCTCCTTATTCCCGGTCTTGTCCGATACGTAGGCGATACGGGTCCGGGCAACGCCCTTCTCACCCGTGAACCGGGCAACGATCTCGTCGGCCAGGGAATGGGCCAGGCGGCGGACGGAATCAGCGCCGCCATTGAACTGCACGCTTGCCAGCTTGGCGCCTGAAGCGGCGTCATACAGCCTGCCGTTCAAACGGAAGGAGTTCCCGTTGCGCTGCAGCGACCCCCAGACCACACCGGTCAGCCCGAAGGTGCCTCCCCGTTTCAGGAGCTCAATAGACGGCTCCTGCCGGCCGGAGTAGACCATGTCGATCTTTTTCGCATCCTGCAGATCGAAGATCTGCGAGCGGCGCAGGTCGGCCTGGAGCACGCCCAGCACCTCGTCACGAAGCGCGGGGGCGCCGGTCTCATCCACGACCGCAAGCACGGCAAGCGGGATCTTTTTTGCCTCGCCCTGGATCACCCCGAGATAATACTGGGCATGGACGGTGGCCGCTGTTGTCATCAGCGTACAGAACGCTATGGTTATCAGGATACGTTTCATAATTTGGAGTTCAGGGTACAGGGGTACTAACCGTATCATAATCATAATAGAAACGACATGACCAGAGAATCTCCCCTCGCCCCTCTTTGTCAAAGAGGAGTATTCCTCCCTTTGGAAAAGGGAGGTTAGGAGGGATTTTACAAATTGAAAGTCAATACCGTTAATACGCGTGACCCTTGCCCCCTTACTGCTCAATCTTTCGGGATCAGATCTACGCTCAGCTCCAAATACTCATGGGGACAATCATCCGGCAGCGGCGGAAAGGAGCCCGCCGAAAGGATCGAACGGTTCGCTGCCTGGTCGAAATAGAAGTTCCCGCTCGACACCTGAAGTTTCACCTCACCAACCCTGCCCGAACGGAGGATCCTGAACATGATCTTGGCTCTGGCTTCCCTGACACCCGGCGGGGGGTTCCAGTTGCGGGCGATCTTATCGTGGACGAGGGGGAGATAGCTCAAGAGGCCGGGAAACTGGGTTTGCTGTCCCGCTGACACGGCTACCGCCTCTTTTTTTGCAGCGGCTCCGGCAGAAGCAGGCACTGAGGGCGCTGTTGGTTTTTCCTTTTCCGTTGTCGCTTCAGGCTGCTGCTCGAGCTTTTTTTGCGCTGCCTTTGACGCGCCCAGATCGGGCATGGCGCTCTTTTCCGTTGTCGGACGTTTTGCCCTGGGTACAGCTGCCGGCGCCTTCGCGGGTTTCGGCGCCGGCGGTGGGGCTTCCTGGGGCAGCGCCGTTTCGACCGCTGTCGGGTCGCTCACCAGCATGACCTGGTAGGAGATCGGGACCGATACTTTCGAGGAAGCGATAAGGCTGAACAACAGGACCGCGACAACGAGAAGTCCGTGGATGACGAATGAAAAAAGTACCGCTGCAACAAGCTCCTGACCCGACTGTCCGATCCTTTTCCAGCGGATCAGCCTCATTTCCCGGTCTCGCCTCCCGGCGCCGGTTCGGTCACCATGCCGAGACGATCGATACCCGCCCGCTTTACAATATCCATCACCTGCACCACGGCGCCGTAGGGCGCATCACGATCGGCCCGGAGATACACATTGATCTGCGGCTTGGTCTTTCGGATCGAGTCGAGCACGTCCCGGAGCTTGCCGATATCCACGCGCTCCTTTTCCACGAACAGTTCCTGCGCGCGGGTGACGGTCAGCACAATGCGGTCCTCGGGCTTGACCGTATTAGCCCCGGATTTCGGCAGGTTCACGTCGAGCCCGCGGCTCATCATGGGAGAAAGGATCATATAGAAGAACAGCACCACGAGCAGCACGTCGATGAGCGGGACCAGGTTCAGCTCACGCATGATGGTGCTGTTCCTGCGCTCAAAGCTCATGGCTGCCTCCGAACGAGCGTCCGCTGAATGAAGCTCAGGAATTCCATGGAGAAGGAGTCCATCCTGGTCGCGATGGCCCTGATCTTCTCGGAGAAGTAGTTATAGGCGATCACCGCGGGAATGGCGACGAACAGCCCCATGGAGGTGTTGATGAGCGCTTCAGCAAGCCCCGGCGCCAGCGCGCCGATGTCACCCGATCCCTTCAGCCCGATGCCGTAAAAAGCGTCCATGATGCCCCATACCGTGCCGAAAAGCCCGAGCAGAGGTCCCACGGTGCCGGCGGTGCCGAGGAACGCCATGTAGCGCTCCATGTACGAGATCTCGTCCTGCGTCGTGACCTTGAGCGCCCGTTCTATCTCTTCACCCAGCATCTTCCGGTCATCATCGGTCACCTTATTGTTCGGCAGCGATTTGATGATGGATTCGGCCTCCCGGTAGCCTTCTATGAACAGCATGGCCATGGGGCTGAACTTCTTTTTTTCAGCGAACTTCAGGAGCTCCTGAGCGTCCTTGGTCCTGCGGAACTCCGTCATGAACAGCTTCGACTCCCGTTCCGCTTTCCGCAGATACTGATACTTCATGATGATCATGGCCCAGGTCACGACCGAAACCCCCAGAAGGATCACCACGATCACCTTGCCCACCCACCCGGACTCGATAAATAATCCAATAATACCGCTTCCCATACCCGGTACCGTACTTACCGCCAGTGCGAACATGCAATACCTCCAGTAAAAATTCAAGATTCAACACTCAAAATTCAAAATGACGACGCTTCGTTTTGAATATTGAATCTTGAATATTAAATTGGGATGACTCTTCCCATATCGCTCACGTCATAACCGCCCATGCTCCTGATCTGGTCGCGGAACGCGGTGTCCTCGCGGATGATGCCGAGCAGCGCCTGCAGCATGGGGTCGTTGTAGTACTCGGCCAGGATCGCGAGGTCATACCGTTCGCTCGCAACCGGAACGAAATCGAGATCAAGCGCCTGGGCCGCAGAAAGCACGCCAAGCCCGGTATCAGCAGCGCCGGAAAGCACAGCCGCGGCCACAGCCATGTGCGTAAATTCCTCGTGATGATACCCTTTTACGGTCTTTGGGTCAATTCCTAATCTCTTGAAGTACAGGTCCGTCAAAAGCCGCGTGCCCGCTCCTGTTTGGCGGTTCACGAACGTGACGTCGTCGCGTATCAGATCCTCGAAGCCCCGGATATTTTTGGGGTTGCCTTTCGGAACGATGAAGCCCTGGGTGCGATGCACCAGGTTCACCAGCACGATCCTGGTGTCCGGAAGAAGCTTTTTGATGTAGCTCACATTATACTCACCAGTCGCCTCATCAAGCAGATGGGTGCCCGCGCAATGGGCTTCCCCCCGCTTGAGCGCCAGCAGGCCGCCCATGCTGCCCACGTGGGCGGACGAAAAGGAAAGCTCCGGATGTTTCTTCTTCAGGAAGTTCGTAAGCACGTCGAGCGCGTTGTCGTGGGAGCCGATGCAGACGATGGTGTTCCTGATGTCGCGGGGAGACCGAAAAAGCTCCACCAGGACCTCCTGCCCGGCGCCGATGCCTTCGCTTCCTGCGGGAACGCGCACAACGCCGTCGGCGCGCA
>Ga0334722_10006099_pt1 | contig 12003 bp, 8 predicted proteins | sample C3_bottom_MG_FD_207210 | JGI IMG/M metagenome (GOLD analysis project Ga0334722, IMG submission 207210) | Sediment microbial communities from Yellowstone Lake, YNP, Wyoming, USA - C3_bottom | ecosystem: Environmental > Aquatic > Freshwater > Lake > Sediment | place: USA: Wyoming | collected...
TCGGGCTCGACGCCGTTTTCTCAGACGAGCGCTCGGAGCTGGTCAAGGTCCTCGCCCCGGATGCAAGCCTCGGGACCCTGCGCGCCGGCTTCCTGCGCCAATGGACTCAGGCCGTCTCGTCGGCGCGCCGCGGCGCCAAAGACGACGACCCCCTCATCGAGCTTTTGAGCGTGGCTCAAGACCACGGCTTCCTCCCCGAGAACCTCCCCTGGGCGCGGGAGTTGGAGGAACGCCTGCACGCGCGGCTTGGAGACGTGCTGGCGGGCGCCGAGGCCGGGGAGATATCGCGCGCCCTGCGCTGGCTTGACGCGCTCTGGAACGCCGGCCTGCTGAGCAGCCCTTGGAGGCTGAGGGATTTTCACGCCCGCTGGAGCCAATCCCTGGCCGCCGGCGGGGCGTCCGCGCAAAAAGACGCCTGTCGGGCTCTCGGCGAGCGCCTGGGCCTGGCGGAGACTCTGCTGGAGGAGGTCCGATGACGAGCCGCCAGATCAAGCTGCAGGACTCCCATGAAGCCGTGCGACTTCTCGGGGAGCAGGACACGCGCCTGCGGGAGTTCGAGCGCGACTTCGGAGTCGAGATCCTCCTGCGCCAGGACGCCGGCAGCGGCGACCTGGGCCTGACGGTGCGAGGCTCTTCAACTCGCGTGGAGAAAGCCGCCCGCCGCCTGCGCGAGGAGATCGAGGCCCTGCGAAGGCGCGCCGCCCCGCCCGACGCGCGAGGGTTCGAGCCCATCAATCTCGACGCGCCCCCGCTTCCCGGCGACGGGCTCTACCGGACGCATCATGGCAGAATCGTGCGCCCGCGATCGCCCAATCAGCAAAAATACATCGATGCCATCGCCGAGCACGACTTGACCTTCGGAGTCGGCCCCGCCGGCACGGGCAAGACCTACCTGGCGGTGGCCTGCGCCCTGCGCGCCCTTGAGTCCCGCAAGGCCGCCAAGGTGATCCTCACCCGCCCCGTCGTCGAGGCCGGCGAGCGCCTGGGCTTTCTGCCGGGGGACCTCCTCGAAAAGGTCAACCCCTACCTGCGGCCCCTCTACGACGCCTTCTACTCCATGCTCGGCCCCGAGCGCTTCCGCAACTGGCGCGACAACGAGGTCGTCGAGATCGTCCCCCTGGCCTACATGCGCGGCCGGACCTTCGAGGACGCCTTCATCATCCTCGACGAGGCGCAGAACACCACGCCCGAGCAGATGAAGATGTTCCTGACCCGCATGGGGACGGGGTCTAAGGCCGTGGTGACGGGAGACATCAGCCAGCACGACCTGCCCGCGCGGACCGAACCGGGCCTTTCCAAGGCCATCGAGATCCTCAAGGGTGTCGAGGGGATCTCCGTGCAGAGGCTGGCGGAAGCCGACGTGGTGCGCCACCCCCTCGTGCGCCGCATCATCCGCGCTTACGACAAATGGGACGAGAAATCCTAAACATCCGCCTCGCGGGGCTGTCCTTGCTTCCGGCCTCGGCCCGGAAGCCTCGGCTTCTGGAGGCGGCGGTGAGACGGGCCTTCTCGCGGGAGAAATCAAAAAAATCGGGAGAAGTGAATATCATCTTCGTCTCAGGCAAGGACATGCGGGCCATGAACCTTGAATTTTTGGGGCATGACTACGACACGGACGTGATCGCCTTCGAGCATCCCCCCGCGCCGGACATTCCCGCCGCCGAGACCCCGATTGGAGACATCTACATCTCTTCGACGATGGCCGCCCGCCAGGCGCGGGAGTTGGGACACGCCGTCCTGCGCGAAGTCTTGACCCTGGCCGTGCACGGGGCCCTCCATCTTCTGGGCCACGACGACGCCTCTCCTCGCGCCAAAGCCCGCATGTTCCGCAGGCAAGACGAGATCCTTGAAAGGCTCAAGGCATGAACGCGCTCATCCTCATCCTTCTGGCGGCCGCCGGCGCCGCCGCGGCGCGGCCCGAGCCCCGGCTGAGCATTGAGTCCCGAGCCGTGCGTCCGGGAGAAATTCTCCTTCTTAAAATAGAAGATCATGATCCCAAGACCCCCCCGGAGGCCTCCTTCCTGGGCCGACCCCTCGACTTCTTTGCAAGCGGCTCAAGCGGGACATGGCTCGCCTTCCTCGGCCTCGACCTTGAAATCTCCACGGGCCCGTCCGCGCTTCAAACCGTCCTGCGCGATCCCTCCGGACGCGTCACGCGCAAAACCGAGACCTTGGCCGTCGAGGAAGCCCATTTCCCGACCCAGGAGCTGACGGTCGAGCAAAAGTACGTGACACCCCCAAAATCCGACTCCGAGAGGGCCGAGGGCGAGGCGAGCAAGCTCCAACGCCTTTTTACGCGGGGCGAGCCGAAGAGGCTCTTTGAAGGGCGCTTTGATTCCCCCATCCCGGGAGCCGCCGCCGCCCGTTTCGGCGAGAGGCGCATCTTCAACGGCCAGCCGCGCGCCCCGCACTCCGGCATGGACCTCAAGGCCAAGCGCGGCCAGCCCGTGCTCGCCCCGGCGGCCGGCCGCGTCGTGCTGGCCGACTCCCTTTTCTTCCAGGGCAAGACCGTGGTTCTCGATCACGGCCTGGGACTGACGACCCTCTACGCGCATCTCTCCAAAATCCTCGTCAAGCCCGGAGACCTCGTCAAGAAGGGCCAAGTCATCGGCAAGGTGGGCGCGACCGGCCGCGCCACGGGACCGCATCTGCACTGGGCTCTCAAGTGGAAGACCTCGCGCGTCGATCCCTTCTCCCTGACTTCCCTCGATCTGGACTCCCTGTTGAAACCCCGTGCCCTCGACCCCCTTAAAAAATCGGCCGCCTGCCAATCCCCCGATCTTCCCGCAGCACCCAAATGGGGCAAAACGTCGAAGGGCCTCCGCGCAAGGATACGACCGCTCAAAACAGCCTACGCCTCCGGAGAGAATGTCGTGATGCTCGTCGAGATCCAGAATACCGGGAAGAAAAGCGCCTTTCTCGACCTGGTCCTGGATCCATCCCTGCGCTCCACGACATTGGGTTTCGCAAGTCCCCCCACGCCCTACTCCCAACTGGCCTCGAGCGCCGCGGCGAGAATGCTCACGACCCAGGTCAAGATCCCTCCCGGGAAAATCCTCTGCTTCGAGCAGGGCCAGGACGCCGGGGGCCCCCTGACGGCCCAGGCCACCGATTACGCCCTGGTCTACGACACCGAGTTCCTGTACGCCTCCACCGCGACGGCGCGCGCGGGCATCTGGCGGGGAAGACTCGTCTCTCGCCCGGTTTCGGTCGTCCTTTCGACCTCCGCCGCCCCCTGACGTCGATAACGATAGGGCTTTGGGCCCTTGGGGCCCTGGGCCTGCAGACCCTGTCCGGCGGCCCGCCCGCGTGGTATACTAAAAGAAGTCTCAGGGAGAACGACCATGTCGCGCACCTCTATTCTCGTCCTGATCCTGGCGGGCTCCGTCGTCCTTTTGGCGGCCAGCGAACCCGCCAAGAATCTCTCTCTGCCGGGCAGCGTCGTCCCCCAGAGCGGCTCGGTTCCAGCCGCCTCCTCCCCCGGCCTCGACGCGCAGGCCTCAAGGGTCTCCCTCGAGCAGAGTCTCTCCAAGACGCAATCCGACCTCCGCGCCTCCAAAACGAAAAGCGAGATTCGCGCCCTCTCCATGGACGTCTCCAAGATTTATGACGACGTGCTTCACATGAGCAGCGACTTCCAGAAGATGGAGGACCTCGACTGGAAGATGTCGACCCTCTCGCGCAAAATCGAGACGGCCCTCGACCGACTGCAGAAGCTCTCGGCCGCGACTGCCAAGGACCCGTCCTTAGCCGAGGCGGCCGGCGAGCTCTCCCTGAAATCCCAAGACCTCCTGGGCGAGTGCCGGCGCCTGGAAATCCAGGCTCCCCTCATCCGCGACCAGATCGGATTCTCCCAGAGGGGCGCCGACTTCCTCGGCGACGTCGCGGAGGCCAAGCAGAACGCCGTCAAGCTCGAGAGCGCCGCGCAGGCCCTCCTGGCCCTGGTCAAATAAGCGTTCTTAGGGCGCGGGCGGCAGTTCGCGCGCCTTGATCCAGCCCTGCGGCGCGGCCGAGCGAGACACGAAGAAGAGAGCCTTCTCGTCCCGATAGACCAGCGCCCAGCGCGCGGCGGGCATATAAGACTCGTGCCAGGGCCGCGGGACCGTCTTGCCGCCTGAACGGGTCTCAAAGAGCGTTCCCAGGTTCGGCAGGAGCGCTGCGTCGAGGCCCCTCTCTTTGAGGAATTCGCCCCAAGCCTGGGCGCTCGCCATCGCCCGCGCCGACTCCTCCAGCTGGGGATGGAAGATGTACCGGCCGTCCTCGAAGACCTTATACCACGGCCGAAGGCGCCAGGCCAGGTACCCGCCCCATTGCCACTGATTGTAGACGCGCAGGGGCTCGACGACGTCGCGTTGCTGCGAGAGGAACTCCGCCGCGCGGCGGGGGATGAAGCGCTCGTCGTAAATCCGGTCCCAAGAAAGGTGGGGCATCGCCCACGCGAGATACAGCGCGGCCGCGGCGAAGGCCGCGATCCAAGACCGGGAGAGGGCGCGAGCCTCGGGCAGAAGTCCTTCGCAGGCGAGGGATCCCAGGGCCAGGACCGACAGCGGCGCGAAATAAACGGACAGGCGGGCGTGGCTTAAGGCGGCCGCTCCGCTGAACGCGGCCGCTAAAACAGGCGCCCACGGCAGGCGGCGCGCGCCTCGGGCCTTCAGCGCGGCGGCAAGCAGGGCCAGCCCGAGAAGCGCCAGGGCCGCCCAGAACGGCCAATGCAGCGGATTTTCCGCGGTCATCGGCCTCCACTCCGCGATGTGGCGCGAAAGGGCCTCCCCTTCCCTCCAATGCCGCCAGGCCACGGCATAAATCCCGGCGCCGCCGAAATTGAGCAGTCCTCCGGCGGCGGCCGCGACGGCGGCTTTCGAAAAATCGGCCGATTCCTTCCAACGCCCCGAGGCCGCCGCCGCCGAGGCGTACACGGCGATCAGGCCCAATCCGACCGGAAGTCCCGCGTGAAGATTCGACCAGACCGCGAAGAGCGAGAAAATCCAGGCCAGGCCGCCCGCTCCCAGCGGCGCGCCGCCCAAACGCCGGCGCTCAAGCCAGGCGGCGGTCAGGCTCGCCATGAGAAGCGAGAACAGCTCGGGCCTGACGTCGGAGTGCGGAAGGATAATCCCCGCCCACACGACGAGCCCCGCCGCGCGCTGGACGGCGGACACGCGGAGATGACGCAAGGCCGAGGAGACGACCCTCCAGGACGCCAGCAGAAGGCCGATCTTGAGGAGCCACAACGCGGTCATCCCCCCGACGGCGTGAAGGACCGCAAAACAGACCTGGCTCAGCCATTCGAAGTCGAGCCAGGAAGCCCCCTGACGGGTAAACGACAAAAAATCCGCGCGGGGCACGGCGCGATGCTCGAGAATCCAGCGCCCGGCGGAGAGATGCCAGAAGAGATCCGGATTTCTCAGCGGCAGAAGAAAGACGGGCAGGGCCAGAGCCGCCGAGCACCACCGCGCGGCGGAACACGTCCGGGCCGTCGTCGTTGGTCCTTCCACCCGAGGGGGATTCTAGCAGACTCGCCGTCCGCCGGCGGGCCTATTCAGCATGGGAGATTTGCGATAATCCCGGAACATGAAAGCCTCGGTCGCCTTCACCCTGGAAAAGCTGCTTCCGGTTTTCGTCTGGGTCTTGGCGGGGGTTTTTGTCCTCAACCATTTGTGGGCGCCCCTGTCCGATCCGGATTTCTGGTGGCACCTGGCCGATGGCCGCTACATGGTCCAGCATCGCCTCATCCTCCGAAGCGAGGTCTTTTCCCACACCCTCGCCGGGACCCCCTGGATCGACTTCGAATGGCTCAGTCAAATCCTCCTCTATCTGCTCGTCAGGTCCTGGGGGTTCGGCGCGGCGGTCCTCGCGAAAATTTTCCTGGGATTTGCCGCGGTCGCGCTGCTCGGCCTCTCACTCTGGAGAAACGGAGCGCGCGGCCCCCTCCACTTCCTGCTCACCTGGACCGGATTTCACCTTCTAAAACCAAGGTTGCACGAGCGCTTCGAGCTCCTCACTCTGATCTTCCTCGCCCTCCTGGTTCTCGTCTTGACCGACGGGCGGGCGCAGGCTCGCCCCAAACAACGCCTGACCTTCCTCGCGGTCTTGATGCTCGCCTGGTGCAACCTTCACGGAGGATTTCTCTTCGGCTTGGCGGCCTCGGCGCTGCTTATCCTCGGCGCCGTTTGGTCCAAGCAAGAGCGGCCTTCGCTGATTTTTTTGGCGAGCTCTTTTGCAGTCCTCTCGCTTTTCTGCCTCCTCAATCCCTTCGGGGCGCGCCTGGGGACCATCGTTTCAGAGCATGCGCATCTGCTGGGAGCCCCGGCGAACTACATCGGCGAATGGCAGCCGACGTCCATGCTCTTCGCCCCTCTTTACTGGGCGGTCGTTTTTATCAGCGGCGCCCTGGCGGTCGTCGGCGTTCTCAAGCGCGAGGGCCGCGTTCTCTTTTGGATTCCCGCCGTCCTGGCGTTTTCGATCTGGGGCACGCGTCATTACCGCAACGTCGCCGTCGCGGCCATGATCCTGATCCCTTTTTTGGCCGAGGCCCTCACGCTTCTCCGGCCGAAACTGAGTCGGCTCGCTGCGCGTTTTCAGGGCGCCGCCTGGCTTGCCTGCGCGGCATTGCTTGTTTTCGAACTCCACGCCGGAGGCGTCAGTCTCCCCAAAGAAGCCGTGAACTGGAATGTCTTCCCCGTCCGGGCCTGCGCGTTCCTCAAGGACCACGCGATCAAGGGCCGTATGTACAACGAATACGCCTACGGCGGATTCCTGGAATGGACCTTGGGGGAGGACTTCCCGGTTTTCATGGACGGCCGCTACCCTTTTTATCCCCTCCTGGAGCAGGAGGCGGCCCCCCTCTATGAAGGCCTGCCTTATGCCGTCCTTCGGGATCGCTACGCGGCGCATCTTAAGTCCCACCGGGTCGAATATGCCGTCATGGGCTATTCGGATTTTCAGGTCCCATCGCCCGATCCGTCGCCCTTTTCTCTGACGCCCCTCAATGTGATGTTCCCCCGCTCCGAGTGGGCCCTCGTGTTCTGGGACGATGCGGCCCTGATCTTTTTAAAGCGATCCGGCGCCAACCGAGCTCTCGCTGAAAGATGTGAATACAAGGCGCTGAGGCCTCATAATCCCCCGCAGACGCTCGCAGAGCTCGCCTCGGGCGCCGTCTCCGCCGATCAAGTCGCGCAAGAGCTGGAACGTCATCAAAACGAGATCGGGCCGAGCCTGCGGCGAAATCGGCTTCAGGCCGTACTCGGAGGAATGCTGCCGGAACGGCCGTTGGGGTTGACAATCGGTCGGCGGGGCGCAATACTTCGATAAGACACCATGACGACCTCCACCCTCCAGAAGGAAAAGCCCCGCATCCTGATCGTCGAAGACGAAGTCGAGCTCGCCGGGCATATCCGCGCGATGCTGGAGCAGGCCGACTATAACGTCGTGGGCGCGGCGACGACCTCTCAGGACGCCGTCACCCTGGCCCAAGAGCTTTCACCGGACCTCGTGCTCCTGGACATTCACCTCAAAGGCGCCGGCGACGGGGTCTACACCGCGCGCCTCATCCGCGACACGCGGGACGCGGCCATCGTCTTCCTGACGGGCTGCAACGACGAGGCGACCATCGACCGCGCCCGGAACATCGCCCCCGAAGGCTACCTCCTCAAGCCCTTCAACCGCAAGGAAGTCGAGGCAATGATCAAGATGGCCCTCGAAAAGAGGCGCCTGGAAGTCGCCCTGCGCCGCAGCAACGCGAGCCTTAAAGCCGTCATTGCCGCCTCGCCGGATCAGATCCTGCGCGTCCACCGCGACGGAAGCTTGATCGAGGCCCCCAACGACTTAAAAACATTCGACGACCTCCTCCCTCCCGAGACGGCCGCCCGCGCCCGCGAGTGCGTGGGGCGGGCCATCGACGCCGGCTCGATCCAAAGGATCGAATACCCCTCCCGCGGGCCGGGCGGCAAGGCGCGGGTCTCAGAGCTTCGGAGCGTCAAGGTCGAGGGAGACGAGGCCCTTGTCTTAATCCGCGACATCACCGAGTCCCACGCGGCCCTGGAGCGAGCGGCGGAATCCATGCGCATCCTGACCGGGATGGCGCATAAGCTCCAAGGCGCTAAAGAGGCCAAGCCCAGCGAGATCGCGCGCGAGTTCCACGACGTCTTGGAGCCGCACCTGCTCGGCCTTAAGACGGAGCTGGCGGCCTGCCTCTCCGCCCTCCCCGCCGAGACCCCCGCCTCCACCAAGACCCTCCTTGAAGGCCTCCATGCGTCCTTGGACAAGACGATCGCGGAGGCTCGCAGGATCGCCTCAGGCCATCCCTAAGCCCTCCTCACATCTTGTGGCAGTCGAGGCAGAGTTCCTTTTTGGGAGCGCGCAGAAGCTTGGGCAAGGCCCCGCTGTGCGGGCGGTGACAGCTCACGCAGTCGAAGGAGGCCGGCACGGAGCTTCCTCCCGGGGCGCGGCCCTTCGCCTCCGAGGCCAGCTTGAAGGAACGGTGCTTGCCGAAGGGATGGCCGCGGTCGGGGATGTCGTGGCAGCCGCGGCAGAACTCCTGGGGCAGGGCGCGCTGGAAGGCCTTGCGCGGGCTGAAATGCGGGTTGTGGCAGTTGGTGCAGGCCCCCATGGAGATCGCGCCGTGCACGACCTTGTCCTTGGAGGCGTCCTCCAGCTGAGGGTGGCAGCCCATACAGGCCCCGGCGATTGAGTCTTTAAGGGCGGGCCGCCCTCCGGTCGCCATGCCGGAATGGCAGGAGTCGCAGGAGGAGAACGCCGGGTGCTGGCCCTCGGAGCGGATCATCTTGGCCTCGGAAGAGGCATGGGGGCTGTGGCAGACCGTGCATTTGTCGGTGAAGATCGTCACGCCCATGTGGGACTTCTGAAGCGACTCGTTCTTGGGCTTGTGACAGGCCAGGCAGAGATCGTTGCCGTCCTCCCTCAGCACCGAAGGGTCCTGCACGTCGGCGTGGCACATGGAGCACCAGCCGCGCTGGACGGGCAGGTGGACGAACTTCATGCCCTGGAAGCGGGCGGCGTCTTCGGGATGCTTCTCTAAAAACAGGTCGGTGTTGCCCTTGCGCACGGCGGCCAGGGCGGAAAACTGAACGTTCATGGCCTCCACGACCGGGGCCGCGTCCGGAGAGGCTTTGACGAGGTCCTTGAGGGACTCCAGGGATTTCGTCTCGGCCGAGGCCGCGGGCAGCCGTGCAAAAAGCGCGATCAGGATGAGCGAGACGAGTCTTTGTTTCATTGATCAGCGGTTCCTTTGGGAGCCTCTTTGACGGGCTCCTTCTTTTGGGGCTCGGCCTTCTTCTCCTCCGGAATCTGCTGCCCGGAGGAGGAGGCGCGAGACTTCAGATTCTTGATCCGGGCTTCGATGGCCTCCCGCTTCTGGCGCTCGGCGATGAGGCGGCTGATGCGGTTATCGAGGACTCGGACCGGGATGTCGGTCGAGGTCGGCAGCCACTCGGAGGGTCCGAGGAATTCGAGGGCCTTCTTGGCGGGGACCATCTTGCCGTCGCTGGGCTTCTCCTCGTGGAGCCTGTAGAGGGCGGCCAACTGATTGCGCAGCTCCTCATCCGACATCTTGCCGATGCGGTCCATGTCGAGGAATTCGGTCTTGAGGAACGTGATGTAATCGACGAACCACTGCGACTTCTTATTGAAGACGGCGATGTGGTCGGGGCGCTTGTCGATGCCGCCGCTGACCGGGATGGCCCAGATCTGCTCGCGGTAGGCGGCGCGGTAGGTCTCGTACTTGCCCAGGACGTCGTCGAGTTGGTCGACGACCTTGGGCGTCCAGGCAAAACGGGGCTTCTCCAGCCTCTCGGAGCGATCGTAGAGGACGTTCTCCTGGGCCGATCTCAGCTCCGGGATCAGGTCGGAGAGGGAGGCCAGGAAGACCTGGTAGTCCGGCTTCCAGGAGTAGGGAATCGAGGTGTTGCCCTGCTGCTTGAACTCGTCGTAGCCCTCCGACATGCTCGAGATGATGTCGCCAAGGAACAGGGCCGCGGAGCGGTTGGAGCTCTCCTGGCTGCCCGCCCGGCGGCTGGCCGACTCCAGGAGATCGGCGGCCTTCTTGGCCAGCTCCTCGCGGCTTGAGGCGGACTTAAGCTCCTCGGAGACCTGCTCCTTGGTCTTCTCGTCCTTGGAGCTCGCCATATTGCCCACAGACTTGGCGATGCCCTTGACGAGCGGGGCGAAGGGGATGTAATTCGTCCAATCCGAGGCCTCGGTGAAGGAGCTTAAGGCCATTTTCAAGCGGTAGGTCTCGCCCTCGGAGTAGGAGCTCTTGCGGTAGTCGAACTGCATGCCGTTGCCGAGCCACGCGTCTCCCTGGTGGATGCTGACCGCCACGTCGTGGCCGTGGTTCGACCAGAGGGCCTGATAGTTGGAGTCAAGCGAGGAGAGCGCCGCTCCCCAGGCCTTGCTTGAGGCGTCCTGCACCGACTGCGCGAGTATGCCGGAAATGCCCAGGTTGCCCGAGGAGTCGCGCAGGCCCACGACGGCGGTATAGCTCGAGGCGTCGACTCCGAGGCGGACCAAACCGGGGCCGGCGGAGAGCTGGGTCTGAAGGGCGGTGCCGACTGAGGGGTCGTCGCTTGAGATGACGTCGATCTGGCCGTGGCCGCCGGGGGCCACGTAGGAGACCGAGCGGTACTCGTGGGTCTTGTCTCCCGTCTCCGTCTGGACGGCGTAGCCCATGCCGAGGCCGCCGTACTTGCCTTCGACGAGCATCTGCCGCAGGCCCGTGTAGGCGAGGGCCCCGTCGGTCTTCGGCGTGCCCTCGAAATCCATGGACACCATGTCCGAGACGTCCTTGGTGTAGGTGTCGGCGTAGTAGCGGCCGCTGGTGACGTAGCTCCTGTTCTTGTAAGTCGTCCCGCTCCAGAAGAGGTCGGTCTCGTGGTTCTTGATGAGGTCGGGGCGGTAGCGCCCGGAGATGTTGTACTCGCCCGAGGCCTTGTTCTCCTCGTAGCCGTAGAGGTCGTCGGCCTGCCACTTGAATGCCGTGGAGAAGCGGTCCTCCTCCCGGCCGTAGCCGAAGCGTCCGTAGCTGCGGAAATGGTCCATGGTCTTGCCGTCGTACTTGTCGGGGTCGGTGTCCTTAAAGAGGGTCACATCGGCGAAGTTGTAGCTGCCGTTCCAAAGACCGGAGGTCCCCAGGCCGTACTCGTCGCGGCGGGCGCCGCTGGAATAGAGGCGGTGGACGAATTTCTCGCTTAAGTCAAAGCCGGGCAGGAGGCCTCTCTGCGTGAGCCCCAGCGAATAGTAGGCGTCGGTCCCGCCGTCGGAGCTCACGGAGGAGAACGGGTTCCAGACGTTTTCGCGGGTCAAATAAGAGCTTCCGCCCGCGTTGAAGCGCATGTCGCCCAAGGGGCCCATGGGGCCCGAGAAGGAATACTGCTGCCGCTCGGTCTGCTTGCCGTCGTAGGTTTCGCGCATCATGGAGAAGTTCTCGGAGATGCCGTGCTCGCGGTCGGAGGAGCTCTCGAAAGTCGAGATCCCGCTCCAGCCGTTGAGCAGGTCCCACTCGGGGCTTAAGCGATAGCCGCGCCGGACCGGCTCGCGCTTATAGCTCGCCTCTCGCAAATCCGCCACGCCCTCATGCAGCCAGGACGGCAGTTCCAGATTGAGATCGAAGGGCTTGGCCTCGGCCGGGGAGGCGTTGCGGGCGACCCAGCCGACCACCCAGGACTTAAGCCCTGGGTAATAGCGGTCGAAGTCGAGCCCCTCGGCCTCGTACATCCCGGCCGCCGCCGAGAGGACTTCCTGGCCCTTCTGGTACTGGCCGGCGCGCACGAGGGCAATCACCCGGCGGGTGAGCGCTCTCTGCTGGGCCGTGTCCTTGAGCTTGTCGGCGCCGATCGGGGCTTCCTCAGCACCCGGCACGCCGGGCTTCGCGAGCGCGGCCTTCTTATGGCTTTCAAAGGCGAGCTGTTTCTTATAGAGCTCGTAGGCCGCGGCGAGGTCTCCCTTGGCCACGGCCTCCTTGAGCTGTGCCACGACGGAGCCCTCTCCCTC
>Ga0334722_10006100_pt1 | contig 12001 bp, 7 predicted proteins | sample C3_bottom_MG_FD_207210 | JGI IMG/M metagenome (GOLD analysis project Ga0334722, IMG submission 207210) | Sediment microbial communities from Yellowstone Lake, YNP, Wyoming, USA - C3_bottom | ecosystem: Environmental > Aquatic > Freshwater > Lake > Sediment | place: USA: Wyoming | collected...
ATAACTGCGGCCTTCGGTTTCCGCGACGCCTGGATCACGCCGACGGTGACCGCCAGGCTCTGGTACGTCCGCTACGCGGTCCTCTGTCCGTTCTTCCTTGGCGCACTCCTCTTTTCCTTTACCCCCTATGCGAGACGGTTCATGCAGCTCTGCATTTCCCTTGGCATGGCGGTCTACGGCCTGGGCGTCATTGCGATGCTCGTTATCGCTCCTGCGCCGGGCAATAACCTGTACTTCGCCGGATTGCTCCTCATACCGCTGTTCCCGCCGACCATCAGGGTGCGATTCGTCTATTCGGCGATCGCGTCCTGGACGATCATCGCAGCCTACGAAATTGCCGCGATCCGGCTTACCGAGACCTCCCTTCCCTATCTCATCAATAATAATTTTCTTCTGGTCACCTCAACGGCCATCGGCATGATCACCAGCTACCTGCTCGAACTGTACGCGCGGAAGAACTTCATTCAACAGATCCAGCTCGAAAAGGAGCGTGACCGGTCGGAACGGCTGCTTCTGAACGTTCTGCCCGCCTCCATCGCCCACCGGCTGAAAGAAAAGCACGAGACCATCGCCGACGGTTTTGCCGAGGCCACGGTCCTTTTCGCGGACATCGCGGGATTCACCCGGCTGGCAGCTTCCCGGTCTCCCCGCGAGGTCGTCGACCTGCTGAACGATATCTTCTCCGAGTTCGACCACCTCGCCGAAAAGCACGGGGTCGAAAAGATCAAGACCATCGGAGACGCCTACATGGCGGTCGGCGGGCTGCCGATCCACTCGCCTGGCCACACCGCCTCGATCGTTGAACTTGCGCTCGATATGCAGGACGCGGTCTCAAAGCGGAGCGCCGTGGGACACGGCCCGATCTCCCTCCGGATCGGGATCAACACCGGCCCGGTCGTGGCCGGCGTCATCGGGATGAAGAAATTCATCTACGACGTGTGGGGCGATACGGTGAACACGGCAAGCCGGATGGAGTCCAACGGGATCGAGGGCGGGATACAGGTCACGGAAGAGACCTACGAGAAGCTGAAGCACGCCTATCATCTGGAGGAGCGGGGGACCGTGAAGATCAAAGGCAAGGGCGAGATGCGCACGTACCTGCTCACCGGCAGGATGGCGTCCGCGTGAGCGGGGGCACGATCAGGATGAAGGCATGAAGAAACACGAGATCAGAGTGCTCATTGCCGATGACGAGAAGAACCTGCGGGAAGTGCTGCAGGCGGAGCTCGCAGCCGACGGATTTCACGCCTGTGAGGCCGAGAACGGGCAGCAGGCCCTCGAACAGCTCCAGGAGCAGGAGTTTGACGTGATGGTCCTCGACCTGAACATGCCCGGTCTGGGAGGCATCGAGGTGCTTGAGCGGATGAAGGCGCTGGATTTGCCGACGGAAGTGGTCGTGCTGACGGCGAATGCGACGGTCGCCACGGCCGTTGAGGCCATGAAGCTCGGGGCGTACGAATATCTGACCAAGCCCTTTGATCTCGACACCCTCGTGACCATCGTCGAACGGGCCTACGAGAAGCGATCGCTCCGGAGCGAGAACCTCAGGCTGCGCACGCATATGATGCGGCAGACGGCGGACCGCACGGTCATCGCCGAAAGCCCGGCCATGCGCGACCTGATGGAGACCGTGGGCAAAGTGGCCCGGACCGACCTGACCGTGCTCGTGACCGGCGAGAGCGGGGCGGGAAAGGAAGTGATCGCCCGGACCCTGCACCAGGGATCGCAGCTCGCCGACGGCCCGTTCATCTCGATCAACTGCGGGGCGATCCCCGAAACCATGATCGAAAGCGAGCTTTTCGGGTATGAGAAGGGAGCTTTTACCGGCGCTCATGCGCGGAAGCTCGGCCTGCTGGAGCTTGCCGACGAGGGAACGCTCTTCCTGGACGAGATCGGCGACATGCCCCTTCCGCTCCAGGTAAAACTGCTGCGGGTGATCGAAACGGAGCGTTTCTTCCGGCTGGGCGGCACGCGGGAGCAGGAGATCCGGATCAGGATCATCGCCGCCACGAACAAGGACCTGAAGGCAGCGGTCAAGCAGGGCGGCTTCCGGGAGGACCTTTTTTATCGGATCAGCGGTTTTGTCCTGAACGTTCCGCCGCTCAGGGAGCGGAGGGAGGATATCCCGCTCTTCATCAAACACTTCTCCGGGAGCACCCCCTTCCGGCAGAAGCGGTTCACGAAGGAGGCGCTGGCCGCCCTTGCTGCCTATGCCTGGCCCGGGAACATCCGCGAGCTGCAGCATGTCATCCAGCGGGCGCTGCTCCTGTCCCGGGGGGAGACGATCGCGCCTGCGGACCTGCCGCTTGACCTGACGGCCCCCCGACGCTCCTCGGCCAGGCTCCTGGCTGATGTCGAGAAGGAGCACATCCTGGCGGTCCTGCACGAAACGGGCGGGCACCGGGAAAAGGCCGCCGATATCCTGGGCATTCATCGCAAGACCCTGCGCAGAAAACTGGCCGAGTACGGAGAAGCATGATCATCCTTTCAGGCTCAAAATCGGGAACCGGGGAGCGCGGCCATGGACAGTAACTATCGGTTCCAAAACATGCGCCCTCTTGCCTGGTTCCTTGCCGTGTTCTCCCTTTTCCTGACCGTGGGAATCATTTTCTCCGTGGCCTCTCAGCGCGATCTCCATCACAAAATGGAGGATGCTCACCTCGAAAGCGAACTGGCCCTGCTCGAATCGGTCATTCATGCAGATCTTCTGAAGCATGATTTCAGAAGCGTCCAGTCTTATCTGATACAGTTCGGATCAGAGCACGAGGACCTTGCCAATCTCAGTGTCAAGGCAGACGACGGATCCGTCCTTGCCGGGCACGCACGGAAGCAACCAGCCCTTCACCGTGTCGCAAAAACACGCCGCATCTCCTCTGACAGGAACCGATACGTCACGCTCGAACTGATCTACGATTCCGGTCCGGACGAGCAGGCCATTGTTGCTGCGGGCAGGCGCGACATAGCCCTGTCCCTGCTCTTTGCCGCCATCATGGGGGCCGGCATCTGGCTGGTGCTGCGCCGGACCGCCTTTATGCCGCTGGAACGTGCTTTGGGGGAGCGCGATCAGCTGAACGCGACCCTGGAACAACGGATCGCCGAGCGGACCGCGGAATGGGTGAAGGCCAATGCCGAGCTGCAGCAGGAGATCGCCGACCGGACCGCGGCCGAGCAGGAACTCCTGGTCAAGGAACGCTCCATCGCGACCTCGCTCGATGCGCTGCGCATGAGCGAGGCGCGCTACCGGATGATCGTCGAAAATATCAGCGAAATTGTCTATATGATCTCCTTCGGAGAACAGGCAAAGGGCGTCGTCGTGTTTGTGAGCGGCCAGGTCGAAACCATCGTGGGTTACCGGGGAATTGATTTCCTGAACGACCAGAAGCTCTGGTTCAGCCTGATCCATCCCGATGACATCGCATCGGTCCGGGAAACCACGCGGAGCATCATCGCTTCCGGAAAGGGCGGGGTGCGGGAGTTCCGCATGCGCAGCCGGACCACGGGAGAGTATCTCTGGCTTGAGGACAAGATGGTGCCGCAGCTCGGCACAAGCGGCGAGGTCACTGCGTATTTCGGGGTTGCCCGGGACATCACACAGCGCAAAGAGGCCGAGACTGCCATGCAGCAGGCGCTGGTGCGCGCCGAGGAGGAGAAGCTCAAGTCGGAAGCCATCATCGCCGCCCTGGGCGAAGGCATCAGCATTCAGTCTGCGGATTACCGGGTCCTTTATCAGAACGAGAAGCACCGGGAGCTGATCGGCGATCATATCGGGGAATACTGCTACGAGGCATTCCAAAAGCGCAGCGCCGTCTGCCTTGAGTGCCCCCTGGTGCGGTCCTTCGCCGACGGCGGTATTCATATCGAGAGCCGGTCAGGCATCGGCGAGCGCGGCCCGGTCCATGTGGAGATCATCACTTCTCCGCTCAGGGACGCCGCCGGCCGGATCGTTGCCGGCATCGAGGTGGTGCGCGATTTCACGAGCCACAAGAAGGCGGAGGAGGAGAGCCGCCACAGCTACTATGCCCAGTTCGCCATCACTACGCTGCTGCAGTTATCGCTGGAGGATATGGGCATCGATGATATCCTGACGCAGGCGCTGGACATCATCCTGGCCACGCCCTGGCTGTCCTTCGAGGCTGTCGGCGGGATCTTCCTGACCGCAGAAGACGCGCCGGCCATGCTGACCCTCAAGGTCTCCAAGGGGGGAGTCGGGATACCCCGGCAGATCTGCAGCCGCGTATCGTTCGGCACGTGCCTCTGCGGACGGGCTGCTGCTTCGGGCGAGATGGTATTTGCCGGCGACATCGACGAACGGCACGAGCTGGTGTGCGGAGACTGGGGAGACCACGGCCACTACTGCCAGCCGATCAGCAGCGGAGGCCTCGTGAGAGGAGTCATCACGGTCATGCTCAAGGCAGGACACGCGCGCGACAGCAAAGAGGAGGGGTTCCTGAGCGCCGTTGCTTTTGCTCTTGCCGGCATGATCGAACGGAAGCACATCGAGGATGAGCGCCGGAAGCTCATTATCCAGCTCCAGGCCACGATGCGGGACATCTTCTATTCAAAGCAGGAATGGCAGGAGACCTTCGACAGCATCATGGATATGATATCGATCCATGATGCAGAGTTCAGGATCATCAAGGCGAATTGGGCCTTTGCGCGCTATTTCGGCCTCACCCCGAGCGAGGTGGTCAATAAAAAATGCTTCGACCTGTGCCACGAAAAGGGAGCTCCTCTCTCTCTTTGCCCCCAAACCGTGGCCTTTGTCGAAAACCTGCCTGAGAGCCAGGAAGTGGCCGATCCGGATACGGGCAGGATCTTTCGCGTGACCAGCTTCCCCTATGTGTTCCCTGCATCGGAGGCCCGGGGGGTGATCCATGTAGCCCGGGACATCACGCAGGAACGCGAACGGGAAATGCGACTGATCATGAGCGAGCGGCTTGCCTCGCTCGGCCAGCTGGCGTCCGGGATCGCCCATGAGATCAATAACCCGCTGGCAGCGATGGGCGGATGCGTGGACGGACTGATCCGGCGGATCAGGAGGAACGAGTACGATCCCGACGTGTTCAAGCGGTATCTGGGCATCGTCAAGGATGAGATCGCGAGGAGCAAGGGGATCACGACGGACATGCTGTCGTTCGTGCGGAAAAGCTCCTATGAACGGGGCAGGCTTGATCTCCATGCCGTGCTGGACAAAACGCTCGAGATCATCGGGTTCCAGGGGCGGCTCAGGACCGTTTCGGTCGTGCGCACCTACGAAGCCGGGCTGAAGCCGGTGAACGGCAGCGAAGGAGAGATTCGGCAGGTCTTTCTTTCGGTCATCACCAATGCGATCGATGCCATGGACGGTGCGGGAGAGCTCGCGGTGGCAACGGGCACGGAGGGGCAGTCGGCCTGGGTCCTGATCAGCGACACGGGGCCCGGCATTCCCGCGATCCATCACAGCCGCATCTTTGATCCTTTCTTCACGACCAAGGCTGAAACCGGCGGCACCGGCCTTGGCCTTGCCATTGCAGCAAGGATCATTGCCGCCCACAACGGCAGCATCCGCGCTCTTCAGGAGCATGCCCCCGGAGCTGCGATCAAGATCACCCTGCCGCTGGCCTGATCCTTTCCTGTAATACACTCGCACTCATGGCGTTCCTGTTCACTCTTCCCGTGTTATCCATACTATCCGGAAATCATAACCTGCTGTCCATCATGGGACAAAATGTCCCGACGTGGAACTTTTTGCTCCTGTGGCAAGACATGCAGGAAAAGCGATCATCAAGTAAATCAATGTTTTGCTTCCTGGCATCGATAGTGCAATTACAGATGCGTTGTTTTCTTAACGTACGAGGAGGCCATTAGGCATGAAAAAGAATTGCTGGGAACATACCAACTGCGGAAGGCATCCGGGAGGAAACCGGGCGCAGGAACTGGGCGTTTGCCCCGTCACGACCCATCAGGATTTGTCCGGCGTGCATGATGGCCGGAACGCGGGCAGGGCATGCTGGGTCGTGGCAGGCTCTCTCTGCGGCGGCAAAGTGCAGGGAGCATACGCGCAGAAACTGAACAGCTGCTGGAAATGCGATTTCATGAACACCGTAAAAAAGGAAGAGGACGCAGAACCGATCGGTTTTTCCGTCACGCGGCTCGGGATGGAGCGGTCGCTCCAGAAAAGAACTCCTTCGTCCCAGCGCACTTCTGAACAGCAGCACTGATCCTGTTGTTTCACCATAGACGATCAACGCGGGAGAATGTACATGGCTTGGAATAATATAAAACTGGGCAGGAAAATGATGATCGGCTTCGGCGGCATCCTGTTCCTGCTGTTCGTTATCTCCCTCTTTTCTTTTCGCGGCATGGCATCCCTGTTCGACGCAGGCAAGACCGTGACGGAGAGCAGCAAGATCAGCGAGGAACTGCTGCAGCGCGAGGTCGACCACCTGAAATGGGCGCAGGAGGTGGAGCGCTATTCCAATGCGAGCGACCGCGGACGGACCTTGTCGGTCCAGCTTGACCATACGCAGTGCGGTTTCGGCAAGTGGTTCTACGGGGCGGGCAGGAAGGATGCGGAGCGTACCATCCCCGAGCTGAAGGAGTCCCTCCAGTCCATTGAAGAGCCCCATCGGCTGCTGCACGCCTCGGCAGCCCAGATACGGGACGTGCGCGGTGTTGGCAAGATCGCGGACGGCCAGCAGATCTTCGCAGCAGTCACGCTGAAGCAGCTCGGCCTGGTGCAGGGCTTGCTGAAGGGCATGGTCGAAAGATCAAAAGAGAACATTGCCAGGGCCGAAAGCTCCATGGACAGGGAGGCCATCGCCATCCGCACGGCGCTTCTGGCGCTCGGCATCGGGGCGCTGCTCGTCGGCACGGTGCTGGGATGGCTCATCACCCGGTCCGTGACCGAACCGCTCCAGAGGAGCGTTGCCTATGCGCAGTTCGTTGCGCAGGGGGACCTGACCCAGGCACTCGCCGTCGGCGGGCATGACGAGGTGGGCGTTCTGGGCGATGCGCTGAACACCATGGTCGTCCGGCTCAAAGAGGTGGCACACAGCGTCAAGACGGCTTCGGCCAACGTTGCCACGGTCAGCCGCCGTCTTTCGGCCGATTCCGAGCAGATCTCGCACGGCGCCACGACCCAGGCGGCGACCGCGGAAGAAGCCTCATCTGCGGTCGAAGAGATGAACGTCAGCACCAGCCAGAACGCCGCCAATGCCCACGAGACCGAGACGATCGCGCTCAAGGCGGAGAGCGACGCCCAGGAGAGCGGCAAGGCCGTGCTTGAGGCGGTCACGGCCATGAAGCAGATCGCCGAGAAGATCGTGATCATCGATGAAATAGCCCGTCAGACCAATCTGCTCGCCCTGAACGCCGCGATCGAAGCAGCCAGGGCCGGGGAGCACGGCAAGGGGTTCGCCGTGGTGGCAGCCGAGGTCCGGAAGCTTGCCGAGCGGAGCCAGACCGCAGCGGCAGAGATCGGAAAGCTTTCGTCCTCAAGCGTAGAGGTGGCGGATGTTGCCCGGGTGATGCTGGAGCGGCTGCTGCCGGAGATCCAGAAGACAACGGAACTGATCAGGGAGATCAGCGCGTCCAGCAAGGAGCAGTCGAGCGGATCGGACCAGATCAATACCTCGATCCAGGAACTGAACCAGGTGATCCAGCAGAACGCCGGCGCTGCCGAGGAAATGACCTCTACTGCCCAGGAGCTCTCGGCCCAGGCAGACCAGCTCCGGGAGGTCGTTGATTTCTTCAACGTGGGAGAGGATGAGCAGTTGATCGCCGCCGGCCGGGTGACGGTCAGAAAAAAAGCAGCTCCTGAAGACCGGGCCGTCGCCATGCGCTATATTCCCGCCCGGTCCCTGCAGTCCTACTCCGCTCATTCCGGATCGCGCAGTGCCGATGGCCGTGCAGCAGCACCACCGTCGCCGGTATATGCCGTGAACGGACAGGGAGACCGGAAGGATTCGGAGTTCGAGCGGTTTTAAAGCATTGTCACTTATCAGCAAGTATCAGCATGGCCGGCAAGGACAGTTCCTTGCCGGCCATCGTCGTTAATTCCCCCTGATGCGTCCCAGCCCGGTCCCCGATATTGTCACCGGTCCTCTTGACAAACGCCCTTCATTGTCCTACTCTATGTTCACTTCGAAAACAACGCGAACAGCAGGTGAAACCTCATATGAAACCTATCTGTGTAATAGACGACGTAGCTTCCATCTCATCGACCGTAGCGAGCATTCTGAAGGACGAGGGGTATCAGGCAGTCACCTTTCCCGATGCGGAAAGCTTCTGGCAGGCGCTCGACACCACGGAGCCCTCGCTGGTCCTGCTGGATATCTGGCTGCCGGGCATAGACGGCATGCAGCTCCTGAAGCGTCTCCACGCGCGCTTCCCCGACCTTCCCGTCATCATGATGAGCGGACATGCCGGCATCGAGGCTGCGGTCGCGGCCATCAAGGCAGGCGCCTATGATTTTCTCGAAAAACCGCTGCACCTGGAGGTCCTGCTCGACAAGGTGGCGTCTGCCCTGAAGCACCGGCCTTCCAAGAGCAATGCGAACCTGCCCTCGGACACGCGGCTTGAGATCGCCAGCGCCGACCTTTCGATCCCGTCCGGCATGGTGGAAGTGGCGGATTCCCCTGAACCGCAGCGTACCCTGAAAGGGAACGTGGTCCTGAACGGCATCGGACTTCTGAGCGGCCGGAACACCGGCATCATTCTCTCGCCTCTCGGCACGAATGAGGGGATCGTCTTTCAAACGCTCGATGGCCAGACCATCCGTGGACATATCACCTCCCTTGAGGACTTCGGCCAGACCGGTCCGACAAAGACCTTCTCAGCCAACTCCACCACCCTGGACAACGGCAGGCGGCGGGTGCGCACCATTGAGCACCTGATGGCGGTCCTTTCCATGTACGGCATAACGAATGTGCTCGTCAAGGTGGACGAAGAGGTCCCGAACGTCGACGGCTCAGCAAAGGATTTCTGCAACCTCATCGAAGAGGCGGGGATCGTGGAGCAGTCTGCCGCCACCAGGGTCGCGGTCATCCGCCAAAAGATCGGCGTGGGAAGCGAGGATAAATATGAAAAGCATCTCTATGCCGAGCCTTTCGAAGGGTTCGAAATATCGATGCGGGTGGATTACCCGCTTCCCATAGGCGAACAGGTCCTCACGTTCAATCCTAAAAAGGAATCCTTTGCAAAGGATATCGCCCCGGCCCGGTCCTTCAACACCTTTGAGAACATCGAGATGGCCCAGAAACTCGGCAAGGTCGGCGGCGGGTATCTCCATTCCCACATCATCATGTACGACGGCAAGGTCATTAACACGGAACTCCGCTACCCCGACGAATTCGTGCGCCACAAGATCCTGGACCTCATCGGCGACCTCTACCTCCTGGGCCTCCCCATCAGGGGACGCATCATTGCCAACATGACCTCCCACGGTTACAACCAGGCCCTCGTGCAGCGTTTGTACCAGGCTATCCAGAGCAGCGGCAGCCGGTAGGCACCCATGGAAAAGCATATGCCTGTAGATGCTTTTTGATATGTAGAAAAAAGGGAAAAGCATCTACCTGTATATTTTCATTTCGGTCCGCGGGAAGAGCGTATCAGCATGTTCATGGCGGTTCTCGCCGGTGTCGGTTTTCTAATAATCGGCATCCTTGGCCTGCTTGGTCTCATTCATTGGAAGCCAGGCACATTGTAAGCCGATCAATTCCTTGCTAAAAAACCAGTAGACCTCCTGCTGAGAAAAATGATAAAATATCTTCAGTGGAGGATATAGTCTATGGGAAACAAAGTTGAAACATTGGAAAAAGAGATAAAGGATCTTTCTCGCGATGAACTGGCGTCATTCCGGAATTGGTTCGTGAAATTCGACGCCGCCGAATGGGATCGCCAGATCGCTAATGATATCGATGCGGGCAAGCTCGATAAACTCGCCGCAAAAGCGCTAGCCGCGCACAAACGCGGGGAGAGCCGCCAACTTTGAAACATTACGCCTCGCCGGATTTCTGGACCTGTTTTGAAGTTCTCCCCGATCCTGTCAAAGAGCTTGCGCGCAAAAACTACGAACTTCTGAAAGAAAATCCTCATCATCCTTCTCTCCATTTAAAACAAATCAAAACTTATAGATCCGTCCGTATTGGTCTTCATTATCGTGCTTTGGGTGTCGATGTCGAAGATGGCATACTCTGGTTTTGGATCGGTACGCACACGGATTATGATAAACTTCTGCGCTAACAGTTTTTAGGTTGCTCGGGACAAAAGATAAAGTGAGAATTTCAACCTGGCGCTACAGCGCCGCGTTCTACCTAACCTGCTCATCCGTAGGCCAAAGAAGGCCAGTGATGATCGCCGGTCATCCCTGGAGCGAACTTTTACAAACGTACAATTTGCCGTAGGGGCAGGTCTGGTTTTTTATTCCTCTATGGGTGCTTGTCGGCCCGTATGTGTTCTTCCGCACTGTTCAGACATAGGCGCATGATGAAATCAAAACCCTCACTCAAACTCGGCATCAGCTCCTGCCTCCTGGACAACAACGTCCGCTACGACGGCGGATCCAAACCCGATCATTTTCTGCGCCAAACGCTCGGACAGTTCATCGAGTGGGTGCCGGTCTGTCCTGAAGCGGAATGCGGTCTGTCGATCCCCCGAGAGGCTATGGACCTGGTAGGCGATCCGGATTCGCCGCGGATGATAACGAGAGTGACGGGCGTGGACCATACGGTTCGCATGATGCAGTGGACGAAGAAGAAGCTGGCTGCGCTCGAAAAGGAGGAGCTCTCCGGCTTTGTGCTGAAGGCCCGTTCGCCGAGCTGCGGCGTCCATGATGCGAAGCTCTATTCCCGGCCTGGAAAGGCTGCGGCGGGAAGGGCGGGCTTGTTTGCAGAGGCGGTCATGGCCCGCTTTCCGCTCATGCCTGTCGAGGACGAGGAAGGGCTGCAGGATCCGGGCATCAGGGAAAATTTCATTGTGCGCCTGTTCGTGTATCAGCGATGGCAGGGCTTCCTGGCCGAAGGAGGAACGGTCGGACAGCTGGTCGCTTTCCATGGCCGGCATAAATATCTGCTCATGTCGCACAGCGCAAAACACCTGAAGGAGCTTGGCAGCCTTGTTGCGGCCCCCAAAAAGTACAAACGGCCCGAGTTGCTAGGTCGCTATTCAATGCTTCTGATGGATTGCCTGAAGCTGCAGGCAACGGAAAAAAAACATACGAATGTACTGCAGCATATGGCAGGGTATTTCAAAAAACAGCTCTCTCCAGCAGAAAAGCTGGAATTGGACGAAAGTATTACGAAATGCCACCAGGGACTTGTTCCACTCATCGTTCCGATCACGCTTATCAAGCATTACGTCAGAAAATACGACGACCCCTACCTGAAGGAACAGCATTACCTGAACCCCCATCCCCTGGAACTGATGCTCAGAAACCACGCCTAAGACCAGAACGTACCCTGCCTCCGGCTGTATTCATCTCGATGGGCATGCTCATATATTGTTCCGGACACCTTGACGGAACCGTTTTTCAGCGATAAGCTAAAAAGCAGTTGTCCCTTCGCGATCACGTACGGTATCAGATTATCCTTAAAAAAGCATTTGGACACGGATAAACACGGATAAGAGCCGGATAACGGCGGATCATTTTTTTCATAATAGGTTCACCCAATTGGTGAATGCTTTGCTTTAGAATTTATCCGCGTCGCTTAGAAGCGCCTACTTCTGGTAATCAGATGTTTCCGATTCTTCCGTGTCCAAATACCGTTTTTAGAGTTATTCCTTACGAGAGACGAACAAGACAAGCCGGGAAAACAGGAGGATGTCATGGACAAGATTCTCAGGATCGATGTGGGTGCTGAAGGTGGTCCAAAGTCGAAGGCAGTTCCGGTCGGCGAGTATGCAGGTTTTGGCGGCAGGGCGATGACCTCGGCCATCGTGTCGAAGGAGGTCCCGCCGCTCTGCCATCCCCTGGGGGCGGAGAACAAGCTGGTCATTGCGCCGGGGCTCTTGAGCGGGACCG
>Ga0334722_10006101_pt1 | contig 12001 bp, 10 predicted proteins | sample C3_bottom_MG_FD_207210 | JGI IMG/M metagenome (GOLD analysis project Ga0334722, IMG submission 207210) | Sediment microbial communities from Yellowstone Lake, YNP, Wyoming, USA - C3_bottom | ecosystem: Environmental > Aquatic > Freshwater > Lake > Sediment | place: USA: Wyoming | collected...
ACACGCCCAGTACGGGTTCCAAAGCACTGCCCAGGCAGATACGCCTGCCGTGATACCAGTTGTTCTAGCACCCGCGTTCGTTGTCGCGGTTGTTCCTGAAGCGCTCGCTACCTCCACCCTTCCAACGCTCCGCCCGAGCGATCGAAGGTGGCCCGAGCCGCTAGCTCTATCCATTCGTCACTGCTGCTTCCGCCTTTAGCCTCCTGAAGCGTTTCACTTCTGCTGCGAGTTATTTCACTCGCAGCGCGTGCATTCGTCTTTCGGAGGCCCTATGTCGTTCTCGCTTTGTCCGCGATCGAGAATCGCGGTTCCTCTTGTCTTAACCGTCGTATTCACGGCTGCGCCCGCATTGGGGCAGTCGGACCAAGCGCTGTCCCTCGACGAATCATTGCAGATCGCGATCGCGCGATCGGGCCAGATCATCGCGACGGACGCGCAGGTGCGTGCCTCGCGCGAGATGGCAGTTTCAGCCGCGCAGCTCCCCGATCCTGTCCTAAAGTTTGGCGTGAACAACGTGCCGGTGGACGGTGCGGATCGATTCAATCTCGCCAACGACTTCATGACGATGCGATCAGTCGGCGTGATGCAGGAGTTTCCGCGCGAGGAAAAGCGTAAGGCGCGCACGGAGCGTTTCGAGCGCGAAGCGGAAATGGGCAGCGCGCAACGTGACTGGAACGTCACCACCGTAAGGCGCGATACGGCGCTGTCTTGGCTGGACCGCTCCTACCAAGAATCAATTCGGACCCTGCTCGAAGCCCAAGCCAACGAGGCTACCCTGCAAGTCGAGGCCGCGGAAACGGCATATCGTGCAGGACGCGGTTCTCAAGCCGACATCTTCGCGGCAAGAAGTCAGGTCGAGCAGATCCGCGACCGAATAGACCAAACGTCCCGCCAGATTGCCACGGCGACCACGCAGTTGTCCCGTTGGATAGGTGAGGCCGCAAGCCGCTCGCTTTCGGCAAGACCCGATCTTGCCAAACCGCCACTGCAAGATCACGACCTCGAATTACAGCTTTCTCACCATCCGCAGCTCGCGATGCTCGAAAAGCAAGAAGCGATGGCGGTCGCCGACGCGAATATCGCGCAAGCCGGCAAGCGCCCGGACTGGAGTTGGGAAGTCATGTACAACCAGCGCGGCCCGAGCTTCTCCAACCTGGTATCGATCAACGTGTCGATCCCCCTGCAATGGGATCAAAGAAATCGACAGGACCGGGAGGTGGCAGCCAAATTGGCGCAGCTCGAGCAGATTCGCGCGCAGCGCGAAGACGAGCGACGCATGCACGCCGCGGAAACACGCTCGATGCTTCAGGAATGGACCAGCAACCGTGCGCGGCTGGAGCGCTACGACCGCAGCCTGATCACCCTCGCACAGAGGCGTACCGACGCGGCGTTGACCGCTTATCGGTCCGGCAGCGGTCCCTTGAGCGCGGTGCTCGAAGCTCGCCGCAACGAAATCGACACGCGCATTGAGCGCGTCAGGCTCGAAATGGACACCGCGCGTATTGGGGCGCAGCTCGCCTATCTGGTACCGATTGAGCACGGACTTACCGAGTCAAACTCACGCAAGGGTGGTCGCTGATGAAAACCAAGATAACACTCCTCTCAGGTGCGGTCCTTGTGCTGTTGATCGCTGCGGGCTATGGCCTGTACACCCTCGGCGTGCATAGCGGTATGGCCTTGAGCCGGACACAGAGCGCCTCGACCGGCGAAGCGACTCCATCGGCCGGTGCGGGTCCCCAGAAGGCGAGCAACATCGATCCGGCCAGCGGCAAGAAAGTGCTGTACTGGCACGATCCCATGGTGCCGGGACAGAGGTTCGACAAACCGGGCAAATCGCCCTTCATGGACATGATGCTGGTCCCGGTCTACGCCGAGGGTGATGCCGATCAAGGTAGCGTATCCGTGAGCCCTCGCGTACAGCAAAGCCTGGGCGTACGTACCGCCGAGGTGATGCGGGGATCGATCACGCCTCGAATCGAAGCGGCTGGGTCGATCGCGTACAACGAGCGCGATCAGGTGATCGTTCAGGCACGCGCCACCGGCTACATCGAGAAACTCTATGTGCGCGCCGCGCTAGACCACGTCAGCAAGGGACAACCTCTTGCCGAGCTTTATACCCCGGATTGGGTAGCGGCACAGGAGGAGTTTCTGTCGGTACGCCGGATGCGGGGCCAAAACCTTGCTTCCTTGGTCGATGCGGCGCGCAGTCGCATGCGCCAGGCCGGGATGAGCGAAGAGCAAATCAGCCTCGTCGAGTCGACGGACGAAGTCCATCCGCGGATCACCATTGCTGCTCCGATCGGCGGGGTCGTGGCCGAGCTGATGGCACGCGAGGGCATGACCGTGATGCCAGGCGCGACGCTATTTCGTATCAGCGGGCTCGGAACGGTGTGGGCAAACGCCGAGGTGCCTGAGAGCCAGGCGGCATTGTTGCGCCCGGGAGCCGCCGTTGAAGCGCGTTCCCCGGCCTTGCCGGGCACCACGTTCAAAGGGAAAGTTCAGGCCATTCTGCCGGAGGTGAATCTGAACACCCGCACACTCAAAGCGCGGGTCGAACTGGCGAATCCGAAAGGGCAGCTCGCTCCCGGCATGTTCGTGAGCGTCGCGCTCGCAGCAGCCGCGGAGCCGCCCGGCCTGCTGGTGCCGACCGAAGCCGTGATTCAAACCGGCAAGCGCACGGTTGTAATGCTTGCGGAGGCAAACGGCAAATTTCGTCCGGTGAATGTGGAAGCGGGAATCGAGTCCAGCGGCAAAACCGAAATCAGGCGGGGGCTTGAAGCTGGACAGAAGGTGGTCGTTTCCGGCCAGTTCCTCGTCGATTCGGAGGCGAGTCTGAAGGCAACTGAAACGCGCATGGGTGAACCGCCTTCCGCCGCACCGTCCCCCGCGACGGAGCATCAGGGCGAAGGCAAGATCGAGGCGATCAATAAGCAGTTCGTGACGCTGTCGCACGACCCGATTCCGTCGCTGCAATGGGGCGCAATGACGATGGAGTTTGGCTTGCCCAAATCCGGAGTTCCGGGCGGTTTGAGACCGGGCCAGCGCGTTCGGTTTACATTGACTGTGGGCAAGGATGGCGAACCGACGCTCACCCGCATCGAGCCGGTGGGCACCATGGGTACGCCGATGAAACGGGAGCCAAAGCCGTGATCACCAAGCTCATCCGCTGGTCGATTAAAAACCGCTTCCTCGTGCTGCTGGCGACGGTCATCGTGTCCGCTTGGGGTGTCTGGTCAGTGCTCAGAACGCCGCTCGATGCGTTGCCCGACCTCTCGGATGTGCAGGTCATCATCCGCACGACCTATCCGGGGCAGGCGCCGCAGATCGTCGAGAATCAGATTACCTATCCGCTGACGACAACCATGCTGTCAGTCCCGGGCGCGAAGACCGTACGCGGCTTCTCCTTCTTCGGTGACTCCTTCGTCTACGTGCTATTCGAGGACGGCACCGATCTCTATTGGGCGCGCTCCCGCGTGTTGGAGTACCTCAACCAAGTCCAGTCGCGCCTGCCAGCCAGTGCGAAGGCGTCACTCGGACCTGATGCGACCGGCGTCGGCTGGGTCTATGAATACGCGTTGATCGACCGCAGCGGCAAGCACGACCTCGCACAACTGCGCGCGCTCCAAGACTGGTTCCTGAAGTACGAACTGAAGACAGTGCCGAATGTCGCCGAAGTCGCTTCGGTTGGCGGCATGGTCAGGCAGTACCAGATCGTGCTCGATCCCGACAAGCTGCGTGCCTACAACATCCCTCATATGAAAGTCGTCGATGCGATCCAGAAAGCCAACCAGGAGACCGGCGGTTCGGTACTGGAACTCGGCGAAGCGGAATACATGGTGCGCGCCTCGGGATATGTGCAATCGCTGGATGACTTTCGCAAGATCCCTCTTCTGACCACCGATGCAGGCGTTTCGGTGCGACTGGGCGCCATCGCGCGCATCCAGATAGGCCCCGAAATGCGCCGCGGCATTTCGGAGTTGAACGGCGAAGGCGAGGTCGCCGGCGGCGTTATCGTCATGCGTTCAGGCAAGAACGCGCTGGAGACCATCGACGCCGTGAAGGCCAAACTCAAGTCGCTGCAGTCGAGCCTCCCGCAAGGCGTGGAAATTGTGCCGACCTACGATCGCTCCAGCCTGATTACGCGCGCGATCGAAAATCTTAGCCATAAGCTGATCGAGGAATTCATCATCGTCGCGCTCGTGTGCTTTGCGTTCCTGTTTCACCTGCGCTCTGCCTTCGTTGCCATCGTCTCGCTACCGCTCGGCGTGCTGATTTCGTTCATTGTGATGCGCTATCAGGGCGTCAACGCCAACATCATGTCTCTGGGGGGCATCGCGATCGCGATCGGCGCCATGGTTGACGCGGCAGTCGTCATGATCGAAAACGCCCATAAGCATATCGAGCGATGGGAGCACGAGCATCCCGACGCCAGGCTCGAAGGCGAGGCGAGGTGGCATGTCATCGGCGATGCCGCGACGCAAGTCGGGCCGGCGCTGTTTTTCTCGCTCATCATTATCACGCTGTCGTTCGTACCGGTATTCACGCTGGAAGCGCAGGAAGGACGTCTGTTCTCCCCTCTTGCCTTCACCAAGACCTATGCCATGGCCGCTGCCGCAGGTCTCGCCGCGACGCTCATTCCGGTGTTGATGGGCTATCTGATCCGGGGACGTATCCCGCGCGAGCAATCCAACCCGCTCAACCGTCTGCTGATTGCCGCGTATCGGCCGTTGCTCGATGCCGTGCTGCGCGTGCCGAAGCTGACGCTTCTGGCGGCCGTGCTGCTGCTCGTCGCGACGCTGTGGCCGCTGTCGCGCATCGGCGGCGAATTCATGCCGCCGCTCGACGAGGGCGACTTGCTCTACATGCCTTCCGCTTTGCCGGGGCTCTCGGCCGGCAAAGCGGCGCAATTGCTGCAGCAGACCGACCGGCTGATCAAGACAGTGCCCGAGGTTGCGAGCGTGTTCGGAAAGGCCGGTCGTGCCGAGACCGCGACCGACCCGGCGCCGATGGAAATGTTCGAAACGACGATCCAGTTCAAGCCGCGCAGCCAATGGCGCCCCGGCATGACGCCGGACAAGCTGGTCGACGAACTGGATAGGACCGTCCAGGTGCCGGGGCTTTCCAATATCTGGGTGCCGCCGATTCGCAATCGCATCGACATGCTTGCCACTGGCATCAAGAGCCTGGTGGGCGTAAAAGTCGCCGGCACCGATCTCAATGAACTCGACCGCATTACTGCGGAGGTCGAGCATGTGGTGAAGACGGTTCCCGGCGTTTCCTCGGCCTTTGCTGAGCGGCTGACCGGAGGGCGTTATGTCGATGTGACGATCGACCGGGATGCCGCCGCGCGCTATGGCATGAACATCAGCGACGTGCAATCGGTTGTGTCTTCCGCGATCGGCGGCGACAACATCGGCGAAACGGTCGAGGGGCTTTCGCGCTTCCCGATCAACGTGCGTTATCCACGGGAGTTGCGGGACTCGGTCGAACGCGTCAGGCAGCTTCCAGTCGTGACCGAACGCGGTGCCCGCATCTTGCTGTCGGATGTCGCCGCGGTGCGCGTCGTGGACGGCCCGCCGATGCTGAAAAGCGAGAACGCGCGGCTGTCAGGCTGGGTGTACGTCGATATCCGCGGGCGCGATTTGCGCTCCGCCGTGCTCGACATGCAGCGGGCTGTGGCGGATCAGATGAAGCTGCCTCCAGGCTACTCGCTTTCCTGGTCCGGGCAGTTCGAGTTCTTGGAACGCGCGATCGCAAAACTGAAAATCGTGGTGCCGTTCACGCTGCTCATTATCTTCGTGCTGCTGTATCTCATCTTCGCGCGATTCGACGAGGCGCTACTCACTATGGCGACGCTGCCATTTGCCCTGATCGGCGGCATCTGGCTACTTTACTTTCTCGGTTACAACCTGTCGGTCGCCGGCGCCGTCGGCTTCATCGCGCTGGCCGGCGTGGCCTCCGAGCTTGGCGTCATCATGCTGCTTTACCTGAAACAGGCCTGGGAGGAGCAGCTCGAAGCAGGCAAAACCGGGACTGCGGGTCTCCTCGATGCGATCCGGCAAGGAACGGTGCTGCGAGTGCGTCCCATCGCGATGACGGTGGCGGTCATTCTCGCGGGATTGTTTCCCATCATGTGGGGCAGCGGTACCGGCTCGGAAGTCATGCAGCGTATCGCCGCGCCGATGGTGGGCGGCATGATCACGGCCCCGCTGCTATCGATGTTCGTCATACCCGCGGCCTATCTGTTAATGCGTCGGACGCGCGCGATTCGCGCGGTGCCAGTCAGATTTCAAAGCGAGAGTCTTTTGTTGTCAACCAAACCGAAAGGAGAAGTGAAATGAAGCGCTACGCAAATGTTTTCGCCGTTGCTGCTCTGTTTATGGTGGCAGTTTCCGCAAGCTGGGCGCAGTCGGGCGGCATGGGCGGCATGGATATGAAGGATATGGACATGATGGGAAAGGACAAAAAGGGCAAGCCGCCTGAAAAAGCATCGCAGGCAACGCTCCACAAGGGGGCCGGTACGGTGACGGATATCGACACCGTGAACGGCAAGGTGACAATTGCGCACGGTCCGATCCGGACCATGAAATGGCCCGCGATGTCAATGACGTTTGGGGTCAAGGACAAGACGCTGCTCGAAAAACTCTCGACAGGAAAGAAAGTGGCGTTTGAGTTTATACAACAAGGATCCGACTTCATCATTACTTCTGCAAAGTGAATCAATTTCTCTGCTCGTCACCCTTTGGTTGCCGTATCTGTCCTTCACAGAGACTGGCTCCGGGGTCACGTAACGCATCCCCACACCCATGGTGAACGAGATGATCGCTGCGCCGCAGCACCCCAGCAGATGGCGTGCCCTTAGCTACGTCGCGGCGGTCCTGTGCCTGATACTGCTCGGAAGGAATATTGGAGTATCGATCTCCGCGGTTCAGGATGCACGCCCTATGCTGGCTTGGACTGTGACCTCGCATTCGGGCCGCGAGGCCATGGCTTGCATGCCCTGCGCACGTTGCTATGTCGCTCCCGCTCCGTCGGCAAATACGTTCAACGGGCAAGGCGGTGAGCCTGGAGTGCCGGCACGCCGGTTTGATGCCGTACAGTGGTCGAATTCGGTTGCGTCGGTGGACACAGAAGGCCGGCGTGCACAGTTAGCACTGCGCATCGCGTATTGCCGATGGCGAAATTAGCCGGCAGCGACGGCAATCAGTGCAGACGCACGACCCATTCTCGCATGCCCATTGAAGGAGTTCATCATGAATAAACTGCTGATCATACTCGCCGGTGTTTTGACGCTTGGCGCCAACTTGCCGGCCATAGCCGGCCCGGATATCCTGCAACTGCAAGCAATCGAGCGGACGCACAAGGCGACGCTCGATCAGACCAAGCGCATCCCGCAAGAACGATGCGCACCAAAGCAGTTGGTGTTGCCGCTCGATCACGGCCCGCGCGCGCAGACCACGCCTTACCTCAACCAACTGCGCAAGGTGCGGTTTGAAGCGGAGATGATGGCGTGCAGGGAAACAGCGGTCAAACGGCAATAATCTCCCTTGGGAACGGGAGACCATCAAAGGAACGATACGAGGCTGACCGAAAACGGTGCCAGGATGCACCGCAAACTCTTGACATATCGAAGGATGCGGGCGGCGGTTGACATTAGCGGGACTGGAGCAGACAGGTTTCGATTTTCTCCTCGTGCGGTGAGTCTGCGCAGTGTTCGCCCGCCCAGGTAGATTGGGAAACCATTCCCGGAACGCAACGCAAACTGAAGGGTAATCCGCTTGAAGGATTGGGCTGTTTGGATTATGCCAATCGCCTCGGCGCTGCCGGTAGACAAGGCGCACGCCGCTCGCCTGAAACGAACCCTAAGCATCTGCCGACAGCGTGGCGATAATCGGGCACGAGCGCGGGCGCTTGCCCTCGGCGCATTGTGCGATCAAGCCGCTGAGCGAGCGGCGCATACGGCTCAGGTCCGCGATACGCGTATCAATCAGCTCCAGCTTGCGCTCCGCAAGCATTCGCGCCTCGCGGCAGCTTTGACCGTCTTCCAGCAGCAATAGCTCCTTGATCTCTTCCAACGTGAAGCCGAGTTGCTGCGCGCGTTTGATGAAGCGCACGCGCGTCGCAGCCGAAGCGGCATAGCGCCGATGTCCGCCCAGGGGCTTGGAGGGCTCGTCCAGGAGGCCCCGCCGCTGGTAGTAGCGTATGGTTTCGACATTCACGTCCGCGGCCTTGGCGAGGTTCCCTATGCTCAGTGGTTCGTTCATCCCTCCTCCTTGATTCCGTACCATAGTACGGCGTTTATGCTACTCCGGCGGCATAGATTCGGGAGGACGCCATATGAGTGTATTGAATGCAAAAGGCTCACTGATCGCCGGGACTCTCGCGGGCATCGGTGCGCCATTGACCCGAAGATGAGTACCGTCGTCCTCGAATCTGTGCTGACCTGCCCGATTTGCGGTTTCGCCAAGCAGGAAACCATGCCCACGGATGCTTGCCAATTTTTCTACGAGTGCGGCAACTGCGGAACGGTGCTGCGCCCCAAGTCCGGCGACTGCTGCGTCTTCTGCTCCTTCGGTTCGGTGAAGTGCCCGCCGATTCAACAACATAGGGATTGCTGCGGCCCAAGCTGACGCGTCAGGTCAGGCGAGCGATTTCGTGCTGCGCTCACCGCTCGCCTGATCGCCCGCAAGTTTGCTGCGCCGGTCCTGCATCTTTTTGCCGGGTCGTTCGTCTTCACTACCGAGGGCGCAATCCGTGCCCACCCTGATGACGAAGGAAACATTCGCATGAGCGCTTTAGTTGCCCCGTTGAGGCGCTGGCCGGCCCAGCAGCCGCTGCTCTTCTTGCTTTTCGCCGCCGCGGCCTGGTTCGGCCTGTATCAGACCCTGATGCCCGCCTCCGAAGCGCTGGTAGCCGCGTTGCCGGTGGAGCGCGCGAGCCACCTCGGCGGCGCGCTGCAGTTCTTCCTCTACGACACGCCCAAGGTATTGCTGCTTTTGACGGGCATCGTGTTCGTGATGGGAATGATCAACTCCTACTTCACGCCGGAACGCACGCGCGCCATGCTGGCCGGCCGCACCGAGGGTGTGGCCAACGTCATGGCGGCGAGCCTCGGCATCGTCACGCCGTTCTGCTCCTGCTCGGCCGTGCCCTTGTTTATTGGCTTCGTCCAAGCGGGTGTGCCACTGGGCGTGACCTTCTCCTTCCTGATTTCAGCGCCCATGGTCAACGAAGTCGCGCTCACGCTGCTCTTTGCCATGTTCGGCTGGAACGTCGCGCTTCTCTACCTCGGCCTCGGCCTGACCGTGGCCATTGTGGCCGGCTGGGTGATCGGCCGGCTGAAGATGGAAGCGTATCTGGAGGACTGGGTGCGCGACATGCCGCACGCTGTCGCGGCCGTCGGGGAGGACAAGCTTAGCCTCGGCGAGCGCATCGACGCCGGCTTTACTTCCGTGCGCGAGATCGTGGGCAAAGTCTGGCCCTATATTCTGGGCGGCATTGCGATCGGCGCGGGCATCCACGGTTTTGTGCCGGCAGACTTCATGGCCTCGTTCATGGGCAAGGACGTCTGGTGGGCGGTGCCGCTGGCGGTGGTGATCGGCGTGCCGATGTACACCAACGCCGCCGGCGTGATCCCGATCGTGCAGGCACTGCTCGCCAAGGGCGCGGCGCTGGGAACGGTACTCGCATTCATGATGAGCGTGATTGCCCTGTCGCTGCCCGAGATGATCATCCTGCGCAAGGTGCTCAAAATCCGTTTGATCGCCACGTTTGTCGGCGTGGTTGCCACCGGCATCCTGATCGTGGGCTACGTGTTCAATGCCGTTCTTTAATCAACCTTAATCAATCAGAGGAATTCGTCATGAAAGAAATCAAAGTGCTTGGCACAGGATGCGCCAACTGTCGCACCACTATTGCGCTGATCGAGCAGGTGGCGCAGGCCAGAGGCGTTGGCGTTAACTTGCAGAAAGTCGAGGAGCTGCGCGACATCATGGGCTACGGCGTGATGTCCACGCCGGGCGTGGTAATCGACGGAAAAGTAGTGCATGCAGGCGGCGTGCCCAGCCGCGACAAGATCGAGCAGTGGCTCGCCGCCGCCTGATCCGATAGGAGTATCGACCGCATGAACCCGCAAAAGAAGTTTCATCTCGTATTCTCTTTCGTCATGGGCGCCCTGATGATTTCCCTGATGACCCTGGTCATCACCTTCGTCAACGTAGGTATGGTCCAGGATTTCGTCGGCCGCTGGTTGCGCGCATTCTTCATTGCCTATGTCGTCGGCGTGCCGGTCATCTTTTTCCTGGCCCCGATGGCACGCAAAATCACCGGCCGCCTGCTTGGCATGCCGGCTTGACCGGATGGCTTGCAATGCCGCCAACCGCACTCGCAGGAATCATGAATCGAGAACAACAATGACATGCACGCCGATGCAAGATGGTTTAGTGAGGCAGACAATGGCGAAACTGGTCGCGTTGACGGCACTGGTCATGTTTACAGTTTTGCCGGCCTTTGCTGCGCAGCCGGCCGCTGACACGCCGGACTGGTACTACCCGCAATGGCTCGCGGAGGCTCCCCACGCACCGGTGTTCAAGGTGCGCGACACGGTCAACAAATACGGCCGCTACGCCACCGAGACCAAGACCATCACGATCAAGGATTTGATCAGGTTCCACGGCCATTTCTGCGGCGGCCTGGTGGAAGGCGCCACGGCGCTGAAGGTGGGCTTCGACCGCTTATTCCCCGACGGCATCGTCGACCGCACCGATCTGACGATCGCCTCCAACAATTCCGCCTGCGGCGGCGACGTGGCGGAGTATCTCACCGGCGCCCGCGCCCGCTTCGGCTCGCACTTGATCGACCCCGCGCTGAAGGAAAGCGATTTCGTGGTCCGGCGGATTTCCACCGGAAAAAGCGTGCGCGTCGTCATCAACGCCGCCACCTATCCAAACGACGTGCGCACGCAGATGCGGAAAATCGAATCGGGCAAATTCGAGCCGGCGGATATCGACCGCTTCCAGGACGTGCAATGGGTCTACGCCAAAAAGCTGGTCAGCCGGCCGGCCATCGAATCAGTCGATGTCACCGACGATCCCGCCTACGTCTGGCCCGAGCCGCCGTGCAAGCCGCTGGGTTCGCGCCGCGACAACGACTTCAAGAACGTGCCGGAAGCGCGCTGAGGAGGAGTGGTGAATTGGGCCGGTAATAGCGTTATGCGGAGTACGGTGACGATGAAGATCGGCATTATGTGCCTCGGTTTGATGTTCGCCGCGCCCACTCTTGCCCGCGACGTTGAGACTGTGCTCATCGTTTCGATCGACGCACTGCATCCGGACGCGCTGAGCGAAAAGACCTCGCCCACGCTATACGCCCTGATGCGCTCGGGGCGCTACACCCTGGCCGGGCAAAGCGTCGATCCACCGAAAACCCTGATCGCGCACACGGCGATGATGACCGGGCTCACGCCCGAGGAAAACGGCAAGCGGGACAACGACTGGAAGCCGGGCCAGCCGCAAGTGGCGAGGGAAACACTGTTTGACGACGCCAGGCGGCGCGGATTTCGCACGGCCTATTTTTATGCCAAACAGAAACTCGGCTATTTGGTCACCGATGCAGTGGACGAGCATGCGCTGGCACGGGACGATGGCATCGATCTGGCCCGTGCTTTCTTCAGGAAAAGCGGCAAGCGCTTCGTCTTCCTGCACGTGAGTGGGCTCGAAGACGCAGGAACGGACTCGGGCTGGCTGTCGCCGGAATACCTGGAGGAGCTTACCGATATCGACGCGGCGCTCGTGCCGCTGCTGGCCGAAGTCGGCAAACGCGGCGCCTACCTGATCGTCGTGACCAGCGATCATGCCGGACACGAGCGCCAGCATGGCACCAGCCATCGCGATGATTTCAAGCTGCCGCTGGTTATTGCGGCCAACCAAGGCCTTCCTCCGCTTGCAGCAGGCCCTTTCCGGATTACCGGGCTAAGGGACATCGTGAAACTGCTCGGCGGATA
>Ga0334722_10006103_pt1 | contig 11998 bp, 11 predicted proteins | sample C3_bottom_MG_FD_207210 | JGI IMG/M metagenome (GOLD analysis project Ga0334722, IMG submission 207210) | Sediment microbial communities from Yellowstone Lake, YNP, Wyoming, USA - C3_bottom | ecosystem: Environmental > Aquatic > Freshwater > Lake > Sediment | place: USA: Wyoming | collected...
TCGCGAGGACGCCCTTGCCTTTGGCTAGTATTTATGTTCCTGTCATCACAACAGTAACGGATTCACATACAGGGGACTTTCACCCCATAAGTTCACGCCCGTGCCGGGCGTACACAAAGGGTAAGCGATCGCAGGATACCGCATCTGCGGCGTTTACCCCCCCCTGCGGGGGATCATCAGCCTGCTCCCATAGGCGGGCTATAGCTCGCAGGCCGATTGATTGACCAACGAATCGGGTCAATATAAATCGCGCATCTGCGGCACCCTGCAACCGCTTACAGTTATGGGGCAGAGCGTACCCTGAAGCTACCCCGTAATCGCTTACAAAAAAGGAGGAGTCATGACAGCGACCGTGGCGGCAATCCTCTTGGCCGCCGGGGTGTCCCGGCGCATGGGGAGTTGCAAGCAGCTCCTCCCTCTTGAGGGCAAAACAGTCATCGCCCACTGCCTGGAGACACTGCTGGCCGGTGGTATCGAAGATCCGATCGTAGTGATCGGCCCGCATGGCGATGAAGTGGAACGAGCGGCAAGGGAGTTTCCGGTGCAGGTGGTGCGGAATTCCGATCCGGAAGCGGATATGGCCGCTTCGGTACGGACAGGCCGTCAGGCCCTCTCCCCTTTCATCACTGCGGTGGTGGTAGCGCTCTGCGATTACCCGCTGGTCACGGCAAGGACTATTGCGCACCTGATCGAAGAACACCGCAGGAATCCGCAGCAGATCGTCATCCCGTGCCATAACGGCCGGCGCGGCCATCCATCCCTCTTTCCCCGTCGGTTATTGGACACCCTGTCAGCGCCACTGACCTTGCGTGACCTGCTGCGGGGCAACCCGGAGAGAATAACGCATCTCACCGTGGCTGACAGCGGTATCCTGATCGATATGGACACCATGGAGGATTACCAAAAGGTGATCGAATTTCGCAAAGTGGCAGGCCTGGCCTAGTACCCCTGTACAAGGTACTAGCGCATAATGCAATATGCCGTAGCCTTGGACACGGTAGCCGTTTGCTCGCCAGCGTTGGCGACGACGGGTGTCGCGGCAAGCGTAACTCCAAGCGAACAGGCAATGACGGTACCACGAAGGTGAGATGGTGCCATGAAATGCATATAACCAGCTAAAAATATTTAATAATCAGAGGCTCTTGCAAAAAAACCACATTGTGGTTCGACAAGCTCACCACGAACGGAAATCACGAATAAAATTAAGCGGCATCCCGTTCACCCTGAGCTTGTCGAAGGGGGTTTAGAGGAATTTTGCAAGAACCCCATCAGTCAACAGGGCATTACTATTCCTTAAGGGCATCGACGACGAGCCTGTACTTCTCGTGTATCATCTTCCGGTCAAACTCCCAGAACTCGGCGAGCATCGCCTGGTCTTCCGCCTCGGAAAAGTAAGCACGAGCGGCAGGGAAGAAGACCTTGTCCTCTTTTTCGATGTGCTTGGGGTAGAAATCGACGAGTGTACGCAGGCAACTCAGGATCTCTTTGAGTGCCGAAATATCGCCACTGATAAATCGGGTGCTTGCTTCGACCAACGCCTTGGTAATTTTCCGACCGAAGACATGATCTTCAATCAGCTCGTTCATCAGATGCCGGTCTGCCTCCGACAAATCCTTGTTACTCAAATCCCTGAACAAAATCTCTTCTTCCTTGCCATGGTGGGTGCGGTCGGCATAAATCCCGATAAAATCAACAACCGTATCGATGAACATGGGGTCAATCGTCTGAAATTTTTCGATCCGTTCCAGGGCATCAAAAATGATGGATATCACCTCTTCGATAAGCCGGTGTTCAATCATAAGCGGTCCACGTGCCTGCATGTGTTGTTCTCCTATTTTGTCAAGTTCCGGACGTCATCGGCAACATCCGATTCGCCACTCTGTGACTTAGAATTATTCAAATATGTTCCCTCAACTCATAACGTTGAGTATTTTTCTGTCAGTACGATATCCAGTGCCGGCTCTCCTTACGGAGCAGAAAGATATGCTTTTCCTGCGAAGCTGTCTTAAGCAGGCGAGCTAGAAAACCGATAAAGGTGATTTTCTTAAAAAAGGGCAAGGCCATCCAGCCTACCGCCAGATGCCTGCCCAGGCTGACAATTTCGCCAAGCACCTTCGGTGTATATGGTTTCTGCTTACCTCCGGTCACCGCCGAATAGATGTTGTCTGCAACGAGTCGGCCCTGTTGGAGGGCAAATTGGGCAGCGGCGGGGACGGGATTGCCGGTTTCCGGATTACTGGCCAGGGCGTTGTCGCCTATGGCGTAAATGCCGGGATGGCTCTCAGCCCGCAGGAAGGCGTCAACGATAATGCGGCCCATGGCCCCTGCCGCGAGGCCGCTTGCTCCGGCTAAACGCTTGACCTGAATGCCGCCCGTCCAGATCAGGGTTCGTGTCTCTATCGCTTCCCCTGTCGACAAGGCCACCTTCTCGGGCGACAGACTGGTGATGAAGGTGTTCGTCAATATTCTGATGCCCTGGTCGTGCAATTTTCGTTCAATGTGGGCGACCATGTCCGCAGCCATGGTCGACAGAATTCTTTCCGCTCCTTCAATAAGAATTACCTCGACAGGCAAGGGGGCAAGCTCTTTTGAGCCGGGGGTGCACAAGGGGACACGGCCGGCCAGCTCCGTTGCGAATTCCACCCCGGACAGCCCTCCCCCACCGATGACGAACCTGAGCATGGCCTGACGTCTATCGCTAGGCAGCTCCCGGGCCGCTAGGTTGCACAGAGTGTCGATGTGCTGATAAATCCGCTGCGCGTCCGCTACTGACTGCAGAGGGAAGGAATACTCTTCGAGCCCCGGAATATCGTAGAAGTTGACTTGGCTGCCGAGGGCAAAAACCAGGTAGTCGAAAGGCAGTGGGAGTTCCCCAACTCGGAGGAGATGACAGTCCAAGTCGATTGACTCCACGTTGCCCAGATGAAAACGGATGTTGCGATTCCGGATGATCCGTTCGATCGGGATGGTGACTTCGGCCCCCAGAACGGCGGCTTCATGGAGCTGAGTCTTCAGGGTGTGGTAAGGGTTGCGGTCGACGAGATGGATGATGCAGGTGGGCTGTTTGCGAAACAATCTCGCCAGTCTTAGCGCGGCAGTGATGCCGCCATAGCCGGCGCCGATCACGATGATGTTCATCTGGACTTCCAGTTGGCGTGCCCTTCAGTGAACGTCATTGGTCTTCTCCGCATCTTTTCACCGTACGTGATAAAGGAGGAGCGCTATCGCACCAAAACGGCAAGTCCCGACAGCTCAGATGAGTAGAGATTGACGGCTTTTGGCGCTGTTGAGCAGCAAATCGAATCCCACGGGAAACTCAGGCTTTAGAAAAATTTTCCTTGCTGGCGCCACAGATGGGACAGACCCAATCATCGGGCAGACTCTCGAAAGGAGTGCCTGGCTCTATGCCACTATCGGGATCGCCAAGTTCGGGCTCGTAGACATATCCACAAATCTGACAGACATATTTATCCATGATTCAACATTCTCCCTTGTTGGCTATAGGTTGTTTAAAAAAATTTCGTTCCGAACTTGCCTGTGTTACCCCCCCTCACCCGGCCTTCGGCCACCCTCCCCCCGTCAAGCGGGGATTCAGCTCAATACCCCCTTGAGGGGTACTGAACTGAGTCCCTGAGGGAGAGGGAATAGATAGTACCATCTCTCCCTGGATTACGCTCGTCAGTATTCGTCCAAATGGTGCCATTCCGCATTTTCTAGCCAGTTCCCCGGTTCCCGTCTTGAAACAAATTCGACGATATTCTCCATGATCCGCAAGTGGTTGTCCTCTTCTGCGGCTAATCGTAAAAATAGCTGACGTTCATGCTCCCCTTCGACCACGTCAGCCTTCTCCTGATAAAATTTACGGCTTGTCTCTTCAATAGCGCAGGCTTTTCTGTATTCATTGGCTGCCTTGGTGGTATCGATATGCAGCTCCTCTTTCGCCGCCTGCATCGTGACAAAGATATTTTTGACATTTTCCAATATCCTGGTTTCCGCCAGTTGAGGATTTTTTTCCTTTTTGCTCAACCGTCCGATGACGTTGTAATGCTTGACCTCGTCATCGGCCAACATCGTAAATATTTTAGCGAGCCCCGGCACGGTGCTTTCCTTGGCCAGCAGACGGTAGAAATTTTCGCCATCTTTTTCCATTTGCATGGCGAATTGATAGATGTCCATAGTGGCTCCTTTGTTGTTCATGACAACGTTTGACTCCTATCAACTCATTTGCTCGGCCAGGTAGTTCTCCGCACCCATCTGTTTAATCTGGTCTAAGTGGGCTTCGATCAGGTCGACATGCGCCTCTTCATCTTTCAAGATAGCTTCAAACATTTCCCGGCTACCGTTGTCACCAACCTCTACGGCCAAGCGTATGCTCTCGTTATATCCCCGAATGGCATCGGCCTCAGCCAGACGGTCGTTGTGATGCATCTTAGGCACCTCTTCGCCGATATGCATTTTATTCAAGTTGCTGACTATCGGTCGACCTTCGAGAAAAAGAATGCGGGCTATCAGTTTCTCGGCGTGCTTCATCTCATCGATGGCCCGCTTCTCAATCTCTTTGTGGAGCTTTTCGTATTGCCAGTTATCGCACATTTCAGCGTGCACCATATACTGATTGATGGCGGTAAGCTCCTCCGCCAGACGGAGATTCAGGTGCTCGATGATCTTCTCGTTTCCTTTCATGTGTTGCCTCCTCGATGTTCAGGTGGGATATTTATTCGAATTCGCATTCAAGCGGTACTCTTCCCTCCCACGGCTTCTAAGGCCGGGCGACCAGCACCGGGCAGGAGGCAAGGCCGATAATTTTTTCGGCAACGCTCCCCATCAGCAGTCGGCTCATGCCGGTGCGGCCATGGGAGCCAACACAGATGACTTGGGCGCCAAGGGAGCGGGCCAGATCGGGGATAACGGCGTACGCCACTCCGGAAACGACGTGGGGAGTTGCCGAAACCCCTTTGTCCTTGGCGTACTTGACGGCGTCATCAGCATAGCCAATGGCCATGCTCTCGAACACCTCTGACAAATCCGGGGCGTCGCCATACAGTTCATCAGGGGCGTCCACCACGGACACTACGTCAATTGCGCTGCCATAGATCTTGGCAAAATGGACTGCTCGCTCGATTGCGGCCTGACTGCAGGGGCTGCCGTCAGTCGCAACCAGAATTTTATTCCAGGCCAAGGATGCGCCCTCAGGCACCACGATCACGTCGCCATGGCTGTGGCCGATGACCCGTTTGGTAACGCTGCCGACAAAGACGCGCTCGAGGTTCGAGAGACCACGGCGACCAATGATGATCATTTCACGGTGGTTGGCGTCTGCAAGTTCGACAATGCGACTGGATGGCTCGCCCTCCTCAAGCAGCACCGTTCTGATGGAGTGTCCTTTACCGTCAGCGATCTCTTTGGCCTTGGCCAAGTTTCTTTCGCAGGGCTGCCGCATCTTGGCCAGGATCGTGTCGGCGACAACAAGGGTGTCGAGATCCCCCTTGTAATATGGCGCCACACAGGCCACCGTTATCCAACTTTTTCCAGGCGATGAAAATTGAAAGGCCTGTTCCAGCGCATGATAGCTGGAATCAGATCCATCCACCGGCACCAATACGTCTCGATACTTTTCATTCAGTTCCATGGGCTTCGTTCTCCAATTCTAGGGTGATGACATTGACAGTGCTGAATGGTTCGTTCCTCAGGGTGTGCTCAGCAGCACTCTTCCAATAGATAGTGCTTCCCTCCATCCACCGATACGAAGTGAACGCCATCCAACAGTGGAAGGCCGGCAATCTTCCAAGCCTTCTCAGGATTGACAAACTGCTCGTTGACGCACTCTCTCGGCTGGTGGGTGTGTTTGCACACGTAATTCAAAATAGGAAAGGAGGCGAAGGTCTTGTAATACTCACGTAAAAATTTGATGACCGTCATCTGCTCGTTGGTTAAAGCGGACACGCCTTCTCGTTGGGCAATGGCTTGAGCGACGTCCGTTGTCCAATCGTCAAGGTTAATCAGAAATCCTTTGTCATCGACCGCAATCTGTTTTCCACCACATTCGATTTTCGGCATGGTTTACCTCCATATTGCCTTGTTAAATTGCTTCATGCACCAATCAGACGATACGGGTAGGCCCGCTTGGTCCATTGACTGGCCGGATACCTTTCCTGTAACTGATTATAGGCCTCTTTCAGCGGTTTCGGGTCGTGGGTGCTCTTGTAGAGGTTAACGCCCCTCTGGAATACGGCTTCCGGTGCGGAATCGCTTTCGGGGGACTCTGCTAACAACCTCTCGTAGCAACTAAGAGCGTCTTTGAATTCATCTTTGTTGGCATGCCCATTGCCAATACCAAGGAGCAACGATGGGATCAACTCTTCGCCGCTCAGAAAGCCGACCGTTCGCGAATGCTCTTTGCCCTCCTGATCGAGGATGAGCAATGACGGTGTCCACTTGATGTTGAAATCCGTGGCCAATGGTTGCTGGCCCGAGAGGACACGCACCGGGATGACGTTTTGGCTGATGAAATCGATTACCTTTTCGTTTGGATACGTAACTGCATCCATCTGTTGGCAACCAATTCATTGCGGGTTGAAAAAATCCAGCAGCACTGGTTTGTGCTCCGCCTTTGCACGTATCAGGGCTTGATTCAAATCCGTTTCCCAAGTTATTGCTTTTTTCATGGCCAAATCTCCTTTGACGTAACACGTCATGACGTCTTGTATTGAAGGTATTTTACTCGATTTAAATTCGACAGCTTACAGTTCCGGAAATATCAGCTTCATTGACTCATCGTTTTCCGTCTTCTTAAGTTTCACCTGTACCTCCACCCGTTCGTTACGGAGTCCAAGGGCCAGGGTCAACTCCCCTTTGTCCTTTTCTATGTGAGTAATAGCCCGGATGATCTCAAATATTTTGCTGGCAATCTCGACCGGGGGCGGAGTGAGCGTCTTCTCCTCGTTCAAAGAGGAGACCGTTACTCTCACCGCCTCTTTTTTCTTCTTCACCGAGAGTTGCGGGGCCTTAACCGTGAGTGTGTAAAGGATTAGCAGCGCGAAATATCGCATGGCCTCATCCTCCATGCTGGCGCTTTGGACGGTAATCGGTCGGGCTAACTCTGCCTGAAAGTCAGTGTCCATGTAGCAGTCACACATCTCTTGAAGTTTAACGTGAAAATTGCGGATAAGTTGTTCCACCCTGATCTCCTCTGGTTGCTTGATTATTTGTGATTCCTCTGATAGGGGGTGCTTTCAGCGGGGTTAACGCTCACCTTAGTCAAAAGTTACGTGTCTGGACTTTCCTTGTTAAATTTGAATTCGTTGGGGCAAGCCCCCTTCCCCTTTTCAAATGATGGAATCTTGAAAATTCACAGGATGAAACTTGGATTCCCCACTTTGGAACAGGCAACCAACGTCTCAGTAAACGAATCAATTCTTGCCAAAGATAACCAGGCACTTCGTCTCGAATTTTTTCAGTCTAAAAAACAACCCTTTTAAATTTAAGCTAATGAGAAACACCTTGAAAATAAATAGGGTATTGACCTTATTTATGACACCCTTTGGGAGGGCAGCTGGAGAAGCTTGCGGCAGAATATTGACAGGATTAAACCATTGTTCTTTGCAGAAACTACTACCAGGTATGCTGTTTTCCTATACCAACCTAATCAACCTAAATAACGCACAGATACTCAATCTATGGCGATAATGCGGAGGGATTTTTGCATCTAATTTATTGCTATTATTTTTTTAGTTAAAACTTGACACCATAAAGCTAGTACAGTAAATAACCAGTACCACATCGTGACAAAAAGAATCAAACCGAAACAGTGGTGTTTTGGTTTGGCCTTCAAAAAGGGCTAACAAACGCCTTTGGAGCGGCTTTTGGAAATGGGGAGGGTGGTCTCCAACACTCAAAATGAGGATCGTGATGAAATCTTTCAAGAAACAAACCCGGGGCGGGAACAGGATTGAGTTGATACGGGAACTGGGCAGGATTTTTGGTTTAACCTTGCCCCTGATCGTATTTTTGCTTGTATCATTATTTCCTGTCTGCTCGACAGCGGCAGAGACAATAACCATAGGCGGCGGCACAGGGACGGCGGTAACAGAACCCCAACTCGTCCCCGCAGCCGATACCTCGGTGCTGCCAGCCGATACCGCAGTACCGTCCGGAGACATCTTAACGCCAACTGTCGACACCTCGACACCCACGCTTGATACGTCTGGTACGCCAACGCCTTCTGATTCCCCCTCGCCCCTGCCCAGCGCCAAAACTACAACCAAAACCGCTTCGCTTGCGAGCGCCAGTGCCACCACCGCGACAGATAGCCCTGGCAGCGGTGGTGGCGTGGCAGGCGGCCCGTCCGCCGATAATTCCATCTTTACCGGTGCTGCCACCTCCAGCTTCCCCATTGAAGTGCCGGCAGGCAGGCTAGGCATCGCCCCCGCACTGGCCTTGACCTACAACAGCTACCAGCAAAACGGCTGGGTCGGCGTTGGCTGGTCCCTTGACCTGGGGTCTATCCAGAGATCCACCAAGCGAGGAGTCAACTATAGCGCCAATGACTTTGTGTTCTCCACAAATGGCTCGACGTCGGAGCTTGTACCGAGGAGTGACTGGGGGACAAACTATTACGGCGCCAAGATCGAAGGCGCGTTTACCAAATTTTACCGCAACACGACCGCTGACCAATGGGTTGTGACCGGTAAAGACGGCGTAACCTATTATTACGGCAAGACACCTTATGATACCACGATAGACGCCAGGCAGAATAACACACTCGGGGTTTTCAAGTGGTGCCTGGTCTGGGTCCAGGACTCCAATGGCAACTTCATGAAAATCAACTACGTCAAGGACCAGGGCGAGGTCTACCCCAGCCAGATAGAGTACACGGGCAACGGGATACTCGGCCCATCGAACATGGTGAAGTTTACCCGTGAAGCGCGGACCGACGCCCCCTCTCTCTACACGACCAACGCCTTGGTCAAGACGGCATACCGGCTGAAGACCATTGATGTTCAAGCAAAAGATATCAATGGGGTTTATCAACTGGCACGAAGATATGGTTTGACCTATGACGACACCACCAGTTCCTCTCATCGTTCCGTGCTCACTGCAATAACGGCATACGATAGCAATGGGGCGCAACCCTTGACCACCTCGTTGACCTCCTATGCCGCTGCCCAAAATTTTACGACACCGCCTAACTCCGGGCTAACCGGTTATTATGGGACAAATGCCGGATGGAGTAACGACAACACAACCCCTCGCTACATGGCGGATGTCAATGGCGACGGCAAGGCCGATATCGTTGGCTTTGCAAGCGATGGAGTCTATGTGGCCCTGTCCGCCGGAGTATCGTTCGCAGCCCCCACTCGGTGGGTAGCCTACTATGGGACAGAGTCCGGCGGATGGAGTAACAACTACGTGTCCCCCCGCTACATGGCGGATGTCAATGGCGACGGCAAGGCGGATATCGTTGGCTTCGCAAAGTATGGAGTCTATGTGGCCCTGTCCACCGGAACCTCTTTTACCGCCCAGTCCCTCTGGGTGTCCGGCTACGGGACAAATAGCGGATGGACGAACACCGACGCGTATCCTCGCTACCTGACGGATGTCAATGGCGACGGCAAGGCCGATATCGTCGGCTTTGCAAACGCCGGAGTTTACGTTTCCCTGTCAACAGGGTCATCTTTTACAACAGGCACTAGCTGGATAACTGGTTATGGGGTAAATGCCGGATGGAGTTCCAATAACGTTTCCCCCCGCTACATGGCGGATGTCAATGGCGACGGCAAGGCCGATGTTGTTGGCTTCGCAGCCGATGGAGTCTATGTCTCCCTCTCCACCGGAACATCGTTCACCGCTCTCACTCGTTGGGTAGCCGCCTATGGGACAAATGCAAATGCTGGCCAATGGGGCAATAACAGCGAAGTCCCCCGCTACCTAGCCGATGTCAATGGTGACGGCAAACCCGATATCGTCGGCTTTGCAAGCGCCGGAGTTTACGTTTCCCTGTCAACCGGGTCATCTTTTACCGCCCCGGCCCTCTGGGTGTCCGCCTATGGGAAAAATACCGGATGGACGAACACCGACGCGTATCCACGCTACCTAGCCGATGTCAATGGTGACGGCAAACCCGATATCGTCGGCTTTGGCAACGCCGGAGTTTACGTTTCCCTGTCAACAGGGTCATCTTTTACCACAGCTGCTACCTGGATAACTGGTTATGGGGCAAGTTCCGGCTGGAGTTCCAATAACGTTTTCCCCCGCTACCTGGCGGATATCGACGGCGACGGCAAAACCGATGTCGTTGGCTTTGCAAGCACCGGGGTAACTGTCGGCACAGCCGATAGCACCCCGCAGGATCTCCTCAAGACCATTACCAGCTTTACCCACGGCTCCGCCACCTTTACCTACAAGCCATCCTCTTCCTACAGAAATAGCTATCTGCCCTTTGTCGTGCAAACGGTCTCAGCCATTACCGTAAACGACGGCTATGCGGCCATGCCAGCGACCACTTATACCTATAGCGGCGGCCTCTTTGATAGTGACGAACGTGAGTTCAGGGGTTTTGCCACTGTCTCCCAGGTAAACCAAGGCAATCTTACCCTGATCGACACAAATTTCTACCAGGATGACTGGCGCAAGGGTCGGCAATACCAGGTGACATCCATAGGCATCACGAACGGCCTCCGCGCCCTCGGCACTACTACATTCGCATGGTCCTGTCCCACCACCAACCCGGCATGGGCCTTTATCCAGCTCAACCAGAAGCGGACGGACCTCATCGAAAACGGGGCCACGGTCGCCTTCACCCAGGAGGACTATACCTACGACGGCACCAACGGCAATCCCCTTACGACCATCACCTCGGCGACAGGGGTGGAGTCGGTCACCACCGCAAACACCTACTGGAACTCGCCGGGGAGCTGGCTGTGGAGACCGGCCAGCATTACCGTCACCGGCAGCACTAGCGGCCAGCTCCGGCAAAGCACCTTCGGCTACGAAAATGGCACCGGCAACCTGAAGTGGAAGGAGTCCTGGCTGAACGGCGGCGCCAACCCGCGGACCGAGATCCTCAGCTACGACTACGGCAACCCCACGGCAGTCAAGGACGCCAGGGGCCTGGTCACCACCACCGAATACGACGCCACCCACACCCATCCCGTCAAGGTCACCTATCCACCAACCACGGACAACCCGGCCACCACCCCGCAGAACCACATCGTTCAGACCGGCGACTATGACTACCGCTTTGGCGCCCCGGGCTGGAGCATGGACGAGAACGGCAACACCACCTATTACAGCTATGACACCTTCGGCCGGACCAGCCAGGTGGACTACCCGGACGGTGGCCAGAACAAGACGGTCTTCGACGACACTCTCTTTCCGAGGACGGTGCTGACCACGGTCAAGGTCGACGGTTCCGGCCAGACCATGGCCCAGTACGCCTATTTCGACGGCCTAGGCCGGGGCGTGGAGACCCAGTCCTTTGGCGAAGGCGGCCAATCGATTATCACCACCACGAGCTACGACACCATGGGCCGGGTGGCGCAGAGGGATGGGCCGTACTTCCCCACCGCCAGCGGCGACGCGCCGGCGCTGCATCCCTGGCAGAAGATCACCTACGACGACCGCAGTCGGCCACTGACGCTCACCAGCCCGGCCAGCGACGGCGGTACCGCCGTCACCACCTTCGCCTACAGCGGTCTGACGACCACGGTGACCGACCCCGACGCGAAAAAGAAGACACAGACCAAGGACGCCTTGGGGCGATTGGTCAAGGTGATCGAGTACGACGGCGCCACCCAGTACCAGACCAGCTACGCCTACGACGCGGTGGGCAGCCTGCTCTCGCTTACCGACGCCCAGGGCAACCTGACCTCAATGACCTACGACACCTTAGGCCGCAAGACCGCCATGACCGATCCGGACATGGGCTCCTGGCTCTACACCTACGACCTTGGCGGCAACCTGGCAACCCAGACCGACGCCAAGGGCCAGACCATCAGCT
>Ga0334722_10006104_pt1 | contig 11997 bp, 10 predicted proteins | sample C3_bottom_MG_FD_207210 | JGI IMG/M metagenome (GOLD analysis project Ga0334722, IMG submission 207210) | Sediment microbial communities from Yellowstone Lake, YNP, Wyoming, USA - C3_bottom | ecosystem: Environmental > Aquatic > Freshwater > Lake > Sediment | place: USA: Wyoming | collected...
GTGAATAGTCGTAATGCTTGTATCTCGCCATTTCGCTCCTCTCTTCAGCTAACCCGTGGAGTTGTTATTCCCTGTAATCATATGGCGTTCTGTTCAGGATTTCAAGACTTTTTCTACAGCTTCAACGGACTATCAGTCTAAACAACTTTAATAGCTGCAACAATTTTCCTGTAAATATCTTCTGAGTTTGAAAGGCCGGTAACGTCGAGCCATTGTATCCCATCTTCTTTCGCAAACCATGTGAACTGCCTCTTGGCATATCTCCTTGTGTTCCTCTTTATGAGCCGTAGCGCCTCTTCGATCGGGATATCGCCTGCTAAATACTGTGCCGTCTCCTTGTAGCCGATGGCCTGCATTGGAGTATGGTCCGGCCCCAATTGGATGATTTTTTTGACCTCACCCAGCAGACCCGCCTGGATCATGGAATCGACGCGCCTGTCTATAATGCGGTATAGCTCCTTCCTGTCTCTTGTCAGCCCGATCTTGATGAATTCATAGGGCAGCGGTTTTGTATGGGTATCCTGCAGCCGCGACATCTTTTCACTGCTGCTTATACATACCTCAAGCGCTCTTACCTGCCGCCTTATATCGTTTCTTTCGATCCTGCCCGCAGCCTCAGGGTCGAGGCGGGAGAGATATTCATAAAGCGACCCGTTTTTCTCCTTCTCCATTTCAAGGAGCTTTTCCCTCAGAGTCCAGTCTGCAGAGGGGCCGCTGAAGATGCCCCGTGTGATCGCCTTTATGTAAAGACCTGTTCCGCCTGTAATTATGGGGATCCTGTCTCTCTGATGAAGGCCTTCAATGATGGGTATGACCGCCCCGACATATTTCCCTGCGCTGTATGATTCAGTCGGATCAACAATATCTATCATGTGATGTTTGACCTCGGCTTTCTCCTCCTGCGACGGCTTGGCTGTGCCTATGTCCATGCCCCTGTAGATCTGCATCGAGTCCGAACTGATTATCTCGGTGTCGAGATCTTTGGCAAGCTGTATCGCGGCGCCGGTCTTGCCGACGCCTGTAGGCCCCAGAAGGATCAGGACCTTTTTCATTTCCGTTTGAAGAGTTTCTTCAGGTCGTCAAGGGTAAAAAATATCCTGGTTGGCCTTCCGTGAGGGCACTGGTCCGGATGTTCGGTATTGTCGAGGTCAGCGATAAGTCTTGCGAGTTCTTCCTGGTTGAGGATCTCGCTGCCCCGGACAGAGGAGTGGCAGGCGATCCTTGCTGCGAGCGCATCTCTTATTGATTTGTCGGGCCTTACGCCTTCGATTATCGCAGAGGCGAAGTCCGCAAGTATGCCTCTCATATCCGCCCCGGCAATTGCATCCGGAACCGATCGGACTATAAGCGTATCGTGTCCGAAATCATCCGCCTCTATGCCGAATTCATCGAGAAGATTTCTGTTCTCCATTATGACCTTATATTCCTTGTGAGACAGCTTTATCTGCTCAGGAAATAGAAGATGATGGGGCGGGAGATCGGTCCCCTTCAGAAATTTTTCATAGAGTATCCTCTCGTGGGCCGCATGGTGGTCGATAAGCGTCAGGCCGCCCCGGCCGGAAACCGCAATAAAGGTGTCGCCCAGATAAATGAAGGGCAAAGAGGGCCTGTAGTCAAGCCCCGGGGAGTCGGCTGCCGTCAAACTTGCAAAAGGAGATCCGGTCGGTCCTGCCGGCCACGCAGGATACGGGCTCATCGCGGCCGCAGCATGCTGTTCAGGGGGTTGCCCGAACTCTGCTGTGAACCCCGCCCTGTCCTTTTTCACCACATCCCTGACGGCCCTGTATACGAACTGATAGACCGCCTCTTTATCGCTGAACCTGACCTCGCGTTTGGTGGGGTGCACATTGACGTCTATCCTTCCGGGATCTATATCTATGAAGAGAAAGAATACCGGGTGTTTGTCCGCGGGAAGGATGCCTTCATATGCCTTGTACACGCCGTGTGAAACAGATTGGTCCTTTATCGGCCTGCCGTTTATGAAGATAAACTGATGTGACCTGCTGTTTCTGAAGTTGTTGCCTGAGGACACGAGGGCGGTCAGAGCAAGCCCACTGCCGGCAGAGTCTGCGACAAGCAATCCCTTGAGGAATTCATCTCCGTAAATCTGCATTACCCTCTCTCTGTATCCGGCGGCCTTGGGCAGCAGCATGGTCTCGTGATGGTCCGTCAACAGGGTAAAGCCGATCTCATAGTGAGAGATCGCCTCTTTGGTTACTGTATCGATAATATGATAGAGTTCGGTATTGTCGGTCCTGAGGAATTTTTTTCTTGGCGGCGTATTGAAAAACAGGTCGCGCACTTCTATTGATGTGCCGGCAAAAGGAGAGTCTTTGATCTCCTTTATTTCACCGCCTGTTACTTCAAGAGAAACACCAGCCGGAGCGCCCTTCAGCCCGGTGACAAGCTTTATCTTTGAGACCGAGGCGATTGAGGGGAGCGCCTCGCCGCGGAACCCCATTGTTCTTATATCAAACAGGTCGTCTTCCTTTGAGATCTTGCTCGTGGCATGCGGCTCAAGACATAAAAGCGCGTCTTCCCTGTCCATGCCCGCGCCGTTGTCCGATACCTTTATCATCCTCTTGCCGCCGCCGAGGACCTCGATTTTTATTTCCGTGCTTCCGGCATCGACCGCATTTTCAATCAGTTCCTTGACCACGGAGGCCGGTCTTTCGACAACCTCTCCTGCGGCGATCTTGTTCCTTAAGTCAACGGGCAGGACCTTAATATTGGGCATGGGACATTGTAAAAATTAAGCGGAGGATTACGCAAGGGAAGAGGGTATGTGTCAGGTAACGTCAAAGTAGAACAAAAAAATAAACATTGTTTCTTTCGTATTTAAGTTGACGGCACCATGGATCCCCGGTCAAGCCCGCGGATGACAATTTAGCTGTTTGTTTATGTCTGTCATTCCCGCAGGTCGTAGGCGGGAATCCAGTCAGCATTTTTATATTTATGAAAGGACCCGAACACCCACATTCAAGGTCGAAGTGCAACAAAAGCAGAAGCGACCTCAAGCGGGGGTGTGTAGATAGAAAGAAGGCTTAACTTATGCGATTCCGACAGCGACAACACTTTGACTCCGCTCAACACAGGGCTGCTTGTAGAAGGTGACAACCGTCGTACCCTAACGCCTTCTCCTGTGCTGTTATTTCACGCAGCCAATTCCAGTTCCGCCACTATACTGCTCCAGGGCACCAATAAAAGCCCCTGTTCATCGCGGACCACAATGCCGATCTTTTCCATCTCCTGCATATCCTTATGAACATTCTTGTAGTCCCTGCCAAGTTCCTTTGCAAGCGCCCTGACGCTTAACGGGCCATGTTCGTGCAGTGTCTTGAGCGCGGCCATGCGGCGGGGCGTCATGACGGTGAGCAGGGTTTTCAAATCTTTAAAATAAAGCCTCTCTGCCGGCTGTTCTGCTGCGAGACCCTTCTCCGCCTGATGCCATGCCTTTACAAACTCCTGTGCTGATTCTTTCTCATCCTTAACTTCAATACGTATGTTTTTTTTCATTGTCCTTTCCTCCACGGAAATCGGCTACATCCCTTAGAAAGTCTTCGGCAAGTGTTTCGACATTCCTGAAACGGTAATGCTCCTCACTATTTGCTATATGGCGATGATCTCCTTTTGCAGTCTCATTGTCATAGCGCACGAGACAGGTGCCGTCAGCCTGTCCGTAATATAGACGGTATTTGAAACTGTGAGACGACTTTGGGGTCTTCTCCGGCAGCCTCCATAGAACCATTTCCCGAATAGCGCCGTCCGGGTAAATATATTTGGAACGGAAGACCAATGTTGCCGCCATATGGTTAAATATACCATATAGTTTGCGGTAGTGCAAATATTTCAGGAACTGAAAACCGGGCTATTATTCTGCGGCCAAATTGAACGAAATGACTACGAGCCGGGTTTAACTTCCGGCTCCGTCTTCTCGATAAACGCGTCTTTCAGCAGTCTGCTCTGTCTTTCAAAGGCCTGTCTGGGATTTTTCGAGTCCTTCATCAGCGCTATCTCTTGTGTGATGAGCCTCGCGAGGTTAAGCGTATGAGTGTCCGCCTTCGAAGACTCCCTTTGGTATAGAGGATGGTCTCTGTTTATATAAATCGTGGTTTCCTCGGTGAACACCTCGGGCCCATCTTCCCCGAACCCGTCCACAACACAGGACACGCCGTACTGTCCGAACTTAACTTTCTTTATGACGGCATTCGGAGTCAGCTTTTTAACAACGGGTTTTTTCTTTCTCTTCTTTTTCTCCATAGGCACCGTATCTTTTGCTTCTTCAGTCATGGTTGAACCAACCTGTCCCGCCTGCCCGGCTTTGTTTTCAGACAAAAGCCCCGCTCCTCCTATCCCTTTGCCGGCCTCATCAGCTATCGGCAATGCTCCGAACGGAGAAAGTTCCGGATTTCGGTACAAGGCCTTGTAAATGCGGTGCAATGCATCGTTAAGCGCCCGGCCCACAACACGCGTTTCTTTCTTTGCGGTGAGCCTATGGAGGACTGTGGCGACATCCCCGATTATTTTTCCCATTATGCCGAGCAAGGTCCTGTACTCGGCGGAATCCCTGATAAACCCCGTTCTGTCGCTGGTCACAGGCAGAAAATCCGCATTCACCTCGCCTCTTACCCGCGACATCGCCTTGCCCCAGGTTTCCATGCCGAAAAATTCCCTTCGGACAGTGACCTGCTTTACCTTGACCTCTATGCCGAGCTGGTCGGTGGAAGCCATAGTCTGCGGAAGTATTATTATCTCTCCATGCACAGGGCCGAACTCAGTGCCTTCGAGAAACGGGATTTTGTGGCCGGTGAGACTCCTTGGAGTTATCGTATGGTTGTTTAGTCTTACCCGGAAATCAGGGGCCTTGAGAGGCGTGCCTTCAATAATACGCGCCTCGATGTCATTGAGTTCATAACGTCTGTTCAGTCCTGTGAGCATTACGGTTGTGCCGTCGCATTTTCTGAAATCCGGAGAAAGCAGCTCAAGAGGCAGCGCCCACGTCCCTCCCGCCTTTTCCCACTCGTGCTTGTCGAACACGACCCTGCCGACAAAATCACTCCTTTTTGTCAGGACCTCAAAACGTTCGCAGGCCGAGAGGCTTGCAAACTTGCCGATGCCGAACTGGCCTATCCTGTCCCTGTGATAGACGGACGATTTGGAGGAATGCAATTTCTGCTGGGACCCGATATTGAAATATTGCTTTAGTCCATCACGGTCCATGCCTGTGCCGTTGTCCTTGATCTCTATCCCGTCTTCAGTTACGGTGATTTCAACAAGGGTTGCGTCGGCATCGTAGGCATTGTTGACTATCTCGCGGACGAACTCTATGCTTTCCGCATATAGTCTCTCGCCGATTGTTATTATGTGGCTCTTATCGACCGTGACGGTTATGTATTCTTTTTCGGATTCCATATCGGACGTCGTTTATTTTATCACAACCTGAAAAAGCCTGTGGCTTGCAGTTTAATTGAGACCCATTGAAACAACGGGGAAATTGGACTTTTAAACACAGTTGGGATAACATAACGGATACCGTTTGTTAAAACGGACAGCGCATATAAAATCAACCCATTCAAGATAAGGAGTTTGTATGCTCTTTCACCGGCATTTTGTCGTGACGGCAAAGAAGTTCTGGAAAAAAATCGCCTATATAGACCGGACCTCAGGCAGAAAAATAACTTATTCAAAGGCCTTGACCGCCTCTCTCATTCTGACCGAAAAATTTAAAAAGTTTGACCAGGGGTTTGTAGGCGTAATGATCCCGACTTCAGCGGGATGCGCGCTTACAGTCCTCGGCGTCCTGATGAGCGGCAGGACTCCTGTCATGATAAATTATTCGACAGGCGCTGCGAACAATGCCCGTTTCGCCCAGAAAAAATGTGATTTCCGAACCATTATTACATCGAGGGCGCTCCTTGAGAAGATAGAGTGCCCTCAGGTCGAGGGCATGGTATTTATCGAAGACATAATGAAGGGGATCTCTTTTGCTGAAAAAATTAAGGCCGCGCTTAAGGCACGGATGCCGCTGGCCATGATCCTTGGTAAATGGGTCCACGGAGGGGATGAGGACGACAACCTGGTTATACTTTTTACCAGCGGCAGTGAAAAAGATCCCAAGGCGGTCCAGTTGACCCATCGGAATATAGCATCAAATATCACCGAATTCAGCAATGTCTATAAACTTTCGGCTGAGGATATAATGCTCGCGAACCTTCCTTTTTTCCATGTATTCGGTCTGACCGTGAATCTCTGGGCGCCCATTTATCACGGCATGACGACGGTCTCCTACGCCAACCCGCTCGACTACAAAACCGTATGTGACATCGTAAGAGAAGAGAAGCCGACGATGTTGGTTGGAACGCCCAGCTTTTTCTGGGGGTATCTGCGCAAGTCTGAAAAGGGGGACTTCGATTCGCTGCGCTTTGCGGTAACCGGGGCCGACAAATGCCCCGACGCACTGCGGGCCGGCTTCCTCGAAAAACACCGCATGACCCTTTATGAAGGCTACGGCGCTACTGAAACATCTCCTTGCATATCTGTAAATTCACCCGAACACAACAGGCCGGGAAGCGTGGGCCGCCCGTTGCCCAATGTCAGGGTCAGGATCGAAAATTACGAGACCGGCGCTGACTGTCACATTGGTGAGACCGGAAGGATTCTGGTCAAGGGCGACCTTGTGATGAAGGGGTATCTCTCTGATTTTGAGGAAACCTCGATGCGTATCCGCCACGGCTGGTACGACACGGGAGACATGGGCTATCTCGACGAAGACGGATATCTGTGGCATGCCGGCAGACTGAAGAGGTTTGTGAAAATCGGCGGGGAGATGGTCTCGCTTGTCAAGGTTGAGAGCGTGCTTGAAAAGCTGTTGCCGGAGGACGTTTCATGCTGCGTAGTCGATATCCCTGATGCACTGAAGGGGGCCAGGATAATTGCGGCCGTTACAGAAAAGATAGACGAAAAAAATATACTGGCGACAATGGGCGATCATCTTCCCAACATAGCGCTGCCGAAGCAGTTTGTGGTGCTCCCTGAACTACCCAAGATGGGAAGCGGGAAGATTGACTTCAGGTCGGTCGCGGATATGGTGCACAGCCTCCTGCTGAAACCGACGGGCTAGGCTGCTTCCGGTTTCTGACGTCACATTTATCAGGAGCGCAACTAAAACTCTTTCCACGGGCTGCCGCGTTTTGTTATGATTATTTCCCCGGCAAACAGCCTCTGTTTGCCGGAACTATTTGATAAGGAGCTAAAGACATGTCCGACCTCAAGAAGATGTATAAAACCATAATGGATGACAATTTCCCGGATGAAATGACCATTACGTTCGGAGAACAGAAGCTGGCATACAGGAAGCGGGCATGGAAGATCCCTGATGAAAAGACGGGTGAACTTATAGAGAAGGGGCTCCGCTATGGCGAAAATCCGGATCAGCAGGCGGCCTTGTTCGAGCTTGTCAGCGGCAACCTGGCCCTGGGGGACTGCAGGTTTATCGACCCGGGCAACGGTCTTGTGTCCGCGATATCAGAGACCGACATGATACAGGCCGGAAAACATCCGGGCAAGACCAACCTTACAGACCTCGATAATGCCCTTAACATTATTAAATATCTGGCCGTCAGGCCGGCTGCTGCGATATTGAAGCACAACAATCCTTGCGGCGTGGCCTTCGGCAGCACTGTTGCCGATGCGTACGAAAAAGCAAATATGGCGGACAGGATAGCGGCCTTCGGCGGCTGCCTGGTCGTTAACAGGGCGATGGACCGCGCTGCCGCCGAGATGGTAAACAGCAACTATCTCGAAGTGGTGGGCGCCCCTGATTTCGAGGAGGGAGTCGTCGATATACTTGCGAAGCGTAAAAACCTGCGTATCGTCAGGATCGCCGGCATAAACAATCTCGAAAAATACAGGTCTTCGCGCTTTGTAGACTTTAAGTGCCTTATAGACGGAGGCATTATCGTCCAGCAGTCGCCTGTCAACAAGATCAGGACCAAGGATGATTTCCTGCCGGCCAGGACGGTATATAAAGGGAAAGAATACATTATCGAAAGGCAGCCCACGGAAAGAGATTTTGAAGATATGCTGTTCGGCTGGAATGTCGAGCAGGGGATTACGTCGAACTCCGTTATATATGTAAAGGACGGGGTGACGGTAGGCATAGGCACAGGAGAGCAGGACCGGGTGGGCGTCGCTGAAATCGCGGTTTTCAAGGCGTATACAAAATATGCCGACGCGCTGTGCTTCAAAAAATACGGCGTGCCGTACAAGACATTTGAACTTGAGGCCGGCCAGGGAAAGAGGGACAGGGCCGCGCTGACCGAAATAGATGAGCAGACGAAGAAAGACAGGGGCGGTCTCTCAGGTTCAACAATGGTCTCCGATGCATTTTTCCCTTTCAGGGACGGTGTTGATGTCGGGATCAAAGAAGGGGTGACCGCGGTTGTTCAGCCCGGAGGCTCCGAGCGTGATTTTGAAGTGATAGAGGCATGCAATCAGGCTAACCCCCGTGTGGCGATGGTGTTTACCGGCCAGAGAGCATTCAAACATTAGGGGTTTTTGGCGTCCGCAATATTTTTTTTAAAAAATGTGAAACTTGGATATACTTTAATATCAGACTTGTGGTAATATAACGATCTCTGAAGTTGATACCCCTAAACAGTCTAGGTATGGCTGCTCTCGAACAGCCGCAAAAGACTTGACAAAGCAGACTGTCTCAGGTACAATCGTAGGGTTTTTTCCCCCGAAAAGGGGATTCTGTTTTTATTTTTTTATTTCACGGAGGAACAGTGCCCACAATAGCACAATTGGTAAGACAGGGTCGCAAGAGCTTGTTGACGAAGACAAAGAGTCCGGCATTGAAGTCATGCCCTCAGAAAAGGGGCGTCTGTGTCAGGGTTTATACAACGACACCCAAGAAGCCGAACTCCGCTTTGAGAAAAGTCGCCAGGGTAAGACTTACAAACGCAATGGAAGTGACCGCGTATATCCCTGGAGTAGGACATAACCTTCAGGAGCATTCCATAGTTATGATAAGGGGCGGAAGGGTCAAGGACCTTCCCGGCGTAAGATACCATATAATCAGAGGCACGCTTGATTCGACAGGAGTCAGCGACAGAAGACGCGGACGTTCCAAATATGGAACAAAGAAACCCAAATAAACGGAGCATATAATGCCGAGAAGAAGAGTTGCAGAAAAAAGAGAAATGTTGCCGGACCCCAAGTATAACAGCAAGGTGGTCAATAAGTTCATGTCCGCCATTATGCAGGACGGTAAAAAGTCTACAGCTGAAGGCATCTGCTACGGTGCTTTCGACGTTATAAAGGAAAAGACCGGCAATGATCCATTGAAAGTATTTAAGGCCGCCCTTGAAAATGTAAAGCCTGTTGTGGAGGTAAAGCCCCGCAGGGTCGGCGGCGCGACTTATCAGGTGCCTGTTGAAATAAGACCGCAGCGTCGTATGGCCCTGGCTTCGAGATGGCTTATAACCTATTCAAGGGGCAGGAGCGAAAAGACGATGAAGGAAAGGCTTGCCGGCGAGCTGATGGATGCTTTCAATAATACCGGGTCTTCGATAAAGAAGAAGGAAGATACACATAAAATGGCTGAAGCCAACAAGGCTTTTGCCCATTATAGATGGTAGGAATAAAAGAGGAGAGATATCTTGTCAACGTCTACACTGGAAAACACCCGCAATATAGGAATCATGGCGCACATAGATGCGGGAAAAACTACTACCACTGAGAGGATACTCTACTATACCGGCGTAACATATAAAATCGGAGAGGTCCACGAAGGGACCGCCGTAATGGACTGGATGGTTCAGGAGCAGGAGAGAGGGATAACGATTACATCAGCTGCAACGACCTGCTTCTGGAAAGACAATAGAATAAATATAATCGATACCCCCGGCCATGTGGATTTTACCATAGAAGTCGAAAGGTCTCTGCGCGTATTGGACGGCGCTGTTGCCGCCTTTGATTCCGTGGCCGGTGTGGAGCCGCAGTCCGAGACGGTCTGGCGTCAGGCCGACAAATACAATGTGCCGAGGATAGCCTTCCTGAATAAGATGGACAGGATGGGCGCGGACTTTTTTATGAGCGTCAACAGCATGATAGACAGGCTCGGCGCAAACCCGGTTCCGATACAGTTGCCGATCGGCGCTGAAGAGAATTTCAGAGGACCGATAGATCTCGTCACAATGAAGGCCCTCTATTATGACGATGAAACCCTCGGCGCAAAATTTGTTGAGGGAGATATTCCTGATGAGCTTATGGCTCAGGCAAAGGAATACAGGGAAAAGCTTATCGAGGCGATCTCGGACGTTGATGAAAAGATAATGGAGAAATTCCTCAACGGTGAAGAAGTTGGTGTAGACGAAATCAAGGCAGCCCTCAGAAAAGGCACTATCCAGATGAAGCTTACGCCCGTAATATGCGGGACCGCATTCAAGAATAAAGGCGTTCAGCAGCTGCTCGATGCGATTGTCGATTACCTGCCTTCTCCACTGGATGTTCCCCCCGTTGTAGGCAAAAACCCGGACGACGGTTCTGAAGTAATAAGAAAAGCCGAAGATCAGGAACCTTTTTCAGCCCTTGCCTTTAAGGTTATGACCGACCCGTTTGTGGGCCAGCTGACTTTTATAAGGGTTTATTCCGGCGTTATGGCTGCAGGTTCTTATATATATAACTCTACAAAAGGGACCAAGGAAAGAGTCGGCAGACTTCTCAAGATGCATGCCAATAAAAGGGAAGATATAAAAGAAGTCGCTGCCGGCGATATAGCCGCTGCCGTCGGTCTGAAAAGCACTCTTACCGGCGATACGCTCTGTGATGATAAGCACCCCGTTATTCTGGAGGCCATGGAGTTTCCCGACCCCGTCATCTCCGTCGCTATTGAGCCGAAGACAAAGGCTGATCAGGAAAAATTGTCGCATTCACTTGGAAAGCTGACACAGGAAGACCCGTCTTTCAGGGTAGCCACGAATGAAGAAACAGGACAGACCATTATTTCGGGTATGGGCGAACTCCATCTCGAGATCATTGTCGATAGGCTGCTCAGGGAGTTCAAAGTGGGCGCCAATGTCGGAAAGCCGCAGGTTGCATACAGGGAAACTATCAAGGTAGCATCCAAGGCTGAGGGCAAGTTTGTCAGGCAGAGCGGAGGTCGCGGACAATATGGTCATGTATATATCGAGCTTGAGCCGCAGGAGCCCGGTAAGGGATTCGAGTTTGTCAGCAAAGTTGTGGGCGGCTCTGTCCCCAGAGAATATTTCTCGGCTGTTGAAAAAGGCATAAAAGAAGCGACGGAAAACGGTATACTCGCCGGCTATCCTGTTGTTGATATAAAGGCTACGCTGTATGACGGTTCTTATCATGAGGTCGATTCCTCTGAAATGGCGTTCAAGATAGCCGGGTCAATGGGCTTTAAGGAAGCGGCAAAGAAGGCAAAACCGGTCATTCTCGAACCCATTATGAATGTTGAAGTTGTCACCCCGGAAGATTATATGGGCGACGTTATAGGGGACCTGAATTCACGCAGAGGCAAGATACAGAGCATGGAAAAAAGAGGTAAGGCGCAGGTCATTAAATCGCAGGTGCCTCTTTCGGAGATGTTCGGGTATGCTACCGACCTGAGGTCCAAGACGCAGGGCAGGGCGACATATACCATGCAGTTTGCACACTACGACGAGGTGCCGAGAAGCATTTCGGAAACAATAATAGCCAAAGTTAAAGGCGAATAACGAACGCAAATGGTTCTTAGGTTACAGAGTTCAAGACTGAGAACTAAGGACCATAAAGGAAGGAGGCAGTAAATGGCAAAGGCAAAATTTGAGAGGACGAAGCCGCATTGCAACGTAGGGACGATAGGACATGTAGACCACGGCAAGACGACATTGACGGCGGCGATAACGAAAGTGCTGGCAATGAAGGGGCAGGCGACATACAGGGCATATGATTCAATCGACAATGCGCCTGAGGAAAAGGCGAGGGGGATAA
>Ga0334722_10006105_pt1 | contig 11997 bp, 3 predicted proteins | sample C3_bottom_MG_FD_207210 | JGI IMG/M metagenome (GOLD analysis project Ga0334722, IMG submission 207210) | Sediment microbial communities from Yellowstone Lake, YNP, Wyoming, USA - C3_bottom | ecosystem: Environmental > Aquatic > Freshwater > Lake > Sediment | place: USA: Wyoming | collected...
GACATCGCTGACGACCCCGCCGTTGGAAGCGCCTCCGCCGAACGCCCCGGCCCCCCCGTGCCCTCCGCCCCCAGCCCCATTCGTGCCGGAGCCGGCCCCCCCTGCGCCGGGCCCAAAGCCGGGAGCCGACGCCAACGCCCCGGAGTATCCCGAGCCTTTCGCCGTCAGCGTCGAGCCTGCGCGCAAATCGAAGAGTCCGGCCGAGAGGGTCATGAGCGGCGCCGGAGCGACGGTTGCGGGAGTTCCGTTATAGGTCAGGCTTGAGCCTGATTGCAGGACGAGGCTGCCGGCTGAAATCGTCGTCGGAGTCGAGACCTGCAGGGCGGACCACGACTGGAGATCGATCGTCCCCGCAACGACGACCCCGGTCGAGGTTTTGAGAATCGCCCCCGAACCTCCCAAAGACAGCGATTGAACCGAGATCAAGGCGTCCGTCGAGTAGGCGATGACGAGGCTCGAGGCGATGGTCACGTCGTCTGCGGGACCAGGGACGGCCGAACCCGACCAATTGGCGGACTGCCCCCAGTCGCCGACCGGACCTCCGACCCAGGAAACCGCAGCCGCGCGCGCAGCGCCGGCGGGGAAGAAGACGAAAAGAAGGGCGGCCAAAATCATTTTGGCCATCACCAATTCCACCTAAAGCCCGCCAAGACAGTCGTGGCCTCGTAGGCATAACGGTAGTAGCCCTGGAAGCGCTGATTGGACGAAGCGCTGACTCGTTCCAGCGAAAAAAGAAGGCTTAAGCGACGAGCCATGGGATAGTCCAGGCCGGCGGAGAGCGTCCACTCCGTCGTGCTCAACGACCCGGACCCATAGACCCCCGTCTCGTTTTGAGGCGGGCGGCTGGTGTAGAGGCGGCGGCGGCAGCCGGCCTTCAGGCGCGCCGTCACAGGGCGACGCGGCGGGCCGACGACGACGATCAGCGCCGGCGCGGCCCTCCATTCGATGAAATCATAAAAACCAGGCAGGAAACGTCCGCGCGTGGCGTCGTAGCCGTTCTGATTGGAGGTGTTCGCCGAGGCCCCCAGTTCCAGATCGGCCCGTGCGCGAAGATCGGCGTTCCAGTCGTACGGCATGCGCGCGGCAAGCGCGGCGTCCGTCAGGAAGTCCTGGCGCTCTCGGGCCTCGAATTGGCCGCCCTCGTCGACGACGGGTTGGGATGGGAAGCGCGACCACGCGCCAAGAACAGAGGCTTCGCCGATGGCCCGCGCGCCCAGGGGCGCATCGGCGCTCAAGCGCATCTGCCAGCCCCGCCGATCGAGCACGCGGTCGCCGACGAGCTCTCGGGCCAAGGACCGCCCCTGGAACTGGAGGGCCGCCTGGGACTCAAGCGAGGTATAGTTCGGGTAGACCGACTCAAACCAGTCCACGGCCAGGCGCAGGGAGTGAGGCTCCACGGTGAGATATTCGACCTCACCGCCGATCGTCCAGCGGGTCTGGTCGTAGAGGCCCTTGCCCCAGGCCTCGTCCTTCGTCTCCTTAAGCAGTTCGCGCGAGTAGGCGGCCGAGGGCTTCAGCCGCCAGCGAGAGGAAGCGGAGGCGTAGACGGCCCGCACTCCGAGGCGCCCCTCCAGACGCTCCTGCATCGGTGTGGCAGTTCCCAGGACATCCGTCACACGGCGAGTGCCCTCGTATTCGGCGACCGCCGAAGGCAGAAGCGACCACCGGGAATCGAGGCGCATCGCGGGCGCGAAAATGCCGCGGGCATTGCCCGAGAGTGAGCCCTTTTCCCCCGCGAAGGAGTGAACGCCGCCCAGAACAGACAGTCCTCCGACCGGAGTCCATTCGACCGCCCGGCAAGCCGCTGAAGACAACAAGAAAAGGATCGCAAGAGAGGCGCGCCTCACGGCAGACCTCCCGTCACAAACTGAATGCGCGGCGAATAGATCACCTGGACGGCGCGTCCGCCGAACTCGCTGGCCGAGACATTTTCCTGGAAAGCGTCCTGCAGAAGCCTCGCCCCCCAGGAGGCCCGCGTTTCAACGCTGATGGCCGTGCCATCGGCGTACGACTCCAATTCCACGCGGCGCGAGCCGTCCGCGTCGAGGAATGTCGTATTGGCCGTGAAGGCGGGCAGGGCCAGGGGAGTCGCGTCGGACTGGGCCTGAAGATTGCTCCCCGTCCAACCCCGCTTGAGGACGCCGTCAGCAAACAGACTGGAATTGTCGAAGAGGGTCTTGTAGACGGGGCGCCCCGCCACGGAGATAAAGACGTCTCGCGACGGATCGAAGAGGCTGGACACGTCGTCGGTGGGATCCCAGTTGCCGTTGAGATCGACCTGGTGCCCTCCCGAGGCTCGCACAACGAGAGAGTCCGCCCCGTCGGATCTCTCCTCAACGTAAGACGTCAAGGTCCACGGCGAGGGCGCGTCGACCGTCCCGGGGAGGGCGGCGAAAACGGCGGAGAGATCGCGCGGAAGGGCGCGATCGTAGACCCCGGTCCAGGAATACCAGGACATCCCGTCTCCGCGACGGTCGTTGAGCGCGACGAACGTAAATCGCTCTGGCGCGAGCCGCACTAGGAATTCTTCCGCGCGAACGCGTCGGCCGGCGGCGTCCGTCAGGATTCGCCCAAGCTGCTGCTCCGAGCGCCGGACCTCCGAGGCGACCAGCCGCTGCGGCTCGTCGCGCTCAAGCTCGTAGGACAGCTCGCGACGCATGAAGCCTGCGAAATCGTCTCTGCGGGCTTGCGCGGAAGTGGGGACCGCGAAAGGCTCATGGAGGCCCGCCGCGTCGGCCGTCAGGCGCTCGCCCTCCCGCAGGAGCGCGCGGCGCCCGAGATCGTCCTCCAGGCCGACGGTCCCGCGCCCGACGTCGAAAGAAGAGTTCCCGCCTCCAGAGACGGAGACGTTCCAGGAGACCGCCTCGCTGCGCGCCCTGGAAACCGCCATCGGAGTGCGAACGACAATCTCACGCCCCCTGAGGCCATCCGCTGAAAAACGCGCGAACCCAAAAAGAATGTTTACAGACGCGCCGACGCGGGAATCCTCGGCCAGCATGAGGTGGGCGTTGCCGGAAAGCTCGACGAGGGCGCCTGCTTCCAGAACCAAGAGCGCGTGCGCGTCAAACCCGGTCCGAATCGAATCCCCGGACGCGACCGGGCGAGGCCCCTTGCCGGCCGGGCGCCAGCGCAAATCGCCCGCCTCGCGAACCTGCACGAGGCCGGACATGTCGCGCAGAACGGCGGCCCTCACGGACCCGCCGGCAAGCGAGAACGCGGCTATAAGGAGTAGACGGCGCATCTTCCCCAGTGTAACAGGCTCCAGCCCGGGGTCAACGACGCTTTTGTTACAGGATGGCTAGAACTTAATGAGTAGAGAGAACCGGAAAGAGTCCCCGAGGGTCCCGAATGGAATCCACGCGAAGTCGAACGCCGCTTTATGGAAGGACAGTCCGGCACCCGCAGTGATGCCGTTTAAGCCGTCGTTGGTCCGGCGCGCCGAAGTATAGCCGAAGCGCAAAGCCGCGGCTGAGGCTTCGCCAAAGGACTTCTTCGCTTCCGCGCCGAAAGCCCCGTAAAGATCGGAGTCCCGGTACTTGCCCGTCTCGACGGAAAAGCCGAACGTCTTGACCGGCCTAAACGAGGCTCCAAAATGTCCGGAAGTCGGCAGGGGATCGCGCGCCGAGGAGACGTAGCCGATGGCCGAACCGGCGTTGCGCAGGGCGGCGCCGACCAGGACGGGCCTCTCGGAGCCGGGATTGAGGCGGTAGAGAGCCCCGAGATCGGCGGCGAAGGCGTTGCCGCTGTAGGAGTCGATGTTCTGGGTGATGTATTTGCCGTTGACGCCGAGGCTCAAGCGGTCGCCGAAGGCATGGGCATAGGAGGCCACATACGCCGCATCGGAGGCGTTGAACGTCCCCGCGGGGCTTGTCGAATCCCCGGTCCGACGCTCGATGTCCCCCACGCCGAGGTAGAAGATGCCCAAGCCCACGGCGCGCTTTTTCTCGGAGGGATAGGCGAAGGTGAGGGCCTGATAGGTGATGCCCTGGAAGAGGGCGGCGTGCGCACCTCCAAGTTGGGGCTGTTCAAGGCGCGCCAAGGCCGCGGGATTGTGGTAGACCGAGAAGGCGTCGCCCTCGACGGCCACGCAGGCATCCGCCATGGCGCCGGCCCTCGCTCCCGCGCCGAGCTTCAAAAACTGCGCGCCGGCGGTGCCGGCGTTGGAGGCGGCTGACGCGGGCGCGCCCGCGAGCGCGAAGGCCAGAAGGAGTGCCGGCGCCGCGATCGTTCTCACAGGCCGCTCCCCTTGATGATGGCGATCTTGAAGTACTTGCGGCGCCCGCCCCAGACGACCTCGCCGATGTAAATGCCCGAAGAAACGGTGCCGCCTCCGTCGCTTGCGCAGTTCCAGGGGGTGTAATGGGTCATGCCGCCGGAGACGACGCCTTGCTCAATCGTGCGAACCTTCTCGCCGGCGACGTTGTAGATGTTGTACTTGAGATGATCGGCCGCGCCCGTCGGCAGGGAGGTCCGGATCATGGTGCCCGAGAAGGGCGCATGGGTTCCTCCCGAGCCGAAGAGGGTGCTGTTGCGCTGGATGTTGGAGTGGATGACGCAGTCCGAAGGGTTCGGGAAATTGGCGACGACGATCTCCGACGTCGAGAAGCCCCCTGCGACACTGACGATGGGAGTCGAATCGAGGACGACGAAGGTCGAGAAATGGTCTACGCTCACCGTGACGGTCTTATTGACCGTGTCGAGGCGGCGGTTCGTATTCTCCAGAACGAAACGGCCGAGCGTGGCATTGTAGAACCACACGTTGACGGAGTTCGGGTCGGTGGTGGAGATGAGCAGGGTGTAGGAGAGGGTCAGATCCGCCTTCTGCTTAAGCTGGTGCCGTATGCCGGCGGGCAGGAAGATGGAGTAGAAGGAGGACAGGGGATTGGCGCCTCCGACCGTCGTCGTGGAAGCAAGGCTCCGGTAGGCCCGCATGGCCGCCCACGTCTCGGCGGGGAACGTCCCTCCGTCTTCCGGCCCCGCCGAGGCCAAGGACGCGGGCAGATAGCCGCGAGTCTTGAGGTAGAGCGTCTGCGCCAAGGTCCTATCGCGCCCCTTGGTCATCGTCACGTTGACCGTGGTCGTCGGCTGGGCCACGGCGGAGGAGTCTAAGAGGCTGTCGGAGCCCTCGGCGAAGGCCCCAGGAGGGATGTTCAGGCGCGAACGCTCATCGAGTCCCATCTCCTCATCCTGCGCTGAGGGAGGCAGGTCGACGGAGCCGCCGTCGATGTTCTTGATGCGGCCGTCGACGTGGGAGTCGAGCCCCGTGTAGAAGTCGAAGACCTTGTCGATGGTGAAGCTGTCGCCCGTGGCGGGATCGACGGTCGCGGAGGCCGCTCGCAGGCGAACGGAGAAGCGCCTTTCGCCGGCCGCGATCTGATAGACGCCCGTCAGCAGACGCCGGCTCGTGGCCAGGACCTTCGTGCCCGCCAGGAACTGCCCGGCCCCGTCGGGCGGGACCAGGGCCGCGCCCGCCGACGTGTAGGTCGAAACGCTCATCAGGGCGTCGAGGTCGTCGTCGCCCGGCACCTGCTTGCGCAGGGGCTTAAGGCAATCGACCTGGATGAGGAACTGGGTGCGGTTGGCGTCGAGCGCCTTGGCGTTGCCCAGGCAGTCCAGGCGCGAGGGACGGAACGTCAAGGTCAGGGTCTTGGTCGTCGTGGATTCCTGAGACGCAAAGACGATGCCGCCGCCCTCCGGCGGGAAGGAGACCTCCCGTCCATCCTCGCCGGAGATCAGGACCAGGTCGTAGGAAACCCCGGTGCGGAAGCCGGAGATCGTGTAGGAATTGACCGTTTTGGCATTGGGATCGAGCTCAACGCTTCCGACGACGAACTCGCCTTGCGTGAAGTTGGCCGCGGCGATGCCGCTGACTTCGCTTCCGCTCGGAGCGCTGCCGTCGCTCTTGAGGATGCGCCCGGTGACCGACGCGCCGCGGTGCAGGGTCAGGATGCTGCCGGCGAGGTTATTGGACGCCGTGTCGGAACCGGTGAAGATGCGGAAGCCCGAGCCGCCGACGGAGACCGTCGCGTTGAACACGCCGTAGCCGAGGCTCGTGGCATGAAGGGTGTAGACGCCGGTGGACAGCCCGAGGATGGAGAATGAGCCGCGTTCGTCGGTGACCGTCTCGATGTCTCCGAGGGGATTGGAGGCCGAGACCTCCCCCTTGGGCTGAAGGTTGACGGCCGCGGCGGGAAATCCGCGCTTGTCGCCGAAAGGATAGGACAGCTGGCCTCCGGCCGCGGCGTCCTCGACGACGACTTGCCCCGTCACCGCGACCGTCAATGGGGTGAGGAGGAAATCAGCGGTGGTTGTGGCCAGGAGATTGACGTTGCGCAAGACGACCTGGCCGTAGACAAGCCCGTCGCTGGCGGTATTGCCGTCGCGGGGCGCTGCGGTCACGTCGAACTGATTGGAAAGAGCCGTCGAAACCCACAGGGAATAGCGTCCCTGCTGGTTGGTGTAGGTCTGGACGAAAACGTCGGCGGAGACGAACGAGGGGCGCGCGGTGACCTTCACATTGCCCAAGGAGGCGCCCGTTGCCGTTGAGCGCACGACGCCCGTGAGCGAGCGTCCCTGCGAAAGCGAGACGACGCCGACGTCCTGACTTTCGCCGGGAGTGGGCTTAAGCCCGCCGATGACGGCCGGGGCGTAGTTCTGGCTTCCCATGGCCATAAACGAAGGGTCCCAAGAGGTCTGAGCCAACCGGAGGTCGTAGGTCACGTTGGGAACGAGAGGACCCACCCGGAAGTAGCCGTCGGCGAAGATCGGACGGCCGGCGACGGAAGACGCGGCCGTCACATAGCCGCCCTCGATCCAGGGGTTGGCGGTCGCCGAGATGCGGAAGTTGGGCGCCAGCAGGCCGGCATTGAGCGCCGTGATCTGCTCCCCCGTCCCGGCGTCCTTGAGCCGCCCGACGATGTAGGCCGCCCTCTGCAGCGTCAGGTTCTGGCCCGCCAGGCTCGATTGCAAGCCGTTGGGTGAGAGGGCCGGATCCGGGAATTTGATGGGGCGCCCGGCGTAGCGGGCGGGAGAGCCGGCGTCGAGCGCCAGGAGGGTGTAGAACTCGCCGGCCGGCAAATTGACGAAGGAATAATCGACGGAATTAGCGGTCGTGCCGAGGTTCGGATCGCCGATGTAGACGCGGGTCGAGGCGACGACCTCCTGGCGGCGATTGACGACGGAGAGGTCGACCGTCAGGGCGTCGGAGATCCCATTGTCGAGCGTCAGCGTGCCCGTCATCGAATACCCGTCTGAAAGAGTGATGGTGACGCTTGAAACCGCCGCGCCGGCGACGCTGACGATCTTGCCCGCCTTAGGCACAAGGACGGCGCAGGTGGCGCAAGAGCGCAGATCGGCCGTGCGGACGAAATAGACACCGTTGGGAACATTCGGGATGGTGAAGGCTCCCGCCGCATCGTAGAAGCCGACGCGGCTGGTGACGGGATTAAACACCGTCGAAATCGCCACGCCGTAATTTGAGATCTCCTGTCGGACCGCCGTGACGCGCGCCGTCGACGACGAGAGGCCCGCCGGCCAGCCCTGCGGGGCGATAAACGGAGCGTTAGCGACGATCTTGGCATTGGTGTTGAACGTGGGATTGGTGATCTGGTTGACGACCGCTCCTCCGATGGAATAAGTCGCGCCGCTTAAGTCGGCGACGGCGGAGATCGTCGAGCCGTTGACGACGGAGAGGCGCTGGCGGACGGACTGGCCGGTCGTCCGGTAGAGAACCGTGACGTCGATGGTCTGGGTATTCATCCCCGTGACGAGAAACGTCGCCGAGCTCACGAAACCGGGGCAGTAGCCGGCGACGGGAGACGAGGAGGCATTGGACGCAGGCAACCCTCCGCAGCTAAAACCCGGCAGGCCCGTCGAGACGTCGATGCCGCTGCGGCCGGCGTCGGAAGCCCTGAGGGAGGAGACGACCTCATGCTGCAGGTCGACATTGAGGAAATCCGACGCGCCCGAGGGAAGCTTGATGAGGGCTGAAATCACCCCGGAACTGGGCGCCATCGCGAAGCTCAGCGTCGCCGGCGGCGAGACGAGCATCGGGAAGCCTCCGGGCACGTCGTAGTCTCCCTGCCCGGAGATGTTGGCGTAAAATTGGTATGTCGCGCCCGCGTCCAAGCCGTTCATCGAGTAGTTGACCGCCCCGCCAACGACGTAGTTGATCGTCGAGCCGAAGTTGAAGGACCCCGGAGACCACGCGTTGAGGTAGACCGGCATTCCCGCAGACGCCCCGGGGATGGTGATGACGCCGGAGAGGAGGGCGCCGGCTCCGAGCGTGGCGAAGTGAACGTTGAAAAGGTCGGTCTGTGCCGCCAAAATGATCGGTCCCGTGCTGACGGAGGAGAAGCCCTGAGCGTTGGCGCGCAGCATGTAGGTCCCGCCATCGAGGCCGCTGATGAGATAGGGGGCGCTTAAAACCCCGGGAGGCAGATAGGCGCCGCCGAAGCCCATGCTGGCATTGGCCGCCGTGGAGAGCCCCACCACGGAAACGTAGAGACCGGCTAAATTCGGTCCGGGGATGGCGACGGTTCCCGCGATGGTGGACTTGCGCTGGAAGGCCGCGAGATTGAGGCGGAGTCCGTCGGCGCCGACGTAAACCGTGGCCGAGGAGCGGGAGAAGCCCGGGAGGTCTGCGATCACGGTGTAGGTGCCGACGGGCACGTTGAATTTCAAGAGCTCGCGCAGGACGAACTGCTGGCTGGCCGGATCCCACTGGCCGCCGTCGTCGAAGGTCGTGGTGCCCGCGCGCAGGCGCATGGGGCCGAAGATTGTCTGCTGGTAGCCCCCCGTGGAAGGCTGGACCTGAAGAGATCCCCACATATCCATGGACTGGGTCGAGACCCCCACGGCCAGCGACGGGACCACGCTCAGGCGCGGCGCGCGACTCAGCAGGATGTCCAGGCCTCCCGAGGAATTGCTCGAGACCGAAAGACCCGCTGTGCGGGAGAGAAATGACGTCGCCAGACCCGAGGCGTCCAGCGTCATGTCGACGGCGCCGTCGACGTAGTCCTCGCGCCCCGTGTTGAGGCGGTAGCTGCCCGCCCCCAGGCCCGGCAGGACGTAGTTGCCCCCTCCGTCGGTTGTGTTCGTGTAGTAGCCTGAGGGACCGTAGACGCGCAGAACCGCTCCCGAGAGAGGCGGACTCGGGGTGCCGTTGGCGTCGTAGACGCGCCCGGCGAACTGCGGCAGGCTGACTCGGACCTTGATCGAATCGTCCTTGACGCCGCCGCCGCCCAGTTCCACGCGGCCGTAGTAGAGCCCATTGGGCGCGCGGTTGCCGCCGTTGATCCAGGGGCTGTAGCGACCGTCCCAGGCGATCTCATTGAGCGACGGCTGGCCGTAGCCCCAGCGCTCCCAAACCGGAATCGGGTAGACGCCGCTCTTGTAGGGCACGGAGCTGAAGAGGACATGCCATGATTGGCTGGGGTCCCCCAGGGAAAAATTGATGAAGACCTGATTGATGACGCCCGTGGCCGCCGCGGCGATCGTCGCACTTGAAAGAGCCTGCCCCGACGTCGCGGAGGAAACGCTCACGGCCGTCAGGGCGTTGGCGGGCACGACCGTCAAACCGTAGTAATAAGTGGACGGCATTCCCAGGTCGAATACCATCTGGAGATTATGGAAACCCGTCGTGATGCCGACAACGTAGAAGGACCGGGAAGAAACGCCCGTGTCGAAAAAGAGATCGAGCGTGGACGTTGTCGAAACTGACACGGAATCCGTCAGCCCGTCGTTTGAATCCGCCACGAAATCAGACGACCCCATGCTCCACTGAACGGCGCGGACGGTCACGGTCGACGCAGAGGCGACCGGGGCCCTGTTGCCGCAGAAGTCGCGGGCCTCGAGCACCTGGGCGTCGGAGAGCTCGCCCTGGCGGGAGGAGAAGTAGGGCGACTGAGGCTGGAAGAACTTGGGCTGACCGGCCAGGATCGAAAGCTGAGGAGAGCCTCCGTAGAGGGGCGCCGGGGACGCCGAGTTGTTCTGCACGGCCGAGACGGTGACGGTCTGCACGGCGACGGCGCACGGCACGTAGAAGTTCGACCACTCCAGGCTGATCTGCTGTCCGCTCGGAACCGACCCGGCCGCAACACTCACGTAGGCGGAAGGCCCCGCGTAGGTCACGGCCGAGAGTGTGGCACCCGCCGTGTTTCTTGCCGTGACGCTGGAGCCCCAAGCGTAAGGACCCGGGAACGGGAAGGCGTTGGGCACGGAGAATCCGACCGTCCCGCCCGCGGAAATCCCGGAGGAACCGGCGGTGTAGACGACGCGGAGAGTGGCCGATTGTCCCGGAGACAACGCACCGGGGATCAAGGCGGCGGTCCCCTCGCCGGCGACTGCACCCGAGGCCGTTGCGCCGGGATCTTTCAGCGTCACGTCGACGTGAAGCACGGTCTGCCCGAGCGACGCATAGACGGGCTCGGCTCCCTGGCCGCTCGGAGCGTAAATGCCTCGAGGCTCGTCGAGGTTGGGGATGAAATCGCCGTTGACGTCCAAGAACGCGCGCACGTAGTAGTTGGCGCCGCCGGGAACCGAGACGTCGTAAGTTCCGACTCCGGTGGGAACGGCGCGCACGGCGACCGGACGCCCGGTCATCTGCGCGCTGGCCCAGAACTCGACGACCATCTGGCCCTGCTTGGTCCCCCCATAGGTGACGGTTCCCGTCAGGTAGGACGAGTTGACGGCCGTAGACGTCGAGGGGGCGATGACGATGCTCGCCCCGGTCATGTTTTGGCCGGCCGACAGATAGAGCGGACTCGGCACAGAGGTCCCGAAAAAGCCGGAATCCTCGCCCGGGTCGGGGTTATTGTTGTAGTTGACGTCGACGAACGCCGCAAGGTAGTAGGTGCTGCCCGTAAAGAGATTGTCGAAACGGAACACTCGTGTCGAAAGGAGGACCTGACCGGCCATGAAAGTGGCGGAGGAGAAGGTCGGCGAGGAGAATAGTCCCACCTGGACGCGCCCGCCCTGGGAGCCTTGATAATCCACATTCCCGGCAATCGAGCCGAGGCTTCCCGCCGAACCGGACAGGCTCAAGCGGAAAGCCCCCGTGACATCCTTGCCGACGGCCGAGGCGGCAATGGTGTAGAGCCCGTCCTGCTGGAGGACGAGGCCGGAGATGCGGGCGTCCCTATTGCCGCCGCCGTCGTCGTCGTAGGCCATGAGCCTGTTGTCGGGAGCGATGAGCTCGAGGTAGGTATCCACGAAGCCCACGCCGTTCATCAGGATGTCGACGGGCTGGCCGCGACGGCCCGTGAAGGTGTAGAGACGCTGCCGAGAGCCCGCGCGAACAGGGTGAGAGCAGTCCGACAGCGACAAGGAATCCGTCAGGACGGCTCCCGCCTGAATGGAGTAGCGGTCGCAGAGCGCCACGGAGGCGATCGTCAGGCTTGAGCCCTGGCTGTAGTAGAATCCGCCGCTGAAGGCCGCACCCGCGGCCGCGCCGCCGAGATCGGTGTAGCCGATCGGTTCGCCGGCGTCCGGGTTGAAGTTCCCGTTGAGATCCAGGAACGTCCGGATGTCGTATCGGCCGTAAGGCACGTTGTTGAAGAGGTACGCGGCTGCGGCGGCGAAGGGGGCTGAAGAGAACCGGATCGGAACCGTCTGCCCGGCCGGAATCAGGACGGTGCGGAACGTGCCCGAGGACGCCGCGCCCGCGTAGGACACGAACCCGCTGATAAAGTTGGTCGCATTGGCCGTGGTAATCGCGACGGCCGTCCCGGAAGAGCTGGATGATCCGCTCGCATTCATATTGACGCGGAAGCTCGCCCAGTCGAGATTGCGGCCGTTGTTGACCGCGCCCGTCACATAGACCATCGAGGAGTTATAGACGGAAAGGCTGAAAGGGAAGTCTTCCAGGGTCCCGTTGAAACCATCAAAGTCCTGACGGGAGCGCAGGACAAGCTGGGGGCTGTAACGCAGGACGGTGATGTCTCCGCCGCGGCCCGTGCTCTCCCAGGTCATGTAGAGATTCCCGTCGGTGGAATCCAC
>Ga0334722_10006106_pt1 | contig 11996 bp, 10 predicted proteins | sample C3_bottom_MG_FD_207210 | JGI IMG/M metagenome (GOLD analysis project Ga0334722, IMG submission 207210) | Sediment microbial communities from Yellowstone Lake, YNP, Wyoming, USA - C3_bottom | ecosystem: Environmental > Aquatic > Freshwater > Lake > Sediment | place: USA: Wyoming | collected...
AGGAGCCGAAGGAAAGGTCAGATTGCCGAGTATAACGTGTTGTAGCCGGCAGTGCTCAGGATATCGTCTCCCTTTATGTCCAGCATATCTATAAAGGCCTCGACCACATAGGGGTCGAACTGCGTGCCGGCATTCGTCTTGAGCTCTTCCTTGACCCTGTATATCGAAAGGGCCTTTCTGTAGGGCCTGTCGGTCATCATTGCATCGAACGTGTCCGCAACCGAAAGTATCTTCGACTTCAGCGAAAGCTCATCGCCCTGAAGACCGTACGGATATCCCTTGCCGTCATAACGTTCGTGATGCTGGATAATGGTCTTCCTGACCTCTTCGAGATTCTCGATAGGGTTCAGAATTTCATCGCCGATCAGTGGATGGGCCTTGATCATGCTGTATTCTTTTGCGGTAAGTTTGCCCTGTTTCTGTATTACAAACTGATCGATGCCGATTTTGCCGATGTCGTGGAGTATCGACGCCTGTTCGATCAGCTCTATTTCCCTGGCATCCAGACCTATATGTTTTCCCAGCTCCACAGACAGTAATCTGACCCTCTCGGAATGGCCTTTGGTAAAACGATCGCTGGCTTCGAGCGCGTTGACAAGCGACTGTATTGTAGACAGGTAGCTGGATTTCAGACTTTCATAAAGCCAGGCGTTTTCCATGGCTACGACGGCGTGGTTTGAAAGGGTGGTAAGCAGCTGCAGCGCGTCTTCGTTAAACGGAGAGCTTTCCGGTAAATTTTGAACGATCATTGCGCCGGTGACATGGCCCTTGATTTTGAGCGGAACCCCGAGTTTCGGTCCGCTCGCGGGTTTTGCGCCGTCTGCCGGACTATTGTTGTTGCCCGAGAAAAACGGCTTCCCATGGGCAAAAAGGTCGGCATATTCCTTGCCCAGTTCAGCGGAAAGGTCCGAAATGGTCTCTATCCCTATCCCCTGCTTGTACTGTATGGTCACCGGGGCTGAATGCGAGTTTCTCAGGTGCATGGTGACCGTGTCGGAGCCCAGCGTTTCAGCTGTGGTCTGGATTATTATCCTCATCAGTTCCTGAGTATCGACGATCGATGAAAGCATACGGCCTATTTCCCCGATCTTCTTGAGTTTGTCGACCGCTTTTTCCAGCTGGATATTCTTTCCCTTGACCTCCTTCGACAGCGACATTATCGCTTTGTTGGCGGTTTCAAGTTCCTTGATCTTGAATGCAAGCTGTGAGTTCAGGGCCTCTACCCTGTTTTTATGCTCGAGTTCGACTTTGACTTTGGACAGTTCCCTCTCTTTTGTCAGTTCCTGCCTGTACATGTTGTTTATCCGGCAGATCATCTTGTTGAAGGACGAGCCTATAACGCTCAGTTCGTCTTTGCCCCTGACGTCTGCGGTCGCTTCGAGGTCTCCGTCTTCAACGCACTTTATTGTCGTCAGGAGATTGCCGAGGGGGTTCATCACCAATCTGGAAAAAAGCAGGCTCAATACTATCGAGACTATGGTTACGACCGCAACGTTTGAAAATACCACCAGTTTCTTGATCGAAAGAAATGTCGCCATATTTCTCGAAACGTCGTGCTTTACCTGGATATATCCTATCACCCGGTTGCTTGAATCATGGCAGCCGTAACACTCTTCCCTGTTATTGATGACATGAAAGTGATTGATTGTGGTGTCGTTGATAAACGTGGGCTGAACCGAACTGCCGTCAATGGAAGACTTCAGATAATCCGGGGCCTTGGCCCCTATTTCGAGACTGTTTTTCGACTTTAATATCGTTCCGTTGGGGGAGAGTATCCTGAGGTTGAGTATCTCGCTGTTTTTGCCTACGTTCTCTATGATCCTTTGCACTTCGGTCGCATTGCCCTCTTTCATGGCGCTCTCTGTGGTGCGTTCGACTATATTGCAGAGAAACTCGGCATCCTCCAGCTTTGACTTCAGCAGCAGTGAGTTCTGCTGTTTTAAGAGGACGGCAGTGCTTATGCCGACGGTGAGAATGATAGTCAGCGCTATTACAGTTATGATCTTGGCCTTTATGTTCATTTGACGCAACTTTCCAAATCATATGATTGCAATTTTGATGCCCGGCAACAATTCTGACAGGCAATCGGCAGGGACAAGCCTGCCGGCGCGCATACCCCGGTTTTATCAGGCATTATTCGCTGATAAATAATAATTATAGTTAGCCTGTTCCGCCGCATTTCATAATTAAGGCAGTCAGTTGTTTTGATAATCACGGAATGATGCTTGGGGATTTCGCTCAATATGCTCGAAAACTCTCAATATTATTAAGGTTGTGTTCCGGTCTTTCCGGGAATTAATGGCTGATTTGTTGTAAGATATAACCTATGAAAAAGCCGTTGGTAGTTATAGTAGGAAGACCGAATGTGGGGAAATCCACTCTTTTTAACAAGATGACAGGGACACACTCAGCCATTGTGGAGGACATACCTGGGGTTACCAGAGACCGTAACTATCTTGACGCAAGGCTTGGGGAAAAGACCTTTATGGTCGTGGACACCGGAGGGTTCTACCCTGAACCTCCTGAAGACCTGTTTGTCCAGGCGAAGGACCAGGCCCTCTTTGCGGTCGAAGAAGGCGATATCATTATTCATGTTCTTGACGGCAAAGACGGACTTACCCCTGCAGACATGGAACTGGCGAGGCTGCTTCGGGCTTCGGGTAAAAAAGTGCTGTGGGCTGTGAACAAGATCGACGCCCATCAAAGGGCGGACAGACTTTATGATTTTTACCGCATAGGGACTGAAGACCTTTGGCCTGTTTCCGCTGCCACAGGATACGGATACGAGGAGTTTACAGACAGGCTTGACGAGATACTGCCGGATTATCATGAGGAAGAAAGCGATTTCCCCAGGGTGGCTGTTGTAGGCAGGCCGAACACAGGCAAGTCCACGCTGGTGAATGCGCTGACCGGCAGGAAAAGGATGCTTGTAAGTTCTGTGCCGGGCACAACGAGAGACTCGATTGACAGCCTCTGCACGTATCACGGGCAAAGATATCTGCTGGTCGATACAGCGGGGTTGCGCAGGAGGGGGAAAATAGGGTATTCGATCGAAAGGTTTGCAATGGTAAGGGCGGTGAGGAGCATTGAAAGAAGCGACCTCGCGCTCATAGCTCTGGACGCAAGCGAGGGGATTACGGAACAGGACCTCAAGATCGCAGGCATCGTAAGGGAATACGGCAAAGGGGCGATATTCCTGCTTAACAAGTGGGACCTGATCAGCGACCCTGAAGAGCGTTTCAAGGAGATCATCCCCGAGCTTACCAGGAAGATGTGGTTTGCTCAGTATGCCCCTGTAATTACCATATCCGGGCTTGAAAAAAAACGCATAACCAAGGTCTTCCCGGTTATAGACCGGATAATCGCCGAGCGGAAAAAAAGAGTGTCCACCGGGGAACTCAACAGGTTTTTCGGGCGGATAGTCGTCAATCTCCCTCTCCCGATGTACAAAGGGAAGCAGGTGAAGCTCTATTATATGACGCAGGTCAAGGGCGAGCCGCCCGCCTTCGTTATCTTTGCGAACTACGCGGACGCGGTCAAGGACTCCCATCTGAGGTTCATTGAAAGGGGACTCAGGGAAGAATTCGGCTTTGAAGGCACACCGATGAAAATTTATGTAAGGGCGAGGCGCAGGGAACCGCACACTTGAAAGTTTTGAGAATTCTCTGGAAGAGCCTCGCGGATTTTTTCAGGGACGACGGTCTCACCCTGGCAGGCTCCATGTCCTATTTTACGATGATGGCGTTCGTTCCGTTTTGCATGCTGCTGATCACGCTCTTTGGCCATCTCCTGGGCCGCTATCCCGAATTCTACAGGTTTTTTCTTGGTCGACTTTCCAGTCTTTTCCCGGAAGCTGCAGGGGGCATGACCCAGGAGGTTATGAAGCTCATCTCCTATAATGCCATTGGAAAAACCGGCCTCCTTTTGTACGGCTTTTTATCCTATCAGGTCCTCGCATCCATGGAAAACGCGCTCAATGCGGTGTTCAAGACGGCAAAAAAAAGGCATATCCTTATATCCCTGCTTATTTCCATTGTAGTCGTAACTTTCATTATCGCCATTGTCATAGTCTCTTTCGCGACCTCCACGGTAATTCCGCTCCTGTCGGAAGTCAGGGAGTATTTGCCCAATATCAGAATCGGCCGGTTTACCGGTTTTGTTATCAGGTATGTGCTGCCTTTCCTGATGATACTGGGCACAGTCACGATGACCTACAAACTGCTGCCGGTTGCGAAGGTGAAAGCCGCTTATGCCTTCAGGGGCGCGCTGTTTACGACCGTCATGATTGAAGTCGCAAAGTTTTTATTCTCGTGGTATGTCGTAGCGGTTGCGCAGTTCGGAAAGATATACGGATCTTTGACTGCTGTTGTAGTCTTTCTGCTGTGGATATTTTATTCCTGGAGTATTTTCCTGATCGGTGCGGAGATTGTGCATAATCTGGACCGACCGGCGAAGAACGCGAGGTGAAAAATGGAACTGTTTGAATTGACCGGCAGGATGGTTGAGGTCGGGACAACTGAGGCTGTGTACACGGGCAAACTTATAGAAGTGAATGAGGAAGAGGTCCATCTGGAATCGGAAAACGGCTGGATAGTTGTGCCTGTTGAAAGGGTTACATATATACGCGAGGCGGGCGGGGAATAATTACCTGCAAAAACGGGACTTCAATCCTTATATCCCAGGACATACTTCTTTACAGTGCGGCGATCAAGGCCGGTCTTTCCTGCTACCTCTTCATATGTGCTGAAACGGTCGTAGAGCAGGCGGCAATATGCGCTCAATAAAGTATCCGCATCCAATGCCCCGGCATCAATTCCCATGACGAGTTTATCCCTCATTCCCGGTGCGGCAGAGCCTTCGTCTCCTTTGTAGCTGCCGGTAAGGAGGACCCTTCTTGTCGCCTGCTCCAGTTCCCGGACATTGCCGGGCCATGGATAGTTTATGCCGAGATCCTTTTTGAGCGTCTTGTTAACGGTCCGGGCAAGTTCTTCATCCTGCTTTCCTGTAAGCCTGATTATGAGACGCGACAGCAATGCCTCCAGTTCAAGGGGATCTTCTCCCACTCTCTGCCGCAGCGTCGGCACTGTGATGATATCGGAACACAGCCGATAGAAGAAATCATCGCGAAATTTCCCCGTTTGTCTCAATTCATTAAGCGGTCTGTTGGTAGCCGAAATGACACGGCCGTTAAAGCGCAGTTTCTCGTGACTTCCTACCGGAGAAAAGGTCCTGGCCTGAAGTATCTGAAGAAGTTTTATCTGCACATGGAGGCTTACATCCCCAATCTCATCGAGAAAAATTGCGCCGTGCGGCGCGCATTGCTTAAAGACGCCTTCATGATGATCCGTCGCGCCGGTGAAGGCCCCTTTTTTATGGCCGAACAGCTCGGATTCTATAAGGGCCTCGGGATGCTGGGAGAGATTCAGCGAGATAAAGTTGAGAGTGAAGCTTTCAGTGAAGCGCGCTTTTTTAACGTCAAAGGGGATAAACCCCGATCTGCCGATCGCCGCCGCCGCCGCGCCTTTGCCTGTGCCCGTTTCGCCAAGCAGCAGGGTAGAGAAATCCTCCATCCTGTTCCAGAGGTATTGATCATACAATTTCATATTACAGGTGAAAATACTGTTCCATAAATGCATGCGAAGGGTCTTCATGGACGGGCTTCGACCCATCAGGCCGCTATTTATAAAATAAAACGCCCTCCGCAGCTGATAAAAAAAGGCAAAGAACCGCAGAGAATCGTCGGAGCCGAAGCCTCGCCGCGCCAGTTCAGCCAGCGCATCTCCGGCAAATGGAACAACGCATGGATTGTCCCCCATCCGTATCTGTTCGAGGATAAGCGAATCGAAATTGTCGAGATAGCGATGGAAGGTGTCAAAGAGAAATACGGTCCCCATGATTTCCCTCTCCGCGCCGCTATAAAACCCAACGGCGGCCTTGCCTTCAGCTGCCAGTTTTTCGACCCTTTCGGCCACATTGGCAATTACAACATCTATTACATTGTCTTTCCTGTTAACTTTTTTAACGCCGGCAATACTTGTGTCAAGCCTTGCCCTGTCCTCTCCGAAGGGGTTAGTGAAGGCCGCCAGAGATACCTGCCGGAAAAAGTCCCTTTCCGAAGGCGTCAATGAAATCCTGTTCGACATGCATTAAATGTACATATGATATGCATTTAGTGTCAAGTCGACTCAGGTCCTATCGACCTGAAAAAATGTCGCGGGGCTTAAAAATCTCATTTTATCAAACAGTTGGAGATAAGAGCCCTGTTGGCATGTTCGTTGCGATATATGAGCGCATGGAAAACATGACGGATATCAGAAAAGAAGTGTCATCGACATACATTGCCACACAGCCGGCATCGGGGCGGGAGGCAGCGGCTGCCGGATATCCCCCGCCCTCAGTATAAATCCAGGAGGGATGTTTATGAATACTGCAGATAACGCAATCGGGGAAAAGCCGAACAGCCTGCCAAGGGCCTTTTCGTAAGGGCCTGGGGCAGCATATTCAGCTATGCAAACGGCAGACTCGCATCCGGTTTCCCCAGGGCAATCCCCTATCCGATAACAGTGATCTTCGGCAGAGAGGTCTCGTCGGAAACAGAACCTTTTCAACTCAGACAAGCGGTGGTCGAGCTCTCGGGCGAATATTTTGATTCGCTGAAAAGTGAGCGTCGCCCGCTCGGCTCGCTCTTTGTCGAGTCGGCAAAAAAGAACTGGGCGGAACATGCCGTATCCGATACGCTCGGAAAAGAACTGACATACGGCAGGCTGCTTGCCGGGGCGGTTGCTCTTGCCTCAGACATAGACAAGAAGACTTCCGGGCATAAAAACATTGGAATCCTGTTGCCGCCGTGCTCGGGAGCCGTCCTTGCAAATGTTGCCGTTACAATGCTCGGGAAGGTTCCGGTCAATCTTAATTACACCGTGTCCACGGATACGTTCAGATCATCTGTTGAGCAATGCGGCCTGGACTGTCTGATCACATCAAGGGCATTTGTAACGAGGTTCTCTTCTCTGCCCCTCCCGCAAAATGTTTTGTATCTCGAAGACCTGGTTGCTCAAATCACTGTTGGGTCTAAAATAGCCTCTTTGTTCAAGGCGAGACTGCTTTCGGCGCGATACCTGATCAGGCAAAAAGAGTTTAATCCGGATGAGGCCGCAACAATAATCTTCTCGTCGGGCAGCACCGGAGACCCTAAAGGGATAGTGCTTACCCATCACAATATCATCTCGAATGTCGAGGCCTTAAGGATGGTGCTGGGCGCCTCGGGTAAAGACAATGTCTGCGCCGCCCTGCCGTTTTTCCATTCGCTCGGCTTTACCGGCACTCTCTGGCTCCCGCTGCTTTCGGGTTTTTCCGCCGCCTATCATATCAATCCTCTGGACGGAGCAAAGATTGCGGAGGTCGTTCGGCATCGTCGTTCGACCATGATGCTTGCAACGCCGACCTTTCTGCTCTCCTATCTGCGCAGGGCCGACCGCGAGGACTTTTCATCGTTAAGGCTGGTGGTTACGGGGGCCGAAAAACTCAACAGGAGGGTAGCCGATGCGTTCGAAGAAAAGTTCGGGATACGACCCCTTGAAGGATACGGCGCAACAGAGATGTCTCCGGTCATAACACTTGGTCTGCCGGATATCGAGATAGACGGCGTGCGGCAGAAAGGGTCCAAAGAGGGAAGCGTGGGACAGCCGATTCCCGGAGTTGCTGTCAGGATTATGGATACGGAAACAGGAATGCCGCTGCCGCCGGAAACCGATGGGCTGATAATGGTCAAAGGGCCGAATCTGATGCCGGGATATCTGGACCGACCAGACCTGATAAATGAGGTTATACATGACGGCTGGTATATGACTGGAGACATCGGCAGGATGGACTGTAATGGGTTTTTGACAATTACCGACAGACTTTCCAGGTTCAGCAAGATCGGCGGGGAGATGGTTCCGCATATCGCCGTCGAGGAGGAACTGCAAGGACTTCTGAATATGAACGAACGCGTCCTTGCCGTTACGGCTGTCCCGGATCAGAAGAAGGGAGAAAGACTGGTTGTGTTATATACGGTTAATGCCGGCGATCCTGAGCAGCTGTCATGCCTTCTGAAGCAAAGCAGATTGCCGAACCTCTGGAAGCCCGGCCAGGACAGTTTTTTCGGGATTGAATCCATACCTCTTCTGGGCAGCGGAAAGCTCGATGTCAAAGGTTTGAAGAGACTCGCAATTGAAGTTACGGCCAATGAAGGGGATCGCCCGATGCGCCCGGACAAGACACTTTCAAAAGAAACCGTGTCCGTTTGAATCCGGACCGACTCAGGCGGCAATAAGAAAGCAGCCGTTGAGAAGATTATACTTATATCGATAGTAATACTGATGATGGCCGGGATGGGTTTCTGGGTGTATGTGCTGCTAAAAAGGACCTCAGGAAAACAGAATGAAAAATAAGGAGGAAGAAATGAAGTCAGGACGGGTTATTGCGGCGCTCATCTCCGGTATTTTGGTTGCGGGTTTATTGGCGGGGTGCGCGACATTCAACGCAGGCAGACAGCGCAGATACACCAGCAGCGTAGTAGAGTATCTGTATCCGAATAAAAATGTCGCTGAAGTTCCGGCGATTCCGCGTCTTTCTCTGCCTATGCGTGTCGGAGTTGCGTTTGTGCCGGAAGCCGGCAGCGGTCCGGGCTTATCCGGACTGAGTGAGAAGGAAAAGATGGACCTGATGGACCTGATTTCGTCCGAGTTCCGAAAGCTGCCGTTTGTGAAGGACATTGAGCTCATTCCCTCAGCCTATCTCACAAAAGGGGGTGGATTCACAAACCTGGATCAGATTCGGTTGATGTACGGCATCGACGCTGTCGCATTGCTCTCCTGCGATCAGGTTCAGCATACCGACGAGGGGCTGCTGTCGCTCTCCTACTGGACAATTGTAGGCGCATACATAATCAGGGGCGAGAAAAATGATACAAACACAATGATCGATGCCGCGGTGTATGACATCCCCAGCAGAAAGATGCTTTTCCGCGCTCCCGGTGTCAGCCGTATACGGGGATCATCGACTCCTGTAAATCTGACTGAACAACTTCGGGTTGACTCGTTAAATGGATTCCGGCAGGCGTCCGACGATCTCGTTAAGAACCTTCAGGATCAATTGGAGCGGTTCAGGGCGAAGGTAAAAGAGATGCCTCAGGCGTACACAATAGAGCATAAGCCGGGATACACCGGCGGCGGCAGCCTGGGCGGCGCGTTCGCAGTGATTCTGCTCAGCCTTGGAGGAATCGCTTCATGGCGAAGCAGGAAGCGATAGAATCCGGATTTCCCGCGCTCACCTTATTCATCGCATTTATTTCGTTGATCGTCTATGGTTTGCCGCGCGTGTCGGAACTGCTCGTTTATGACAGACAGGCGATCATAAATGGAGAATACCTGAGACTTTTCACAGCGCCGTTTGTCCATTTCTCCGCGAGTCATCTGTTTTGGGACCTGTTGACCTTTGCCGCAGCCGGCCTGAGGATTGAAGCCGCCGGATATCGCGGCTATCGGCTCGTCTGCGGTCTTGCAGCTTTTATCCCTGGCCTGGTATTTCTATTTACGTCGCCGGAGTTGACCCGTTACGGCGGACTCTCGGGATTGGCCGTCGGAGCGGTTGTTTATCTATGCCTATGTGAGGTAAAAGAGACCGGCAGAAACAGGTTGTTATGGATAACCATCCTTGCGCTCACAGGCATGAAAACTGTTGCCGAAGCCGTAACAGGGACACCCGTCTTCGCGGCGTCGGGCAATGTGCCGTTCCGTGTTCTTCCTTCGGCGCATGTATTTGGCTGTGCGGCGGCTGTAGTTGCATTCGCCTTGGTCCGGTCGCTGCTACAGATATCTTCTCAGAAGATGCGCGAACCACTCCCTGATACGCGGTAAAAGAGGCCGCTTTTTCCATTCTTCGGGGAGCACCTCCTTCGATTGTTTCAGATCGCGCTCGAACAGGGCTTCCATCCCGGCAGCAAAATCAACGCCTATGATGACTGCGTTCACCTCGTTATTATGGAGAAAACTCCACAGGTCCATATTTGTGGAGCCGACCGTCGACCAGACCCCGTCGACCACCACGGTCTTGGCATGCATCATCTTATGCCGGCGTTCATAAAGCTTTACGCCTGCCTTCAGGAGGGTAGAGTATTCATAACGGCCTGCATAGAGGGCAATTCTCGAATCGCTGATCTCGGGCAGGATGATCCTGACATCAAGGCCGCGTCCCGCAGCATCGAGGAGGGCGCTAAGGGCCTGATCGTCCGGCACAAAGTACGGGGTGGTGAGATGGATAGAGCGCTGGGCATTCACAAACGAGGCGACGTACATAATGAAAGTGCCCCGGTTAAGTTCTCCGGGGGTGCTGCCGATTACCTGCACCAGGTCGCTTTCCTCCCGCTTGAGCTCCGGGAAATAGTCATTCCCCTGAAGTTCGGGCCGGTGCTGCATCCAGGTTTCCCGAAACAGCTTCTGAAATTCAGCGACAGCCGGTCCTTCGACCTGAACATGCGTATCCCGCCAGGGATTAGCGGTATCTTCCTTTTTGATCTCCCTGTCTTCGTCATCGTAGGATAGCCCTGACAGACTGCTGGAATAAACATGGCTTATGTTCACGCCTCCGGTAAAGGCGATCAAACCGTCTACAACGAGAATTTTACGGTGGTCCCGCCGGGCAAAATGCGGTTGCCAGTCGCTGTGCAGGGGACTGACGGGGTTGAAAGCAAGGATGTTGATTCCACTCTGACTCAGCCGGTCAAAAAAAGCGGACGGAGTTTTTTTGGAACCAAAGCTGTCATATATGATATTGACCTGAACGCCTTCAGCCTGTTTTTTAAGAAACTCTTCTGCAAAGAGCCGTCCGATTTCGTCGTCTTCGAAAATGAAGGTCTCAAGGTTGATATTGTGTTTTGCATCCCTGACCGCCTTTAGCATGGCGGCGTAGGTCGCAGGCCCGTCAATCAGGAGGGTGACCTTGTTGCCCGCTATGAGCTGTTTGCCGGTCACGTCTTCCAACGCCAGGGCCTGCTTCCCGATAATATCGCCGGCCCCTGAAAAGCGCTTAATCCGCCTGATGATCTTCCTGCCGGCCAGTTCAGACAGCGTCCCCTTGGCGCCGACGATCTCAGGCTGTCTCTCCTGTGTCGGAACATCCTCAATTATTTCGGCAACATTCGGCAGTGTTGCGCAGCCGCCCAGCAGGAATACGGCCCAGAGGATAACGGATATTAAAGGGAGCCTCTTGAAAGCCGGCATCTTCACGTTAATAATTTTCGGCGCATATGTAGATTGTATCCTCCCCGGAACAGCGGGTATGAGAGCGCAGAATAAGCGGCATGAGCCGCTATTCCGACTTGAACTTCTCCCGCAGCTTGTTGTATCTCTCTTCTATTTTGTCGCCGCCGGCCTGCACCTTCTGTTTAGCCTCTTCCCACTCTTCCCTGCTCTTTGCCTTCAGTTTCCTTATCTCTTTCTTTAAGGCAGCGTGCTTCTTTTTGAGTTCATTCAACTCCTCTTTAGCCTCTGCCTTCATTTTTGAGCCGACCTTTCCTGATTCTGCAGTGAGGTCATTAATTTTTTTGCCGAGCTCGTCGAATCTCACTTTTACTTTTGCCTCAAATTCTTTCTTTTCTTCTTCGAATTTTCTTTTTGCCGAAGATGTTTCATCCGACTTGCTCACAACCTTCGGTTTTTGCTCTCCATCCTGCCCCTGGGCGTTTCTCACGAAACCGGGCAGGAAACACGCCGCTGCAAAAAAAATACAGATCAAAACAGATAATCCTCTTTTCTTCATGTGATGCTCCTTTGCCTTTTGATTTTGTTGGGTTTGCCTCCATTATCACACAAAAAATGACTGATGCCAACAGTCGCATCAATTCCCAAAATCCGCGATTGATTTAACGACACCTTCTGAATCCGGACTGATAAGCCTTTTTTTATAGGGATCTTCGTAATAACCCGGCGTTACGGTTACTACAAGAGCATATAAAA
>Ga0334722_10006108_pt1 | contig 11993 bp, 12 predicted proteins | sample C3_bottom_MG_FD_207210 | JGI IMG/M metagenome (GOLD analysis project Ga0334722, IMG submission 207210) | Sediment microbial communities from Yellowstone Lake, YNP, Wyoming, USA - C3_bottom | ecosystem: Environmental > Aquatic > Freshwater > Lake > Sediment | place: USA: Wyoming | collected...
GATCGCGGCAAAGGGCGCGTCATCCTGTCGCACCGACTGGCCGTCGATGAGGAGCGCAAGTCGCGCCGCGAGGACGTCCTGGTCTCGTTGAAGGAAGGTCTCATCGTCGAGGGCGTGGTCAAGCGCATCACCGACTTCGGCGCCTTCATCGACCTGGGCGGCGTCGACGGGCTGCTCCCGATCAGCGAAATGGCGTGGACCTATATCCGGCATCCGTCGGAGGTGGTGCGCCGCAACCAGCATCTGCGCGTGCAGGTGTTGCGGATCGACCGCGAGGCTGGCAAGATCTCGCTCGGGCTGAAGCAGATCTTGGATGATCCATGGGCGGAGATCGGCGAGCAGTATCATGCGGGTGAGGTCACCAAGGGGCGCGTCGTCCGCATCGTCCCGTCAGGCGCGTTCATCCGGTTGCGCGACATCGACGCGTTCTTGCCGATCGCCGAGGTCGCCGAGAAGCGCGTCTCCAAGGTTGAGGATGCGCTCGAAGTCGGCCAGACGATCGAGGCCATGATCACCGAGATCCGGCCGGACGAGCGCCGGATGATCCTCAGCCTCCGTCGGATGGCCCGTGAGGCCGAGCGCCAGCGCGTGAAGGACTACCTGAAGACCCAAGAGGACGAAGGGCGCGTCACGATCGGTGACGCGGTTGGTGCGCTGCTCAGGCAGGCGGTGGAGCCCCGAGGTGAGGGCGCGGCGCCGGTTGCGGAGACCAAGCCACAGAACGGCGAATAGGCTTGTGCCCGTCACGCCCCCGCGGGTAGAATGGGGAGCGGTGTCGGGGAGTAGCGCAGCTTGGTAGCGCGCAGCGTTCGGGACGCTGAGGCCGGGGGTTCAAGTCCCCCCTCCCCGACCATCTTCTTTCTTCGCCCATTCTTGCGACCCGCAAGGACGTACTGCACACGCCGCCACACCGTTGACTGAGGCGCCCCATCCTTTCTCGCCAGCCCCTTGTAATTGCTTTGCTGGTCTTCTTGACGGTGGCGTGCGGATGCACGCAGCAGCAAAGCCAAGTTCACCCTCGCGGTCCACAAAGACGCGATCTGACCGCAGATGAGCGGCGCGGCGGACACACGCTTGCGCGCCATGTCGGCAAATCCGATAGGGAGTTGCAAAGCAGGTTGGCAGCGGAGCCGAATCTATCTGCCGCTTCAACATATGCCGACAGACAGACGGCAGAATCTACGGTGGGAGAAGTCATCGCGGACGATGGAAGGCAACTACACCAGTGGCTGCATCGGTCCGGGGGGCACCCAAACCTTGTCCTCGACTACAATGGCCCGCAGCCAATCGGGCGCACGCTCCGGAGGCATGAGGCCGTATCGCAACAGTGTTCGCATGCGATTGTGGTGCTCAAGTGGGTGTCGAGCGATGATTTCATCGTGCTGACGTCTTATCCTGAATGCAGGTGAGAGGTGGCCCAGACACCTGAATACCCGGCCATTGTCGCGTTTGTGCGCGGGTACTTACACGAAGACGCGATGGAAGAGTACGGTTCGGCCCAGGCCGCAGCTCGGCAGTTTTGTCGTGACGCAGACCCAACGCAAGTCCGCGAGCTGCGTCGTGAATGGAAACGATTTCATGCGCATCACCGAAGCTTGAACGATGTCAACGACATTCTGCGTGAGCTCGGCGGTGCTTGGTTGTTCTCCACGATCGACGAATTCGAAGGGATGGTCGACGCAACAAAAGGATCTAAACACTAACCCGGAGGTGCGGTCATTGGGTTCGTCGTGGGGGTCGTTGCGTTGACGCGACACTTGCAGGCGCCTTTTCTCGACAGTAAACTACACTGGACGGTCCGGGAGGGCAGCAGGCTCGTAGCCTCCTGACACGTCCACAAGAAAGATCGCGCGGGGCGGCGCGTAGGCGTTGCTCCGTGTTTGTATTTGAGGAGATGGCCATCGGACAGGACTTCCTAATGGTGGCGCGAACATCCAGGCAATGGGCGGTGCCTTCGGCCCCACGGTGGCTTGAGCCGGTGACCGCAGAACCGCCGCAGGTCCGCGTGGGTGTCTTCTCCGATTCCTATGTGCCGCGTATCAGCGGCGTCGTCCGCTCGATCGTCTCGTTTGTCACCGAGCTGCGCCGGCAGGGGCATCACGCGTCCATCTTCGCGCCCGCGTACCGCGGTTATCGCGATACCGATCCGGACGTCGCGCGGTTTCCGTCCGTACGGCCGCCGGGCCATCCGGACTTTCCTCTGGCGATCCCCGTCGACCGCGCGTTCCTGGCGAAACTCCGGCGCCGGCGTCTCACCGTCATCCACACGCATACGCCGTTTCTCATGGGGGCTGCGGCGCGGTACGCGGCGCGCCGGTTGCACCTGCCGCTCATCTTCACACACCACACGATGTACGGAGAGTACGTGCACTACGTCCCGCTGGTCTCGGAGCGCTTCTCGCGCGGGGTCGTCAACAGGCACACCGCCCGCTACTGCAACGCGTGCACCGCGGTCATTGCCCCCTCGAACGCCGTGAAGACGATGCTGCAGTCGATCGGTGTGACCAAGCCCATCGAGGTCCTTGCGACCGCCGGGTTCGAGCTTGCGCGATTCGATCGGCTCGATCCTTCGTGGGTGCGGCCGCGGTTTGGCATTCCTCCCGAGGTGCCGCTCGTGATCACTGTCGGGCGGCTCGCGCCGGAAAAACGGTTCGATGTCCTACTGGCCGCCTTTGCCGAGGCCGCAGGCGGTACTGCCGCGCGGCTGCTGGTGGTCGGCGGGGGACCGGAGGCGCGTGAGCTGCGCGTGCGGACCGCCCGGCTTGGGCTGAAGACCCAGGTCGTCTTTAGCGGTCCGCTCGAACACGAACGCGTCCTCGATTGCTACGCGGCGGCCGATCTGTTTGCGTTCGCCTCACCGACTGAAACCCAGGGACTCGTCGTGGTCGAGGCGATGGCCGCCGGTCTGCCGGTCGTCGCGGTGCGGGCCGGGGGCGTGCCCGAGGTCGTGGCGGAAGGCGAAACCGGCCTCCTGGCCGAACCCGATCCTCGTGCCCTGGCCGGGGCCATCCGCCAGATGCTCGATGACGCGGCGCTCCGGCGGGCTATGGCTGAGCGCGGCCGGATCGCGGCGCGCGCGTATGCGATCGAAGAATTGACGCAGCGTCTCGTGACGTTGTACCAGGACGTGGCCACTGACGCACACATCATCGCAGCGCCCGACTAGACCTGCGCCGCCGTGTAGGCGGCCATCACACCACGGGCGATTCGGCGGCGATCTCACCGGCACCGCCGGCTCGAGTCGAGGAGGAGACGAAGCGTGCAGCTCAGGCGCCTGGAGCTGATCGGCTTCAAGACGTTCGTCACGCGCACCGAGCTCGAATTTCATCCCGGGGTCACTGCAATCGTCGGCCCCAACGGCAGCGGCAAGAGCAACATCATGGATGCTATCCGTTGGGCGCTGGGCGAGACAAACGTCCGCATGCTCCGCGGCGCGCGGATGGAAGATATCATTTTCTCGGGCAGCGCGTCGCGCCGCCCGCACAGCCTTGCGCGGGTCGGGTTGACGTTTGACAATTCGTCCGGGCTCCTGCCGCTGGAGTACAGCGAGGTCACGGTGTCCCGCGGGGTCACGCGCGGCGGCGATGGTGAGTTTGGGATCAACGGCACCGACTGTCGGCTTCGAGACATTCAGATGCTGTTTCTCGGCACCGGGCTTGGCGGCCGATCGTACGCGCTGATCGGTCAGGGCGAGGTCGACGCGGTCTTGCGGGCGACGCCGGTGGAGCGCCGCCAGTGGCTGGAAGAGGCCGCGGGTCTGGCGCGACACAAGCGCCAGCGGATCGAGGCCGAGCGCCGGCTCGCGCATGCGCAGGGACACCTCGACCGGCTCACCGACATCGCCGCGGAGCTGGAGACGCAGCAGCAGTCGTTGGCCGCGCAGGCGGAAGCGGCGGCGCGCCATCAGCAGTACACCGACGAGGCGAACAATCTTGAACTTGCGCTCTTTGCGGACGAGGCGCGGCGGCTGCTCGGCGCCGTCCGGCGGCTCAGCGCGCAGGTGCAGATCGACCGCGACGCGGTCTCCGCGGCGGGGGCGAAGGTGGCTGAGGCGGCCGGCGCGATCGCCGCGGTGGACGCCGATCTCGAGGCGGCCAACACCGCGTTTGAACGCGGCCAGCAGGCGCTGCTCGAGGGCGCTGAGCGGGCGAGTGCGCTCGCGGCCGAGGTGCAGTCGCTCGGGGCGCAGGCCGACGGGTTGCGCGCGAGACGCGAAGATGTCGCGTCCGACGGCCGCCGTCTTACCGAAACCATCGAGCGTCTCCGGGCCGAGACCGCCTCGCTCGAGCAGGAGTCCGATGCGGCCGACCGCGAGCGCGCGATCCTAACAGAGTACTTAACGATGGCCGAAACGCAACTGGGCGGCATGTCTCACGGTGAGCGCGAGGCGTTGACCCGGCTGAATCAATCGCGTGCCGATGCGACCGAGGCCGAGCGGGCCATGGGCCAGATCCGCAACGACCTCGCCGGGCTGCGGGCGCGGACGGAAATCCTCGGGCAGACGATGGACGCGCTGGCCGAGAAGGCGTCGGCGATGGATCGAGCAGCCGAACGCGCGCGTGACGAGCACCGTGTCGCAGACGCCGCGCACGGCGCGGCGCGGCGCGCGGTGCAGACCGCCGAGGCCGTGATCGCCGAGCAGGCCCGCGCGCTCGAGGTGCGGCGGGCCGAGCTGTCGGCGCTGGTCGAAGAGGCGCACGCCGTCGACGTGGAGGAGGGGCGCCTCCGCGCGCGGCTGACGTCTCTCGAGGAAGCCCACGAGCAATTTCTCGGGTTTGAAGAGGGTGTCCGCGCCGTCTTGCTCGAGTCACGGGCCGCGCCAGACCGCTTTCCCGGGTTGCGGGGCGCCGTGGCTGATGTCCTCGAAGTAGCCGATGCGGATCGCCCGGCCATCGCCGCGGCGCTCGGGCGCCGGCTGCATTGTTTGGTGGTCGAGCATCGGTCGCAGATCGGCGCCGTGGTCGAGTTCCTGAGCGGTGACGCGCGCGGTGCCGCCACGATTTTGGCCCTCGATGCGGTGCGCCCTCGGCGTGTCGACGCCGGTGGCGCCAGCTTCGCGCGCGCGACCGACGTCGTCCGCATCGCCGGCGAGGTTGGCGTGAACGGCGAGGGACGGCGGCTGATCGACTCGCTGCTCGGCGACGTCGCGATCGTGCCGGATCTGGCGGCAGCGTGGGCGTTGCTGGCCGAGGGGCATTCGGGTCGCGCGGTGACGCGCGACGGTCTCTTGCTCTCGCCGGACGGCGTCGTGTCGATTCGCGGATGGACCGCCGGTGAGGCGGGGCCCTTGGGACGCAGCCAGGCGATCGCCAACCTCCGCGCCGCCCTCGCGCGCGCCGGTCAGCGACGCGCCGAGGTGGCCGAGCAGCGCGCCGCCGCAGCGGCGCGGCTGCGGTCGGCCGAGGAAGGCGTGAGCGAGGCGAGGGGTGGCGCCGAACGGGCCTCCGGCGTGCTGAACGAGCGCCTCCAGCACTTGCAGCGGATGGAGCTCGAAGTCCGTCGCCTATCCGACGACCGGCAGGTGCTTGCCGCCGAGGACCGGCCGCGCGCTGAGGAACTGCGGCGGCTCACCGATGAGGTTTCGCGGCTGGACGCGCAGGCCCGCGAGCTCGAGCATGAGCGCGCGCGGCTCGACGGCGACGTGACCGCCCGGCAGGCAGAAGCCGCGCGTCTGGCGTTAGCGCGAGAGTCGGCGGCGGCGGAAGTGGCCGCCCGGCAAATGGCCCTGGTGACGCTGGACGGCCGGCGCGAGACGCTGCAGCGTTTGGTGGACGACCGCCGCGTATCCGTGGGTGATCTTGACCGGCGCATCGACGAGCTTCGGGTTGCCACCGCACGGCTCGCCATCGAGTTGTCGGCCGTGGAGGCGCGGCGCGTGCGCGCGGCAGACGCCCACCAGTTGTTGCTGGCGGCGCAGGCGTCGGGTAAGGCAGAGCTCGACAGCATCAACACCCGCCGCGGCGAGCTGCGGGAAGCCGCGGCCGCCGCGCAGACCGAGCACCTTGCGGCGCAGGCCGCGCATCATGACGCCGAGGCGGTCTTCCATCGCACCGAGGTCCGTCACGCTCAAGCCGAAGCTGAGCTGGGCGCGGCCGCCGCGCGTCTGCAGCAAGAGTTTGGGGTGACGCTCGACGCCGCCGCCGCGCGCCGGCTGGACACCAGCCGGGACGAGGCCCAGCGGCGGTTGGAGATGCTCAAGACCGCTCTGCGCGAGTTGGGTCCCGTCAACCTGCGCGCGATCGACGAATACGCGGCGGTCACCGGCCGGCTCGACGCGTTGCGCGCCCAGGTCACCGATCTGCAGCAATCGAGCGCCGCGCTCCGAGAAGCGATCACGCTCATCAACGCCGGGCTCCGTGTGCGCTTCCTGCAGACGTTTGAGGACGTGGACCAGGAGTTCAGCCGGCTCTTCCAGCGGCTGTTTGAAGGCGGCGAGGGTCACCTGGAGCTCGTGGAAACAGACGACGGGGCCGAGCCCGGTCTTGAAGTCATCGCTCAGCTCCCGGGCAAGGCGCGCCGGGCGCTGGTCGCCCTGTCAGGTGGTGAGCGCGTGCTCGTGGCGCTCGCGCTGGTCTTTGCGATGCTGCGCGTGCATCCCAGCCCGTTCTGCATCTTCGATGAGGTCGAAGCCGCCCTCGACGACGCCAACACGCGGCGTTTCACGACGCTCCTGCGCGATTTGGCGCAGCAGACGCAGGTCCTGATCATCACGCACAACAAAGGGACCATGGCCGCTGCCGATGTGCTCTATGGCGTCACGATGCAGGAGCCCGGAGTCTCGTCGCTCGTGTCCGTCCGGCTGGTGGCGTCGGCGGACGGCAACGGATCCACCGCCGGAGCGGCGGAACGCGAGCGCGAGACGGTGGCCCTCCCGGCTGAATAGCCGGCGGGCGTGACGGCACCTGATGGCAGAGCGTCCCGGTTTTCTAGGCCGGCTGCGCGCGACGCTGGCCCGTACGCGGGAGGCGCTGAGCGCCCGCATTGACGACCTTCTCGCGGGCCCGCTCGATGAAACATTCTTTAGCGAACTCGAAGAAGCGCTGATCCAAGCCGACGTCGGCGCGGGGCTGTCCGCCGAGATCGCGGGGCGATTGCGCGGGCAGACCTCCGGCGTCCGAACGGCGGACGATCTGCGGGCGCGTCTCGCGGCGATCGTCACCGAGCTCCTGGGCGTCCCGCACGCTCTTCGCCTTGATCCCCCGCCGGCCGTCATCATGATCCTGGGCGTGAACGGCTCGGGAAAGACGACCACCATAGGCAAACTGGCGCACCGGCTGCGCGGCGATGGTCGCCGGGTGCTGATTGCCGCCGGCGACACGTTTCGGGCGGCGGCCATCGAACAGCTCGAGATCTGGGGCGAGCGGGTCGGCGCGCCCGTCATCCGCCACAAGGAAGGCGCCGATCCCGCCGCGGTGGTCTTTGACGCCGCCCAGGCGGCGCTGGCGCGCCGCGCGGACGTCCTGCTCGTGGACACCGCGGGACGGCTGCACACGAAAGTCAATCTTATGGAAGAGCTCAAGAAGGTGGACCGGGTGGTGGCCCGGGCGCTGCCGGACGCGCCGGTCGAGCGGCTGCTCGTGATCGACGCGACGACGGGTCAGAATGGGCTGGCGCAGGCGCGCCACTTTCACCAGGCCGTCGGATTAACCGGTCTGGTGCTGACGAAGCTCGATGGGACCGCAAAGGGCGGCATCGCGATTGCCGTCGTGCGAGAGCTCAACGTGCCGATCGCCTACGTCGGCACCGGCGAGGGCCTCGACGATCTCGACGCCTTCGACCCGTCAGCGTTTGCGCGCGCCCTGGTCGAACCTTGAGTCCCTAGTCGCCCGAAGAAAGTCCCGTTGTTGGGACAGCTGCGTGTACTCACCTCTGGTCAGGCGGCACCACGCCCACCACGACCAAAACCCGAGCAGTGCGCTCGCCGCGCCGCCGAACCAGAGAAGGGGCTGGTGCAGGCTCACGATCCCGTTGGTGCTCAGAACGAATGAGACAAAAGTGATAAGAATGAACGCGGCATTGAGTGTCCAGCCGCGACAGATCCGCAGCCGGCTCCTGCCATATTCGTACAAGTCCCTGAGCGATTCGGCCTCCGTGTAGATGAGGGTTCTGGCATGTCGATAGTCCTCGCGGCTCGGAAACCTCTCAGCACGCAGCCGGTCCGACTTGCCGTCCCAGAACCAATCAGCCAGCCGGTCGACCAAGATACCGAGCACATACGTGATTGACAGGATTGGAAGTAGCAACGGGAGCGCTAGCTCTTTGCTGGCGGCCACCGCGGGCAGCCATTCAGTGCCGAAGATAGCCACGATGAGGAGGCCCACCCAGATCGCGGCGCCTGCGCCGATCATTAGGAGCTCGACAAATAGGCTCGTGGTGCTCATGAAGCGCTAGTTCCCGTCGCCCCAGAGGCGATCCTTCGCGGTCCGCACGGAGGCTTGACGCCGGCACCGAACCGGGGTAGCGTAGAGATGGTGTCAAGGGAGTTCCCTTGACAGAACAAACCGATGAATCGAACCCTTATCAGCCGGGATCGGGCCAACCAAATGGTGGACGCGTACGGGGCGTTGCTGACCGCGCGCCAGCGAGAGTTCTTGCGCCGGTACTACGCCGACGATCTCTCACTGGGGGAGATCGCCGCGCAGATGCGCGTCTCTCGGCAGGCCGTCCATGACGGGCTTCAGCGAGCGCTGGGAGCGCTCGAGCGATATGAGACGGCCCTAGGGCTGGTGGCGCATGCTCCGGGCGAGGCGCGGCGGCGCGACTCAGTCCAGGAGCACTATTCCACTCGCGTGCCGACCTCGCGGTTGCGCCAATGGACCATCCGCGAGACGCTGCGGGGCCGGGCCTGGACCTTTCAGGTGGCCTCCGGTGTGTTTAGCCGGCGCGGCATCGATGTCGGGACGCGGCTGCTGATTGAGACGATGGAGATCGGCCCGGGTGACCAAGTGCTCGATCTCGGGTGCGGCTACGGCGCCGTCGGTCTGACCGCCGCCGCGCTCGCGGCCAAGGGTCAGGTGTGGCTGATCGACAGCAATGAACGGGCCGCCAAGCTGGCGGGCATGAATGCGGCCGATCACGGGCTGTCCAACGTGCATGTGATCGTCGGCGACGGCGCCGCCGCGATCCGTTCCTCATCCCTCGACGTCGTGGTGACCAACCCGCCGATTCGAGCCGGCCGGCGCGCGGTGACAGCCTTCATCGATGACGGATGGCGCGTGCTCCGGCCCGGAGGCCGCTTCTATCTCGTCGCCCGCACCGCGCAGGGCGCCAAAACGATCGCGCGCCTGATCGGTGAACGATTCGGAACGGTTGAGCAGGTTCGCACCGTGTTCGGCTATCGTGTCTACGAGGCGCGCCGTGGGCCGGCCGGGCGGACGGCCGGATCGCAGGAGAGACAACACTGATGTTCGAGAGCCTGCAGACGCGTCTTGGCGAGATCTTCAAGAAGGTGACCGGCCGCGGCGTCCTGCGCCAGGAGGACGTCGACGCCATACTCCGTGAAGTCCGTCTCGCGCTGCTGGAGGCGGACGTCAACTTCAAGGTCGTGCGTGAGTTTGTCGACCGCATCCGTCAGGCGGCGACGGGGCAAGAGGTGTGGAAGCACCTCAGCCCGGGACAGCAGGTCGTCAAGATCGTCCACGAGCAACTGACGGCGCTGCTCGGCGGGCAGCCGCGGCAGCTGCGCACCGCACCGCATCCGCCCTCGATCTATCTGCTGATCGGGTTGAACGGCGTCGGGAAGACCACGACGGCGGGAAAGCTGGCCGGGTGGCTGCGCAAGCGCGGTAAGGCCCCGCTGCTCGTCGCCACCGATCTTCAGCGGCCCGCGGCCGTCCAGCAGCTGCAGATCGTCGGCAAGCAGGTCGGCGTCCCGGTCTTTGCGCTCGCGGATGCGACGTCTCCGATCGCCGTGGCGCGTGCGGCGGTTGACCGGGCGACCGTCGAGGGGCATGACGTGGTCATCATCGACTCCGCGGGCCGACAGCACATCGACGACGCGCTGATGGGCGAGCTCAGCCAGATGTCTGAAACGCTTCAACCGCACGAGACGGTCCTGGTGCTGGACGCCATGGCCGGTCAGGACGCGGTCAAGAGCGCCGAACAGTTCGCTGCGCGGCTGCCGATCGATGGTCTCATCCTCACCAAAATGGACGGCGATGCCCGCGGTGGCGCAGCGCTCTCCGTGGTGGCGACGATCGGGAAACCCATTCTGTTCGTCGGTGTGGGCGAGCGCGCCGACGCGCTTGAGGCGTTTCATCCCGATCGGATGGCCTCACGGATCCTCGGGATGGGCGACGTCCTGACGCTGATCGAGCGTGCCGAGCAGACGATGACGGCGCAGGCCGCGGCCGAGCTCGAGCGCAAACTGCGCAAGCATCAATTCACGCTCGAAGACTTCCTGGGTCAGCTCCAGCAGGTCCGGCAGATGGGGCCGTTGGATCAGGTCCTCGAGATGATCCCCGGATTCTCCCGCGCAAAGGCCGCGGGCCTGACGGTCGACGAGAAACAGCTGGGCCGAATCGAGGCCATGATCCGATCGATGACGCCCCAGGAGCGCGCGAACCCGGCGGTGATCGATGGGAGCCGCCGCCGGCGGATCGCGGGCGGCAGCGGTATGACGGTGCAAGACGTGAACCGGTTGTTGAAGCAGTTCGACGAAGCGAAGCGTTTGATGCGGCACATGGAAGAGCGGGGTCGCGGCGGCCGGGGCATGCCGTTTCCGCCCCGCTGAGGATCTCAACGCGACAGGCTGCGCGTGAGCACATTCCGTGTTGTTAAATCAGGAGGCCGAGTGAGTTATGGTGAAGATCCGGTTGATGCGTGTCGGGGCGAAACACCAGCCTTCCTATAGGGTGGTCGTGGCCGATTCCCGGTCGCCCCGAGGCGGCAAGTATATCGTGTTGCTCGGGTACTACAACCCGCGGACGGAGCCGTCCGTCATCAAGATCGACGAGGGGAAGGCGTGCACCTGGCTCGATCGAGGTGCCCGCCCGTCCGACTCCGCGCGGGTCCTGCTCCAGAAGACCGGCATCCTGCAACGGTGGGAAGCCGGCCGAACGAAGGCGACGTAGGAAGGGGTCCTGCCATGCCCCAGTCGGATCTGCGGGCACTGGTGGAGTTCCTCACGCGGGGTTTTGTTGAGCACCCGGAGGCCGTCAGCGTTCGATTGACGGAGCGCGACCGTGTGGTCTCGATCGAGATCCGTGTGGCGCCCGAGGACGTCGGGAAGGTCATCGGGCGGCGTGGGAGAGTGATCGGCGCGATTCGCACGCTGGTCAAGGCGGCGGCCCTGCGGTCTGGTCGCCGTGCAGTTGTCGAAGTCGGCCATTAACGCGCGGACGAGGCGCTTACGGAGGGCGGCATGGGGATCACAGTTGTTCGGCCGGTGATGGTCAAGGCTATCGTGACCGAGGCGTTCAAGAAGCAGTACCTGGCCGAACTGGAAGATACGGCAAAGAGGCTGGAGTCCGTCATCGGGCAGATCGACACGCAGATCAGGCGGACCGAGCTGGAACGGCAGATCTCGCCTCAGTCTCGGGCGGTGCGTCAGCAGCTGGAGATCGAGCGATCACGCCAGGAAGCCGCCCGCATGGAGCTCTCGGCCAGAATCCGGGAGGCGGAGGGGCTCGAGCTTCAGTCCGAGTTCTCGCAGGGGACGGTCGAGAGCATGGTCGAGCTCAGCATCGGCGACAACTTCTTCACGCGGCTGGGTCGTGCCGAGGTCATCCTCAAGGATGGCATCGTCATCGAGATCCGCGAGACCTAGCCCGCCGCCCGCGGGCGGAGACCCGGCGCAGCGGCGCGCGCCCGGCGACGCCGACCTGATCACCGTTGGTCGGATTGTCGCGCCCCATGGGCTTCGAGGGGAAGTCCGGCTGCGTCTGGAGACCGACTTTCCAGAGCGTTTTGCCGGGCTGCGGCGCGCCCACCTGGTACGGGACGGGGCCGCGGAGGAGATCGCGATCGACGCTGTGCGTCCGCATCGCGAGGGG
>Ga0334722_10006109_pt1 | contig 11993 bp, 3 predicted proteins | sample C3_bottom_MG_FD_207210 | JGI IMG/M metagenome (GOLD analysis project Ga0334722, IMG submission 207210) | Sediment microbial communities from Yellowstone Lake, YNP, Wyoming, USA - C3_bottom | ecosystem: Environmental > Aquatic > Freshwater > Lake > Sediment | place: USA: Wyoming | collected...
TCGACGGCACGGCGGTGTTTCGCCTGCAGGAGCATATCGACCGCCTGTACAACTCGGCGCACATCTACATGATGAAAATCCCCTACAGCAAGGAGACGCTCATCGAAGCGCACAAGGAAGTCGTGCGCGCGAACAAGCTCAAAGAGTGTTACCTGCGCCCGATCGCGTTCTACGGCTCGGAGAAAATGGGCGTCTCGCCCAAAGGCGCGACGGTGCACGTCGCGATCGCCGCCTGGCCCTGGGGCGCCTACCTCGGCGCCGAGGCGCTGGAGAAAGGCATCCGCGTCAAGACTTCGTCGTTCGCGCGCCACCACGTGAACGTGTCGATGTGCCGCGCCAAGTATTCGGGCACTTACGCCAATTCGATCCTCGCCAGCCAGGAAGCGCTCGACCACGGCTACGACGAGGGCCTGCTGCTCGACGTCGACGGCTTCGTCGCCGAAGGCGCGGGCGAGAACCTGTTCCTGGTGAAGAACGGCCGCATCTACGAGCCCGAGCTGACTTCGGCGCTGATGGGCATCACTCGCGACAGCGTGATCGCGCTCGCCGCCGACCTCGGCTACACGGTCACGCCGCGGCGCATCACCCGCGACGACCTGTACATCGCCGACGAGGCTTTCTTCACCGGCACCGCGGCCGAAGTGACACCGATACGCGAAGTCGACGGACGCAAAATCGGCGCCGGCCGCCGCGGCCCGGTCACGAAGAAGCTGCAAAAAGCATTCTTCGAAGTGGTCAACGGCCGCGACCCGCGCCACGGCAACTGGCTGGCGCCCGTTGCCAAAGGCAAGCCAATGACGGCCGCAGGCAAGTCTAAAGCGGCAACAGGCAAGTCTAAAGCGGCAACAGGCAAGTCTAAAGCGGCAACAGGCAAGCCGATAGCGGCCAAAGCCAAACCGGCCGCGACCAAGCCCGCAAAGAAGGGGAAACGCTGATGGCTGCTACCGCACAGCAACAACGCACCATTGAAGTCACGGAGCGCGACCTGCCGCTGCACTGCCCCATGCCCTCCACCCCGGTCTGGAACATGCACCCGCGCGTGTTCCTCGACGTGGCGAAGTCGGGCGAATTGCTCTGCCCGTACTGCGGCGCGCACTACGTATACAAGGGTGCTGCGCCCAAAGGGCACTAGCCTTCCGAGACTAGTGCCGGGATACTAGTCTCTATGCCGCGCATCCTTATCGTCGCCCCGTCCTGGATCGGCGACGCGCTGCTGGCGCAGCCGCTGTTGCGGCGCCTGCATGGCAGGCTAGGCGGCGTCCGCCTAGACGCCCTTGCTCCGCCCTGGTGCGCTCCGCTGCTCGCGCGCATGCCGGAAATCGACGAAGTGATCGCGTCGCCGTTCGCGCACGGCGAGTTGAAGCTGCGCGAGCGCTGGAAGCTCGCGCGCGAGCTAGCCAAGCGGCACTACGACCAGGCCATCGTCCTTCCCAACAGTTTCAAGTCGGCGCTGATACCCTTTTTCGCCGACATTCCGCTGCGCGCGGGCTATGCCGGCGAGTTCCGCTACGGCCTGCTGAATCTGGTGCACAAACTCGACACAGAGAAACTGCCGCTGATGGCGGAACGCTACGCCCAGCTTGCGGAAAAGCCCGGGACGGAACTGCCGCGCCCGCTGCCGCTGGTTCGGCTCCAGGTCGATCCGGTCAATACGGCGCGCACCACGGCGCGCCTCGCCCTTGACCGCTCGCGGCCCGTCGCGGTGTTCTGCCCCGGGGCCGAATACGGACCGGCGAAGCGCTGGCCGGCGCCGCATTTTGCGGCGCTTGCGCGCGAACTGGGCGCGCGCGGTTACACCGTCTGGCTGATCGGTTCGGACAAGGACGCGGAACTGGCCGAGGATATCCGCAAGCAGTCCGGTGGCGTGTGCGAAAACCTGTGCGGCAAGACCGACCTCGCCGCCGCGATCGATCTCATGTCCTGCGCCAAACTCGTCGTGAGCAACGACTCCGGCCTGATGCACGTTGCCGCGGCGCTAAACAAACCGCTCATCGCCCTGTACGGGTCTTCCAGCCCTGCGCACACCCCTCCGCTCTGCGCTACGGCGCGCATCGTCAAGATCGACATCGAGTGCAGCCCCTGTTTTGCGCGCAGCTGTCCGCTGGGGCATTTCAAGTGCATGAACGATCTGCTGCCGGCGCGGGTGCTGGCCGAGATCGGCGAACTTAAGACCTAAAGGCACCCGAAGAGGAATGCCTGAAGAACCGCGACTGGCGCGGTTCTTCAGGCGGCCAATCCGCGCGCCGCAGCCTACAGATGGTAGTTCTGCGTGTCCGCCTGGGTCAGCAGCTGGTTGGTCAGCGTCGCCAGCGTGACATAGGAATCGCCGCCTCCGTTCGCATCCACCTGCACCACGGTGTTGCTGCCCGACTGCACAAACTGCAGGTAGCCGCCGCTGAAGGCATTCGTACCATTGTAGCCACTGAAGGTCTGCAGCAAGTCGTGCAATTGCAGGACGTCGCCGCCCGCGCCTTTGGTGAAATCGGCTATGGTATCGCCAGTCGTGCCGCGATCGGCGATGTTCTGGTAGACAAAGAAGTCCTGGCCGCCGCCGCCCGTCAAGGTGTCATTGCCGCCGCCACCGATCAGGGCGTCAGATCCAGCGCCCCCAGTCAACACGTCGTTGCCCGAGCCTCCCACGATCGCGTGATTGGTGCTATTGATGGTCACGTCGATCTGCTTGGTGAGCTGCCCGCCGTGCTGATCGTCGAGCGTGATCTGGAAGCTCTCGACCTTGGACTGGCCCACCGCGAGGGAATCGACCGCCGATGCCGAAACCGAGTAGTTCCACGTAACCTGTCCGCCGGCGCCTGTACCCGTCGTGTCGTGGTTCAGCACCGCCGTCAGTGAGCCGAGCGTCGTTCCAACCGGCGTTCCGGTGGCAGACACCAGATGCGTATCCGTGAGATCGACATCGCTGAAGCCTATGGTGCCGGTGTCGGTGAGCTTCAACACCGGTTTGATGGCCAGACTGAAATACTCGGTATTGAGATCAGTCGTCGAGTGGCTTTCGTGGTCCCACATCCAGTTGGATGAAGATGAAATACCGCTGAGTGTGCCCCACGGGCCTACCCCGTTGGTGCCCTCGTTCACCGGAGTGGCGTAGTTGCTCCCGAAGCCGGTAAGGCTGACCTTCCAGTCCGCAGCCGTCGTATTTTCCACGGTCGAGCCGTTGGCGAACACAAAATTGCTGTCGCTGAGATTGAAGCTGCCCAAAAGCCCGCCTGGCCCGCCCTGATTCACGGCGACGACATGGACGTAATTGGTGCTGCCTTGGGTCAGCGATGCCGCATTGAATCCGAACGGCAGCCCCCAGTTATTGCCTTGCCCCAGGTAGGTACCGAGGACGCTGTCATCGGTGCTGATATAAATGTTGAATGTATTGTCCGCCGTAAGCGTGCCGCTGAATGTCGTGGTCGGGTGTGTCGCAAGGATGGTGCCGCTCAGGTCTTCCGCCACTGTGACCGGCGCATCGTTGACGCCGGTAACTTTGATTGTCACGTTGGCGTCGGACGAGGCGCCATGCGAGTCGGAAACGGTGTACTGGAAACCGTCCTGCGCCGTCTCCCCCTGACCGAGAGAGCCGAACTTACCGTTCTCGTCATAGAGATAGGTGCCGTCCTTGTTCACGTTTAGCGTTGCTCCCGACGCGAGAGTCAAGGTGACGGAGTTGCCGGTAATCACATGGCCGTTGACTGCCGTGACCGACAGGGCGTCGTGCTCCAGGTCGCTGTCGTTGCCCAGCACATTTCCCGTTGCCGTCCCCGTCAGCGCCTTGCCATAGGTGCCCACCGTGAAACCGTTCCAGTTTTCGTTGGCGGAACTGGTCCAGGTCAGCTTCCCGACCGAACCGTCGATTCCCAAAACGCCATGGGGCTCGCCGGTACCAACGACGGTATAGGTACCGTCAATATTAGCAACCCGAGCAAGGGTGCCGTTGCCCCAGTATCCCTGACCGGAACTCACGACAGAGAAATTCTGGTCGAAGACGTAGCCGTTGGCGTTCAGGCTGACGACCGCAAAGAAGAGATTGTCCACTGGCTGCGAGAATGTCAGCGTCCGCGCCTGAGTTGCAAAGTTGAGTTCGATGATGTCGGACGACCCGTTGGGACCATTCCCGACCGCGGCGCTCATGTATGTCCCGACAGGCACCGTGCCGTTTTGCAGGTTGTAGTAGTTGGTGCCGCCGTTGGTCTGGGCCACTTGGTATTCGCCCGTATAGGTCACGCCCACGCTCTGGCCGTTGCCGAGATCTATGGTTCCGGTCACTGTGCCGATGTTCCCGGTCACGAACCCACCGTTCTGATATAACGTCTCGGTACTGGAGACGGTGTTGCTCGTCCAGTCCACCCAATTGACGACGCTGCTGTGCACCTGGCTCGCCAGCGGCGTAACCGTGAGGGTGTTAGTGTCGTCGACCGCATGCGGCGCGTCGTTGCTGCCGCTCACCTTTACGGTGACGGTCTGATCGGCCGTGGCGCCCCGGTCGTCGGTCACGCGCACAGTGAAGGTCTCATTGTGCGACTCACCCGCCGCCAGCGACTGCACCGGACCGGCCACGCCGTTCGTGCCGTTGTCCAGCGTGTAGGTCCATTTGCCGGTCGCCGCATCGACCGCGATCGATCCGTAAGTGCCGTTGTTCGCGCCAAGCACGCTCCAGCTCTGCGTCGCGTTGTGGTCCACGTCGCTGGCCGCGAGCTGCCCGCTCGCCGTGAGCGTCGTGTCTTCCTGCACCGCCCCCGTCGCGGCCGCGGCGCCGCTGCCGATCGCCGGCGCGTCGTTCGTGCCGACAATGTCAATAGTGACTTGCCGGTGCGCAGTTCCGTCCTGGCTATGGACCGTGAAGGTATCGCTGGCGTGCTCGCCCTCCGCCAAGGATTGCACGACCGAGCTACCATTGTTAAGCAGGTAGGTCCAGTTCCCGTTCGCATCGATGCTGAAGCTGCCGTAGTTACCGCTCACGTTGCTTTGCAACTGCGCGTAGGATTGCCCGTGATCGGGATCGCTGACCACCAGCTGTCCTGATGCCTGCAGCGTCGCATCTTCCTTGGCACTGCCCGTCGCCATGCCGCTGATTGTGGCCGGGTCGTTGACGCCGGTCACGAGCACCGACACCGTCGCCGTGTTGCTTACCGCGCCGTGCTCGTCCTTGGTCGTATAAGTAAATGTATCGGTGCCGGTCTCTCCGGCCGCCAGAGCCTGGTACCCGGCCGCGCCCGTCGCGTCGTAATGCAGCGTGCCGTCCGCATTGAGCGATATCGTCGCACCCAGGGCGCTCGCATGGTCAAAGTTCGCGACCGCCAAGGCCGTGCCATGGTCGACATCCGTGTCGTTCGCCAGCACATTGATGTCGGCGACAGACGGCGTCGAGCTCGAGCTCGATGAACTGACGATATTGTCCAGGGATTGAATTGCCCCGGCGTAGCTCATGTAGTAATAATAGTTTTGGTTACCGACGTAAGCCGAGCTCAGATCGAACTCCACCCGGTCGACCGCGCTAAAGCCAGCATCCGTGAGATTCACCACGGTCGCAGTAGCGTCACCGAGCGTGAACGACTGCTGCGCTACCTGCACTCCATGCAGGTAGCCAATCACGGTCTCCTGGGAAGCGACGTGTCCGCCATAAAATTCACCGAACCAGGAAAAGCTGGCGACATTGGCGCTCGAGATCGAAAACACGGAGCCATCGGCTCGCGTCATTTCGATCGGCGCCGCGGTCACGGGCCGATATCCTCCGAGATCCTGATAGCCGCCCAGCGAGACCAGCGCATTGGAATTCGTCGCGGTAAAGTAGTTCGAAACAACCGGGCCGTCCGGTGCACTGTCAGAATTTGATGTGTTATAGGTAGCCGTGAACTGATAGCCGTCGGTCGTTACGACGTTGCGGGGGATGTTGTTTGAGTCCGTATAAGACGTAGTGCTATAGCTATCGTCAAACGTCAGCTGCGCGGGCACGGCGCGTATGACGACGCTGTCGTTCCCCGCCACCGGCGCATCGTTGCTGCCGGTCACCGTCACAGTGACGGTCTGATCGGCCGTAGCGCCCTGGTCGTCGCTCACGCGCACGGTGAAGGTTTCGTTGTGCGACTCGCCTACGGACAGCGACTGCACCGGACCGGCCACGCCGTTCGTGCCATTGTCCAGCGTGTAGGTCCATTTGCCGGTCGCCGCATCGACTGCGATCGACCCGTAAGTGCCGTTGTTCGCGCCAAGTACGCTCCAGGTCTGCGTCGCGCCGTGGTCCACGTCGCTGGCCGCGAGCTTCCCGCTCGCCGCGAGCGTCGTGTCTTCCTGCACCGCGCCGGTCGCCGCGGCGGCCGTATTGGTCACCACCGGCGCATCGTTGGTGCCGGTCACCGTCACGGTGACAGCCTGGTCGGCCGTAGCACCCTGGTCATCGGTCACCCGAACGGTGAAGATCTCATTGTGCGATTCGCCCGCCGCCAGCGACTGCACCGGACCGGCCACGCCGTTGCTGCCGTTCGCGAGCGTATAGGTCCATTGGCCGGTCGCCGCATCGACCGCGATCGAACCGTAGGTACCGGTGTTCGCGCCAAACACGCTCCACGCCTGCGTCGCCCCGTGGTCCACGTCGCTGGCCGTAATCTGCCCGCTCACTGCGAGCGTCCCATCTTCCTGCACCGCGCCCGCTGCAGCCACGGCGCTGCTGCTGATCACCGGCGCGTCGTTGGTGCCGGCCACCGCCACGGTGACAACCTGGTCGGCCGTGGCGCCCTGGTCGTCGGACACGCGCACGGTGAAGGTCTCGTTGTGCGACTCACCCGCCGCGAGCGACTGCACCGCGCTGGCAACACCGTCGGCGCCATTGGCCAGCGTGTAGGTCCATTGGCCGGTCGCGGCGTCGACCGCGATCGACCCGTAGGTACCGGTATTTGAGCCAAACACGCTCCAGGTCTGCGTCGCACCGTGGTCCACGTCACTGGCCGCAAGCTGCCCGCTCACTGCGAGCGTCGTGTCTTCCTGCACTGCGCCTATTGCGTCCGAGGCCTGGCTGCTGATCACCGGTGCGTCATTGGTGCCGGTGATGGTGACCGTGACGATTTCAGAATGCGACTCGCCGGAATGTGACTCGTCGGAATTCGAATCGCCGGAATGCGAATCGCCGTTTTCGGTGGAACTCACACGATAGGCCAGCGTCAGTTTTTCACCGGCGGCGAGAAAGTCGAAGGTCTTGTCCGGCGCGTTGAAATGCCAGGCGAGGGCTTTGTCATCGTCATCGTGATGGTTGCCCGCCGAAATCGCGGACAGCGAGAATGCTGAGGCGAGCGCCGCGGCCGAAGCCGCCGGGATCGAATCGCCGCCCGACCAGTAAGTGGAAACCAGTGCCGAGGACTCCGCGCCGTGGCCGCCGAAATCCAGATCGTGGCCCGACAACAGGCCCGATGCCTGATCGACCGCGGTCGAGCCTGTCGTGTTGGCGAGTTCGGTCAGATCGGCATGCGCGGCGACGGCGAATACCTGGGGCTCGCCGCCGGTGCCGACGATCAGGATGCCGATATCCTGCGGCGCGGACGTGCCGCCATGGTTGTCGGCGATGCTTATCTGATAGGTGGCCAGCGCAGTCTGGCCTATGGCCAGTTGAGGCAATCCGTCCGGCAGGCTGAGGTTCCAGTTGAGGGAGCCATTGCCGCTCTCGCCATGCTCGTGAACGGAGCTGCGGACCGCATGCGCGAGACTCGACGCCAGGTCGGGGGTTCCGGCGGAGCTTACCAGCGACGTCAGCACAACGCTCGCGCTGTGCGTGTCGCTGGCGTCGGCATCGGAAAACGACAGCTTGCCCGACACGCTTGCCGAGCCGCCGTCCTCGCCACCTTCGGTGCTGACCGAGGCGTGGGTGATGATCGGCGCATCGTTGCTGCCGCCCAGCGTGACCGTCACCGACTGCCGCGCCGTACCGCCATGGCCGTCCTGCACCTGGATCTGGTAGACAAGCGTCGCCGTCTCGCCGGCGCCGAGGAAGTCGACCAGCTTGTCTGCAATGCCGAAACTCCAGTTCAGCGCACCCGCTCCGCCGTTGGTGCTGTCGTGCGCCACATTGGCGCTCAGGGCGGTTTCGAGTGCATCCACCGTGGCCGAAGGCACGTGCATGCCTTTGGGCGTCAGCAGCGACTGCAGCGTGGCGCTTGCGGTGTGCGTGTCGTGCAGATCGACGTCGGTGAACGCCATCGAGCCCGAGGTCGACAGCAGGGTCGACGCGCCGGTCTGCCCGCCGATCTCGGCGAGCTGCGCCGAGGCCGGGCCGCTGCTGATGACCGGCACGTCGTTGGTTCCGCTAACGGTCACCGCAACGCTGGCCGTGCTGAGGGTGCCGTTTGCGAGCCTGACGACGTAGGTGAAGGTATCGAGCGCGGTTTCGCCCGCGCCAAGCCCGTCCAGGGCGTGCGAGTTGGCGGCGTCGTAGTAGACTTTGCCGTTGACGATCCTGACCGTGGCGCCGAGCGCCGTCGTCGCCGTGATCTGAACGTCGCTGGCAGTGGCCTGATTCAGGGAGTAGAGCGTACTGCCCTTGGCGTCGTTGGCGAGCACATCGATGGTGACGCCTTTGTCTTCAGTTGCTTTCGCAACATCATTTTGCGCTGTGGTGATTTTGGCCGCCATTTATTCCTCCCGTTTTATTGCCTGCATCTTGCGATGCAGGAAACTCACGAAGGACGCGGGACCGACGCCTCAGGTTGTCTAGACCGTGCTCGCCTTCCCGTGCCCTACGTCAGTTGCATTGCTCTTGCTGTTACTGAGTTGAGCCGGGAGCGCTCGCGGAAGCACCATCCTCTACGTTCATATTCGCGCCAGGGAAATTACCGGCGCGTACGACGAGCCCCTCCCAGAGCCCACTTTACGACCCCGCCGGAACTGGCGGGGATCGAGAAGCGTTCTCATTCTACATGAGATTCCACAGCCCTTGTCAAGAGCCCCCACCGGGAGGTCCGGGAGCCGAATTTCAGGGCGCGAAGATGAGGACCGATTCAGATCGCGGAGGGACGATCTGCAGTGCCGTGCCGCGAGCGCCCGGACTCGCATCAGTCTGTCGCATTAAGCACAAGGGTGGGCAGATCCATGCGCCTCGGAGCACCACGGCGGGGGCATTTCAGCTGGATGAACGAACTGCTGCCGGCGCGGGCAATTGCCGAAATCGACGCGCTGCGCGCGCCTGCCGGCAGCTGATCGGCTGTCGTCCCGCTCAGGACGGCAGGGTATGCGCAAGGCGCGCAACGACTGCGCACAGATCGTCGACGGTATTGGGCTTGTAAATCAGCTCTCTCACCCCGGCAGCGGGCGCGAAGACGCGCAGCTCCTCGGTGATGTAGCCCGAGGCCAGCACCACCGGCAGATCGGCGCGGATATCGCGCAGCGCGCGCGACACCTCCAGTCCCGACATATTCGGCATGTTGAAGTCGGTCACGACCAGATCGAACTCGCCCGGCTGCGCACGCACCGCCGTCAGCGCCTCGCGTGGATCGGTATAGCCGCTCACACGATAGCCCTGGCGCTCCAGCAGCCGCGTCATCAGGAACACGATGGCTTCGTCGTCATCGACGTAGAGGATGGATTTACCCGCTCCCGGCAACACCGGCGCCTCGCCATCTTCCCTGCGCACCGCGCGCGGTTCCGCCCCTTCCCCCGGCGCGGGCTCCGCTGCCTGCTCGGCCGCGGGAAAATAAACGCGGAAGCTGGCGCCCTCGCCCGGAGCGCTCTGCACCGCGATGCTCGCCCCGTGGTCCTGGATGATGCCGTGCACCACCGCCAGCCCGAGCCCCGTGCCCTCGCCCACCGGTTTGGTGGTGAAGAACGGCTCGAAAATGCGCGAACGCGTCGCCGGGTCCATGCCTGGCCCGGTGTCGCGCACCGTCACGCAGGCATAGCGGCCCGGGCGCAGGGCGACACGCCCGCCCTGGGTCCGCCGCTCCGGCCCTTGGTACGGCGCGTCGACGGCCAGGTGTGACTGCAGGCCGACTTCGATTGCCGCCGGCCGCTGCTGCCCCTGCATCGCCTGCCAGGCGTTCGCACACAGATTGAGCAGCACCTGCTGCACCTGCGTCGCGTCGGCCAGCACCGCTGGCGCATCCGGGGCGCAATTCACGCTCAGCCGCACCCCCGCGGGCAGCGTGCTGCGCAGCAAACGCATCGATTCTTCCACCACCGGCACGAGCGATATGACGTCGCGTTCGAGCACCTGGCGCCGGCCGAAGGCGAGGATCTGCTGCACCAGATTCTTCGCCCGGCGGCTCGCCTTGCGGATTTCCTCCAGGCTCGTCTGCGCTGCGTGTCCGGGCTCCACGTCCTGGCACGCCAGTTCCACGTTGCCCATGATCGTCGCCACGATGTTGTTGAAGTCGTGCGCCACGCCCCCGGCCAGCGTCCCCAGCGCCTCCATCTTCTGCGACTCGCGCAACTGCGCTTCAAGCTGGGCGCGTTCGGCCTCCGCCCGCTTGCGACCGGTGATATCGCGGGTAATGCCCAACAACATCGTCACTTCGCCCGCGGCATCGCGCATCGGCGCCGCGTGCGTCTCCAACCATCGCCGCGTGCCTTTGAGCCCGACGACTTCGAATTCCAGCATGCCGCTTTCGCCGCGCATCGCGCGCGCATGCAGCTCGCCAAAGGCGGCGCGGTACTCTGGAAGCAGAAAGCCCAGGAGCGTGTGCCGCTGCGCTTCCGCTAGCGACTCCGCCTCCAGCATGGCAAGACCTGCCGCGTTCATCTCCAGCAGCTGCCCGTCGCGGCCGACGACTTTTACGCATTCGGGCTCGTTCTCGACGATGCCCCGCAGGCGCTGCTCGCTCTGCGTCAGCGCCTTCTGCGCCTGATTGCGCTCGGTAGCGTCCCGCACGAAAACAAACAAGCGCTCGCCCAGCGCCGCGAGGTACTGGACGCTGACCTCCACATCGATGACCGCGCCGTCCTTGCGCCGGTGCCGCCCCGCAAACCGCGCACGTCCGGTCTGCATGATCTCGCGCGCGCGCGCGGCGACTTCCTCGGAAGACTCTTCGGCTTCGATATCCCGGATGCCCATGCGCAGAAGCTCTTCGCGGGAATATCCCAGCATCCGGCAAATCGACTCGTTGGCGTCGAGAATCCGGCCGGTGGCGTCGGTGACCCAGAAGCCGTCGGTCGATGCCTGAATGACGGCGCGATATTCGTCTTCCTGGCGCTTGTGCTCGGTGAGGTCTTGCACCATGGCAACGAGGGACTCCACTGCGCCATCGGCATTTCGCGTGCATTTGATATCGACGGTGGTGAACACCACGACACCGTCCTTGCGGATGAATCGCTTGTCCATCGCATAGCCTTCAGATTCGCCGCGCAGGACGCGCTCGAACTGGGCGACATCCTTGTCGAGGTCTTCCGGGTGGGTCAGTTCCGTCCAGGTCGTTTTGACGAGTTCTTCGCGCGAATAGCCGAGCATCCCGCACAGGCAATCGTTGACCTGCAGCCAGCGTTTCGTGCCGGGCAAGGCGATGGCCATGCCGACGAAGGGCAGGTCGAAGAAGTGCCGCAGCAGGCGGTCGGCTTTCACCTGCTCCGCCGCGGCGGAATCGAAACTGCGCCGCCGACGCTGCAGCAAGTGCAGCCAGAAAATTCCTACAACGGCAAACAAGCCGTAAAACCCCCCGAACGCCAGCGCCTCCCTGCGCCAGGGCTGATACATCGCCGAAAGCTCCCGGCTGACGCCGATGATCAGCGGCTTGTCCATGCCGAGGCCGGGACGACTGAAGGTGCGCAAGGCCATCATGCGCTGCTCGCCCGTCGCGTACACCGTGCCGGTCATCACTGTGGCGACCTGTCCGCTATCGCGATGCCGTGTATAGAAGGAACCGGGCTGCGCCAGGTTTTTTCCGATCGCCCCGTCGATGTGGGGGGAGAACAGGAACGCGATGCCGTCGCCGTGCGCGATGGCGGTCCACATGTCTGGCGCGTACAGCACCGAGCGCAGCAGGACCTCGAAATACTCCGGGTCCAAGGTCGCGGAGACG
>Ga0334722_10006110_pt1 | contig 11992 bp, 9 predicted proteins | sample C3_bottom_MG_FD_207210 | JGI IMG/M metagenome (GOLD analysis project Ga0334722, IMG submission 207210) | Sediment microbial communities from Yellowstone Lake, YNP, Wyoming, USA - C3_bottom | ecosystem: Environmental > Aquatic > Freshwater > Lake > Sediment | place: USA: Wyoming | collected...
TCCGTCAGAGTCACGACCGCTCCGGTGATGGGGTTCTCGTGTTCATCGGTCACCACGCCCGCCACCGTGCGTGAAGGCTTCTTTTCCTTCCCCTGCAGAACCGGCGTCGAAAAGGCGATGACGACACACACACCGAGAATTGCCACGCTCGCTGCGCCCAGGGCCACCGGGAGTACTCCAGCCCCCCGGTGCCGGCCAACCGCAGGGAATGGTTCGAATTTCCGCCTGATCCCGTTCTTACCAACTCTGCCCTTCTTCGCCATCGTCCTCCGTCGAGATCAGGTTAATTTCCAGCGGATTCGTATTGACCACCTCAAGTTCGGCTCCGCATTCGGGGCAGTCCAATCGCTGGCCTTCCTCGACGTCGTCCTCGACGTCGAGCGCGGCCTCACATTCGGGACAGAAAGCCATCATCCACCCCCCCGGTTCAACTCTGCCTCCGATATACCATCTCTAGTCATTTCTCGGGACGATGTCAAGCGACTCTTTGGCTCCGGTCGGAACCGGTGCTTGACAGCTTCGGCGCCTCCCTGGAGAGGCTTGACGGCGGTGTCTCGCAAGGGCCGTGTCTCTGGACAAGCAGAATACTTTACGCCGTCAGCGCCGCCCGTTGTCTCTTCGCATTGACCTGGAACTGGCCCTTCCCCTCCCGCCCCGTGCGGCGTAATCTAGCTTGCATCCCGAGGGATTCGATCGATCCGCCGATGCGAGGTGCTGGATGAACAGAGCAAGCCAATTCGCGACGCTCGCCGTGCACGCCGGCGAATCTCCCTGCCCGGCGACGGGCGCGCTCGACACGCCTATCTGCCAGTCGACCACCTTCGTCGCCGCCGACGCGGACGAGATGGCCGCCGTCTATGACGAAAAGAAGTTCGGTTACATGTACACGCGCTACGGGAATCCCACGATTCGCGCCCTGGAGGAAAAGGTCGCCGCGCTCGAGGGCGCCGAGGCCGCGCTGGCTTTTTCCACGGGGATGGCGGCGATCTCCTCGGCGATTCTGGGATATGTGAAATCCGGCGACCACGTCGTGGCGGCACGGTCACTCTACGGCGCCGCCTACAATTTCCTCAATACCAAGCTGCCCCGCATGGGCGCGGCGACGACGTTTGTCGCCTCCTCCAAGGTCGAAGATTTTTCCGCAGCCCTCCGGCCCAACACTCGCCTGATCTATTTCGAGTCACCCAGCAATCCCGTGCTGGAGATCATCGACATCGCCGGGCTGGCGGAAATGGCGCGCGCCCGCGGCATCCCGACGATGATTGACAACACCTTCGCTTCGCCGGCGCTCCAGCAACCGCTCAAGTTGGGAGTGACCATCGTCGTCCACTCCGCCACCAAATACTTGTGCGGCCACGGCGACGCGATGGGCGGCATCGTCGCCGGCCCCAGGGATTACATCGCCTTCCTCATCCACGAAGTTATCCGCGACTTTGGCGGCGTCATCAGCCCGTTCAACGCCTGGCTGATTTTGCGCGGGATTCGCACCCTCCATCTGCGCATGCCCGCGCACTGCGCCAACGCGCAGCAGGTTGCGGAGTTCCTCGCCCGGCACCCGAAAGTCGAGCACGTCAACTACCCCGGCCTGCCCAGCCACCCCGGGCACGAGATCGCCAAGAAACAGATGAGAGGTTTTGGCGCGATGATCAGCTTCGAAGTGAAGGGCGGCTACGAAGGCGGGAAACGGGTCATGGATGGCGTGAAGATTTTCGCGCGCGCCGCCAGCCTGGGCGACACCCGCTCGCTGATCGTGCACTCAGCCTCCACCAGCCACCGCGCCGTGCCGCGCGAGCAACGCCTGGCGGTCGGAGTCACCGACGGATTAGTGCGCATTTCGGTGGGAGTGGAAGCCGCCGAAGACCTGATCGCCGACCTCGATCAGGCGCTGGCGTTCTAGATCTCGACGCGACCCTTCGATCCGTCAGATTGCACTTTTCCTGCGCGCCGTTGTGGCTTACGTTCTCTGGCTGCGAATTCTCCCACCCCCCGTCCTCACTCCTCCACGGAAAACCATCCGTATTTCGGCGGGCGGCGCACTTCAATTTCCGCCACCCGCGCGCGATCTTCGCCGTCGGAAGCGCCCGGCGACAGAATGGGCAAGCGGTCACCTTTTTCGGGATCGAACCAGCCGACACGAAGCTGGTAACGCCCCGCAACTAGACCGGCCGGGAGAACCACGACGTACCGCTCGCGAACGACTTCGCCGTCGTTCCATTGGTTGGTTTCGAAGTGTCCGGCCATCAGCCAGTGATCCTGGCTGGAAACCATCTGCCCTTCCGGGGTCGTGATATGGGCGAACACGCGCAGGTTCCTGTCGGTCTTCTTCAGGCACTGCCAGTAGTAGGTGATTTCAATGGAAGCAGGCCAGGTCACCAGCTCACGCACCGACGTCCCGACCATCATGATCTGATGATTAAAGTCGACGGGATAAGGAGCCTGAATCTCGCCCTCGGGGATCTCTCCCAGGGGCTCGATGTGTTCAGCAAGTGCGTAGATCGGCCAGGGCGAGTCAGCATTGGTCAACCGATAGAAACGTTTGTCGAGTTGATCGAGGAGCGCCCGCCGCGACGCTGGCGCGCCCGATGAAACGCTCGCATAGTAGCGCGCGCCGGATTTGGCGAGCCGTTCGAGTCGCGCCAAGTCATTCTCAGCATCTATCCATCCGCGCCGGTCGGCGGCATAGAGAACGTTGGTGCTTCCGCCGCTTTCAGCGACGATGAGATCGTTGGGGGTGGTGAGACGGTTCAGCAGCATGCCCAAATCGTAGGGTGAGCGGTCTTCCTGATAAAGGGGTCGCGCGCATCGCAAGGCGTCCGCGGCAACGAAAACGAGCAGGATGGGCACGACAAAGCGCAGCCGGCGGGCTTCGTGCAATCGCGCCAAGGCCATGGCCGCTAACCCCGACCCCGGCGGGACCAGCAGCAGGAGGTAGTAATAGTTCTGCGCCAATGTATCGGGGATTAGGACTAGAAAGGCAAGATCAGCGAGCAGCCACGACCGAAGAACCCAGCTCAGCCGCCCGCGCGCGAGCCAGATAGCCCCGAGAATTACAAGCAGAAGCCCCAGTGGCGAGAACGCTTCACGAGCCAGCCGCATCAAGACTTCTTTAAGGAATGGGATCTCAAGCCAGCGGGCCATGTTTCGTCCCAGGTTTCCGGTGGGCATGATGCTGAATCCGCTCTCACGCGCCAAGGCGGCAGAGTGCGCATACCACAAGGTGGCGGGCAGACCGGAAACTGCGGCATAGAAATAGCTTTCCCACCGCCGCACCAACCGCCAGCCAAAGACGTTCCAAAAGAGGAGCAGAGCCGGCAGCAGAGCAACGATCACGCTCAACTTCTGCAGGAGTGCCAGCGCGGTTAGTGCGGCCGCAAGGAAGAGTGACGTCCTCCGTCGCTCATCTGTCCACCGGTCGAGCAGGTTGAGCCCGCCGAGGGCGAACGCCAGCGCCGGAACGTCCGGCATGAACACCCGGCCAAAGAAAAGCCAGTAAGGATTCAGCGCCAGCAGGAGCGCTCCATACCGCGCCGCCGCGCGCCCCGCTCGGCGCTCGAGCAGGCCATACAGAAAGTAGATTCCCGCCAGCGAAAACGCAATGACCACCCACCGCGCCGCCGCAGGGGATTCGCCAAAGGCGCGGTAAAGCAGCGCCGCAAGAATGCTCTCAATCGAGATTTCCCCGCTGAAATAGCTGGGCTTGGAAGGTTGATCGCCACTGATCCACGCCACCTGCGGGTGCAGCAGGTCAAAGCCACGCCGCGCGATATCGCGCGCCACCATCAGAGTGTTGGTCTGGCGCCAGTTGTGGTAGTCCCAGGGGGGGTAGGCAAGGTGGTAGGTCCGTAAGCCAAGCGCCAGCAGCAGGATCAGGTAGAGCCAGCGGTCGCGTCGAAACCAGAGTTCAACTTGGAGCCAGGCGGATCGGAACATGCGATTCCTGGACGATGCGCGGTTCTAAAGCCGCGCGGCATCCTGAACGGAGAAGTTTTCACACGCAGTGCTCGAAAGTCAACGCAGGTATTTGAGAAGTTCCTATTCTGGGGCTTCGACTTCCCGGCGCAGCTTTTCCAGGTCGGGGATGATGATGGTTTTGCCTTCCAGTTTGATGAGTCCTTCGGTCTGAAACCGGCTGAGGTTGCGCGAGACCAGCTCGCGCACGGTGCCGATATGCGCGGCCAACTCCTGATTGCTCGACTTCAGCGCGATCTCGATGCCACGGTCGGTTTTCGTTCCCCGGCGCTTGGCCAGGCTGAAGAGGAGTGAGGCCAGGCGGTGCCGGACCGTGGTGAAAGAGAGTTCCTCGATTATGCCCACCAGCCGGCGCAACCGTGAACCCACCACCTTCAGGACCTTGAGGGCAACCTCCGGGTGTTCTACACAAAGCGCCTGGAAATCCCGCTTGCTGACGAACAGGAGTGAAGCGTTGCTCATTGCGGCCGCCGATGCAGGGTATGCGCCGCCGTCAAAGACGGGCAATTCCGCCACCGACCCGCCCGCGCCCTCGATGGTCAGCACCTGCTCGCGCCCGCCTGCGGAAGTGGTGAACACCTTGATCGCTCCCGACTCCACCACGAACAAGCCTTCGCAGGGCTCGCCTTCGGAGAAGACCAAGTCGCCGGCCTTGAAGCGGCGAGGCACGGCATGGTCCGCAAGGAATCCGAGTTCCTTTTCGGACAAGTCGGCAAAGAGCGGGACTTTCTTCAGCGCCGCAGCACGGCTAGACTTCGGGTCAGACATCGCCCCCCATTGTACGTGGGAATCGGCCGGGTGCATAGTTTCCGGAACGGCTTCCCGGACCAACCGCGCAAATCCCCTGAAATCCCCTCCGCGATGATGATGGGCCTGATAGAATATGTTGGCTCGGCCGGGCGCGAAACTCACAACCGATGAAGGGCTTCACAGAAAAATACGACGTCGTGATAGTGGGAGCGGGGCACGCGGGGGTGGAGGCCGCGATGGCGGCGGCGCGCATGGGTTTGAGGACCGCGCTCTACACCATCAACCTCGACCTGATCTGCCAGATGTCCTGCAACCCGGCGGTGGGCGGCATCGCCAAGGGCCACCTGGTGCGCGAAGTGGACGCGCTGGGCGGCATTATGGGCGAGGTGATTGACGCAGTGGGCATCCAGTTTCGCCTGCTCAACACCAGCCGCGGCCCGGCCGTCTGGTCGCCGCGCGCCCAGGCCGACAAGAAGCAGTATCGCGTGAGGATGCGCCAGGTGCTCGAAGAAGAACCCAACCTGCGCATCAAGCAGGCGGAGGTGGTGGATTTGGTGATGGAAGAGCGTGGCACGGGCGTCTCGCCCGTGGACGGAGGGGCCAACCGCATCGGCGGGACGCCGATGCCACGTGCGCGCGGCATCAAGCTCCGCGATGGCCGCACGGTCGAGGCGGGCGCAGTCATCATCACGACCGGAACATTCCTCAACGGCCTGATTCACTGCGGCGAACAACAATATCCCGCCGGGCGCTCAGGCGAGCCGCCGGCCGTGATGCTGGGCGAGGCGTTGCGCCGGCTGGGATTCGACGTGGGCCGGCTCAAGACGGGCACGCCGCCGCGGCTCGACGCGCGCACCATCGACTTCTCGCAATTCCAGGTTCAGCCCGGCGACCCGATTCCCACGCCGTTCAGCTTTCGCACCAAAGCCATCACGCAGCCGCAGCGCGTCTGCTGGATTGCCTACACCACGGCGGAGACGCATCGTATCATCGCCGAAAACAAGCATCGCGCGCCGCTCTATTCCGGGCAGATCAAGAGTATCGGGCCGCGGTATTGTCCGTCGATCGAAGACAAGATCGTCAAATTCCCCGACAAGCCGCACCATCAGTTGTTCCTGGAGCCGGAAGGAATCGACACGCACGAGATCTACGTCAACGGCATGTCGACGTCGATGCCCATCGACGTGCAGATGGCGATGGTGAAGTCCATCCCGGGCCTCGAAAACGCCGAACTGATCCGCCCCGGCTACGCCATCGAATACGACATGGTGCAGCCGACAGAGCTTTACCCTTGGCTCGAAACGAAAAAGATCCAGAACCTCTTTCTCGCTGGCCAGATCAACGGCACCACCGGCTACGAGGAAGCGGCGTGCCAGGGCATCATGGCGGGCATCAACGCCGGGCGGCGCGTGCAGGGCAAAGAGCCGGTGACTATTGATCGCACGCAAGGTTACACCGGCATCCTGATCGACGATCTCGTCAGCAAAGGCGTGGACGAGCCTTACCGCATGTTCACCTCGCGCGCCGAATTCCGCCTACACCTGCGCATTGACAACGCCGACGAGCGCCTGACGCCCCTCGGCTATCAGGTGGGAACCATCCGGCGGAAGGACTACGAGGCGTTTCTCGACAAGAAGGCGCGCATTTCCGCGGCCACGAAGTTCCTGCTCGAAAATACGCTCGACCCCGCCTCGCGCGTGGGCCGCGAGGTCTATTCAAAACTGGGTTTGCTGAACGGCGGGCAACTGGCGAACTCTGGCCCGCTCACCGGCGCACAACTCCTAAAGCGGCCGGAAGTTACTACTGATGAAATCCTTGAGTGGGTGAACGAGGGCCTTCGCGCCCTTGGACTCGAAAACCTGGGCGGTCCGAATGTGCCCGGCCACGTGAACCTCTTTGCCCGGGAGGAAGCGCGGCGCGTGGACACGGGCTTCAAATACGAAGGCTACCTCCAGCAACAGGAGAAGCAGATCGAGCGCCTGCGGCGCGCCGAAGCCCGGCGCATTCCCGACGGGTTCGAATACCGCAAGGTTTCCGGCCTCTCGCGCGAGGTCGTGGAAAAGCTCGTCAAGGTCCGACCGCTCACCCTCGGGCAGGCTTCCCGCATTCCCGGCATCACCCCCGCCGCCGTCTCGCTCGTTAACTGCTACATCGAAATCTTCCAGCGCCGCGCCGCGGAGCAGGCAGCGCCCTAAGCAAATAGCGCGACTGGTCCACATCAACCCAACGCCCGGCGTGCGCCCCATGCGATAATAGATACGATGCGCGCGTTGCGACTTCTTTTCCTCATCGCAATTCTTCTCTCTTTCTTACCACCCGCCGCCCTGGCAGCTGGCTCGCGCAAGATTACCTTCACGATCCGCGGCGCCGGCCAAACCCTTTACCTCTTCAATCCCGACCGTCGCAACGCCGCCTTGCCCGCGGTGGTGGCGGTTTCTGGAGACGGCGGTTGGCACGGATTTATCGTCGAGATCGCTCAGTACCTGGCGGACCGCGGTCACACGGTGGTGGGCGTGGACGCAAAATCCTATCTGGAGTCTCTCTCCAAGCCTAAGGCCCTCGAACCCGACCAAGTGACGAGTGATTTCGGAATGATCGCCCGTTTCGCCAAAGCCCAGGCCGAAGCCCCGGGAATCGTCCTCCTGGGCTGGTCCGAGGGGGCCGGACTGGCGGTTCTGGGCGGCCTCGATTCCCCGACGCGCGCGGAGCTGCGCGGAATCGTCGCCATTGGCCTGCCGGAACTCAACGAACTTGCCTGGCGCTGGACCGATTCCGCCATCTACGTCACGCACAAGGTTCCCAACGAACCCACCTTTAACAGCAAAGACTATATCGGGAAACTCGCGCCGGTACCGCTTATGGCGATTCAATCCACGCGGGACGAATTTGTGCCGCTCGAGACGGCGCGGGAGATCTTCGCCCGCGCACGGGAGCCCAAGCAGCTTGTCCTGATTGAAGCTGACGGCCATCACTTCGGAGGCCAGCGTCCAGCCTTCTGGCAGGCGCTTGACCGCGCGCTCGGCTGGTTCGAATCCCTGGCCGCGCCACCGAGCTAATCGTTTATGCCTCCTCGAATCCGCCCCCACATCATTCATCGCCTGGTCGCGGCCCTGGTCATCCTGGGAGGCCTGTTCGATATTCTCGACGGACTCCGCATCGGGCGTCAGTTTCATGCCCGTCCCTGGACCGAGTGGCTTCCTCTCCAAGTGCATCATGGCAGCCGCGCCCTGCTGGTACTCTCCGGCATTCTGCTCATCGCCCTGGGGCGGGGACTCGGGCGCGGCAAGCGGCGGGCCTGGCAGCTTGCCACCGTGGTGGTGAGCGTTTCGCTGGTCCTCCACATAGTGAGGAACATCCATCTCATTTTTGTCATCCCGTCCTTGGGGCTGCTCCTCTACCTGATCTTGGCTCGCCGTTCATTCATTGCTGGGAGCGACCCGATCTCGACCCGCCGGTCGCTGATGTTGGCGCCGGTGTTTATCCTGGCCATCCTGGTTTACGGCTCGCTCGGCCAATACCATTTGCGCCACGTAATTGACCCGCCGTTCGGACTTCGCCAGGCCTTGCGCGCGACCTTGCTGGTCGCCGTACTGAGCGACCCCGGACTGGAAGCTCACACGCCCCATGCGGCGGAATTCCTTGATTCCGTGGCCTGGCTCTCGGCTGGCTCCGGTCTGGTGCTGGTGTGGCTGCTGCTTCGCCCCGTCATCCTGCGGCGTCTTGATCCGGCGCTTCCCAGCGCCCTGGAAATCATTGGCCGGCACGGCAACCACCTGCTCGCCACTTTCGCGGCGGACCCGGATAACCATCACTTCCTCGGCCGGGACGGCACATCCACCGTGGCCTACCGGATCTCGACGGGTGTGGCGATTACCGTGGGGGATCCGATCGGCCCGCCTGGATCACTCGAACAAGCCGTCGATGACTTCTTGGCATTTTGCCGGAAGCATGACTGGCTTCCCTGCTTCTATGAAGTCACAGAAGAGAATCTCGCCGTCTATCGCGCCCGCGGGCTGCGCACCTTGAAAATCGCCGAAGAGGCGGTGATCTCCCTGGCCGAATTCGACCTGCGCACCCCCAGGCTGAAAAAGGTGCGGAATTCGATTACCAAAATTGAGCGGGAGAATCCGGGGATTCGGGCCGAACTCCTGAGCTGGCCCATCCCGGCGGAGATCGAGGATCAGTTGCAGCTCATCTCGGAGCAGTGGCTCTCGCGCAAGGGGTTGACGGAAATGGGATTCACCATGGGGAGGTTTGATCCCGCCACGCTGGCGCGTCAGAAGCTCTTCATCGCCCTCGTCGGAAGCCGCGTTCTGGGATTCGTTACCTGGCGGTCTTTTGGCAGGGAGGGGCGTGCGCTAGATTTGATGCGTTACGCCGCGGATGCTCCCAAAGGGCTGATGGACTATCTGATCGCCCGCTCGCTGCAGCACTTCCGGGAAGAGGGACTGCAGTCCGCGAGCCTCGCCAACGCGCCGCTCGCCAACGTCAGCCCAGAAGATGAGTTCAGCCTTCTCGACCGGGGAGTAAAACTGCTGTTTGAGAATGTGCGGGGGATCTACGAATACAAGTCCCTGTTCCAATTCAAGAAGAAATTCAACCCGGTGTGGGAAGGGCGTTATCTTGCCTTCCCCTCCTTCGAGGCCCTGCCACGAATCGCCGTCGCCATTTTGCGGGTGCACCGTCAGCGCTCCGTTGAACGCCAACTTCTGGACGCCGCGTAGCGCGCGTCACCCCTTGGGCTTCCATCGTTCGAAGAAGGCTTTGATACTCTCGAAGCTCATGTGGCGGGCGTCGGCAAACTGCCCTTGGTCCTGCGCGTAAAGCACCTTGCCGCGTGAGTTGAGGACTGCCAAGGCGGGAATACCGTTCTTGACCGGAACTCCGTATTTTTGCGCGAGGTCCACGTTCTTGTCCATGCGACCGACATCCACCTTTACCACCACAAAGTTCTTCTCGATCAGCGCCGCGAGTTCGGGCTTGTGCATCTGCTCATCCAGCATCCGGCAGTCAAAGCACCAGTTTGCGCCGAAAATAATGATGACGTTCTTCGCGGACTTGCCGGGCTTGGAAGCCGTTTGGATGGCCGCCGCAATCAGCTTGCGTGCGTCAGCTTGCTCATCATAGACCGGCTCGCTCGCCGCGACCAGGACGGCGAATACCGTCAGCACGCCGGCGGCAACGAATACGCTCTTTTGCCTTAGCAATCAATCCTCTCCGTGAATCCATCTTACCTCAACCCTGGCGGCGCCGTATCTTGAAAGCCGCGGGCCTCACTACCTCACGCGCCGCGCGTGTGATAGCATTTGCTCCTCCATGAAAGACGTCTATATCCTGAGCGCAGTGCGCACGGCCATCGGCAAATACGGCGGCTCTTTGCGCGAATTCTCGGCGCCCGACCTCGGCGTGCCGGTGGCGCAGGCGGCGCTGGCAAGGGCAGGTGTGGACGCATCGGAAGTCGAGGAAGTTATTTTCGGCCACGCGCGGCAGGCGGGGAATGGCCCGAATCCCGCGCGCCAAATCGCCGTGCGCGCGGGCGTCCCGGCGAGCGTGCCGGCCTACACGGTCAACAAGGCCTGCGCCTCGGGAATGAAAGCCATTGCGCTCGGGTTTCAGGAGATTGTTCTGGGCAATGCCGACGTGGTGCTGGTAGGGGGGACCGAAGCCATGAGCCGCATCCCCTATTTCCTGGAAGGCGCTCGGTGGGGCGCGCGGCTCGGCCACCAGATCCTTGTGGACGGCATGTACCAGGACGGATTTCTCTGCCCGCTCTCCAAGATGATTATGGGAGAGACGGCGGAAGGGCTCGCCGAGCAATACCACATCGCGCGCGATGAGCAGGACGCGTATGCCTTGGGCAGCCAGCAGCGCGCGAGACGAGCCATCGAGTCGAACCGCTTCGCGGATGAAATCGTGCCCGTCGGCGTAAAGGAAAAAAAGAGCGAGCGGCTTTTCCAGACGGACGAGCATCCGCGTTTTGACGCGACCGCAGAGGCTCTGGAAAAACTGCCTCCGGTGTTCTCAAAAACCGGCACCATCACAGCGGGAAATTCCTCCGGCATCACCGATGCCGCAGCAGCACTGGTTCTGGTCTCGGAAGAGCGCGTGAAACACTCCGCGGCCAAACCGCTGGCCCGCATCGTGGATTACGCGACCGCGGGGGTTGATCCGCGCACGATGGGGATCGGGCCCGTGCCCGCCGTCGAAAAACTCTTGAGGAAAACCGACCGCCTGGGCGATTACGATCTGATCGAACTGAACGAAGCCTTCGCGGCGCAGGTGCTGGCGTGCGACCGCGAACTGCACTTCGACCGCGACCGCCTGAACGTCAACGGCGGCGCCATCGCGCTCGGCCATCCCATCGGCTGCACGGGCGCGCGCATCACCGTGACGCTGCTCCACGAGATGCTCAAGCGCCGGGCGCGGCGCGGCCTGGCGACGTTATGTGTGTCAGGCGGCATGGGAATGGCACTGGAGTTGGAAGGCTGCGGTTAGCAGCGATGGATTGAAATCTGGGGGCAAGACAATGGGCACGGCACCCTCGGCTAAATCCGCTGCGCATTTCTCCTTCGCGGAGATCCTCTACGAAAAGAAGGACGGCATGGCGCGCGTCACCTTCAATCGTCCGGAGTTTTTCAACGCTTACTCCGGCCAGACCCTCCGCGAAATGGCGGAGGCGTTTCGCGACGCCGCCGTGGATGACGCCGTGGCCGTTCTGGTCTTGACCGGTGCCGGCGACAAGGCGTTTTGCGCGGGCGGCGACGCCAACGAATTCGCCGCGCAGTTTCTGAAGCGGCCCAGAGACTACTGGAAGTGGCAAGGCCTGCTCTTCGAGGCGATGGACCTCTTCCGGCATCTGGGCAAGCCCACGATTGCCCGCATCAACGGCGTGGTGGCCGGGGGCGGAAACGACTGGAACCTCGCGGCCGACCTCGCCATCGCCGCCGATCACGCGCGTTTCATGCAAGTCGGCACGCGGGTCGGGCTGGTGGACGCGCTGGGCGCGACGCAGTGGCTGCCGCTCGTAATCGGCGACCGGCGGGCGCGCCAGATGCTCCTCACCTGCGACGAAATCCCGGCCGAACAGGCGCTGGCCTGGGGGCTGGTGAATGAAGTGGTCCCGGCCCGCCAACTCGATCGGGCCGTAAATGCGCTGGCCAAGAAGCTCATCCGGAATCTTCCCGAGTGCACGCGCTACACCCTCCAGCAGTTGAGTTTCTGGAAAGACCTGGCGTGGACGCTGACGGCCGGACACGCGCGCGACTGGCTTACG